>Ga0210409_10002404_pt1 | contig 22343 bp, 18 predicted proteins | sample IncBWH17MmetaG_FD_161649 | JGI IMG/M metagenome (GOLD analysis project Ga0210409, IMG submission 161649) | Forest soil microbial communities from Barre Woods Harvard Forest LTER site, Petersham, Massachusetts, United States - Inc-BW-H-17-M | ecosystem: Environmental > Terrestrial > Soil >...
CGGCATCTTTGTCGGCACCGGCATTGGCGGCGGTCTGGTTGTTGATGGCGAACTGTACAGCGGCTTCGCCCATACTGCCGGCGAGATCGGCCACATGGTCCTGGAGGTCAACGGCCCCAAATGCGGCTGCGGCAACAAAGGCTGTTTCGAGGCTCTGGCCAGCCGGACCGCCATTTTTCAACAAATCAAGGCCGGGGTCAAAGACGGCCAAAAAACCCTGCTCACCGAGATGTTGGGCGATGACCTGGCTGACCTGCGCAGCGGTGACCTGCGCAAGGCCATCCGGCGCGGAGATAAATTTGTCGATCGCATCATCGAGAGCGCGGCTGAGTACATCGGCATCGCCACGGCCAATCTCATTAATGTCCTAAACCCCGAAGTCGTGGTCTTGGGTGGGGGCGTTATCGAGGCTTTGGCCGATGAGATGATGAGCGTCATCATCGAAACGGCCAAAGATTACGCCATGCCGGGAACCCTCAAGGGCGTCGAAATCATTGCTTCCAAGCTCGGCGACAATGCCGGCATCACCGGCGCCGCCGTTCTGGCCCGCCGGGAAACCAAATAGCACGCCGTGATACTTTAGTTACGGGCCTGTTTGCATACGAGCTTTCCAGAATATCTGCGGCATAGCTTGCGCATTTATGTTGGACTTGGCTTCGTGGCGCTAATCGGGCTGGTGTGGCTGATGCATCCACTAAGTTCGTCGCGCCAGGAACCGGTGTACGCCGGGAAAACTGCCGACCAGTGGCTCAATGCGGGTTACGAGGACGCTTCGCAAGCGCTCCAGCAGATTGGGCCGCCGGCTGTGCCCTTCATCCTGGCCAAGCTTGCGCGGGAAGATCCCCGGTATGGCTCGCAGCGGAATTATCATGAACTCTGGAACAAGCTGCCTACAGCATTTCACAGCTTCCTTCCAAGGCCGAAGACCGGGGCTTTCGACGAGTTGCACGCGTGCAGCATCTTGCTGGAACTTGGCCCGGGAATAATCCAGTTGCTTTCCAGCGCCTTGAAGGACAAGAACCCGGTCGTGCGCGAGGTCAGCGCCCACGTCTTGGGGTCATTTCGGCTGCAAAGCAAAGACATCAGCAAAGCCGCTCCGGCACTGGTCGAGGCCCTGCGCGATCCTGTTGCTGAAGTGCGGGCGCGTGCTGCCTGGGCACTCGGTAAAGGCGGTTTTACGAGTCAGCAACAACCCAAATCCGAAATCCGAAGCCCGAATTGGAGGCACCATTTTTCGGATTTCGCCCTTGGGGCTTCTTTCGACCGTATACTTTTGCAACCGGCTTTAGATAGACAGGCCACGCCTCTCGGATGACAGATCCTGGACTCCTCCCGCTCAATTCCCGTGTTCTGGCCGGATGGCTTTGGCTCGCTTCGGTCCTGGTGATCCGCGGAGCCACCTATGAAGTGGCACAACGTCATCCCCGCGCCGATGATTCGGGTCCCGGCACGATGGAACAGCCTTGGAAGAGCCTACGTCCCGCTGCCGAACATGCGAGTGCGGGTGATCGGGTGCTCATCCGGGACGGCGAGTATCGCGAGTTCGTCGCCGTAAAGGCAAGTGGACGCCCCGACGCGCCCATTCGCTTCGAGGTGGCACCGGGAGCGCATGTTGTCATCACGGGCGCCGATCGCCTGACCGGTTGGTCCCGTCTTCCGGGCGGACCACCGATTTACCAGGTTCGATGGCCCTACAAGTTTAATACCTGGTCCAAGAACATGACCCACCCGGACGACGAGTACCACCGCTTGATCGGCCGCTGCGAACAAGTCATCAGCGAAGGCTATCTTTTGCGGCAGGTGCTTGAATCAAATCAGCTCGCTCCTGGAACATTTTACGCCGATACCGCACATGAGACACTGTTTGCCTGGGACGGAGGAGGCCGCGATCTCAACAATATTTTAGTGGAGGCCTCGACCCGGCAGGAGTTGTTGCGCGTCACGGGTGATTACGTGGAATGGCGGGGTGTGATATTTCGTTATGCGGCAAATGCCGCGCAGCACGGAGCCGTTGTGTTGGCTGGCAGCCACGATCAGTTGGAGAATTGCGTCAGCGAAGACATGAACTCCAGCGGTGCCGCCTTCACGGCGCCGGGCCAGGTGGTCCGCGGATGTGTTTTTCGCGAGAACGGCCAAATCGGGTTCGGAGCCAACGGGGCCCACGACCTTTTATTGACCGATTGTCTCATCGAAAATAACAACGTCAAAGGTTTCGATCGCGGTTGGGAAGCAGGCGGCGACAAATTGGTTTTATGTCGAGGTGCCGTGATGGAGCGTAGTCGCTTCATTCGCAATCGAGGAAGCGGTGTTTGGTTTGATATCGGCAATGAGAATTGCACCGTGCGCCAATGCCTGATTGCCGACAACGAGGACAGCGGGATTTTCGATGAGATTTCTTACGGTCTGCGCGCCCAGGACAACGTGATCATCGGCAATGGGTTTGCCGCCACCCGTGGCGCCTGGGGCGCACAAGCGGGAATTGTGCTCTCCAGCAGCCCCCAATCGGTTGTGGAACGGAACTTGATCGTTGGGAACCGCGAAGGCTTTGATTTTCGCGAGCAGCACCGCACCACCCCAAGAATCGGGGATAAGCGGGAAGTTGCCGTGTGGAACCATGATGAGATCATTCGGCACAACATAATTGCCTACAATCGCGACGCGCAAATCTGGGGCTGGTTCGATCTGACAGATGATCGGCATTGGCCGGCCGACGCCGCCCGCGATGCAGCCGCCAGCAAGCCCTCTGCTCCGCCGGCAGATCTGGCTGCCGCCTACAAGGCGGACGGTAGCAGCGGCCAACCGCAGGGTCTCCGTCTCGCGGACTTGCATTTGCGCTTCGAAGACAACCTTTACTTTGCATCGTCCGGACAAGGTTCGTTCGAGTGGGGTGTTACCTGGAGAAGGCATCGCAGCTACTCGAGCCTGGAGGATTTCCGCAAAGAGCTGGGACTGGATAGCGGCGGCCAGATCTTGAATCCCGAGTTTGCCGATCCTTCCGCCCGCGACTTTCGCTTGAAACCTGAGCTTATGACCCAAGAACGCGAGTCTTACCCACAAGGTTCCATCCCGGGTGTTCTCCTGGGTCCTCTGCCTTGAATCGAGGCTCCCCACTTGCACAAACCCGCCTACGGTGCTTCTTTCAAATAGATGAGCGCCAGTCGCCCGAACCCTGTACGGATGCTTTCGCACGCTCTGGCCGCTCTGTTCAACAGCCGGTCAGCTTTCCTCGAGCAATGGCGGCGCTATGAAACAATCAAGCCCAGTCCGCAGGGCATTGAGGGCCGGTGGGTTGGAGAATGGATCAGCGAATCGAACGGGCATCATGGTGAACTCAAATGCGTTCTGGTGCCCGTTTCGAAGGCGAATTATCGAGCGTATTTTTACGCCACCTTCGCAAAGGTCTTTCGTGTCGCTTATGCCACCAATCTCACTCTCGAACAAAGTGACGGGCGCGCCACGCTCAAAGGCGCAGAGGATTTGGGACCTCTGGCCGGGGGTGTTTATCGTTGTGAAGGCGAGGTAACCGACAATAAAATGCAGTGCCGCTACTCCTGCAAGTACGACCAGGGCGTCTTCCACCTGCAACGCCTCGATTGAACCTTGGGTCCCCTCGGCATCAACCTTCCGCCGGTAAGGCCTGAACCGAACCTGCTGGTTGAGATGGCATTTTCAGAAATCGAGCCAGGTAAATGCAAAGCAGCGCGCAACACAGTGACAATACTCCCAGCAGGGGAAAATGCGCCAACTCGCCGGTGGAGGTTTGCGTCAGGACCTGGCCGCTGAAGAAAGCTGCGACTCCACAAGAGAATTGTTGAACGGAAGAATTCACGCTCATGAATCCGCCGCGATATTGAGGCTCGATGCTTCCGGTCATAAGCGCCATCGCGGGGACCATACGGCCGGACATAAAGACCATGAGCAGCGTCGAGACGGCTAGCGCGGCCACTAACGAGACTCGCGGCAGATTCGTTAAGATTAGAATCGGCACTGTCGCCGCCAGGGAGACCAGGGTGAAAACGCGCTGTTTGCCCGATCGATCGGCCCAGCGGCCAATCCAGTTCAGGCTGAAAACGGTAGCGAGCCCGCCGGCCAAATAAATCAGCGGCAACTGCTTTTCCGTCAATCCCACATTCCACACCATATAGTTGGCAATATTGGGAAAAATCACGAAGCCCGTGAAGGAAAGCACCGCCATAAAGAGAAAGGCCATCTGGTGATCCGTGTGACTGAGCACTGCGAGCATGCGCGCGAGGGGATGCTGATCCCCCAGGTGCTGCATGTGGCTGCGCAACGGGGGCAAAACCCAAGCTGAGGCCGCAAGGATCAGCAAACTTAGCCCGGCGAGCACAAAAAAGGGCAAGTGCCAGTCCAGGCTGGTCGCCAACAATAAACCCAGTGGCACGCCGCAAATCGATGCCACCGAAAAAGAGGACATCACCATGCCCATGGCCGCTCCTCGGCGTTCTTCCGGCACGACGTCGCCGATAATGGCCAAAATCAAAGCTCCCGCCACACCCCCGAAAGCTCCCGCCACGAGCCGCGCCGCCACCAGTAAATGGTATGTCGGGGCTAAGGCGCAAAACAGTGTTCCCACCGTAAAACCCAGGTAGAGCGTCAGCAGCGCGCGCTTGCGATCAAACCGGTCCAGGACCAATCCAGTTGCGATTCCGGAGATGCCGGCGCTGACGGCGTAAGCCGAGACAATCACTCCGAACTGGCCGGGAGTGATGCTAAATACCCGCATGTACTGTGGACCCAGCGGCAGGATAATCAGGAAATCCACAATTGCCGTGAACTGGATCGCGGCCAGCACCAGCAGCAACATACGTTCGCTGCCGGGTCTTCCGCTTCGTGGGATCGACTCTTCTTTGAGCACCTGGATTTATACCGTCAAACGGGTCAAGACGCAAATAACCACGGATGAACGGCATAATAAGGGTGTATTTCATTTTTTTCCGAAGCTTCCGGTCATGGGTTTTGGTAGTAGCGCAGACTTTTAGTCTGCTGTATCGCCGACTTGAAGTCGGCAGGCGTGAGAAGCGATGGGACGCGGAATTCGACCTGCGCCCAGCAGACCAGAGGTCTGCGCTACCGCGTTAACGGGGCATCGCGTCGGGTCTTTCGCCGGTGTACCAGCGATAATCAATTCCCTTAGGGCTGTAAGGAATCTTGCTGACCTGGCCGCCGACCCAAAGGGTCATGCATCCCTTGTTATGACGCCACCAGGCCGTGGTCAGATCAGCCGGAGCATACAGCGAGGCGTAAGTCGAACCGGGCTGCCAACGGCTCAGGATCTGTGAACTTCCGGGGAACAATCCCAGGCTGTCGTCCGGCCCGGCCATGAGCGGCTCGAAGGAATCCTGGCAAAAGATGGTGCTGATCGGACTGAGATAACCGGTGATGCGAAGCGGGCCCGAGGCGGCAGGGTCGTACTGGGTGTTCTGGCCCGTGTACGGCATCGTCAGAAACTGACACTGTCCATAGGTCGAGTTAGCCCAGTATTCATGGGGGTAGGTGTAGCCCAGGTCACGGTAGTCGTCGACCAGCGCCCCGTCCGGGCAGCCGAAGAGTTTTTGGTTTCCACCAAAGTATGGAGAATAGCCCAAGGCCCAATAGCCCTGATAGTCGGTTGGCGGACGCAAAGTCGTTGTATTCGGGCCCAAGGTCCATTGCCCCCCGTAAATAATCGAGCCGCCTTGCAAGCACGAATAAGTGTCGTGGTTATCATCGGCGTACAATTTGGAGGCGATGCCGATCTGGCGCAGGTTGTTGCGGCACTGGGTGCTTTTGGCAGCTTCCTTGGCCCGGGCCAGCGCGGGGAGCAACAAGCTGGCCAAGAGCCCGATGATAACGATGACCACCAACAACTCGATCAGCGTGAACCCCTTTCTGCCGGAGGAACTCTTCGCGCGGAGGTGTTTGCTGCTCGCGGCGGCGCAAGTCCGCACCGGGCCATCCATGGGCCTGCCAGAGGTCTTAAGATTTTTCATCGAATTTGGCAAAAAGTCACCCAAACCATGTTCCAGACGCTCTGGCACGCGCATAAATGCTGCCAACATTGAGTATTAGAAATAAATTGCGCCCGATCCAGCAAAAAGGTAGGGAAGGCGCGCTCCCGGCGCGCTCCGCCGTCCCAGGCCCATTGACAACGTCGCCGACGCCGTGTCGGTGGGGAGAGGCTCCGGCCGAGCCCTAACCTAAAATCTGTTGCGCGCGGTGAAGAGGCCGCGCCTGAATAATTGATCAGGGCTCGGCGGAGCCTCGCCCCACCAGCATGGCCTCTTGCGCCGCTGAACGCAGACCTCCTTCAAAGCCTCTCCCAAGGACACGTTTGTCTCAAATTGGAACGGGCGCGGGGACGAGGCCGTCCCCGCCCTTGGCTTATTGCAAGACCACTCGATAAAACCGCAGGCCCGGATTGATCGTATCTGAGACTGTCCTGATGCTCCCATCCCCGGTAAACGTCGTCATGGTTTGCCAGTTGGCCGGAGCCAGGCTGTCCGACGTCTGCACTACGTAATGAATTCCAGGGGTTGTGTTCACTGGAAAACTCAGTGAGCTGCCTGAGAGCGTGGGCCGGCTGAGTTGCACGCTGGCTGCCACGGTTAAACTTACGTTAGTGCCGTTGTAGCGGGCTACCCAGACCGTGTCCGCAAGCGGCGGCGCGCTGATGCTGGCGAACTTGCCGCTTTGCGAACTGCACGTCAAAACCTGGAATGAATCACCCGCGTGCGGAACGAAGCCGTTCAGCAGGCGAAGTTGGAGTTGACCGTCGAGTTCGGCAGCGCCGCCAATCGAAAGTCGATCGTATTGGCTCCCTGGCGCCGTGCCGCTCAACCCGACTACCAGGCTGCCAAGCGCGCCTTGTTGGTAATCATTTGTCGGACCGATGGACAGGATTCCAACGGCCATGCCTGGGCTTACGACTCCACCGGTATTCGCCAGCCTGCCGCCGATGGTTCCTTCACCCGTAATCGTTCCCCCCAGCAACGAGAGATTCGTCCCGTTCAGCAGCGATCCATTGTCGATGATAGTCGTTCCCTGGGTTTGTTCCCAGGCGCCTTGAAACGTGAGAGTTCCGGCCTTTACCTCCAGGTTACCCGAGGTGTTGAAATCAACGCCGATCACGCTCGCAGAATTGGTGGATTCCAACACACCCCCGGCCATGACGACCAATTGGCCTCGGGGCGGGCCTGCGCCCGCAATCAGCGAGCCGTCCGTCAAGGTCAATAGGCCGTCGTCCTGCAAAATCGTTCCTTGCGTCAGATTGAGGCGCACTCCCATACCCGCTTGGGCCGCCTGCAAAATCCCTGAGGCGCCAGCTGCCAGGGTGAGGGACGACCCTGCTAATGTGCAGTTGGTGCCAGCCACGGCAAGAGTTGAGGCAATATCAATGGTCGAGAGGGCGACGGAGCTCTGGTCCAACATTTCAAAGGTTTGTACCTGAAACGTGCCATTGCTCAAGGCGCCGTTGTCGTGCGCGCGCAGTTCCCCGATTTGAATGGCTTTTTCGATGGGGACAGCCGAGGCGTCAAGAATGCCGTTGGCTCCGACCTCCAGTGAGGAAATCGCAATGCCCTCATTGACGACCCACCTTGCCGGTGCGACTCCCTGCGCGACTCGCACGGCGTTGCTGCCGGTAAAAGTTGTTCCGGTAATCAAGCCATACGCACCGCCCCAAAACCACAAGAGCGTGCCGGGTGCCTGGCGAAATTCACCCGAGCTGGCGCCCCCCGAAAGTTCCAATTGACCACTGCGCAAATCCACCAGCCCACTGTTGTTGAAGGCAGGTCCCCCCGCCGAGTTGGTGTCACCGAATTGCAAAGCTCCCGCGCCGAGTACTTGGACTGTGCCGGTGTTATTAAACAAGCCGCTGCCATCTGAACTGGACAAGACTCCCGGCCCTTGCGCTACGAACGTGGCGCCTGTTTGATTGTTAAAGACCGCGCTCTGACTGAACCCCACCTGGCCGCCCAAAAGCGTGCAAGTTCCCAGGTTGGTGATCACACAACCGCTGAGTTGGTGACTGGACCCGGTACTCCCGGCGATCACCAGGTTTGCCCCAACATCCACCCCCACTCCGGGAAGACCGAGTGTTCCGTTGTCCCAGATGGCAACTCCACCTTGATTGGTCGTTCCCAGGGCATGAACTGTTCCTGCACCTGTGACCATTCCCTGGATTTCCAGGTTGCCTGGTCCGGCTAATTGCGTGCTGGGGGACGGTGCACTGACTTGTGCTACGCCATCAATGGTTGCTCCGGCCAGCCACCGATTGGTGCCCGGACCAGTAAAGAGGCTGGTCACGGTGCTATCCGCGTGAAATAAATTACTGAAAAGGATCAAGGCTGTGCTGGAGTTTGCGTTGAATTCTGCGGTCCCGGCACTGCTCTGCCAATCGATCCCGTCGCTGAAGGTCAAGGTCCCCCCATCCACTCGCACGACGCCGCTGTTGTCGATAATCAGGTGTCCATTGGCTGAGCCTCGGATGGCGGCGGCGTTGGTTGAGCTCAGCGCGCCGGTCGAGGCGATGGCCAGTTTGCTCTGTGGCAATCCGCCGCCGCTGATCTGCGAGCCATCGCTGAGGTTGAGGAATCCGCCGATCTGCAACGCCGATCCCTGGGTGAGAACCAGGGTGGCGGCCGTTGCGGGCGACACCGGTTGAAAGTTTCCAGACGCAATCCCGAATAGCGTCAGCGTGGCGGTCTGAAGTGTGCAGTTGGTTCCGCCAACCGTGAACGTGGTCAACACGTTGACCGTTGCGCTGCCCAGTGTGCTGCCCGAGAGCATCTGCAGGTTCTCAACTGCCAGCGTGCCATTGGTCAGAGTCGCGTTGTTGGTTTCCACCAGGCTCTGAACGCGCACTCCGCCCATGCCCAGGTCGGCGGCGCCCGTGATGATCGCCTGCTCGTTAGCCAAAGGCGCCCTGCCCGCCGGCACCAGGTTGCCCGTGCTATCGGTGGTGAACCAGTTGGCGGCGTTAAACCAGCCATAATCGATCCCCCCTCCGGGCACCGGTTGCGCGGCAAAAGTAAGCGTATCGGCAAATGCTCCCAGGGACAGGAAAAAACCAGCGCCGACCGCGGCGATCAATGTGTGTAGCTGCATTGAATAACGCCGAACAGCAATCTATAGGCCAATGTCCGTCGGAAAGGCCAAAGGCTAAAGGCTAAAGGCTAAAGGTCGGAAAGGATGTTTTAGCGTGAGACCAGCCCGGTTTTGGTGATCACCACGACGAAGTTGGTCGTGCGCGTTGGGCCGGTATCTTTTTCCCAGAGCCGGCCGTACTTCAGATAGATCTGGGTTTTGCCTTCTCCTAACGCCTTGAAGCTCAGGATTTCGTGGCCGGCTGCTCCTGGCCCGCCCGGGCGGCCGCGTTTGTATTCGGTGCCCAGAAGTTTGAGCAGGCTTTCGTCCAAAGGCCGGGCGATGAGCCACTGATTGCCGCTTGAGGGTGTTGATTCCAAGGCGATTTTGAACTCCTGCCCCAGGGCAACGGTGAGTGGTTTCTGTTCCGCTGCGGTAGCGATGCATAAAAGCCAAGACCCCAGGGCCAAGGTAACCAAGCGTCTCATAAGTTTATTTTGCAGGTGAATAATCTGTAGGGACCATCAGCAGCGAGCGCACCTCCAGCGTTAATGAGCCATTCGCTTCCGAGTCTCCTTTGACCTTGATCCATTCCGGGTCGGCGCGAAATGCTTTGAAGGATTCCGCCCAGGCCTCGCGGTTTTTGTGTGCCAGGATGTAAATCAGGGTTTCCCCGGCCCCATCTTTCTTTTCAGTTGGCGTCCAGTAGCCAAACTGGGTCATGCCATGCCGCGCGAAGAGCGTCATCGTATGATCCCGGAATCGAGCGTGCAGCGCGTCCAATTTGCCGGGAGCGGCGTGATAGGTGCGTAGCTCGTAGATTCGCGGCGGGTCGGCTGTTTCCGGTTTCACTGCGGGCGAGTAATCGGTTGGTTCGAGGAACACGGAATCGACCTTCGTGACCAGCTTGCCATTGCGTTCGGATTCCTTGGCGACCGCCTGCCATTCCGGGTCGGCAAAAAACTCTTTCCACGATTTCTCTCGAGCGGCTCGGTTCGGGAATGCCAACAGGTAAACGAGTTTGTTTTCGGAATTCGTTTCGGGAAGCCAATAGCCAATATTGATCATCTCGTGCTTCTCGAAGATTTTCAGCGTGTGATCCCGGAACCGCGCCATGAGCTCGTCCAATTTACCCGGTGCAGCGTAATAGGTGCGCAACTCAAAGAAGCGCCCCTCGTTTTGCGACGCCATCGCACCCGGCAACCCCGTCACCGAAATAACCACCAGGAGCGCCAAAACCTGAATCGTCCAACGGTTGTTCACATCGTCCATCCCAGCGCGAATGCTGCCGGTTGTCAAAGGAAAAAGCCAGGCAACTCGCTCAGGCGAGCGAAATCCGAAACCCGAAATCCGAAGGCCGAAAGAAGGCCGAAATCCGATAGAACAGGAAACGAAGGTTCCCGTCCACACACGGTAGTCCCTCTTCTCTGCATTCTTCTGCCTCCATTTTTCTGCCTTACTTTGGAGTCTCCAACATGCGCTACAATCCGAAATGCCAGTCGGAGGCACCGCTGTCTTCTCCCTCTCCTCGCGAGGGACGAGCGGGGAGAGGGTTGGGGAGAGGGGCTTCCTTTGTAGCGCATCCTACGGCTTCCTCAGTAGTTGTTTTCTGGCCGGGTTTCGGTCTTCGGCCTTCGGGTTTTGTTTGCTTCGCTCCGCCCGAACCAGTTGAAACTGACGTCCCTTGCCTCTACACTGCGCCCTGGACAATCCACTGGAACAAAACTATGAACAAATACGTCGTAGAATTCATCGGGACCTTTTTTCTCGTGCTGACCATCGGTTGCTGCGTGGTGGTCGGCGGGGCCGGCGTGATCGCGCCTTTAGGCATTGGCTCGATCCTGATGGTGATGATTTACTCAGGTGGCCATATCTCCGGGGCCCACTACAATCCGGCGGTGACCTTAGGGGTGTGGGTTCGAGGCCGGTGCGCCACTGCTGACGTCATTCCCTATTGGATCGCTCAATTGATCGGCGCAGCCGTAGCCGCCGTCGTCCTCAACTATCTCAAAGGCGATATCTCGGCCAAGCCGATGGTTCTCAAAACCGGGCCGGCCCTTCTGGCCGAGTTCCTTTTCACATTCGCTCTGGTTTACGTCGTTATTAATACCGCCACGGCCAAGGGGACTGCGAATAATTCCTTTTATGGCCTGGCCATCGGCTTCACGGTGCTGGCGGGCGCGTTCGCGGTGGGCAGCATTTCCGGAGCGGCCTTTAATCCGGCCGTGGCGGTGGGGATTTCCATCATGGGCCTTTCAGCCTGGGCCAATATCTGGATCTACCTGGTGGCGACTCTCGCCGGCGGGTTGGTGGCCGGGCTGACTTTCAAGTTTCTCAACCCACAAGACAAGTAGCCGCAGTCTCGGCTTCTGGGAGTAGCGCAGACTTTCAGTCGACTTTCAGTCTGCTGTATCGCCGACTTTTAGTCGGCAGGCGTGCCAAGCGTTTGAGCATTGGCCTTTCCCCTACGCCCAGCAAACTAAAAGCCTGCGCTTCGCCCTTCAGGCCGATTGCCGTTCCCACGCGCCAACGACTTCGTCGCACAGCGCGTCGACTTTTGGGCTTAGGTTTTGGTGCTCCGGATGGCTGCGCAGCCAGGCTACCGATTCGCGCACCCCAACCCGAAAAGGTATGCGACAAGCGAACCCGGGAACGAAGCGCTTGATTTTGGAGTTATCGAACACGCCAGGATGCGCTTTGTCCCCTTTCAGCGACCCGGTCATCTGCGGCGCGATCCGGCAGATAAACTCGGTCGGCACTTTGACCACCTCGGGGGAGGAGGCTCCCATCGCCGCAGCAATTTCGGCCACGATCTGGTTCCAGGTCAAAACCTCGTCGCTGGTGATGTGAAAGGCTTCGCCAATGGCTTGTGAGTTGCCCACCAACCCGGCCAGGCCGAGAGCGAAGTCGGAGGCGGCCGTTAATGTCCATGGGTTTTCGCCCTGGTCGGGAACGAACACGGGTTTGCTTTGCTCCAATCGAATGGCAAAAGTGAAGCTGGAGCTGGACACCGGGTTGGGCACCCAGAGTTTGGAGTAGGTGTGCGAAGGGCGCACAATCGTAACCGGGAAACCTTTCTCACGCTGCTGCAGGCGCAGCCAATCTTCACACGCGAGCTTCTTCTGTGCGTACTCCCACCAGGCATTGCCCAAAGGCGCGTCTTCGGTCACGGGAAGTTTGGCAGGCGGCTTGGCATACACCGTGGCTGAACTAATGAAAATGTATTGTCGGATGGAGCCTTGGAAGAGCTCGACGTCGGCTTGTACCTCCCCTAATTCATAGCCTAAAAAATTCAGGACTACTTCCGGCTGCACTCCTGCGACTGCGCGGCGCATGCTCGCCGGATCCTTGCGGTCAGCCACCACTTTTCGATACTCCGCTGGAACCGCGCTGCGCCCGCGCGTGAGCACCGCGATTTCGTGCCCGCGTCCATGCAACAGCGCGGCGCAGTCCGCTGAAATATTTCCCGTGCCGCCGATAAACAGGATTTTCATGGGGCAGAACTACACAAAGTAATCGGTCAATGACGGCGGTCGGCGCGCGGACTTTCCAGTCCGCAGCAACCCTGAACGCCAGTGGGCCCACGTAAACTACGTGGCTGCGGACTGGAAAGTCCGCGCGCCGCTGTTCTGTCCGCCGTCACTAACCGATTACTACACCAATGTGGCTTGGCTTGCCAGCCTGGGCGCTTCATTCGATATTCCGGGCTCGAATGGCACACAGCAAGGACCCCGAGCCGACGACAACCGAGCCAAACCTGCCAAGACCCGCGCCGTTGCGTCTGCGGGTGAGCGCTCGGGCGGAGTCCATTGTCCGTTCCGGCCATCCCTGGCTTTTTGGGGAGAGCATCCGGAGCCAGAATCGAGAGGGCCAGACTGGAGATCTGGCGGTGGTCTACGATCGGGCCGACCGTTTCCTGGCCCTGGGCTTGTTTGATTCCGAGTCGCCCATTCGGGTCCGCATTCTGCACACGGGCAAGCCGCAGGTTGTCGATTCCGCGTTTTGGAAGCAGAAGCTCGACCAAGCATTGCAGGTGAGGAGCGGCCTCTTCGACGATCAAACCACCGGTTATCGTTGGGTTCATGGCGAGAGCGATGGCTGGCCGGGTCTGGTCCTGGATCGATACGACACGACCTTGGTGCTTAAACTCTACAGCGCCGCGTGGGTGCCTTGGCTCGAAGTTCTCACGGATATCATCGTTGGCCGCTTGCGGCCCGAGAGAGTTGTCCTGAGGCTCAGCCGCAACATTCAAAATCTCACCCAACTGCGCTTTGGCAAGGGCGATGGGCAAATCCTGTTCGGACCGGCTTTGGACGAGTCCGTGCTGTTCTCGGAGACCGGCTTGCGCTTCGAAGCGGACGTGGTTCGCGGACAAAAGACCGGCTTCTTCCTGGATCAACGGGAGAACCGACGCAAGATCGAGACCCTGGCATGCGGGCAGGCGGTGCTGAATGCCTTTAGTTTCTCCGGCGGGTTCTCATTGTATGCAGCCCGGGGCGGGGCGGTCTCAGTAACCGACCTGGACATCAGCGCTCACGCGCTCGCGGCCGCTGAACGGAATTTCTCGTTCAACGAGTCGGACCCGATAATTCATGCGTGCCGGCGGCAACGAGTTCAGGCCGATGCCTTCGAATGGCTGGCTTCAAACCCGCGCCGTCTCTTTAATCTGGTGGTCCTCGATCCGCCCTCGATGGCGAAGCGCGAAAGCGAGCGTGACGGTGCTATCGCCGCCTATTTCAAGCTCGCCCGTCTGGGGATTGGACATTTGACCCGCGGCGGTATTTTGCTCGCCTGTTCCTGCTCTGCCCACGTATCCGAGCCCGAATTCTTTGAGGTGGTCCGGAGCGCCGCGGCCAAATCCCAGCGCTCGTTTCGCGAGATCGCCCGAACCTCCCAACCGCCCGACCATCCTGCGCTGTTCCAGGAAACGAAGTATCTCAAGGCGATCTATCTCCAGTTCGATTCAGCCAGTGACAGGTAGTTACGGTGCGCTGCGCCGTCCCGGCCCGCGTTCAGCGGGCTGAACGAGCGAACTCAAGGACGCGCGAGTCAGAGCGCACATTGCGCCGCTGAACGCGGCGCGGACGGCGCAGCGCGCCCATCCCTACCAACGTGGAGATAGAGTGCAGCTGCGCTCGGGGCAAGCAGCGCACAAAAATTCCGCTTGGAATTGTTCAGGATGAAGCAATATTCCCCTTAACCATGGCCCAGCTCGAAAAACAACTGGATACATTCTTACAAGCCCGGCCTAAGCTGGGGAAAAACGTCTATGTCGCCAAAAGTGCGACCGTTCTGGGCGATGTGACCCTGGGCGATGAAGCCAGTGTCTGGTGCAACGCCGTGTTGCGCGGCGATATCAACCGTATAGTGATCGGGCACCACAGCAACGTTCAGGATAACGCCGTCCTTCATCTGGCGGACGATTACGGCTGTATCCTGGGCAACTACGTGACCGTCGGGCATAATGCCATCGTTCACGCCTGCACCATTGAAGATGACGTCCTGGTCGGAATGGGTTCGGTGATTCTCGACGGCGCGGTCGTCGGTGCGCAATCGATCATCGGCGCTCGCGCGCTGGTTCCGCAAGGTGCTCAAATCCCGCCCGGCTCGATGGTGCTGGGTGTTCCCGGCAAGGTCGTTCGCCAATTATCAGCCGAAGAGCGTGCAGCCCTCAAGGGCTGGGCCGAGAAGTACGTCGGCGTAGCGGCGTACTATCTAAAATATAAAATCAACCTTTCGCCGGAGTTTGCTGCGCCTTGAAAGAGGGCCAAAGAGAAGTAAGCTTTCTGGCAAGTCGCCACCAGGATAAGAGCCGGCCGGCCTTGCCGAACCAACCCCCGCTGGTGCGGGCCAGCAACAGACCCGCCAGCCCGGCCAGGATCGGCCAGATCGCCCGGCTGGCTCGAGCCAGCGCCAAAGCGCGTTCCATCCATGCAGCTGAGGACTGCAGCCCTGCCGCGGCCGCCGCCATCTGGCGCCGCAGCGCGCCGCTTTGTTCTACCAACGCGCGCCGCTTTCCGGCCAACCGCTCTAGTTCGGAGGGTTGAGCCACTGGCTGTCCTTTTTGAGTTCGGAGACCGTTTCGTGGAAAGGCGGAGGGGCTGAACGCAGTTCCTTACGCACAGCCAGGCAAGCCCAGAGCGTGCATGCGAGATAGATCACGCTCAAACCGATGAGCACTGGCACACGGGCGGTATCGCCAACCATCACAACGATCGTGGCGGACACAGTTAACAAGAAGGTATTACCCAGAAAAATAGCGGCGCCCGCCAGCACTAGCAATCGAACCACTCGCACTTTCTGCTCCTCAACCTCGACGGCGAAGAGCTCGATGCGGTTTTGAACCACGGCCACGCCGGTGCGTCCCAGGCGGCGTAGTGACTCTAGAATTCCTGCTGGTGTTGGCGGGGGCTCGCCCATCTATTTGCGGCGAGCGAGTATTCCGATCAGCAAGCCGAGGCCAAAAGCCAAGCCAATCGTTTGGTAGGGATGATCCCGCACCACGCGGTCGGCGGCTTTAGCCTGCTCGACCGCCTTTCGTTCGGCGACTTGCACGATCGATTTAAGTTCGCTTACCAGCTTGTCGACGGTGGCGCTGTGCTGTTCGTTAGTCGGGGTATTTTCGATTCTCTCCGCCGTAGGAATTGGGGATATGTCCATAAAGTTCCTTTCGTAACAGGGGTCGCTGACGGCCGCTGCATTTATGACTTTACTGTCAAGTCAATATGGTCCCTGCTTCCGGGGTGTCAAGGACTCACCGTACCGCCTACGCCACCCGGCGCACCATGTCCTCTCCACCATAGGGATTGGGGACATGAATCGGACACTCGGGGTCGTCACGCCATTCGCCGTCGACAATGAACCGGTAGCTATGATTGCCTGGAGCAAGATCCACTGTGGCGGTCCAGATTCCATCGGGTCCTTTGCGCATGGGAACCGGGCGATTCTGCCAATGGGTGAAATCGCCCACCAACAAAACGCTCATCGCGTCAGAAGCGCTGAAGTGGAATGTTTCCCTTTTAGAGTCTAATTCTTTCCTTGCCATAGGTTAGTCCTTTCCTTACGGCCAAATCAAATGAAATGGCCAATCTGTTCTCCGTTGCTGGAACCGGACTCCAGAACTTAAACGGAGGCTCCGCAAACCCTGCGTGATCTGCTGAGTCGACGTGACTTTAAACCCGTACCGCTGCTCTGGCAAGAAGTCTCCAAAATCTTTGCATGAGCATTTTTGACATTCCCTTCGTCAGGTATGGATGACGTGCAGTGCTGTCAGCCCTCAGGTAAGTGACAACGTGCTACTGTTGTCCGCGCCGCGTTCAGCGGTGCAGTACCTTCTGATTCGAGGGTCCTTGAGCACTCTCGTTCAGCCCGCTGAACGCGGACTGGGACGGTGCAGTGCGCGCCGTTCCTGCCTGATGGACCTAATCTGTCGGGCAATGTCGTACACACCAAATAGGCATTACCTTACTCAAGGTTTATACCCGCACGGACAGACAGGAATCCCCCTTGTCCGCTAGCTTGCCTGACGGTGAATCAAAGGGCGATGACGCGTTAACCGGTTGGCGGCCTTAAGCCGTCTGGGGGTTACCGACTGGTGCGTGGAGTTGTCGGCCCCCCTTGGCAATGCGATCCCGAGGCCATTGGCGGAGTCCGCGATCGGGAACGCAATCAAAAACGATGAAAATTCGCAAACAGCTTGGCCAGAAGACTGTCCCGGCATTGGCAGTCCTCGGCGTCATTACCGTAGCCATCGTGCTGTTGCGGTCCGGTTCCAGCCAACCGGTTAAGACCAACACCGCGGCCCGCCCGGATTCGAATTCCAATGCCCCGCCAGCCGAGGCGGCGGTGGAACTGGCGCCAAGTCAAATAAGCGCCGTCAAGATTGAGCCGGTTCGATCCTACCCGTTCCCGGTGGAGAAAAGCGCGCTGGGCAGCATCGATTACGACGAGGATCTTTCAGTGCAGGTCTTCTCCCCGTACGCGGGGAAGATTTTGACCCCCTTGGTGAGCCTGGGGGACCAGGTTCAAAAGGGGCAGCCTCTCTACACGGTGGATAGTCCAGACCTCATCCAGGCCGAATCCAGCCTGATTAGTGCCGCGGCCACTTTCGCCCTAACCACCAAAGAGTTGGCGCGAGCCAAGGAGCTTTATGGCACCAATGGGGTCTCGGAACGGGAGATCGAGCAGTCAACCTCCGATCAACAAACCGCCGAAGGCGCGCTCAAGGCCGCGCGCGACGCTGTGCGGCTCTTCGGCAAAACCGAGGATGAAATCAACGGAATTTCCTCCAGCCGCCAGATCGATCCGGCGTTGGTCGTGCGCAGCCCCGTGGGCGGCCGAATCATTGCTCGTAACGCTCAGCCCGGATTGCTGGTACAGCCGGGAAGCGCGCCGGCCCCATACGCGGTAGCGGATCTAACGAATAAGTGGATGGTAGCCAATGTCACCGAAAGCGATAGTCCGCTGTTCCATGTCGGCCAGGCAATTCACGCCAAGGTCATGGCCTTGGGCGAACGCGTGTTCGAGGGCCGGATTTCCAAAATGGGCACTGGGGTCGATCCGGCCACTCATCGTGTCATGGTGCGCTGTGACATTGCGGATCTCCAAGACGAGTTGCGTCCCGGCATGCTCGCCAACTTTACCATTCAGGTCCAGGACCCGGTCGAGTCCCCTTCTATCCCGGTGACAGGAGTCGTGCGAAACGGCGATGGAACCATGGCAGCTTGGGTCACAACCGATCGTCGCCGGTTCGTGCAACGCATCGTTAATGTCGGCTTGCAGAGAGACGGCCGTTACCAGGTCCTCGATGGCCTCAACGTGGGAGAACTCGCCGTCAGCGACGGCGCGATCTTCCTCAGCAACATGCTGCAGGCGCCGCCCACGGATTAAAATCCGAAGTCATGTTCAAATCCCTGATCGCTTTCTGCTTGAGCCGCCGGGCGATTGTCCTGTTAGGTTTGTTGCTCTTCGCCGGCGCGGGAATTTTTGCGTTCAAGCAGCTCAACATCGAGGCTTATCCCAACCCGACGCCGGTTATTCTGGAAATCACCGCGCAGGCCCCGGGACTCTCGGCGGAGGAAATGGAGCGTTACTACACGCGCCCGATCGAGATTGGACTCTACACAACGCCTGGAATCGACGTGATTCGCTCAACGTCGTTCTATGGTCTGTCCTTTGTGCGGGTGGTATTTAAGTACGGAGTCGACTTCCATTTTGCCTATAGCCAGGCGGCGGTGGCTCTGCAACAGAATGTCTCTCTGCCCAATGGCCTGGTGCCAACCATCCAGCAAAACAGTTCAACCGGGGAAATCTTTCGTTACCAGGTAACCGGCCCGCTGCATTTTGGCCTGATCAACCTCCGCACGGTGCAGGACTGGATTGTACGCCGCCGGCTTTTGACGATTCCGGGAATTGTGGCAGTCAACAGCTGGGGTGGCCCAACCAAGGAATTCGAGGTCGAGGTCGACCCGCGCAAGCCTGAAGCTTACAACCTGACGGTGCCGCAGGTGCTGAGCGCGCTGGGCAATGCCAACCTCAATGTCGGCGGGCGTGAGATCCGCATCGGCCAGCAGTCCATTAACATCCGCGGCGTTGGCCTGATTGACGATGGTGGCGAAGACGACCTGACACAGGGTTACAAGGTAGGAGACATTGAAAACGTCGTGCTTACTCAGGCCAACGGCATCCCCGTGTTGGTGCGGGACATCGCTAAAGTTTCCGTGGGTTTCGTGCCCAGGCTCGGCATTTTAGGCCGCGACCGGGAGGACGACGCGGTCGGGGCTATCGTGGTGATGAGCCGCGCGGAAAAGACCGCTAACATGATCCCCAAGGTCAAGGCCGAGATCGACCGGATGAACACCGACGGCAGTCTGCCGCCAGGAGTTAGGATTGTTCCTTATTATAACCGTTCTTCGCTGATCGCGGTTACGACTCACACCGTCTTGCATAACCTGCTCTTCGGTTGCGTCCTCATCTTTTTTATCCAATGGATTTTCCTCGGCGACCTCCGCAGCGCGATCATTGTCGCCCTGAATATCCCCTTCGCGCTGTTTTTTGCCATTATCGCCCTGGTGATTCGCGGCGAAAGCGCCAATCTGCTCTCGGTCGGAGCAGTTGACTTGGGCATCATCGTCGATTTTGCGCTGATCCTGGTCGAGAACATCTTCCGCAATTTCCAGCGCAGTCCGGAAGAACAACATGGCCTGCTCCAGCGTCTGTTGCAGGGCTTTTGGGGGCCGGATCCCTCTCGGATGCCCACGGACCACAGTGCCGCCCCCGGGTGGACCGATCGTCTGCGCCTCATCCTCGTCAGCGCGTTGCAGGTCGACAAAGCGGTTTTTTTCTCCGCGCTCATCACCGTGGCGGCCTTTGTCCCTCTCTTTACCATGCAGGGGATTGAGGGGCAGATTTTCGGCCCGATGGCCCGCACCTATGCTTACGCGCTTGCCGGGGCGTTGATTTCCACCTTCACGGTCACACCGGTGCTGGCCTCACTGCTCATGCCCCAACACGTCAAGGAGTCCGAAACCTTCGTGGTACGCGCCTTGCATCGGCTCTACAGTCCCGTGCTGCGCTTCGCGCTGGCCCGCCCCGCAATCACCGTCGCCATGGGCGCCGTCTTCCTCGCCGTGGCCGGCTTCCTCGGATCCCGGCTCGGCAGCGAATTCCTTCCCCAGCTCGAAGAGGGCAACCTGTGGATCCGCGCCTCGATGCCCATGACTCTCGCCTTGCAGGATGGCGAGGACGCCGCCAGAAAAATGCGGCTGATCCTATTGCAGCATCCTGAAGTACTTACCGTGGTCTCCCAGCATGGCCGCCCCGATGACGGCAGCGACGCTTCCCCTTTCTCCAACGTCGAATTATTCGCCCCGCTCAGATCTTTCGATCAGTGGCCGCGGAACCTGACCAAGGAAAAGTTAATCGAGCAAATCCAGGCGGAATTCGACAAGCAGCTCCCCGGGGTCAGCTTCAATTTTTCGCAGTACATCCAGGACAATATCGAGGAGGCTATCTCCGGGGTAAAAGGCGCCAATTCGGTCAAAATCCTCGGTCCGAATCTCGAGACCCTCACGCGGCTGGCCGAGCGGGTCAGGGACGAGCTAAACCGCGTTCAGGGGGTGACGGACCTGGGCATTTTCCCGGTGTTGGGGCAACCGAACCTGAACATCAAAGTGGATCGGGCCAAAGCGGCGCGCTATGGGTTTAACAGCGGCGATATAAACTCGGTCATTCAAGCAGCCCTGGGTGGAGCGGTAGCGACCACGGTGCTGGAAGGCGATCGCCAGTTCAGCCTGGCCGTGCGCTTCCCGCCCGAATACCGGGACAGCATCGAAAAGATCCGCGAGATCAAAGTGGCCACCCAATCGGGCAGTGGCGCCAATGCCTACATCCCCTTGAGCGAACTGGCCACTATCACCCTGGACACCGGCGCATCCTGGATTTATCACGAAAGCACCGAGCGCTTTATCCCGATTAAGTTCAGCGTGCGCGGGCGCGACCTGGGAAGCACCGTGGCGGACGCACAAGCCCGCATCGCGAAAAGTATCAAGCTGCCGAGCGGGTATCGCATGGTTTGGTCCGGCGAGTTTGGCGATCTCCAGGACGCCCAACGGCGGCTGGCGATCGTCGTGCCCATCAGTCTGGTGCTGATTTTCGGACTGCTTTATAGTTTGTTCAACTCGCTGCTGGAGTGCCTGCTCACACTTTCGGGCATTACCTTCGCCATCGCCGGCGGCGTGATAGCACTCTACCTCTCCGGGCTGAACTTCAGCATCTCCGCCGCCATTGGCTTCGTTTCCCTTTTCGGTGTCTCGGTTATGAACGGGATCTTGTTAATGACTTATTACAACCAGGCCAGGCTTCGCGGCGGGAACCCGGTCGAAACAATGCGTCATGCCGCCTCCACCCGGATGCGGCCCCTCCTGATGACCGGCCTATGCGCTTGTATCGGTTTGTTTCCCGCGGCGATTTCTACCGGCATTGGCAGCCAGGTCCAACGGCCGCTCGCCACTGTGATCGTCGGCGGCATGCTGGCCGGACCGCTCATGCTCCTGATTGTCGTGCCGGCGCTCAAAATCATGCTTCCCGGTCATCGCGCGCAAAAACCCACGCCGATTGCCGCCACGTAATCGTATGAGAAAGCTGTTCCTTGTTTTGACAATCTTTGGTGTTGGCAGCTGCATACTTGCCGGCCAGGAGTCCAGCCAGTCGGCGAGCCGAGACTCACGGCCCGCGGGGGGTTCCTCCTCTCCGCTGACTAAAAACGAAAACGAACATCCCCGACTCAAAGTCGATCGAGAAATACAGCGGCAGAGCACGCAAAGTGCCCAGGACCACGGAGGCATCGGGCAGAAAGGTCTAAACAAACCAAAGGCCCAACCTCTCCCGGGCCGGGCCGGGCTCGGGGGCTTTCAGTCCCCTGGCGGGCGAGGCACGTCGCAGCCGCAATTTCACAAGCCTTCCCCAAGTGTCTCCGACATCAATCGTGCTATTTCGGTCAACGGGGGAGGCGCTCCAAATCGCGGCTTCACAACCACGGCAGGGCAACAGAACCGGATTTCATCGGCGCCCGCAATGCTTCCGTCCTCGGGTCTGCGGCCGAACCACAGCGTCTTCACACCCGGTCCCGCCCCGGCGATTATTGACGGTTCTACCATCCACGCCAGGCCTAACACCGCGCTTATTAACGGGACCGGGCTCAAACACAAGCCATGAGGCAAACCTTCTTATTCGGATTCATGGCTCACCCGTAACACAATCATGCAAGTCCTTGCTTTTTCGCCAAAGAACCTAATCAGTAGGTACAAGGTACGCCATAAACACATTCCCTCTTTGCGATCTCTGCGTTCTCTGCGGTTAAAGTATTCTGGTAGTTCGTTTCCCTTTGTGAAATTCGTGTCTCGGTGTGTTGTGGTTGCGGCCTCAGCCGCGCTGGGTTCATCCGAGTCCATCCGTGGTCTAATGCCGTTTTCAGCGTCAGTTGCGCTTGTCGCTTCGTTGCTCCTGTCGGGCTGCGCCGTCGGCCCGAATTTCAAGAAGCCAGCGGCTCCCCAGGTCAGCGATTACACTTCGGCTCCGCTCGCGACGACCGAGGGCACGACTAATGTGATCGGTGGCGAACCACAACACTTTACCAGCGGAACAGATATTCCGGGAGAGTGGTGGACCCTGTTCCGATCCAAACCGCTCAATGACCTGATTGAACTCTCGCTCAGCAACAATCCGTCACTCAAGGCGGCGCAAGCCGCGCTGAAGGTGTC
>Ga0210409_10002405_pt1 | contig 22330 bp, 25 predicted proteins | sample IncBWH17MmetaG_FD_161649 | JGI IMG/M metagenome (GOLD analysis project Ga0210409, IMG submission 161649) | Forest soil microbial communities from Barre Woods Harvard Forest LTER site, Petersham, Massachusetts, United States - Inc-BW-H-17-M | ecosystem: Environmental > Terrestrial > Soil >...
AATCCTCGCCCATGCCGATAAGCACTACGCCGGCCGGTACGCCCATCTCGACATCCGCTTCAAAGGGCCCCTCTGCTACATCGACGCTTACACAGAGCCGGACATGCAGGGGACAGCATGGAAAGCTACCGGGGAGACGCGCGAGCAGTTCGTCGAGCGGCTGCGAAACACGCCGACTCATCTGTGCCGGCTGCGCTACTGGGGGCAGGACCGCTGAGCATGTGGCCACCACAAAAACGAATCCCCGACGCCGGTGGCGCGACTATCGGACCGTCAGCGGCGCATGACCGGTAAAGGAGTTTCTGGACGACCTCACGGATGATGAAGTCGCCGCGATAGTCGCCGGCATGAAGGAGGTGACCGAGCGAGGCTTGGCCGCCGCGAAGCACCTGCGCGGCGACCTTTACGAGGTACGGGCCGAGGCAGGTTCCCGGAGTTTTCGTCTGCTCTTCTCCGCAGAAGGGCGCCTCAATCAGGTGCTGTTGTCCTTGTCTGCCTTCGCAAAAAAGACACAGAAGACCCCGACACGCGAGCTCGAGCGCGCCGAGACGAGGCTACGCGATTGGCGCAGCAGGGCGAGGGCGAGAAATCGGGTGGGTTCCGGACTAGCGTCTAAGCCATAGCGTTGACGCTATGGCTCCTTCGGCATACATTCAAAGCATGCGAAAGGACTTCCTCAAAGAAGTCGTCGAGGAGCGGACACGTCGCAACCCGGAGTTTCCTCGTCTCGTCGCGGAGGCCGAGCAACGTCGTAAGCTCGCTCGCAAGTTGGTGACGCTTCGGGAGAAGAAGGCGCTGTCCCAGACGATCGTTGCCGCTCGGATGGGCACATCCGCCTCGGTCGTCAGCAAGCTAGAAGCGGGCGGGGACGTGAAGATGTCTACATTACAACGGTACTGCGCGGCCATCGGTGAGTCGTTCCGCATCGCCGGTGAAGCGTTCTCGCGTGATGGATCTACGTGAAACTCGCTGCAACAGCGGACCATCGACGAAGTATGTGGAGCTACGCCGGAGCTAAGAGACCACCCGTCAGCCATGGCACGTACCTTGGGTGAACCGCGTACCAAAGAGCAATCATGGTGTCCGGGCGCCTCGAAGTCTGGGCACGAGCGGATCGTCCCGCTCACACCGCAGCTCCGGGCGGCTCTCACGAGCAGACGCAAGCGGGATCGCGACGCTCTCGTCGCCCGAACGGAGCAAGGGACTCCGTGGCGCGAGTGGGGGCTTCGTCAGGCGTTCGCGCGTGCGTGCAGGCGCGCCGGTGTCGAGCCCTTTCGTCTGCACGACCTTCGCCACTACTTCGTCACCGCGCTCTTCCGACGGGAAGTCGCGGCGCCGACGGTGCAGGCGCTTGCGGGCCATGCGCATCTGACGACCACGCAGCGGTACGCTCACGTCGCACGGGTGGACCTCCGGGCTGCGATCGATCGGCTCGCAGGCGAGGGCGTGGTAACGGCGGTCGGGTGGGCCTTCGGGTGTCGATGGACCCGTACGGCACTCGTCGCGATTCCTTCGTTCTTACCGTACCTTATGCATCACACGCGCCCGTAGCTCAGTTGGATAGAGCAGCGGCCTTCTAAGCCGCGGGTCGCAGGTTCGAGTCCTGCCGGGCGTGCGAAGCTCGCAACGTGATCTGCACCAGAACCGTCGCGCGGCCAGCGCGATGCGCATTCATCAGCGCCGCGAATAAGTGTTGTTCGAGCTCGACTCGTTCCGATCCCGCGTGACCGGACGCACACTCTTCCCCGGAGCAGGACACACGCGACCAGGGAGCAGACCATGAACCAAGCATTCGACGGGAAGGTTGTCATCGTCACGGGCGCCAACTCGGGCATCGGCGAGGCCGCCGCAATCGCGTTTCAAGAGGCAGGAGCGCGCGTCTACGGATTCGCGCGACGCAAGGAAGCTGTCGGAGTCGGGCGCGAGAAGCACCCGAAGATTCGGTGGATCCTCGTCGACGTCGCGAACGAGGCGCAGGCTACCGAGGGCGTCGAAGCTGTCGTCCGCGAAGCCGGTCGGCTCGACATCGTGGTGAACAACGCGGGGGTTGGCGTCTTCGTGCCGCTGGAGCTGTCCGCCGGCGAGGCGATCCGACCGCAGTTCGAGGTGAACGTGCTGGGGACCACGTTCGTGACTCGGGCAGCGCTCAATGCTCTCAGAGCGAGCAAGGGCTCTGTCGTCAACATCAGCAGCGCCGCCGGTCACAAACCGTCGCCGGGAGCCGCTCACTACGGCGCGACGAAGGCTGCGATCGAGTCACTGACGCGCTCATGGGCGCTTGAGCTCGCGCCCTTCGGCGTACGCGTGAACGCGATCGCGCCCGGTGCGACGGACACCCCAGGCCTTGGCAAGCTGGGCGCGCCGCCCGAGGCCCTCCCCCAGCTCAAGCAGGCCATCCTGAAGCAGGTGCCGCTCGGTCGCATGGCGACCAGTCCCGAGATCGCCCAGTGGATCGTCGCGATCGCCGACCCCGGCGTGACCTGGGTGACCGGGCAAGTGCTCGGCATCGACGGCGGAATGAGTCTGAGCGGGGCCTAGCTCGGTGCGGGTCCGCGCCTAACTATAACTAAAGCACGGCGCTCTCGAAGCCGGCGAAGCTCGATCGTACGATCCGCGGGGCATGAGTGATCGCCTCTTCGCGCTTCGCTTGTTCGTCCGGGTCGCGCGCACCCGGAGCTTCTCGGCCGCGGGCCGCGAGCTGGGGCTGTCGCAACCATCCGCGTCGCGGCTCGTAGCCGCGCTCGAGCAGGAGGTCGGAGCGTCCCTGCTCACGCGCACGACCCGAGCGGTAACCCTGACGGAGGCGGGAGCCGACTATCTTGCGCGCGTGGAGTCAATCCTCGGCGCCCTCGACGAGGCGGATCACGTCGCGCGGGGAACTGGGGAACTCCGAGGCGCGCTGCGCGTCGCGGCCTCCTTGCCATTCGCGCTTCGCGAGATCATTCCGCGCCTCGACGCGTTTCTCTCACGGCATCCTGCTCTGCGAATCGAGCTTGTGCTCAGTGACCAGAGACAGGACCTGGTCGCCGACTCGGTCGACGTCGCGATCCGCATCGGATACCTCCCGGGAGCCGCCGCCGTCGCACGAAAGATCGGAGTCTCTTACCGGGTCTTGGTTGCGTCTCCCGCCTACCTTCGCAAGGCCGGACAACCGGAAACGCCCGCCGACCTTGCGGCGCACGCGCTGATAGTGGGACCGGCATCGTTGGGCGCCGAGGCGTGGGTGCTTTGGAAGGACGGGAAGGCCACGTCGGTCCGCGTCGTCGGACGTGTCACGGTCACCGCGATCGAGGCAGCGACGGCCGCGGCCGTTGCCGGTCTCGGGATCGTATCGATGGGGCGCGTGGGCTGTCGCGCGGAACTCGAGAGCGGTGCGCTGGTGCGAGTTCTTCCCGACTGGGAGATGGGGCACGCAGACGTGAAGGCGATCCTGCCAGCCGGACGTGCGGCGAAGCCGGCGGCTCGCGCGTTCGTCGAGTTCCTCGTTGCGGATCTTCGAGATATCTCCGAAGGGCGCAGCCCCGGGCCGCCACGTCCTTCGTCGTGAGCAGGCTGCCTTGAACTGCCCGGTCGTATCGGTCGCGGCCGCCGCGGACGGCGGGGTGGACGCACCGGGCGTGGACGCATCCGGCGATTAGGCGTGAGATGTGATCGTCGGATATGGCGCCCGCCGACTTTGGGTTCTCCCCACGCGTGCGCGTGTGGCAAGCCGCGGGCGACCTCGCCGAGGTAGACGGCCGCCGGGCTACTTCGGCAGAGCCACCAGGACCTCGAGCGCCGCCCGCACGCTCCGCGGCACCTCCACTTTCGCCATCGATCCGTAGTTCACGAGCACCACGACCGAGCTCCCGCGCGCGCACATCGTCTCCGGCTCGTCGGCGCGCCAGACCCCGTACTCCATCGCGATGCTGGTGCGACCCAGCTTCGTGACGCCCGCTCCGACGACGACATCGCCCGGATAGGTCACCGGCCGCACGAAGTCGCAGGTCGTCGTCGCGAGGATTGGGCCCATCTCGCGAGGACGATCGGCTAAGACGCCGGCCCGCGAGAGCAGCGCGATGCGCGCGGACTCGAACCATGTGAGATAGCGAGCGTTGTTGACGTGGCCGAGCGCGTCCATGTCGCCCCATTGGATGGGGCAGCTCACCGTGACAGGGAAGGCGTTCATGCGAGCGAGGCTCCTCGTCTGGCGAGAGCAGGTCATCCGCTGGTCAGCCGGGCCTGGGACGATTGGGACCATCCAAGCCTGCGTACGAGCGCGTGATCAAGCGATGCCGCGCCGGGGCCAAGGATACCGATCATGACGAGTACGCACATATATGTGAACTCGTCGAATCCCACCAAATCGAAGAGCCCATGAAGTTCGGCACGCTTGGCTGTCAGAATCGCGACGGTCATGCTGACAATGAGAGGAATCGTCGCAAAGCGAGTAACGATTCCGGGACGAGCAGCGTGCCGCAAATAAGCTCACTGTAACCGACCAGCACTGCATTGAAGCCCGGTGCTGGGATGCCTAGTTGCTCGAAGAAGTGCGTCACTTTCTCGAGATCATGTACTTTCCCCCAGCCGGTGGACATGAATAGCAGGCCGACCGCAAGGCGGCCGAGCAAGAGGGCGAGCCATTGGAGGCGCTCCAACGTAAGCAATGCGCGCGCGCGAACTTTGTCAACGAGATCCATCGCAGCTCCCCTTTTCTTTCAATGCGCGAGAGCCCCACCGTTTGGGGCTGGTCCAGGTCCATGAACATCACGAACCATTACGAACCAACATCCGCGAGGTTACCGCCAGCTCTCCTTGGTGCCAAAGCACGCGTCATCACGCTTTCGGTCATGACCAGCTGCAGCGCAACTCAGGTGCGTATCCCTGCACGATCGAATCCGGATGCGGTCGTGTGGAGCTACGACGTGACTGGGCGCGATGCACGCCTCGAGGTGCTGACGATCGAGGCGCGCGTCGCGCTCGGTGCTTCGGATATTCTTGAAATCGACGACGACGCCGCCCCCTACGTGCACGATGTGCGATACGCCGCGGGACGACTGTGGGTACCAGTACACGCCGACGGCTCGAGGTGGCATGTGCCCTGTCCTGCATCCGAGTGCCGCGTGCTTTACCGTTTTGCTCTCCGGGAAGCAGCTGACAAATTGGATAACGTCGAGACCGCGATTGCGGCCGATGGCGTCGTGGTCGCGCCTCCTTCGACCTGGCTGCTGCACCCGGAGATCCAGCCTGGCCGCTTTCGGTTCCACATGGACATCGCGCCGCCATCGCGATTCATCGCCGGTACGCGACCATCGCCGAATGGTGCCCCCAACACGTTCGAGGCAGCGACGGCCGCTCTGGAGTCCTCGAGCTTCGCCGTCTTCGGCGATTTTCAATCCAAGGTTATCCAGAGTGGGACGGCGCGGATCATCGTAGCCATCGCCCCGAGCGCGCTCGCGCTCAACGACGACGAGATCGCCAATTGGGTGAGCAGCGCGGTGCATGCGATAGCGGTCTATTATGGACGCTTTCCCGTCGACCAGACGCTCGTCATCGTGATTGCGGGCAAAGCGGGCAGCCCCACGCGCGGCGAGACACTCGGAAACGGCGGCCCCGCGGTGCTCATTCGGGTCGGCAGACGCGTCACCGCGGCGAACATTCGCGATGACTGGGTCATCACGCACGAGCTTCTCCATGTCACGCTTCCGACCCTTTCTCGGGAGCACGTCTGGCTCAGCGAGGGCATCCCGTCCTATGTCGAGCCACTGGCGCGCGCGCGGGCCGGGCTCTTGTCGCCCGAGAAGCTCTGGGGTGACCTGGTGGAAGGATTGCCCCTGGGTCTGCCCGAGCAGGGCGACCAAGGCCTCGAGAACACGCACACCTGGGGCCGCACCTATTGGGGTGGCGCGCTCTTCTGTCTGCTTGCCGACGTGTCGATTCGGGAGCGCACCGCCAATAGGCGCTCGCTGGACGATGCCCTGCGCGCGGTCGTGGCGACCGGCGCAAACGTCGAGGCCCGCTGGGACATCGAGCAGTTTCTTGCGACCGGGGATCGTGCGACGGGAACGGACGTGCTCCACGAGCTCTTTCGGCAGCTCGCGCTGGCACCGGGATCGGTCGATTTGCCGTCCCTCTGGGCACGATTGGGCGTTTGCGACCGGGACGGCCGCGTAACATTCGACGACGCGGCGCCTCTTGCGCCTATACGACGATCGATGACGACAGCACCCAGTGCTTCTCAGCGCTAACCGATTCTCGCGCTTCTGTTGAAACGGCGCACGTTTCGATGCGTAGTATGGCAAACCGAAAGGAACGACCATGAACTTGAACAACACGATGATCGCGGCCGCTGTAGGCGGAATCCTGATGGGCGCTGTGGGCTGCGGCGGCTCGACACCGCCGGCCGCTTCGCCTGACTCCACCGGCGCAAGCGCGGTGACGGCGCCCGCCGGAAGCACTGGCTCTGCGATGCCGGCGGCCAAGCACGCATGCAAAGGGCAAAACGACTGCAAAGGACAAGGCGGCTGCAAAACGGACAAGCACGCATGCAAGGGGCAGAACGACTGCAAAGGTCAGGGCGGCTGTAAGGGCTGAGCGGCGATTGGGGAGGTCGGATCATGGCCAATCGTTTCGGCCTCCCCAACCTCGGCGTAGGCATTGGGCTTCGAACCAGCCACTACACGCATATCGTCGAGCGAAACCCCGCCATCGATTGGCTCGAGATCCTCAGCGACAACTACATGCAAACGGCCGGGCGACCCCTCTACTATCTGGATGCGATCGCCGCGAAGTATCCCATCGCCATGCATGGCGTGTCGCTCTCGGTCGGCTCGACGGACCCTCTGGACCGCGCGTATCTTGCCGAGCTGCGTTCGCTGCGGGATCGCACCGGTGCGCTCTGGCTGTCCGACCATTTGTGCTGGACGGGAGTTGCGGGCAAGAACACGCATGATCTTTTGCCTCTGCCCTACACCGAGCAGGCGCTAAACCACATCGTAGCTCGCGTACGCGCGGTTCAGGATTTTCTCGGCGCGCCGCTCGCGCTGGAGAATCCGTCGACGTACGTCGAGTTTGCCGGCGCGTCGATGTGTGAGTGGGAGTTCCTGGGTCGGCTCGCGGAGGACGCCGATTGCGCACTTCTGCTCGACGTCAACAACATCTTCGTGTCCGCGTACAATCATGGCTTTGACCCGCGGACGTATCTCGACGCCGTGCCTTTCGATCGGGTCGTGCAGTTTCATGTCGCCGGACACACGCACCATGGGACGCACATCATCGACTCGCACATCGGACCGGTCGTGGACGACGTGTGGCGCTTGCTCCGGGAAGCATATGCAAGGTCCGGCGGCGCTTCCGTCTTGCTCGAGTGGGATGCGGAGATTCCCAGCTTCGAGGTGACACACGCCGAAGCGCTACGTGCCAAGCAGTTCATTGGCCTAGAGGCCGCATGAACCAGCACGAGGTTCACCTCGAGGGCCGCCGCGAACGTGCAAGCGCCACCCCTACGGTGCCGGAGCGAATGGCGCGAGCGGCGCTGGTGCCAACGCATCGCCATTCGGCGACGCCGTCCAGGGAAGGGACGCTGGATGGTAGGCTGCGATGGTTTGCTGCGGCGGTGATGACCCCGGAGACGGAGCCGGGACTCGTTGGCGAAGGTGAGGCCGCGCACTTCCTTACGGCCGGGCCGGCCCTCAGCGCGCTCGAGCGCCTCGAGATTTATCGTCGCGCGTACCACGCGCGCTTGATTGAATGTTTGGCGGACGACTACCCGGTGCTTCGCCACGCCCTTGGCGAGGCGGTATTCGATGAACTTTGCCGCGCATACATCGCGAGGCATCCTTCGAGCAGTCCGAGCCTCAACTACTTTGGAGGGCGCATGGCCGCCTTTTGCCGAGACGACGCTCTCGCGTCCTTTGCTGTTCGCGGCTTTGCTGCCGACCTGGCTGCGCTCGAGTGGGCGATCGTCGAAGTGATCCACGCTCGGTCCAGCCAGCCGCTCACGTTGGATGGGCTCGGTCAGGTAGCTGCCGCCGCCTGGACGAACGCGCGGCTCGAGCCGAATACAGCCTTCCGACTGCTTCGCTTTGATTACCCGGTAAACGCCTTCTTCCAAGCGATCAAGGACGGGGCCAACCCTGCCTTGCCGGAACCCGCGTCGTCGGCGACGGTCGTCTATCGAAACGGCCCGACTGTATGGCGAATGGACTTGACCCCACCGATGTTCGAGGTGCTCTCGGCACTCGCTCGGGGTGAACCGCTCGGCGCATCGCTGGAGCGCGCGGAGCAGGAATACGCAAACGAGGACCCAAGCGAAGTCGCTCAGCGCGTAACGCACTGGTTTCGAGAGTGGGTTGGGAGTGGCCTGTTCGTGCGAGTTTTGCTGCGACCCGGAACGGCATGACGATCGCCCATCACTTCGTCGTCGCGACAAAGACTCCGTCCCAATGGGGACGGCATCGGTGCGCAGGATCTCCGGGTGCGTACCGGTTTGCCATTTTAAGTAGTCCCAGGCCTTTGCCGAAATGGCCGCGCCGACATCGTCCGAAGCACGGTAATGCGGCGCCCGCGCTCCCTGGCGAGCTCTGGCGTTGTCGCATCAGCTGGTGGTTGCGGCGGCCCGCCCGCGCGCGTCCAGTCGACTTTTGGAACATAACGGCGTAGCGTGAAAAGCTTTTCGAAGAAGATGCACTCGGTTTGTTTCTCCGTGTCACGCGGCACGTCCAAGCAAGACTCGAGGCAGCCAGCGCGCAAAAGGGGTCAAGGCATGGGAACGCGAGTCTATTTTGGAAGTCGTGACTCGGGCTTCCGGACCCTTTCCGAAGGGCAGAAGGTCGAATTCGAAGTGAAGCAGGGCACCAAAGGGCTGCAGGCGGAAAACGTTCGTGTGGTCGGATGAGCGACCGGGCCTCCAGCGATCGCGACTTTCTCGTCCTCGAGGGTACGGTGACCAAATGCAGCCGCGGAGGCTTCTACACCGTTGAGTACTCCTCCGGCGCGCACCGCGGAACGGTGTTGGCGAAGCGAAGCGGGCGGCTGAACATCCATCGCATTCGGATCACGGAAGGCGATCGGGTACGGATCGAGATCAGCCCGTACGATACGGCCCGTGCGCGCATCACAAGGCGGCTCTGAGGCTTCGTCTGCGGAAAGCCGTCCGATGAAAGCGGCTGCCGCTTGAACGAGAGCGACTCCGATTTCTCGCGAGCGATGGGATGGTGAACCAAAGGTCGCTCTTTCCTTGACGTTTGGCGCGTCGAGAAAAGCAAACGCCTCCTTGTGAATACAAAATGACGCGTTTTGTATTGGAAAAGCGTCATTTTGATCAAGGGGCGCATTACTTTGGACAACAAACGCCGCTCCATCAACGATCAACGACGCTTTTAGTAGAACGAATGTCTCATTGCATCGAATGAGTGTCGCGTTTGGTTTAGCAAACGCGGCTTTTGGTACGAACAATGAGGCTTTGTAAATACAAAACGCGTCGCTTTATGAAATGAATGCCGCTTTGTCATTGATGAATGTCGCTTTTGCATTAACGAATGACGCTTTGTTCGAACACAAAGCGGCTTCTCGAACACCGAATGACGCTTTTCATGAACACAAAGCCGCTTTGTTGGATCCAAACGCGGCTTTGTTAAGTCGAACCGCCTCTGAACTCTGGCGGCTACGTGAAGAACTCCACCAAGCCGTCGAGGCAGCCTTTCCAGCCTTCTTCGTGCGAGTCGCGGGCGGCCATGGTTGGCACCTGCTCGTGAACGATGACCACATCCGTTGCTTCACCATGTTCTTCGAACCGCACCGTGACCAGTGACGACTCCTGGGCGCTTGGCCCCATACGCCATGTGTAGACGAGCTTGCGGGGCCGCTTGATTTCTCGAAACTCGCCCTCGATGATCACGGTCGTTCCGTCGGGAACGGCGTTGGCGATTCGGTAGCGACCGCCCACGCGCAAGTCTACCTCGGCCCCCGAACACGTCACCGGTCGCGGGCCCCACCAGACTTGTAAACTTTCGGGTCGCGTCCACGCGTCGAAGATCCGCTCTGCGCTCGCGCGGATGGTGCGGCGGACAACGAGGATGATTCCCTCTGTCACGGGCGGCCTTTCTTGGCGGGCGGCCTTTCGACGTAGCGCGCGAGCTCATCGAGCGTGCGCTCCCAAAAGCGCTGGTATCGGGCGAGGAAGCACGCCGCGCTCTCGAGCGGACCCGGCTGAAGGTAGCAGCGCTGATACCAGCCCTCGCGCTCGCGACGCAGAAGGCCCGCGCGCTCCAGGACGCGCAAGTGCTTGGATACGGCGGGCAGGGTCATGGTGAACGGTTCCGCGAGCTCGGTGATGGAAGCCGGCCCGCTCGCGAGCCTGGTCAGAATGCGTCGCCGCGTCGGATCGCCGAGCGCGGAGAAGATCGCATCGAGTTTGTCCTCGGGGGCAACGCTGGAGCGCCTTGACATTCGTCGCGCAGGACTATACCAGACGGTTTAGTGATGCCGCCACCCAAAAACGGAGACATGTCATGTCGAATATCCACCAAGAGGCCACGTTTTCCGCTGCGCCCTCGCGCGTCTACAAGGCGCTCGTCGATCTGAAACAGTTCGCGGAACTCACCGGCGCACCCGCGAGCGGCGAGTCGACCGAGGGCGGTGCGTTCTCCGCGTTCGGCGGTCACATTACGGGGCGCCAGCTCGAGCTCGTTCCGGACAAGCGAGTGGTGCAGGCGTGGAGAGCCAAGACGTGGCCCGAAGGGGTGCACTCGATCGTCCGATTCGAGCTGCACGCCGATGGCAAGGGGACCAAGCTCGTGTTCGATCACGACGGGTTCCCGGAGGCCGAGAAGGACCACCTGGCGAGCGGCTGGCGCTCCATGTACTGGGAAAAGATCGCCAAGTACGTCGGCTGAGAGCGCGGCGCGCCGCGGGAGCCCCTATGGGCATCCCAGCCCGGTGCAAATAAATAGCGCAGTGGAACCGCGCGCCCGGCGTTGAACACCCCGCAAAAGCGCACTACTGACGCTCTCATGCGTGTAGGCCTTTGCGGGTATCCGGGGTCTGGCAAGTCGACTGTCTTCGCGGCGCTCGCGCCCGGGGGCCGCACCGATCGCGAACTGGCGTTCGGAAACATCAAGGTGCCCGACGAGCGCGTCGACTTCCTCGCGTCGGTCTTTCAGCCCAAGAAAAAGACTTACGCGGAAATTACGTTCGTCGACGTGGCGGGTGGCGGCGGGAAGGTCGGCGGCGCGTTTCCGCCGGACGTTCTTCAGGCAATGCGCAACGCTGACGTCCTCGTTCACGTCGTGCGCGGATTCGACAATCCCATGCTCACGACCGCAACCGATCCGGCTCGCGACCAGAAGAGCTTCGGCGACGAGCTTTTGCTACTCGACCTCGGTCTTCTCGAGAAGCGCGTCCAGCGCATGACGAAAGAAGGAAAGAAGGGCATCGAGCTCGACATGAGCCGGCGCTGTCTCGAGCACCTCGAGCGAGGCGAGCCGCTCCATACGCTCGCGCTAAGCGAGGAGGAGAAGGTGGCGCTCGGGCCGGGCATTCAACTTCTCTCGGTGACCCCCCTCATCACGCTCTACAACCTGTCCGAGCAAGCGTGGGCCGATCCTGCCTACGCCAATCTACGGGAGCCACGTATTTCGCCCAACTCCGCGTCCCTCGCGATCTGCGGCGCGCTCGAGGCGGAGATCGCCTCGATGGGCGCGGACGAACAGCGAGAATTCCTCGTGGGCCTCGGCATCGGCGAGCCGGCGCGAAACGTGTTCATTCGCACGGCGTACGGCCTGCTCGACCTCATCAGCTTTCTTACGGCGGGCCCCGACGAGTGCCGCGCTTGGCCCATCCGGAAAGGGACGGTCGCCCGAAGAGCTGCAGGGAAGGTGCACAGCGACATCGAACGAGGTTTCATTCGCGCCGAGATCTACCGCCTGGAGGATCTCAAGGAAGCAGGCGGCGAGGCCGCGCTCAAAGCGCGTGGGAAGATCCGCGTCGAAGGCAAGGACTACGTCATGCAGGACGGTGACGTCGTCAATTTCAGATTCAACGTATGATCTCGCTTGCAAGTGACCGCTCTGCGCATCGATTCTCTTGACCGCGCTCTCGACCGCGCTGTCGCCGGCCAGCATGCTGCGCTGTTCGATCTGCTCGCGCGAGGTTCCCGTTTGCCGGGAACGCGGATGAACACGGCCCTCGCCAACGCGTTTGCGATTGCTTGCAGTCAACGCGGACCTCCGACCGATACCGTTGCGTTGGCGCTAGCGCGCGCGTCACCAGGGGATGCGCCGGGCGGAACAGCGCTCGAGTTTCTCCCCGTCTGCGGGCTCTACGCGCTCGGTGCGCGCGCCGCCGCCGACCAGAGCGTGCGCAGAACTTTCCTTGTGGAGCTGCATGCGCACGCCGCCGATGTCCGCTTTCGCTGTCGGGAGGCAGTCATTCCGGCGCTCAGTCGAATCGGCCATGCCTCAGGCGACGAGCTCGTGCGCGACGTGTCGAGCTGGATGGACGGCTACTTTCACGCGGCCGCCGTATTGCGCGCGATTTGCTCGGAAGCCTGGCTCGGCGCCCTTCGCGACCTGGATGCCGTGATGGCGCGTTTCGAGGAGGCTTTTTCACTCGCGCAGCGCGCACCCCGGGCGGCGGCGCGCTGGCCCGGCTACAAGGAGCTTCTCGTCGCTTTGGAACGAGAGCCGCCTCGCCTTGCGTTGCGCTTTGGTGCGCCCGTGTTCGACTTGCTCGTGCGCTGGAGTACCGCAAAAGATCCGGCACTGCGGGAGATCATCGGTCGCATTGTCGCCTCACGGAAACTCGCGGGTCGCTACGCCTCGGAGATCGAACACGTTCGGCGGGCCGTCGCCGCCGCTCGTCCTCCCCCCCGCAATCCCGATCACGATGTCGGGTCGACGCGCGACCGCAGCCGCAATCGCCGGCAGGCGCGCCGTTAAATTGTCTGAACGTCCCACGCTTATCGCGAGCGTGCCGCATCGCGAACGATCTTTGCCGCGACCGCTGCTCGAGCGCTTTTTTGCTCCAACGTTGCATGGTCGATGATGGCGTAATCATCCAACAGGTCTACCCATTCGAGATCGAGGGCGCCGCCGCTCGGCAGAATGAAGACCCCGAAGAGACGGGCCTGGCGTTTCAACTCTTGTACCAAGGATCTCGGGACTCGAAGCGCGGCGTGCGTGATTAGGTGGATGACCGGTTCGCGGCGATCGCGGGTTCGAAGGAGCGCAGTCTCTGTCACCAGGCGCGCGAACACGCGGGCGGGATTTCGTCCCCGTTCCCCCTTGAAGCTGAGAAGCCACGCGATGGGAAGACCGCGATCGCGCCCGCGCTGCGGTTCGTACAGGCGAGAGTCGAAAAAACGCATCCAGACCTGCTCGCCGGCGAGTTGAAGCTTTTTCGCGAGAGCGACGGCCAGGCCACGAGCAAAGACCTCCCGCTCGCCAGTCATCGACGCCGAGGCGTCGATGACGAGCTGGTGGAGCCGTCGAGCCTCGTCCTGCGCGGTCTCTCGCGTATAGAAGAGAAGCTCGCCGTCCGCCAGGCGCCTCGCCAGTTCTTCCCTGTCCCAAGCAAGCTCGGTCAACACCATCGAATCGATGGACCCTTTGTGCCCGACCCCTTTGTACCCATCCACCGCGTGGACACCGGCAGCGGTCGCGCGGCCCGTTTCGAGGACTTCCGGCAGGAGCTCGAGCGAGAAGTTCACTATGTCGTTCGTCGCAGGGCTCGAGAGGGCCGCAATCAGGTCGACGTGAGCAAGCGGGCCCGCGGCGGTGGATTCGGACCCGAGCATTCGAAGTAGCCAGAGGGCGTCGAGGTCGAGTGCATCGGCCAGCGTCAACAGCCGGAGGCGAGCCGCCACGACACGTTGGAGCGTGTGAAGCTCGTAGCCTCGCGGCACCGCCGCGAACAGTCGTGGTAGCTGGGCGTCTAGATCGCGAAGCAGCTCGGGGTCCAGCGGCAAAGACACTGCCAAGGGGGCACTGGTCTCGTCAGGCCTCCCGAGCGACCCAAGGATACGCGCCAGGACGACAACGACCAGGTCGTCACTTAGCTTCATCCCGCGCGCTCGAAGAGCAGCGTCGCTCTGCGAGAATTCCGCGACCACGGCGCGATAGCTCCGGAGAAGCCCCCGCAGTTCCGGGAGGCTTTCAGCGAGGGCATCGGCCGCAACGTGACCGGCCGCCGAGCGATGCGTGCCGGGTTCAATCGCCTCGCCGGGCAGGGCCAAGCACAACCCGAAGTCATGAACCGCAAACAGCGGCAGATGCACGCCCAGCCGAGCCAAATCGCGCCACCAACGCACGGCGCGAAGGACGAGCATCGGCAGGTTCACACGCACCGCCGCGAGAAGCAGCCCCCCGAGCGGCCCGGCAATCGCCGGGTCGCGCTCACTTGCCGCCGCTGTGCCCCGCTCTGTCACGGCCGGCTGGCTTGCTGGCTCCTCTAGGGGGAAGACGTGAGCGCGGGTGCGGCCGCGCTCGCGCTTACTGCCACTGCTCGCCCTTGGACGTCGGGTCCACCGGGTTTTCGCCGTTGATTTGGCTCAAGTCGGGCTTCACGTTCATCTGTTTCACACAGTGCCAGTCCGCGATGTCGGTGGCCTCGTCGAGCGCGTACTTCCCATCGAGCTCGGGGGGAACCTTCTGCTCTCCTGCCTTCTTCGGGATGTAGTAGACAAACACGCCCGCGCCGTGCACGTCCGCGCTGGGACCGAACGCACCGTACCTGTGCTCGGTCCAGGTGTATCGAAAGACGTTGCCCTCCGCCGTCCCGCTCAGCTCACCCCAGTGGCTGGAGTCCGTGCGCTTCCAGCGGCCGACGATGTTGTCTCCCTGCGGAACCAGGTGCAGGTACCCGTAGACCGGGTTGTAGTAGACGCCGTCCCAACTCTCGCCTTCCGGCATCTCGTGCGCCTTGACGTTGGCGAACTTGGCGGATGCGCCGCTGCTCCCACCGCACGCGACGAGCGCGCCCGCGCCGGCGGCCAACGCAACAGCCATCCCGAAACCACATGCCCATTGCCGAGCTTTCATGGGGCAGATGGTAGCAAAATCCTGATCCCGGCGTGCAATGGGCTCGGCCCGAAACGGCTGAGCGAGATTATTTCTTCGCTACTGCCCTACCCCGCACGACCGGTGACAGCAAACCGCTCAGGGAATCCCCTGCGCAGTAATGCCAGCGTACCAGGCGTCGGCCATCAGCAGCGACCCGGCCGCGTTGGGATGGACCCCGTCGCTCGTGTACATCGAGTTGGGGAGATAGGACGCGGCAGGAAGAGCAGACCAGACGTCGACCACGTAAATCGGCGAGGCCGCGGTCGACTTGCCCGCCGCCCACGAGGGGATCTGTCCGTTGAGCGCCTCGACCCGGGATTCGCACCCCGGGCAACCGCTCGGATTCAGCGGCGTGATCTGCGCCACGAAGAACAGGACGTTGGGGTTCTGGCTCCGGAATTGGTCGACGACGAAGCCAAACGCGCTGAGAATGTCGGCGCTCGAGATGCTGCTCCAGACGTCGTTCGTGCCGAACTCCATGAGTACGACATCGGGCTTTTCCGTTGCCCACATCTGCAGTTCGGTCAGCGTGCCTTTGCCGGTTTGAGGCGGGCTGTCGGTGGTCAGGTACGTGACCAAGTATCCGCTGTGGCCTTCGGTGTGGACGCTGGGGGCGCCGGCGCCGCACCCTTGATTGTTGAGGTTCGTCCCAACGAAGTCGAAACTCGTATGCCCTTGGCCGATGAGCTCCTTCGACAGCAGTTGCGGATAACACGTGGTGCCGGTGATCGAGTCACCGAGCGGCATGATGTGCACGGTGCCGGTCAGCTTGCGTGCATCCGCCGTACTGTCGAGCGGCCCAGCGTCCATGCCGCCGCTCGGCGCGCCGGAGTCGCTCGCAACGCCGGCTTCGGCGCCGGAATCACGCGCCACGGACGCTGCATCCGGCGGCGCCCCAACATCGGACATGGACGCGGACGCTTCCGACGCCTCCGGAACGCCCGACGCGTCGGTGCTTGAAGCTGAGCCGCCGTCGACAGCGCCGCCGTCGACAGAAGGCCCCGACGACGACGAGGAGGAACACGCACCGACGACCGCCGCGCATGCGACAGCCATCCAATAACGGTCCGACCGCCGCGGGCCCGTGACCCAAATCGAGTGTCGCATCCCGCTTGATATTACATGCGAAGGTCGAGCGCGACCTCGAGCGCTGCGTGAATGTACGCTGCGGTGGTGCCGTGGGCGGACATCGCACGGTTGCACGGCTCAACCCACGATTGGGCGCAGCCATCCGGGAGCGTTTTGACTCCCCGTCTCGGTGCCGATGCGTCAGACTGGGGTGTGAAGAGAGCTTGGGCTGTCGCGCTATCGTCGGCTGCTCTGGCGCTTGCGGCCAAGGGAACGGAGCACGCCGCACTTTTTGTCGGGCTTGCGCGGTCGGGCGAGCAAGCTCCCTTTGCTCCAGCACCGGCGGTCGAGCCGGGTGCCGAGAGTATCGCGCTCGTCGATACCCGCCGAATCGTGCCGAGCACCGGCTTGCCTCCGGACGTGCGCCCCATGCCGGCGAACAACAATCTGGATGTCGTGCGCCATGGCGACGGGCGCGTCTACCTGGCCTTCCGCAGCGCACCCAGCCATTTTGCCAGTCCCAAGACCGTCATCTTCATCGTCAGCAGCAAAGACGAACGCACTTGGGATTTCGAAGCTGGGCTATCGGTGGGAACTGATTTGCGGGAACCGCGACTGTTGTCGCTCGGCTCCCGACTCTTCATTTACGTGAGCAAATTGGGAGACTCACCTTTCGCCTTCGAACCGAGCGGGGTGTTATTCTCGGAGCGCATACGAGAGGCCAGCGGCGCGCACTGGAGCGAGCTCGAGTCCCTCGATCTCCCGAGACAGATCGTTTGGCGCACCAAGGCAGTGCGAGGACGCGCTTGGATGTCGGCCTACAAAGGGGGTGGCAACATCTATCGCTTCAACGGCGACCCACTCAGGGTCGGGCTATTCAAGAGCGACGATGGCCGTCACTGGCTGCCGGCGGATCCCAGCCGACCGTACGTGTACGAAGGCGGCGTCAATGAGGCAGAATTCGAATTCGACGCCGAGGGTGCGCTGTACGCCGTCGGGCGGAATGAATCCGGGGACGGTGCCAACGGCTTTGGCTCGGTCGTGTGCCATGCGCCGCCCGAGTCGCCGGCGCGCTGGACGTGCAATCGAGATCCCAAGACGTACGACTCGCCGTTGATGTTCTCGCATGGCGGGGAGATCTTTCTCGTGGCACGGCGCACCGCGAGCGATGGTGGTGCTTACGATCGGGGCTTCGGTTGGGGTGCCATGCGTAGCATCGCCAACGCGCTCGACTATGTCACCACGGGGAAGCGATGCTCAATATTTCACTACATCAAGGCGGAGGGACGAGTCGCTTTTCTCATGGATTTGCCCTCGCGCGGCGACACGTGCTTTCCGGGATTCTTGCAGGGCGGCGACGCGGATGAAATAGTCCTCTATAACTACAGCTCGGACATCGACGGGCCTGACGTCGCTTGGAGTGTCGGCCAACGCCGCCCAACCTACATCTATCGGCACGTGCTGCGCTTCACGAGCGAAGGCTCGGCGGCCACGGGGCGGTCGCTCACCCCCGCCCAGCCATTCCCGGCGAACAGCCCCACGCACGGCTAGTGACCTGAGTTCGCAATTCATAGGGAATTGCGGACTCAGGTCACTACCTCCGACCCTCGTCGGCTGACGCCGACGACGTCGGAGGGGACGCCCTAGTGGGGGCCTGCGGCCCCCTCGCCGCTCCGCGTTCGCTACGCGGCGAGCCTCCCCTGCATCGCCTTCGGCGAACGTCGTGCTGTCGCACGACGCAGTGAAAGAGAGAAGAGAGAGAGAGAAGATACTGTCGTGCTTCTCGCTGCGACTTCGCGCGAGCGAAGTCGTTCGCGAAAGCGATGCGGGGGAGGACTCCAGCGCGAAGCGCTGGAGGGGGCCGCAGGCCCCACAAGACCATCCCCTCCGGCGTCGGCGGGCGAAGCCCGCGGAGGGCCGGAGGTAGTGTCCGGAGTCCGCGATTCCCCTAGGAATCACGGACTCCGGACACTATTTCGGTGCCGCCGCCTTGCTCTTCGTCGCCTGGACGAAAGAACTCCAGTAGTTCGTCTCGTCGCGCCTGCGCATCCGAGCGCCCCAGTTCGATGAGATCTCTGCAGAAAGAACCGTCGAACAAAAGATAGCTCGCGAGGTCCGCTTCTGTTTCAGGCCCCAGTTCCAACAAACGGAACAGGCGCTTCGTCAAAATGGGGTCACCGCGCAGACGGCCCCGTTTGAGATGATCGCTCGCAAGGCGACCGATGTCTTCGCTCGGCCGCACTCGCATGCAGCTGACAAGGCGATATTCCTGACCGCCTCGCCGCCGTGCTTGGGCACTGAGCGCTTCCGCAAATCCAGGCCCGTAGGCGCGCGTTCCGTCGAGAATGACGTTGTTTATACGCGTGAGCAAGTCGATATCCACGTCGACATGGTCGAGCAGAAATGCGTTCAACAGCTTGCCCAACAGGAACGGCGCACCGGGCACGCGCGCCGGCCGATGATGACCCGCTTCGCGCACCACGCGGCCCTTGATCTCGCGCGAGCTCCCGATGGCGAAGATGCGCGTGGCACCCAGTCGGATGGCCGGAGCAATGGGCGTGTTCTGACGGAGGCCGCCATCCAGATAAAGCTCGTCGTCGATGCGAACAGGCGGGAACAAGAGGGGAATCGCTGCGCTCGCGAGCGCGTGTTGGGGTCCGATGCGCCCGGCGCGCAAGAGCGTGCGCGGGGGCGCGTTTTCGGGGATAGCGAGGCCGGGAGATACTTGCATGAACACCACCGTGCGACCCGTCGACACCTCGGTACACGACACGGTGAGCGCGCGAAGCGTCCCCTTTCTCAAGCAACGGGATACGGCGCGCCAGCTGATTTCTCGTTCGACGATTTGCGCCATGGGTCTCACGTCGAAAAGACCATGCCCGGCCCCGCCGCCGCCCAGCAAAACGCGCGGCATCGACACCACCTGCCGAAGGCCGAAGCCGAGCACGCGTGCGAGTTCCAATCCGCTCCACAGTTCGACCAAGCGACCGAGCCCCAAAACCGGATCGCCGAGGTGCGCCGCGAGATAACACGCATTGATGGCCCCTACGCTGGTACCGCACAGCACATCGATGCGTGGCGGAGCGCCCAGCACTCGCGTGAGATCGTCGAAAATGTACCACAAGACGCCGACCTCGTACGCGCCCCGCGCGCCTCCGCCCGACAGGATCATCGCGAGGCGGCGGCTGCCGGCGCTCTTCATGCGGTCTCGGGGGTTCCGGGGCCGAATGCGGGCGGTAGCACGTGGGAACGTGCGCCACCCGCCGAGTGCCCGGTTGGCACCGGGGTCGTCTCGAATAGCGCCGCGTTCAGCGGCCGCTGGGGGAACAGTTTGCGGAGTCTCGATTCGCGCACCGTGCGGACGAGCGCGTTTGCGTAATCGACCGCCCGCTGATGGGCGTTGGGCGCTTGGGGAGAACCGGCGCGTTTGAGCGCGTCTGCGCAGAGCGCGCGGATCTCCAGCCCGTACTCGCAACCCTGCAGGTTCTCGACGGCGCCAAGGGCGGTCGTGGCAAGAAGCGTAGCCGAGTGCATCTCGCCGAGGTCCACGCGGGCCGCCGCCTCGATGGCCATCGCATAGAAATGGAACGCGACCAGGGCCATATCTTCGGCATTTCGCCGCGCCAGAAGAGCGTTCTCGAGGGCCTCGTGCGGATGTCGTCGCGCACGCGCCAAGATCGCTCTGACAACGCTCTCGTACGTCCGATCGTAGGCATTCTGCGTGGCAGCAATCAACGCACCTGCATCCTTCAGGTATCCCTCGGCAGTTTCCAAATCGCCCAGCTCCGCCGTTACCAGTGCGCTTACAAGTAACGTCTCCGCCCAGCCATCTTGGTCACCATATCGATCGTGCGCCTCTCGCGCGCGTTTGAGATATGCGAGAGCACGCGGTACGTCGCCCAAACGGAAGTAGGTTTGTCCGATCGTGGTGAGCGTCTTCGCGACCTGGAAACGCCCGCCTATCGAAAGGTCGATTTGAATCGATTCCAGCGCGAGCGCGATCGCATCCTCGTAGCGGCCCTGCACGAACATCGAATAAGCGAGCGAGTTTTTGGCGCGCGCTTCGACCCTTCGGGCGCCGCACTTCTTGAAAATCGCAATTGCGTCTACGTGCGCATCGACCGCTTCGCGAACCCTTCCGACGCGGCGCAAAAGGATACCGCGGGAGCGCAACACTTCGCCCTGGAGACGTGGTGGCACGGTGGCGCTCGTGCTGGGATCGAGCGTCGCAAGCGCGCGATCACATGCGGCGAGGGCACCCTGAACGTCTCCGAGCTCCCGCAAGAAATCGCTCACGAGACCCTCGGCTTCGACCTCGAGCGCAGCTATTTTCGAGGCATGGGCGACCTCGGCCGCGCGCTTGGCGAGGACCGCGCCGCGCGTAAGGTGCCCTTCGTCGAATTGATAGCGCGCACTGCGCAGCAGTCCTAAACACGCCGCCCGTTGCGTGCCGACTGCGCGCACCAGGCGCCTTAACGCCTCGAGGTTCGCCAGCCGCTCGCGTCTCCGCCCGAGTACGCGATAGGCGCTCTCAAGCGCCTCGTGGGCGACGATACGCCGAGGATCATTGGCGGCCAAGTAGGACACGGCGCGCTGGTAGTAACGAATGGCGAGATGGGTTTGGTGCGTGGACCGTGCTGCGCTCCCCGCCTCGAGATAGAAATCCGCGGCGCGCTCGTAGCTCTCGCCGCGTACGAGATGGCGAGCCACAATGGCTGCGGATACGCCGCGGGCGAGCGACGTTCCCGCCAAATGTTCGCCCAGCGTGCGATGCATTCGCGAACGGTCTTGCGTGTTTAGCTCCGCATAGGCAACGTCGCGCGTCAGCGGATGTCGAAAGTCAATGAGCTCACCCCTGCGATCGCAAAGGCCGCGGGCGCAGAGGCGTACTACGGCCTCGTCGGAATGGCTTGCGGTGAGCTTCAAGATGTCGACAAGGGGCAGCGGCCCTCCTGCGATGGCCAGCCAGTGAATGACAGCATGCTCCTCGGGGGGAAGTTCGTGCAGACGGTCGCCGAGCAATTGCTCGAGCGTCGAGGGAAGCTCTCTGAACCCGACATCTGCGCGGTCTGTCTTGGCCAGCACCGCGATTCGCTCCCCGTCTTCGGCGGTCTGTGTTTCGCGAATCTCGAGCGCGCCGCGCTCCAGCAGTGCGTCGATCATTTCGAGGAGGAAAAAGGGATTACCCCCGACCTTCGGTAACAGGTCTCCGCACACCTGGCGCGCGCCATCCCGTACCGCAAGCCGGGTCTTGACGAGGCGCACCTGCTCGTCGGGCGTCAGTCCGCGAAGCTCGACCCTGATCAGGCCGTCCAATAGCTGCAACACGCGCTCCTCGGAACGCGTGACGAGAAGCACGAAGATAGGGAGCGGGTCGCTAGCGTGCGAGATCTCGCCCAAGACGTCCAGGCTCGCCTTGTCTCCCCACTGGGTTCCCTCGACGACTAACACCAGGGGCTGCGTCATCGCGACGGCTGCGAGCAAGTTGCGCACTCCCGCGACGATGTTCTTTCGGCGCGCATGAACGTCATCGTCGTCGCCGCTTGCAACCTGGCGATTGGTCGCCAGTTCTGCAAGGCGCGCCACCATCGGGCTGGACGCGTCTCCGGCGGCAGCGCCTCCGCCCGCGCGGGCAATCAAATCAGCCACCTGGGAGAACGGCTCCTCTCCGGTCGTTCCGATGGCGGCTCGCACGAGCTCCGCGGTTGCTGCATATGGCACGACCATCATCACGGGCGTGCATTCCACGTGCACGAGTCGATGATGGGGCGGGAGCTCTGCGAGGAAGCTTCCGACGAGGGCCGTCTTGCCAATTCCCATTTCACCGACAATGGCGCGACACACGAGCTTTCCCGTGCCCGCCTCGCCGCTCACTGCTTCATTGTAAGCGGCATGCAGGTCGACCTTCTCCGCCTCGCGCCCAACGAGGTCGCTGGAGCCAGCCTGCGCCTCTGCGAGTCGTTCCTCGCGCGACAGACTACGCTCGAGCGCGTATACGCGCATCGTGGGTGGAACGTCGAGGTCACCGGTCGCGGAAAGCTGTAGACTTGGGGCGTCCGCCCAGCGAAATTCGCGTCTGACCAAACGATAGACTCCCCCAGCCACCCACGTCTTGCCTTTCGGAGTGGAGCGAGCGAGGGTATCGGCCAGAAACGTCGTCGGGTCGTGAAGCAGATAGCGAACAAGATGGCCCTGCGAATCGCGGGTGCCGCTTGCGATGCCGC
>Ga0210409_10002406_pt1 | contig 22328 bp, 26 predicted proteins | sample IncBWH17MmetaG_FD_161649 | JGI IMG/M metagenome (GOLD analysis project Ga0210409, IMG submission 161649) | Forest soil microbial communities from Barre Woods Harvard Forest LTER site, Petersham, Massachusetts, United States - Inc-BW-H-17-M | ecosystem: Environmental > Terrestrial > Soil >...
CAAAACTCGGGGTTTTGCTTTTGACTCCTTTGCCCACCTTGCCACGCTGCTTCAATGAAGAATCTCCAATCTGAATCGATATACCGCGTTAGTGTCCATGGCTGCCTCAGTAATAATGAAGCCGACCGTGCTCTGTGGGGCCAGTAGAATAGTCCAATCGTTCATGGAGCCGGGCGTTGGAGTCACCTTTTCGGCGTATAAGCCCGCATTAAGACCTGTTACTATCGGCGCGTGATCGAGATGATGCTTTCCCCTCACGGTTACGTCGAACCCGTAATCCTTAGGGGAAGGTGTCACGCCAGTTTTCGGGCTTAGCCGAATGGGCTTTCTAGGCCTATTTTTACAGGGTTTATTGAGGGTTTAAGGAAGTGGTAGCGCGTACGGGAATCGAACCCGTCTTTCAGCCTTGAGAGGGCCGTGTCCTAGCCGATAGACGAACGCGCCGGCCGACCAGCGCCTTTTATGCTAACCGTCCGGCGCCGGATGTCAACGGAGGTTCAAGGCACCAACTCTCAACTCCGTACCAGCGCCCAGCCAAGCACTGCCAGCAACAGGATCCCCACCAACCACCAAAACCAGTGAATGCCTCTCGGCGCGCGGCGTTTTTCTCCAAACTCCCGGCTTACGTAATCAGCATAGTCGAAAGACTCCTCCGGCAAATCGAGGTCACCAGTTTTGGCCGCCTCTGACCAGCCGGTCTGTTCGTCGGAACCGCACTCCGGACAGGCTGGCGCCCCGGCGGGAACTTCCGCGCCGCAATGTGGACATTCCCCGCTCATTTGTTGGTTGAGAGTCTTTTGTTGAGAGTTGAGAGAGCAGCGCAACTGACTTTGAACATCGCCTCTGGCCTTGGAACTCTCAACCAAAAACTCTCAACTACCGTAAGCGGTTAGCCACGGAGGGCGGCGCGCGGACATTCTTGTCCGCGGCAATACCGGGAGTTCGAGCGGACCACGATATAATCCTGAGCCTCAGGTAAGCTCGCACGTTGCTGCGGACTAGAAAGTCCGGGCGCCGCCGTTCTCGCCCGCCTTAACTGACCGGTTACCAACTACCCCACGCCGGCATATTCCTCGTCGGTCTTCAAATCCAAACCCATGAGGATGTAATCGTGCGTGATGGCTTGCATGTCCTTCACGTAATTCTCCAGCCTGACCAGGTTGCTGAACCCAAGCAGCGCGAACATCTTTACCGCGGCCTGTTGGTCGCCGATAAACTCGGCTTCGACTTTTTCCAGCCCCAGACTGCGCGCCAAGGCCACGATCTCTGCCACCAGGGCGCGCGCAAGCCCACGGCCCCGGTATTGGGGCAGGACCAGCACACTGACGCGGCCGATGTGGCGCTTCCATCCGCCGAGTTGCTGGTGGAGCGTGGCCACACCCGCGATCTCTCTGCCCATCTGGGCCAATAACGGCAGGTTGCGTCCCAAGTCAATGTTCCGGCACCAGTCGCGAATCACGGCGGGGTCGGTGACACGATGCTTGATAAACATCCGCTCCGGCGCGGGAACGGCCAGGAAGAAATCGTGAAAGTGTTTTTCGTCTTCCTTGTTCAGGGGACGAAACTGGCAAGCAGTTCCATCCTTGAGGCGAATCTCTCTCGGATATTTCTGAAGCTCATATTCCAGTGACATAAGTCGTTGGGTTCGCGCCCAGTCTGCCCCAATCCACAACCAAATGCAAGCCAGCCGGGGAAGGGACAAGGGAAGGGACAAAAGGATCTGCCAAAACTGCCTTGCTTTACGGGGGAAAAATGAGAATTTTGGGTGAATTTTGGATGGACCGACATTCGGCTCCCGGCGTCAAAAACTCATGAGCAGCGAAGAACCGATTGAACTGGAAGGTACTGTTTCGACAGTGCTCCCGGGAACTATGTTTCGGGTCAAACTCGATAACCAACACGAGGTTCTGGCTCACCTCTCGGGCAAGATGCGCAAACACTTCGTGCGCCTGACCGTGGGGGACCGCGTCCGGCTGGAGATGTCACCCTACGACTTAAGTAAGGCAAGAATCACCTACCGGCTACGATGAGTCAGGATGGGGTGACCTCCCCATGGCAATTAGGCGCGAAATTGGAGCAGCATAACCACCCTTGCCATTGGGGGTGTGTGTTGATGTTGGGAACACGGCGGCGTCGTGACGATGCCGCCGCATCATTTTGGACTTCCTGTCGAAAGAAATTCCTCCCGGCCTGCGAGCATGACTATACTTGAAGAATCGTGACGAACCCCGGAACGCCCCCTGACACGCTGGCTCTGCCCGCAGCGCGAGAAACCGATCCGTACGCTGTGCTGCGGAACCGGGATTTGGTGCTGTACTTGACCGGAAGGTTTGTCGCCTCCCTGGGGCAGCAAATGCTGACGGTCGCCGTGGGCTGGGAACTGTATGAGCGCACCAACTCCGCGCTGGCCTTGGGGTTGGTCGGCCTGACGCAAATGATACCGATGGTGCTGTTCACTCTTCCCGCGGGCCACGTGGCGGACAACTACGACCGTAAACATGTCATCCTGCTGATGACTTTGGTGATCGGCTGCGCCAGCCTGGGCCTGACGTTCATCTCGAGTCTCAAGGCGGATGTCTTCTGGATTTATGCCTGTCTCTTCGCTGCCGGCACGGCCCGTACTTTTTTATGGCCTGCCAGTTCCGCCTTTTTGCCCCATCTCGTCAGCCGCGAACATTTCTCCAAAGCAGTGACCTGGAGCAGCGGCAGTTTTCAACTCTCCTCGGTGGTCGGACCGGCGGTCGGCGGCGCTTTGATCGCCTTGACTCACCATGCCGCGCCGGTCTACGCCGTCAACGCCGCCGCCTCGTTCCTGTGCTTTCTGCTCATGGCCTGGGTGCGGCACAGCCATGTGGTCGTCCTTAAGGAACGGATGACCTTGCGCAGTCTTATCGTTGGGTTCAGATTCGTTTTCGCCAGCCGGATCATTCTTGGTACCATCACGCTGGACCTCTTCGCAGTCTTGCTAGGGGGCGCCTCGGCCCTATTGCCGGTTTATGCCAAAGACATTCTGCATGCCGGTCCTGCCGGGCTGGGCTTCCTGCAGGCGGCCCTGCCCTCCGGCTCATTGCTGTGTGCCTTGATTCTCGCCCATCGGCCTCCGATGCAACGCGCCGGCAGGACCCTGCTTTGGGCTGTCTTCGTCTTCGGACTCGCTACCATCGCCTTTGGCCTCTCCCGTTGGTTCTGGCTCTCCTTCGCGATGATGTTTTTGTGTGGCGCGGTGGATAACATCAGCGTCGTCGTCAGGCACACCCTCGTGCAATTGCTCACGCCGGACCAAAAGCGCGGCAGAGTCTCAGCCGTCAACAGCCTGTTCATCGGCACTTCCAACGAATTGGGCGGCTTCGAATCCGGCACGGTTGCGCAATGGCTAGGCCCGGTGTTTTCCGTCGTTTCGGGGGGCGTGGGAACCATCCTGGTGGTTATCGCCGTCGCCCTGATCTGGCCCGAAATGCGCAAGTACGGCCGGCTGGATGCATAGGTTTCGTCAGAGGTCCAAAACGCAAATTGAATTAGCCGTAATAACTAATGCAGTTACAAACCACAGATGGACGCGGATTAACACGGATTAGGCGGCCACCACCTGCGGAATCGGGTTCCTGACCGGCTCGCCATTCGCGCCCTGCAATCGAGGAAGCACGACTGTTGAACACGTGCTTGCAAAATGTTCGCCACCGGCGATGGTTTGAACGTGCTCGAAAAACCTACAGCACCCCGCGGACGTGGGGCACAAGAGAACCCCCAAAACCGATTTGAAAAGCTTCGGCTCGAGCGAGATGAGGATTGGAATCCTGAAAACGATCCCGCTCCCCAAACCCAATTCTTGCGAGACTTGTCGCAAACGATAATCACCTACAACGACAGCCCGGATATTTGGTTCCGAGCCAGTATCAACAGTTTTAGGGGCTGTGAACACGGTTGTTCGTATTGTTATGCCCGGCCCACCCACGAGTACCTGGGTTTCTCTGCAGGCCTGGATTTCGAAAGCAAGATCATGGTGAAGGAAAACGCGCCCGAACTGCTGAGACGCGAGCTCTCGTCACCAAAATGGAAACCGCAGGAACTGGCCATGAGTGGGGTCACGGATTGCTACCAGCCCATTGAGCGCAAGCTGCAGATAACCCGTCGATGCCTTGCAGTTTTGGCTGAATTCCGGAACCCGGTCTCGATTATCACGAAAAACTTTCTGGTCACCCGCGACCTGGACCTGCTCCGAGACCTGGCGGCCCACCAAGCCGTACAGGTAAATGTCTCGATCAACTCCCTGGACGCTGGACTGGCGCGCAAACTTGAACCCAGAGCGTCGTCGCCGAAGCAGCGGCTCGCCGCCGTCGAAATGTTGTCGAAAGCCGGCGTGCCCGTTGGCGTCTTGGTCGCGCCGGTCATTCCCGCTTTGAACGATCATGAAATCCCATCAGTCCTGGCCGCAGCCAAAACTGCGGGGGCGAGTTGGGCATACACGGAGATCTTGCGACTGCCGCTGACCGTGGCCCCGGTCTTCCAGGAATGGCTCGAACGGAACTTCCCAGAGAAAAAGGACAAAATCTTGGGCCGCATCCGCGCCATCCGTGGCGGCAAACTCAACGACCCGCGCTTCGGTTCCAGGATGCGGGGAGAGGGGATATTCGCCGATCAAATCGCGCAAATATTCCACGTCGCCCGGCGAAAAGTGGGGCTGCCGCAGGATGCACCCGAATTGTCCACCGCGGGTTTTCGCAAACCGGAAGGATCGCAGTTGTCTCTTAGTTTCTGAGACGGGCATTCGCCGGAATTAAGCGATGCAACATATACGTACCTCCATGCACCAGAGTTCACTTCACCTCCGGTTCGGTGAATTTTAGGCTAAAGGGTTCCGGTTTTCTTCCGATAAAGAAGCCAGCGGGCAATCATGATCGAATTAAAATAGCATATTAACTCTATGAACGTTTCAAATGTCACGTCCGCCACCAGCCCGTACCCGAGCTCTTACCAGAGTAACTTTCGACTGGGATTGCAGGATTTCGAATCGCTTGCTGGCGCGTTGCAATCGGGCAACCTGGCCAGCGCCCAAACCGCGTTTTCCTCGCTGGAGCAGGATCTACCCGGAATTTCCCAGTTGCTTCAACCCGGTTCCTCCACCGGCTCCGCAGCGGACCAGTCGAGCCCGATTCCCAAGGCCTTGCAGTCACTCCAAACCGCGCTGAAATCAGGCGATCTGAGCGGTGCCCAACAGGCTTTTGCGAACCTGCAACAGGGTCTGCAAAGCGCCAGGAGCGCCCATCGCGGTCACCATCATCACCATGCCTCGGCCACAAACGCCACCAACAGTGCGAACCAGGCCGCCGGTACGGATTCCGACGGAGATTCGGATGGCAGTTCGGGCGCTGCGACTGGTTCGTCGTCCCCCCGCTCGCTGCTCAACGCGCAAGCCTGAAAAGGGCGCGAACCTGACGTTTCTGGAACGACGCTCAGTTGCGGGCGCTCAGGCTCGACTCTTTCGACTGCCCCATCGAGGAGCAGGCCATTTCGTCGGCGTTACGAGCAAGTCCATGCCGTCTTGAGTTTGGTGCATTGGTCGAGAAAGGAAGGAATAGCTCGCAGGTTAGAACATAAAAGCAATGCTCACTTTGAAAAGCACTGGCGCCGCAAGCTGATTACCGGAGAAATTCTGATACACCGGGAATTCGGCATCGGCGTAAATCTTCACGGGGTGGATATCGAATTCCATACCCGGCGAAAGCAAGAGCCGTTGATAACCCGAGGCCACCGGGCTTGCGGCATTGGCGCCGCTGTCGCTGGTGCGTTCCGAAAAGATCATTTGGGCGATGGGGGTTATCCTTAGCCGGCCAAGTGACAAACCCTTGTAGTAAACTCCGGCTGCAGCATCCAATTCCAGCCCCGGCCGGTATTGGTCCTGTATCAACGCCGGCACATCCAGCTCCGCCTGGGCGAACCAATCCAGCTTGCCGTCTTTAGTCAGGTTGTTGCGATAAAACCCTCCCAGAAGAATATCGGTGCTGCCGGTCCCGAGCTGCGTGTCGCGATCAACGATATCGGGGTCAAACGTAAAACTGCCCGTCGGCAGTTTGACGCCCAGGGTGACGCCGGCCGACAGGTCCGGGAACAGCCCCGTGTAAATTCCGCGCAGCCGGATGTCGCCCAGTTGGCTCCAATGCCGGGTCAAAAGATTGCCGGCGTTGTCTGCGGTTCTGAAAGTGCGGTAATCGTAGGGTACCTCCGCTTCGACGCCCCAATTGTAGTTGAACATGTACTGAAGACCCAATGCGAAGAAGTCCGTCTCGATCTCTTTGTCGCTATTGTTGGCTGCGGGTGCCCTGGAACTGCCGCTCCAGTTTTGGTCCTGATCCTGGTAATCGTAGTTCAAAAATACCATTCCACCCTGACCCGATGGAAACATTGAACTTGTGCCCACGTCAAAAACGCCACAACCACAGGCGCAGGCCCAACCGGCGTTTGGCACAAGCGCAGCCGCTAGCGAGACAGAAACGATTTTAGTCAAAGAGGAGTTAAATTTTCTGGTTTTCATATAAATTCCCGGTTTCAAAGGGTTGCGAGACACCACGATATCGGGTCTCAGATTTAAAAAGGAAAAACGACCAACCCACGCACACAGGCGCAGGCGGTCCGAGCGAAGAGCGTTAGACGAGGACTCCGCGAGGTGGAGGCGTTGGAGGAGTGAGGACGGCCGACTTCAGACAATCATCAGTCGTTATCAGATGCCAAAAATTCTTCGGAGCAGCGAAAATGAACTGTGCCTGCACGGCCAGGAATTCGAACTTTTTCAACTGGAGCGGGAACTCGGATTTCTTCTCCGATTGTTTGCCCTTGGCGATCTCCTTGCAGAGCGCGCAGGGATGTTTCCCGTCGAAGGTCTTGGCCAATGCTTCCGTGAGTGTCGCGTTCTGGGAATAATTAATCACCATGCCCATCCACGCCAAGGATTGGAAAACATCCCAATGCAACCCAATCGAGCAGGAAAGGGCTAACACCACTGCCACTTTGGGCAGTCGCTGAAGCATAGGCTACAGTAGCCGCGCTTCGGTCGATGTCAAAGCCTATCCAGTTTGGCCATTGGCAAGTTTGGGGGTTTATTGGCCTTGGGCCTCGCGCGCAGCATCGGCTGCTTTTGGAAATCCGACGGCCTGGGCGAAAATGATCTGTTGGTCGGGTTTTAACTTCATCGCCGCCCCCAGGGACTCTCGATTCAGGTCGTGAACCACCGTTGCCAAACCTTCGGAGGCGCAGAATAGGTACACATTCTGGCAGATACAACCGGCATCGAAATCGGCGTAAAAAGAGCGGGTTTCAGGCTTGGCTTTGGATAATCTGGGAAGATCGGCCACGTAAATGAGGGTCACGGGCGCTTTCTTAAACGAATCCTGGCCGCCCGCCTGAGAGCGGATGTCCTGCGCCAAAACCGGAGCTAACTGGTGCGACTTGGCCTCGTAGCGAAACAATCCTTCCTGGAGGGCGACATAGATATCGATCTCCTGCGAGTTCATCGCCGACGGGGCGGTGCGTTGGCCTGTCTGGGGCCGATTGATACCGAAAGCGGCCCACAGCAGATCGGACAAGGCCTGGAGTGGGAGTTTGTTGGGTCTGAATTCGCGCGCCGTGTGCCGATTCCGTAGAGCTTCCATGAGCGGTTTGCCGCCGTGCGTCAGCGCGGGCGGCAGGACAGGAGGCTTGAGCTCATCCTCGCCAAAGACCGCGAGGCTGAACACCAAATAAAGGCCGGTCACCGCAACTCGAATCAAAATGATGGATCGCATATTTTGTTAGTTGAAGCGATTGGATCGGTTTCAGATTTAAGGCGCGTGAACGGAAGAGATCGAATCGGATCTCTTCCCGCGCTTTCTAAGCCTAAGGCTGGCCGAGAGTCTTTTCGACTCTTTTTACTTCATCACCTGGCCATGGTCAAAGACGGGCAGGTGCTCGTACTCACTTTGGAGATCCAGAGCGAAGCAGTCGAGGAGGTAGTTGTCCCGGTTGGGGTAACCAGCCAGCTTGGATTTCAATTCCTGGATCTGCTCGTCCAAAGGCTTTTCCTGGGCTTTAGCCTGGTTTTCCTCTTGCTTGAGCTGCCGGTCTTCCAGGGTCAAAACGCGCGAGCGTGAGCTATTGCGGCGAACGGCTCGTTGTTGCTCAGCCACGGCTTGCTCGCGGCTCTTGGCGTCGTTTTCCTCGGCGGCCAGCGATGATCGTCGCGCGTTTAGGGCGCTCAGCTTTGAACTGAGCTCTTCGAATTCAACCAAGTCATCTACCGGCGGGTTCCTGAGAATGATTCGCTGCCGTCCGGCTGCGGATCCTGCGGAATCCTTATCCTCTAGACGATTGCGTGCAGTTTTCTCGACGTCGGCCTCCAGGATCCATCCGGCGACGTTGGTTCCCACAACCGAACCGCTGATGCGGACCCAGGCGGGCAGGGGCCGCGGTCCTTCGTGTTTGCTCCACCATTTGAAGAGCGGGCCCAAGTCCACCGTGTATACGCTCAGGAGCCGTTTGGGATGTTGCAGAGGGCTAGCCGATAAGCCCGCCGCGGCCAAAGCGAACAGCGCCGCAACCTGGGCGGGCTTGAAGACGCCAGGCCAGCGCGGAACTCTGCGGACCTGGGCGCGGTGTTGCTTTGTTTTCAACTCAAGTGGGATGGAGCAAGTCCAGTGTCACGGCGGCTTACACGACTTCCAACTCCGGTTTAGCGCATTCCAAACCCCAGTACTGCGTGATCGATTCGAACAAATGCTCTACCGACCGATAGTTCATCGGTTTGATCATGTAGGCATTCGCGCCCAATTCGTAGGCGCGATTGATGTCGGACGGGTTGTCGGAAGAAGAAACGATGACGATCGGAATCCGCCGCAACGGTCCGGCACTGCTTTTGACCCATTCCAGCACTTCGAACCCGCTTCGCCGCGGCATCTTGATATCCATCACCATCAATTTGGGCAACGGGTGGGCCTCACGGTCGGCATATTTGCCTTCACCGCGCAGGTAGCTCATCGCCTCTTCTCCATCGGTAACGATTTGGAGCGGATTAGGGATTCGCGCGGTCCGGAACGCGCGTTTGACCAGGAAAATGTCGTTCAAATCGTCCTCGACGAGCAAAACAGTGAATCGCTGGTTTTCCATAGAATTCCTTAAATTCGATAGGAATGTAGCTAACGTTCCACGAATTGCCAACTGGGGAACTGTGAGTGGCGTGGATGGCAATTCAGCTTGTCACCCCGAGATTCGGACCTTACAGTGGATGGTGGTGCGTTTAACCGTACGAAATGATCGAACTCATTCAGTTTCCCTGGAGCCCGTTCTGCATTGTTCAACGCCGTATCCTTGAGTTTTCCGGAGCCAAGTTCAAAACAACCAACATACCCAACGGCGATCGCTCGCAGGTCTGGCGTTTGACACGCGAGCGGTATTACGGGGTACCCATTATCCGCGACGGGCGCTCTGTGGTGTTCGAGGTCAGCGACGATTCGCAGGTTATCGCGAAGTACCTGGACTCAAAATTCAAATTGGACCTGTTTCCCTGGGACCAGGAGGGAGTTCAGTCAATCCTGTGGCGTTGTATTGAAAACGAAATCGAAGGCCCTTGCTTCCGGCTCAACGATATTTACTGGCGTGAAATGGTGCCGCCGTCGGACCGGTTGCGGTTTCTACGGCACAAAGAGCGCAAGTTCGGGCGAGGTTGCATCGACCAATGGAAAGCTCAGCAACGGGAGTTGCTCAAGTCGTTGGCCGAGAGGTTGATCTCCTTCGAGGAGATGTTGATGTTCCGGCCGTTCCTGCTCGATCAACAGCCCCGGTTTGTCGATTTTGATCTTTTCGGGATGCTGGGTAATTTCCTCTATTCGGGCCATCACCGTTTGCCGGCCAAGCACACGCACCTGCAGTCGTGGTATCGCCGGATGTCGCAAGTTCAATTCAAGTCGTTTGCTCGTGAAAAAGAATTACATACTGGACACTAATGTTTTATTGCACGACCCCAACTCGCTGCTCAAATTTGACGACAACAACGTCTTGTTGCCGATCGAGGTCATCGAAGAGATTGACCGCTTCAAGCGCGAGTCCAGCGAGCTAGGCCAAAACGCGCGCGCGGTCTCTCGGATGCTCGATGGGTTTCGTGGGGCGGGGCGGTTGAGCGAAGGAGTGCCGCTGCCCAACGGCGGCCAGCTGCGGATCATCTTTGAAAAGGAAAAGGCCGCCACCAACGGCCACGGCCTTTTTGGCAACGGCTCGGTGGATAACCGGATTCTGATGCTGGCTTTCGGCCTTAAGAAGGCCCACCCCAAAAACCAGACCGTCCTGGTCAGCAAAGATATTAATTTGCGCATCAAGGCCGATGCGCTGGGTTTGCTGGCCGAGGATTACGAAAACGACCGCATCCTTATCAAGGACCTCTATACCGGCATGATCGAGGTGACGGTCAATGCCGAAAAAATGGCTTCCTTTCGCGCCAATGGTTCGCTGGAGTTGAACGGCGGAAGCCAATACTTCCCCAACGAGTACTGTACCCTGACCGAAGAAACCAACTCCAAACGCACAGCCTTAACCAAAGTGGATCTCACGGGCAAAAAAGTGGTGCCGATTATCGACTGCCGGGAAGGGGTCTGGGGAATCAAACCCCGCAACCGGGAACAGCATTTTGCCTTCGACGCGTTGCTTGATGACCGGGTCAAACTCGTGACGTTGATGGGCAAGGCCGGGACGGGCAAGACGCTGCTGGCCATGGCGGCGGGATTAAAGCGCACGGTTATGGATCGGGAATTCCGCCGGCTGGTGGTGGCTCGCCCAACCATTTCCATGGGCAAGGAACTGGGATTTTTGCCCGGATCGCTGGAAGAGAAGCTGGCGCCGTGGATGCAGCCAATTCATGACGCGCTGGAGATGCTCAGTGACTTGAACATGGGCCACGAGCATCGCCGCAGCGGCGATCTGATGCGCTCGGGCAGCATCGTGGTGGAGGCTCTCAGCTACATTCGCGGGCGCAGCATTGCCAACCAGTTCATGATCATTGACGAAGCCCAGAATCTGACGCCCTTGGAAGCCAAGACCATCATCACCCGCGTCGGCCACGGCACGAAAATTGTCTTCACCGGGGATCCTTACCAGATCGATAATCCTTACGTGGACTCCTCCTCGAATGGGTTCAATTACCTGGTGAGCCGTTTCCGTTCCGAACCTATCGCCGCGCATATCGAACTGCAAAAGGGAGAGCGGTCTGAACTGGCGGAATTGGCGGCGAACATCCTTTGAGCTTGGAATCGGCTTGGCACTGGGCGAGGTTTTTCCTACGGTGCCAGGGTGATTGTGATCGGGTTGTTGCGATTCCTCGGCCTGGTGAACGCGGCTGTATGGTTCGGAGCGGCGTTTTTTTTTATATTTATCTTGGACCCCATGACCCATTCGGAGGCAATGAAGCTATTGTTGGGTCCGGGAAGCTTTCCTTATTTTTCGGGGGCCGTTAGCCAGCTGATCGTCGACAGGTTTTTCGGTTTGTTTTTGATCTGCGCCTTGTTGGCCATGCTTCATACCGGAGCCGAATGGTTGTATTTCGGTAAATACCCGCGCCGCTTCTGGTTGATCCTGATTTTCGGATTGTTTCTGGGCGGTTTGGCACAGGTCTACGGCATTCAGCCTAAAATGAAGCAGCTGCTGCTGCTGCAATACGGCCGTGGCAGCCGCCCGGAACTGCGTGAGCCGGCAGGCCGTTCATTTCGAGCGTGGCACCTCGTCTCTACGGGCGTCAATATCATCCTGTTGGGAGGGTTGGGAGTCTATTTGTGGCGCGTGGCCAATCCGCCTGACGAAATGCGCTTTGTTGGGGCCAGCAACCTTTCCGGGAAATTCCACAGTTGACAAAGGCGTATTGTCGTTAACCTTTTATAAGGTAGAAGTCGGGTTGCCTTCAGGGCAACCGCATTGGGAAAGCAGTATGATTTCAAATGACCGTCCATCGCCTTTCGGCAACCGTCAGTACGGTTCTCCAAAGCCCCCCCTCAACGAAGAGACCCTTCGGTCCGACAAGGTCCAAATTGAGCGTAAAACCTTTTTGTTTGCCCTAAAGGAAAATCCGCGGGGCCGCTTTCTGCGCATTACCGAGGATGTGGGCGGTCGGCGTGACACGATTATTATCCCTGCTCCCGGCCTGGACGATTTCAAGAAGTTGCTCGATGAGATGGTAAGAGCCGCGGGCGAAACGCCGCCGAAAGAAGCGTAGGTTGGGACCCTCTATTAAGAGGGCTGCGGTTTTTTTCTCGCTCGCACCCGGGGAGCGTCGCCCCACAGAGTTTCCAAATCGTAGCGCTGGCGCACGTCGTGGCGCATGACGTGAACGATCACGTCGAAAAAATCCAGCACCACCCAGGCGGCCTGGAACGTACCATCGATAGCCCGCGGGCGCAGGTCGTGCTTTTCTTGTAATTTTTCCGTAATTTCATCCACGATGGCGCGCAGGTGGGGTTCGCTGGTCCCGGACGCCAGCACGAAATAATCGGTGACCGACGACAGTTCGCGCACATCTAGAATCACGATGTCCTCCGCTTTTCTGTTGTCCGCCAGTGTGCGGCATAGCAACGCCAGTTTTCTCGAATCCATCTGGGGCAAAAAGTGGCTTAAGTTACGTTAAAGATAAAGTCCATTGTTGCGGATGGCCTCCGCCACCGTGCAGGGGACGAACGGCTCGATTGGCAGGCCAGCTTTGACGCGAGCGCGGATTTGGGACGAGGACACCGCCACTGGAAACCCGGTGAGCTGTTGTCCGCGAAAGCCCGCTGGCAAGGCTTGGCCGGCCTGGCCTGGGCGCGGGATGACCACAAATTTCGTCAATTTGGCGAGCTCATCGGCAGCGCGCCACTTGTGAAGCTGCGAAGCATGATCGGCCCCGATCAAATAAAAGAGTTCGGCTTCGGGAAAGCGCGCTGCGTAATCGCGGACCGTGTCGATGGTGTATGAGACTCCGCCACGCTTGATCTCCTGCTCATCGATTTCGCACCAATTCCACCCGGCCAATGCCAAACGCAGCAGACGCGAACGTTCTTTGGCCGGCGTGGGTTGTCGCTCGGGTTTGAAAGGCGATTGGGCGGCTGCCACAAAAAACAGCCGGGCCAGGTTTAACTCCTCCCGTGCCGCCACGGCGACGAAAAGATGACCGACGTGCACCGGATCGAACGAACCGCCAAATAGTCCTATACGTTGCATGCGTGCTAGCAACAACGAGTTACACCGCTGAACCGGTGTTCGGTCAACTCCACGTAGAGCCTGCCCTTGGCCTTGGCCGGATCGAGCTGTTCCTGCGCCCCTGGAGCCGTGGCTCCAGAGTAGTGATTGCAGTCGCAGATCGCCGTCGCCGGATGGGCGCGTTCCAGTTGCGCTTCGGTCGACAGTTCCTTGAGGAGGGCGAGGGCCAGGGGCACGGCACCGGCCAGGCGCAGCCCGCTGGGCTCCGCCACCGCTGAATCGGGGAGCCAAACAGGCTGGCTCTCGTGCAGGATAGCCGCCCGGCGTCGGGTCCAAAGCAACCACCATTCGAGAAGACTCACCGCGACTATGGCGGCGGTCAGTAGCAGCAGCACAAGGGCCACAGCGGCATCGAGCAGGTTGTTGAAACGGAGGGTCTGGTTTGTGAGGAGCGCCTTTTCGGCCGTCTGGATTGATTCCGGAACTCGTCCGGCTTTGGCCGAGGCAAGCGCCTTTTCCAACGGGGCCTGGGCTTGCAGCAACACGCGGGCTTGTGCCAGAAACCCGATCCGTGGATCGGCATTTGTAATCTTCTCGACCCCGGCCGTCACAGTGGCTGCCAACAGCCATGCCAACGGCCCAAGGGTGATCAGCGCTAAAGCTGGACGCCCAGAGTGCAACCGCTTTCCCGGAGGGACGAGCCCCCGCGAGTCCATGATCAATCCGGACGGATCGGGGACTCGTGGAACTTCCGCAGGGGAAAGCTCAGCACGGGATTCTGCCGGCACGAGTTGCATTTTCAAAATCACGGTCGTGGCCAGACACAGGGCAATCGCCGCGAGCATTTGATTGGCTATGCCAAAGAGCGGCCAAAGCGAGTTAATCCCACCGAGTGGATCGCGAACTCCCTGGACCAGAAAGTAGCCCCAGGCGCTGACCATGAGAATGCTGGCGAGCAGGTTGGCGCCCAGGTTGCGCGTCTGGCCGAGAGGTTTCCACACGTGCACCAGAACATCCTGGAGGAGGTAGCGTCCGACGCGCGTGCCGGCATCGATCGTTGTCAGGATGAAGAGCGCTTCGAACATGATCGCAAAGTGGTACCACAAATCCAGGCCGCGGCCGCTCACGGCTTTGGAGAAAATTTGCGCCATACCGACAGCCAGCGTGGCGGCTCCGCCGGTGCGTCCGAACAGAGTTTTCTCGCCGATTTCATTGGCCAGTTGATCCATTTGCTCTTGGGTGGCGCGGAAGCCGACCGAGTTGACCTTGGCGAGAGTGACGGCCGGTTCGCCTTTGACATTCATGCTGAGGTAGACGCCCGGATCGAGGGTGCACGCGGCGATCAAGGCCATAATCGCTACGAGGGATTCCAGGCACATGGCACCGTAACCGATGGGGCGCGCATAAGATTCGCGGGTGATGATCTTGGGCGTCGTGCCGCTGGCGATCAACGTATGAAAACCCGAAATCGCCCCGCAAGCAATCGTGATAAAACAAAACGGGAAAATCTTTCCGGCGACCACGAGCCCGGAGCCGTCAACAAACCGGGTAATAGCCGGCATCTGCAGCGCGGGCAGCGCCAGGAAAATGCCCAATGCCAAGGCGAAAATCGTCCCCAGTTTCATGAACGTGCTGAGATAATCGCGCGGCGCCAGCAACAGCCACACCGGCAGGACGCTCGCCGCCAGGCCATAAGCAATGATCGCCCAGGCCAAACTGATGTCAGATAAAGTGAAAGCATGGGACCAGACGGCGTTTTCATGCACCAGTTTGCCACCCCAGACCCCGAGCAACAGAAACACGACCCCGATGGCAGAGGCTTCGAGCACCTTCCCCACGCGCCAAAACCGCAGATAGTTGCCCATGAACATGGCAATGGGAATGGTCGCACCCACTGTAAAGACACCCCACGGGCTCTCGGCCAGGGCTTTGACGACCACCAGCCCCAATACCGACAGGAGAATCGTCATGATGGCAAGGATTGCGACCAGGGCAATGACGCCGGCCGTCGTGTTCAACTCTTCCTTCACCATTTGTCCAAGCGATTTGCCGTCACGCCGCAACGAGCAGAATAAAACCACAAAATCCTGCACCGCGCCTCCCAGCGTCACGCCAATCAGAATCCAAAGCGTTCCCGGCAAATACCCGAATTGAGCAGCCAGAACCGGACCCACCAGGGGACCGGGACCCGAAATGGCGGCAAAGTGATGACCAAAGACGATCCATTTATTGGTTTTGACAAAATCACGTCCGTCGTCGTGGATTTCGCAGGGTGTGGCCCGTCGCTCGTTGAGCATCAAGACGCGCGTGGCGACCCACTTGGAATAGAATCGATAACCGATGGCGTAGCTGCACAGGGCGGCGACTAAAATGTAGGCTGAGCTCAGCGGCTCACCTCGGTGCAGGGCGAGCACCGCGTAGGCCCAGGCGCCCAAACCCGCCACCAGGAGCCAGATCAATCTTGTGGTAAATCCCCTCATTTCCGGCTCTGCGACTCTGGCTCGAACTCCAATTCGAAAACCTCGTAGTGCGTTTTGTGCATCCCCAGTTTTTCATAAGAGCGCCGGGCCGTATGGTTCTCAGAATGCATGTATAGGCGGAGCGTACAAACCTCCATTTGACGGCGGGCCAAGGCGTGCAAATACTTGAAAAGCTCCCGGAACACGCCCATCCGGCGGAATTCCTGGCGCACGTAAACGCTTTGGATCCACCAAATATTGCCGTTGCGCCAGTCGCTCCATTCATAGGTAATCATGAGCTGGCCGGCGACCACGCCATTCACTTCGGCAACGTAATAAATGCCCTTGGCCGCATCGGCGAGCAGCGCGGTTACCCCCGTGCTGACGGTGGCTGGGTCAAGCGCCAATCCTTCGCTTTCTATCGCCAAAAGCAGATTGAATTCCGCGATGACTCGCGCGTCGGCCGGATGGGCTTGTCGGATGTTGATGTCGATGAAACATCTTAAAAATAGCGGCGGCAGAAGCAATCCTTTCCGGTTTGGCCGTGATCAGAAGAAGAGGCGCGCGCTCGGCTTTGACTCCTTTTGCAGGACTTTGTCTTTGCAACCGCGTGCCAATCCGCCGAAGGACAAAACTTCTCCGCTCCCAACCCCGCCGCTTAACCCTCACTGATACTCATCAGCTACTCTTACCTTCTCGGGCACCACTTTCAGCGTCATTTCTTGACGTTTAACGCTACCCGTGCAATATTAGCGCGTTGTTGAGGTAGAATGAACCATTGTCTTTTGAACGACGGTACGATCACTTCGAGTTTGTCCCAATTATAGTGTCAGCCACCTTCCCACTCTATGCGTATTCAAGTTCTGATTGTTGTAGCCAGCGCGGCTCTTTTGAGCGGTTGCGCCACTTACATCCCGCCGAGCGGGCGTGCCAATCTCGTCGCCCTGAGCAGCCCGTCCATGCAGGAGAGCTTTGCCGCCAAGCCGGCAGCGGGTTTTCCGGCAGGCATTGCGGCTGTGCGGGTTCAGGCACCGCGTTACAGGAGCTACTACACCGAGCGTGAGGGCGGCGTTTATGGGCAGGGCCGTTACTCCGTTATAACAGTCAAGGAAGTCGAAGAGGACAGCGACATTCAGCGCATAGCCAAGCTGCCGCTGGTTGGCGGCTTGATTACCATCAGCACGCTATTGCTGCCCCAGACTCTGCAGTCTGACCGCGAACTTCGGGAGGCCGCTGCCAGGCTCAAGGCTGATATGGTGCTGCTCTACACGTTCGATACCTCCTTTCACGACAACGACGCATCAGTCGCGCTCAATGTCGTAACCCTCGGTCTCTCGCCAACGCGTCGGGTTTTCGTCCGGGTGGCTGCTTCGGCGCTGCTCATCGACACGCGCACGGGCTTCATCTACGCCGCGCTTGAAGCCAATGAGAAGCGGCAGACGACTACCAACGCCTGGGAGTCGGGAGAGACCGCCGACCGAGCACGGCGCGACGCCGAGAGGACGGCATTCAAAGGCCTGGTGAGCGAGCTTGAAAAGAATTGGCCACAAATTGTTGAGCGCGCGAAGCAGGGTGCATGACTTTTCGGTGGAGCGAATGGCTGGCCCGGTATGGCTTTCGCGATTTGGAGCCACGGCGGGGCCAGCCCTCGCTCACTTCTGAGGCAGCCGTTAAGCTCGCAATGAAACCCGAAAGCCACTGGAGGCTGCCCAAGCGGCTCATTCTGAACGTTCGCTATCAAGCGCAGCCGCCGACCGGCCAGCGGCCAACTGGCGTGCGGCTTGCCCCAGCCGAGGTAAACTGGTAAGGGTAGCAATATGCTCGAGTCATCCCAAATTGACAAAATGTCGGTGGTGGAGCGGCTCCAAGCGATTGAGCAGCTCTGGGACGCTATCTGCCGCGAAGCTAAGGAGATGGCTTCACCAGAGTGGCACCGCGACATTTTGGCAGACCGGAAGGCGCGGGCCGAGCGCGGTGAAGCAACATTTCTGACTTTGGCCCAGCTCCGAACTCGCCTCCGAGGCCCGGAGCAATGACCGTCGTCATCCTGGAGGATGCGGCTGAGGACATTGAGGCTGGCAGGCACTTCTATGAGTCGCGGGAAGCAGGAATTGGCGAGTAAACAGCCGACCCTGTGGCTGAGGGTGGTTCCTGGCAACTAAAAGGTGTGGGCCCCTTTTGTTGGTTAGTTGCCAGAACCACCCACAAGTAACGATTCGCGTTAAATCCCGCCGTCGACTTGCCACCGGCCGGCCGGGTTATCTTTTCTGACCGCCAGGTTCCATTTCTTGATTTGCGACTCCCGGCATTTGACAAACCATGTCGATTGCTCCGCTGACCAGGTGGCTTCGAGTGCTTCCCGGTTCGGGAGCAATTCGCGGACATCCATGGTTTGTTTGCGGGCATCTTCAATCATCTTTCTGGCGGCCTCGACTTGTGTTTTGTCATTGGCCACGTCGTAGTCGGGGGCAAACTTGGTCATTTCCTCCCAATCCAGCCTTGAGGTGGCTTCGAAGTAGGCCTTCACGGCTTCCGCCGGCGAGAGCCGGGCGTAAGCGTCGTTATTGGACAGAACCTCCGGTCCATTTGTCCAGGTCAGGTCCTGCACCAGCTTTAGATGTTCGTCGCACGCGCCGGTAATCACGTATCGCCCGGCGGCGTTCTTGTTCGAGACGCGCAGGTAAAAGTCGTGCGGGCGAAGCTTGATTTCGTAAGGCACAAACCGGCCCGGATAGGCTTTTGAGCTGAAGGGCTCGCCCAGGCTGATGAGTTGCAGGCCGCCCAGGTACTGCTTGAGGCGGTCATTGACGGGTGACTGGAATTTTCCGACTTCCTCCCAATCCTCGCGACTGCACGCTTCAAAGAAGGCACGAGCGGCCTGTTCCGGTGTGATTGAGGCGTACTTCTCGTTGTCCGGCAGCTTGGGCAGAGCCTCGGGCAGTTGGGCCCAGCTGACGTCGGCCGGCAATTCGAGGTTCCAGACGCTCGGTTCGATCGATTGATTGTAGTCAATCTGGCTGAGCTCGAAAATTTGCTCCTCACCAGACTGGCGAACGAGGTACACCTGAACTGCCTCCAGCAGTTCGCTTTGCGAATCGAAACGATAGACCCGGCGCGTGTCGGCGTTCTCGATGAAGGTATTCTTCGTGTAATCATCATCGGGCACGCCGGATTTAGCCATGACGGTCACGATGGATTTTAACCGCCCGTCCGCGCCGGTCTCTTCGGCCAGGCTCAGCTTCCATCCTTGGGCCAGGGCGTTCTTGAGCTCATTGGTGATGGTGTTGCTGAGGTTGGCGATCCGGTGCAACCAATCGGTGTCGAAGGCGCTGGTCGTGCGTTGGGGAACTTTCACCGCGGTGCTCCCCGGCTTGATGAGCATGACGGTGGAGTTGCCGTCCATGACGATGACGCGTCCGGGCTTCTCAATACGCCATTTGAGTTCCGGCTGGAACTGCTTCCACAGCTCAATCGTGCAAAACGGAGTGCCCGGATTGATGCTGGCAAAGTTATCTTGCGGGAACGTGCGCAATTGGCCGCGCAGGTGAATGCTCGTGAGTCGGGCAACGGCCTGGGCGCCTTTGGCGAGAACCTCGACGGCTTTGGCGTGTGCATTGGGCGAGGTCATTACAATGAATAACGCGATGGCGGCAGCAGCCGCGGCGGCACTGAGCCCAAATCCCCAACGGTATCTGACTATTCTGCTCATAATGGTTTCCTTCTGTGTTTGTTCCTGGAGAACGCGCCGCATAACCGAGGAAACGATGGCCACCTTGGCCGAAGCCCGGCCACGAGTGACAAGCTTTTGTTGCAGGCCCGTAATCGCCCGATATTCCACCGAGCATTCCGCACAGTTTTCCAAGTGCGCCCGGCATTCGAGTAATTCTTCGCGGTCCAACAACTCTTCGGCGCAGACTACCAACTTGTCCCGGCATTCAGCGCAGTTCATGGTTTTGTGTCATTCGATGTTTGCTCCACACTTTCGCGGGTTTTCAGCTCCTGCCGCAGCAGGGCGTAGGCTCGCGAGAGTGTTTTGGTAACCGTGCCGAGCGGCAGGCCGAGTCGAGTTGCCACTTCCTGGCAGGAAAGATCCTCGTAGTACCGCAACACGATCACCTGACGATAGGTTTCCGGCAGAGCCGCAACGGCCTCCTCCAGCGCGTAACTCTCTTCGGGGGCTGCGCCATTGGCCAGTATAGGCTCGGCGGCCAGTCGAGCCCTTTCACGGTGCGCGACCGAACGGAAGTGTTCTTTGGCCACGCGCCCCGCGATGCCCAGTAACCAGGAGTAAAACGATTCGGGCTTGCGCAAGTTCCTCAGAGACAGGAACGCTCGCACGAACGACTCCTCCGCAGCCTCCTCGGCCTCCGAGAGGTTGCCGATTCGGCTGGATAGATACGCAAAAACCGGCTTCTGGTACCGTTGGACCAACACTCGGAAGTGCTCCGGGCAGCCGTTTCGGCTGCTTTCGACGTATTCCTGGTCAGTCCAGTCTGTGCCGGTTACCGGCTCCGATGAATTCATATCGTCACTCTATAGTGCAAACCTCGCCGGATTTGCGGCAGCAGTACCAAAGGTATAAGTGCCGATGACATTGAGTGTTCGGCGTGGTTATGTTAGAAGGGTCCCTCGCCAAAGACCTCACCCCAATTGCCAAAGACTGGACGCGAATTGCTTTGGTGCTGACTTGCTGCGGACAAGAATGTCCGCGCGCCGGGCGTTAGCAAATTCGGGGCAACTGCTCGCCGCTGGACATATCCAGGATACGCTGAGCTCCAATCGAGCTCTTGAGATATACCCTGGGTTTGCCCTGCCCGATGACGGAGCCGATGCGACAAGCCGCGGCGCCTCCTTCACACTTTTGAAGGATATCCAGGGCGCGGACCGCCTGCTCTGCTGGCACGAACGCCGCAAATCTTCCTTCGCACGCGACTTGGAAAGGGTCCAGCCCAAGAATCTCGCACGCGGCGCGGACATCCTCGCGCACCGGGATCAGTTTCTCTTCGACCTGGATGGTCAGGTTGGCGCTCTCGGCGATTTCGTTCAGCACGCTGGTTAGACCGCCCCGGGTGCAGTCCCTCAGGCAATGCACCTCAATTCCGGCTTTGAGCAGCGCGAGCACGGGCTCCATGAGCGGCGCGGAATCGCTCTCAATGGCGCTCTCAAACTCAAGCCCTTCGCGCGCGCTCATGATCGCCATGCCGTGCCGGCCGAGATCGCCATTGACCAGGACTGCGTCGCCTGGGCGGACGCTCCGCGGCACGATCGTCAGCGAATGCTCCAGCACCCCCACGCCAGCGGTATTGATAAACAACCCATCGCCTTTGCCCTTGTCGACGACTTTGGTATCGCCGGTAATGATCTGCACCCCCGATCGTTGAGCCGCCTGCTGCATCGAGGAAAGAATCCTCCATAAGGTGTCCATGGGAAGGCCCTCTTCGATAATCAAGCCGGCGCTGAGATAAAGCGGGCGGGCGCCCGACATGGCCAGGTCATTGATGGTTCCATGTACGGCGAGCGACCCAAGATCTCCGCCTGGAAAGAACATTGGCCGGACCACATAGGAGTCCGTGGTAAAGGCGATCCGCTGCTCTCCCAGGGTGAAAACGCTCGAATCGTGTTGAGCTTCAAGCAGTGGATTGCGAAAAGCCGGCACCACCATCTTGCCGATCAGTTGATGCATCAGCTTGCCCCCGCCGCCATGGGCCATCAGCACGTTGGGGTAGTTCTGGATCGGGAAAGGACAAGCCAAGGCGAATGACGGGTCGGGAGACATGTTAGCGTATGGCCGAAGGCTAATGTTCCAAGGTCGAAGCCCCACGTTTCCAAGGCCGAAGGCCGAAATCCGAAGGCCGAAAGAAGGCCGAAATCCGAAATCCGAACAACGCACCGGGGGTTTCGGCGAGGAGCTGACTAGCGATGCTGGAAACAGCAGCTAGAGCCGAGAGGTACGCAAGGCGGCAGAGCCGCAGCCAAAAGGGAAACACCGTTAACCGCGGAATACGCGGAATACACGGAAAATCGATTCTGCAGTGGCATAACAAATTCGCGTATTTGGGGTATTTCGCGGTTTGAATTGCGGTGTTTAGCCTTATAAATATTCGAACTTCCATTCGGGCTTCGGATTTCGGATTTCTTTCGGGTTTCGGCCTTCGGCCTTCGGATTTCGGTGGGCCTTCGGCCTTCGGATTTCCTTCACGCCGCGGCTGGCTCACGCCTGTACCTGTAGTATGCCGCACACGCCCCCTCGGAGGAAACCATCGTCGCCCCTAACGGATGCTCAGGGGTGCAACGTCCGCCAAACGCCGGGCACTCCGGCGGTTTGATTTTTCCTTGCAGCACGAGCCCGCTTTGGCACTCCGAGGGTTCATCGACGCACAGGTCGGTTAGACCGAACTTCCGCTCCGCGTCAAATTGGGCATAGGTCGCGCTCAAGCCCAGGCCGCTGCGAGGAATCTCCCCGACTCCGCGCCATTTGCGCGGCACGACCTGAAAAACCTCGCGCATGAGTTGTTGCGCAGCTGGATTCCCCTCCCGGCGCACCGCCCGGCTGTATTGGTTCTCGACCTCGCTTCGCCCGTGTTCGAGTTGTTCCACGCACATCAGAATCCCCTGGAGAATGTCCAGCGGCTCAAAGCCTGTTACCACGATGGGTACCCGGTATTTTGCGGCAATGGGTCGATACTCCTC
>Ga0210409_10002408_pt1 | contig 22308 bp, 20 predicted proteins | sample IncBWH17MmetaG_FD_161649 | JGI IMG/M metagenome (GOLD analysis project Ga0210409, IMG submission 161649) | Forest soil microbial communities from Barre Woods Harvard Forest LTER site, Petersham, Massachusetts, United States - Inc-BW-H-17-M | ecosystem: Environmental > Terrestrial > Soil >...
TGGAAAAGAGCCCGATGTCAGGCCAAGTCTTCATCTTCCGAGGCCGCCGCGGTGACTTGGTGAAACTGATCTGGTTCGATGGCGACGGGCTATGTTTATTCGCGAAGCGTTTAGAGAGGGGAAAGTTCATCTGGCCGCAAGCGACGGAAGGAAGCGTTTCTCTAACTCGGGCGCAGTTGTCGATGCTGCTGGAAGGCATTGATTGGCGGCGACCGGAGCGCACGTGGGATCCGCAGTTGGCAGTGTAGATACACATTTGGATTTGCACAGATTTTTGTGCGCTCTGCTGTTGGAGTGAGTGCGAGTTCGTGGCATACTGCGGCTCATGTTGGCGCCGACACTTCCGGATCTGAGCAAGTTAGATCGAGACGCACTGCAGGCGCTGCTGTTGTCGGAGCACCAGGAACGGATTGCCACGCAGGAGAAGTTGCAGCGGCGTGAGACGGAGATCGAGCATCTGAAGCTGCTGCTGAGCCAGCTGCGGCGGATGCAGTTTGGGCCCAAGAGCGAGAAACTGGAACGGCAGATCGAACAGCTGGAACTGCGGCTGGAAGATTTGCAACAAGCACAGGCTGCCGAGCAGACAACGCAGTCGGTCGCGCGTCCTGCGAACGAAACTTCCCCACCCACGACCCAAGCGAAACCGGCGCGGCGGTCGTTGCCCGAGCACCTGCCACGACAAACCCAAACGCATGTGCCGAAACAGTCCGTTTGTCCCGATTGCGGCGGAGAGTTACGCCAGCTGAGCGAGGATGTTTCGGAGATGTTGGAGTACGTGCGGGCCTGCTTTCAGGTAATCCGTCATGTGCGGCCGAAGCTCAGCTGTCAGCAATGCGAAAGGATCGTGCAAGCACCGGCGCCGAGCCGGCCGATTGCGCGCGGACTGGCGGGACCGGGTCTGCTGGCGCATGTGCTGGTTTCGAAGTATGCCGATCATCTTCCCCTCTACCGGCAATGCGAGATTTATGAGCGGCACGGAATCGAACTGGAGAGATCGACGTTGGCGGACTGGGTAGGTGGAACCAGTGCGTTGTTGGATCCGTTGGTGGAAGTGCTGCGGCGCTATGTGATGGCGGCGAGTAAACTGCATGCCGATGACACGCGGGTGCCGGTGCTGGCTCCGGGAACGGGCAAGACCAAGACAGGGCGGTTGTGGACCTACGTGCGCGACGACCGGCCGGCGGGCGACGCTGCGGCTCCGGCGGTGTGGTATGCATACTCGGCCGATCGTGGCGGTCAACATCCCGAACAGCATCTGAAGACATTTCAGGGTGCTTTGCAGGCCGATGCGTATGCCGGATTCAATCAGCTATATAAGGATGGACGGATTCAGGAAGTGGCGTGCTGGGCGCATTGTCGTCGCAAGTTCCATGATCTGGAACAAGCCTATGGTTCTCCCCTGGCCCGGGAAGCTCTGGAACGGATTGCGGCTTTATATGCCATCGAGGATGAGATACGCGGACGGCCACCGGATGAACGAAAACAAGTTCGGCAAGCCCGAGCTCGCCCCTTGCTCCAGGCCTTGCATGACTGGTTCGAAGTCTCGCTGACAAAACTCTCGCGCAAGTCGGACACGACGGCGGCGATCCGCTATGCGCTGACGCTGTGGCCGGCGTTGACCCGCTATTGCGATGACGGTCATCTGGAAATAGACAACAACCCTGCGGAACGTGCCTTGCGCACCGTGACCTTAGGACGAAAGAATTATTTGTTTGCCGGTTCCGATGCCGGCGGCGAGCGAGCCGCCGTCATCTATAGTTTGATCGGCACGGCGAAACTCAACGGTCTCGACCCGGAAGCATATCTACGCGAGGTGTTGACTCGCATCGCCGACCATCCCATCAACCGCATCGAGGAGTTGCTGCCTTGGAACATCGCCGCAAGCGCGCCGCCCGCAATCGAACCCGCAGCCTAGGCAAGAAGGTTGTCGCCAAGGACTCCGCAGTGATTCCGATGTTCCTTCCCAACCTCGCCCAACTGATTACCGACGGCGAAATTACCGTCGGCGTTCTTCGTCCCGTTGGTTGTGTCGCCACTGCCACCGACGGATATAACAGTTTGGCCATGCTGGTCCGTCGCCGAGGTGAGACTTTAGCCCAACTACTGACCCGACTCGACCAAGCCGTCGACAAAGCGCTCACCGAAGACGTCTACACTGACGAAATCAATTCCTAAACTCGCACTTGTCTACATCATTCCTCAGTGGACACCTCTCCATGCCCCGCACAACTCATCAAGACGGTCTACTTCGGTCTACTTCGGACGCTTACCCTTGGGACACCTTGTCTCATCTCTATGATTGGAGAAAAGAGTACGTGCTCGGATGACGGCAAACAGGAAAGGGTCCACAACGAAAAGCCCAAGCGGGGAGACGGGTCTGGATCGTTTACGAAACCAGGCGATAGCCGCCTCATTGGGGGGGCGATGTTACGTCAACTGGGAATGTAGAATGCTGCCATACATGATGCTGGCCAGCATCTCGTCCTGACCCTGCACTACGTAGAACGCGGTACCGACAGGACGTAGCATAGGGCATCTGCGCACAAAGTCGCCTCGAGGTTGGGAAATGGCGTTCCCTCGATGCGTTTTGCCTGACAGGCGAATCCGCACTTCTCCAAGACTCGCTGCGATGCGACGTGAGCCGGATGGCAAAGTGCACGAAGTTCGTGGACTTTCAGTTCCTTTCCGAGACGAACCATCGCCCCAAGTGCTTCCGTTGCATAGCCGAAGCCCCATGAATCCTTAGCAAGAACGTATCCCGTCACTGCTCGTGTTGGAGTCTCGAAGTGGAGTCCGGTGCTTCCTAGCAGACGCGCATCTTCAAGATGCTCGATGAGGTAGGGGCCAGCGTGCCACCTACCCCACTCCTCATCACTGAAATGAAGAAATCTTCGCGTATCGTCAATCGAATTGTGCCGCTGCCATCCGAGAAATTGGGTAACCTCGGGATCAGCCGAGTAGCGCGTGAATATGGTTTCTGCGTCAGTACAAAGCGGACGGCGAAGAATCAGACGCGCCGTCGTTAGGCGTTCGGGAGCCATCACACGCAAGACCATCAGGGCTTGACCGAAGGATAGTTGATGTTATCAGCCCTCAACACTCAAATTTCAATTCCCTTCGTTTCGCTTCAGTGCCTTACGCTCGATATCCCCACTCATTGGCGCAACGCCATGGCAAAAAAAAGGGAACGATGATCCAAGGTTGGGTTGGGTTGATCTGCTTTGACGCTGATCAAGAGCGGTTTTGCCCTGAAATCACCCACCTCGCAAGTGTGTACATCTCGACATCACATACACATATACCCCCGCCAAGTTTGACGGGATAGTGTGTACGTGCTGCAACGATGTACACACCCCCGCTTCGTGCGTTTCGAAATCCCCTGTATTCATGCATATTACAGCATCATGACATGCGTTTTACCCGCGTCAAATGCAGGGAAACATAACTGTCATCTTAGTCGTCTGAGTTGAGGTTGGAAGTCCGTTGCTCCTAAGACCGTTTATTTCATGCTCGGTTCTGAGTTCCTAGGGGCGATGACACGCGAGCCGATATTCCAACCAAGTTTGTGACCCCCATCGCCACTGCACGTGATCTGGCGCACATCAAGCAGTTCGCCGTTGACATCCACAGGCGAACGGTACTATCTTTCCCCACAAAATCAGCGAAGGGCTACGTCAGTTAGAGCGACGGATTCTCTGTTCCGTACCCCCTTCCTTAGCTTCCCCTGAAGTATGAAGCGTGTTGCGTGATTGAGCAAGCGACTCCCGCCGTGCCATTTGGCCTCTAGCTTGCATGGCAACCCGCTGACAGGAGTTCCGCTACTGGGAAACGTGTCTGGTAGCGACGGCAGCGCTCATTACGCTTCAGGAAAGTTACTAGGCACGCCGGGAGATTAGATGAACCCGATCATGAGCTTTGATTTGCCTGAGCCTCCGTACATCTGTCTGTGCATCTCAAATTCGAAAAGCTTTGCGGACTATGCGTACAGGTTGAACTACGAGAAAGGTTCTACGCTCGCGGTACGATTCGTTCGCGGCAACAAGATGCGACGGTTATCCGACCTCTACGACGAGGTATCGGCCGCATTGCAGTTCCCGGATTATTTTGGTGAAAACTGGGATGCATTCGAGGACTGCCTAACTGATCTCGAATGGCTTCCTGCAGTTGGTTACGCGTTGCTAGTTTCCAGGGCCAACGAGGTCTTACGCGAGGAACCGGACAAGCAGTTCGAGACGCTGATGAGCGTGCTCGCCGCCACGTGTGAAGAATGGGCACAAACTGTTACACCGAAGCCTTACCATGTCCTTCTACAGTGCGAAGAAGGGGACGTGGAAATCCTACGAAGACGAGCACACTCGGCGTTATGTGCTGCACCAATATCTCAACTTACTGGGGCTTAGTAAAAAGGCAAGCGGCGCACCCTTTCAGCATCCACAGACCCGGGTGGCCCATCCTTTCCCCGGGTGCGCCATCCTTTCTGCCTTAACGCAGTCGGGCGGCCCATCCTTTGCGCCTTGTGCATTTCGCGGGACTAGACACGCCTTGTGCAAAGGGTGGGCATTCGATGCTCTCTTACCTTTAGCGTTGCGAAGCCCGAGCGAGTCACCGAGAAGCGCCAACCAGTTCTGACAGAGCCCTCCAATGCCTCGGGTGGGGCCGGTAGCCCTGCCGTATGCGTCCAGCGTACCAACGCGAGACGGAAATCTTTTTTGAAATGGCGCAGCCTGAAACTTGAGCTAGCAGCGGTTGAATTCTGTCCAAATAAACCTGTTCGGTCAACCAATCAGGTTGCTGATCCGGTCTCCAGGAAGACCGCGCCAGCGCGTGTCGGCGTTGTGTTTTGCCCTCTTTGGCTAGCGCTTCCGGCGTGTGGCTCGCAACCCGACCAGCGTGCGCTACGTCTATGAGACGTTCGGTTGAGTTGTTGACGGAGCATTGAGCACAGCTGTCGCTTCGATTTTCAATCTTCTTTCCGCAGCCGCGACAAAGATGTTCTGATTTGGAAAATGTGGCCCAAGGTGCCCAGACCTTACCCTTTGCTTCCGTACGATGCCGCTGCGTGAGACGAGTCGGAGGAACTGAGTCATACTCGCGCCCTGATTTAGTGCCAGTCGACAGGGCTCGCGCCACGTACTCTGCCCAAGGCGCAACCAGTTTTCCCCAAACTGAAACGGTCCCACCCAGCTTGGAACAGAGCTGGGACATCAGGCGACAATTGCCGGTTCCGGTTTCAAAAAAGTCAGACCGCCGGAACGGTTCGCTCCCGATCCAATTCAACAACCACGCTTCAATCTGGGGACGAATGGGTTCGAGCACATCAAGGGCAAGAGAGTCCCGGTTGGCGGTGTCCGTGTGCAATCCCACGCCCAAGCCCGGATCTAAACCCAAAGCGGAAACTGCGAGTCGCGCCGGAGACGGAATTTCCGGCGCAACCTCACGGAGTGGCCGGAATACGCCGTCGTTTTCGATTGCGAAACACGCATCGATACCGGCCAAGACCTAACCTTCGGCTTTTATCGAGTCTTGCGATTGGACGGTGATACTTACCAACTCGAAGAGGAAGGCGCATTCTTCGACGACGATCTGCCAGCGCGCGAACGCGCCGTTCTCGAAAGGTATGTTGAGACAGCCGACACTGAAGTAAAGTCGTTCCCTCCACGATTCCCACTACACCCACGATCGCGATTTGTAAAACAGGTTTTCTATCGGTATGCGCGCAAAGGTGTATTGATTGTTGGCTTCAATCTTCCCTTCGATCTCACGCGCTTGGCTCGCAGGTGGCCGAAGGGCAAAAAAGATGAATGGTCACTCGTCCTGGTGCAATACAAAGACGGAAATGAAAACCTGCACTTTCCGCGCATTCTGATCGATCCGATTGACAGCAAGAAATCATTCATCAGCTTTACGGCAGAATGGATCTCCAAGGGAGGCAAAGACATGCGAACGGAGATTGGCGACTCCCGATTTCTGGATCTCCGTACTTTGCTCTTCGCGCTGTTCAATCAGGCGCTCTCGCTCAAGAAAGCCTGCGAACTGGAGACGTTTAGAAAACAAAACCTGCCGCAGAAAATCGAGCACACTCCCACCGGCAAAGTAACCGTCGAGGAAATCAAATACGCGCGTCAGGATGTGCGCTGCACGGCAGCCCTGCTGAATGCGGCCAAGCAGGAATTCGATCTACACCCGATTCCAACCTCACCTGACATGGCCTATTCGCCCGCAAGCATCGCAAAAGGGTATTTGGAGGCAATGAACATTGAACCACCTGAGGAGAAATTTGATGTCTCCCTAAAGAATCTGGGCATCGCGATGGGAAGCTTCATGGGAGGGAGATCGGAGACACGCATCCGGCTTCAGGAGGTGCCGGTTGTGCCCGTCGATTTCACTTCCGAGTATCCCAGCGCCTGCGTTTTGCTCGGCATCTGGAACATTCTGACGGCCCAGAGGCTGTTCTTTGAGAATGCGACTAGGCAAGTTCGGAAAATATTGCGGAGGCTCACACTCGACGAATGTTTTAAACCTGAATTGTGGTCCGATCTACGTTTCTTCGCACTCGTCAAACCTAAGAAGCACATCCTTCCGGTACGAACGATGTACAACGGAGGCACTCCGAATATCGGGAATAACTACCTAACATCCTCGAAACCAATCTGGATTGCCGGACCCGACCTGATTGCTTCAGCGATTCAGACCGATAGTGCCCCTGAGGTGATTCGTGCCATTCGCCTCGTGCCAGGTGGCAAACAGCCGGAAATGCAACCGGTGGACGCGCGGAAATTCGCATCCGTCACACTCCTGTCCCGGTTGTGTATACGGATTTCACAAGCCAGTACCCGACGGTCAACACGCTTTTGGGCTTGTGGCGAGTGCTAACGGCAGAACGGGTACAAGTACGAGACGTTACCGATGAAATCCGAGTCTTTTTGAACTCACTCACGATCGATAGTCTGCTTGATCAGAGGACTTGGCCCAAGCTAGCATTCTTCGCATTGATCCAGCCCGAAGCCGACATTTTTCCGGTCCGAACGGTTTATGGAGATGGTCAGACAGTCGATCAAACGAACATAGGATTAAATCCGCTCACGTCAAATGCGCCGGTTTGGTCGGCGGGTCCTGACGTGGTCGGATCAGCACTAACGACGGGAAGCCCCCCGAAGATTTTGCGAGCTATTCGGATCGAACCGATTGGCGTTCAGAAGGGCATGAACTCCGTTACGTTGGGAACAGGCTCGATCGATCCGTATACGGATGATTTCTTTCGCAAAGTCATTGAAGAGCGAAAGGGAAAACAGAAGAGCGATCCTCTCTATTATTTCCTCAAAATCCTGGCAAATGCCGGATGTTATGGAATCTATGCCGAAGTTAACAAACTCCAAGTTGGAAAGAACAAGGCAAAGAAAATCGGAATCTTTTCGGGAGAACTGAGCGGGACTGAACGAACCTGCGTCATGGAAGTGCCAGGTCCTTGGTATTTCCCACCTGTAGCCTCTCTGATTACAGCTGGCGGAAGATTGCTTCTGGCCATGTTGGAAAGGATGGTTGCAGATGCAGGCGGAACCTATCTCATGTGCGACATCGATTCGATGGCCATCGTGTCGTCGGAACAAGGCGGACTAGTTCGATGCAACGGAGGCATGCATCGCATGCCGGACGGAAGCGAGGCCATTAAAGCATTAACGTGGGAAAAGGTTAGGGAAATCGTCGATCGATTCGAGGCTTTGAATCCTTATGACAGGAGAGTAATTCCAGGTTCAATCCTGAATATTGTCCGAGAGCTCAATTTCGGTTCGGAAAGTGGACAATGGCAACTTTACGGCTACGGCATTTCTGCAAAACGATACGCTTTGTACGCCCAGGAGAAATCTGGAATTCACCTCATCAAAGTGAGTGAGCACGGTCTGGGACTCTACTATCGGCCAATAGAGGGTCGCGATCAAGAATGTGAAGTCGCGAACTGGATCAAGGAAGGCTGGCAATGGATGTTGGACCGCGCTCTCGGATTCCGCTGTCACAAACCGAAATGGTTTCGTCTTCCGGTTATGAGACGGATCGCCATCAGCACACCCAACGTCATGGCAGCACTGCGTCGATTACGACGTGATCAAGCCCGACCTTACAATTTTGCGCTGTCTCCAGTTCTGGTGAACCTGAGCAATGTTCCGCTCACGCTGCTGGCTCCATTCGAAAAAGACTCATCTCAATGGATGAAACTGCCTCATGTGAACATTCATGACGGCACAACTCACAGTTTGGAGAACCCGACCGTGCCTATCGTAGTGCAAACCTTTGAGATGGTATTCAAGCAGTATCATGGCCATCGCGAAGCCAAGAGTTCCGCGCCGGATGGAAGCCGCGGCAAATCCGATACGGCTGGTCTGCTCAAGCGATATCCGGTGACGGCAACGAGCTTTCATCTGATCGGCAAAGAAACGGAGCGGGGTTGGGAGCAGAACGACGATGTGAGTACGCTCATGCCTTCGCTAGTGCGATACGGTTCTGATACCGGTATTGCCGATGAGCAACTCAGAAAACGGCTGCTTGAAATACCACTAGCCTTCTTGGAATTCGAAACCGGATTGAGTCGGCATACGATCGTGCGAGCACGACGAGGCCAGCCAGTACACGCGCGATCATTGCGACTTCTGAAGAATGTTGTTCGTCGAGTGCCAGTTCGAAAATGATCTCGGTTTCCGAGTTGATTAAAGGTCGACTTGGATGCGTGGAATCCGAACGGACATACGTCGAGCTTGTACTTATTAACGCAAAGTCATTTTGCGTTTAATGTGCCTGTGGCGGACTTGCGCATTTCTGGGCTTTTGGCTAGATTTCCTACCAAAGCGGGTTGTTGACTAGAACAGGTTTTCTAGGAATAAATAGTTCGTGCGACCCGTTTCTAGATCAACAAATTACTCTTCATAAATGAAGCGCTGCCCGTCTTGCAAAACGGTGTTTCCCACCGATTACACGCTCTGCCCGCGTGACGGCAGTTCCCTGATCACCATCGGCGAATGGGCGGAAGGAACTCTGGTTCGCGGCAAGTACCGCATCCTAGCCAAAATCGGGCAAGGTGGCATGGGCTCGGTCTACAAAGCCATGCACACGCGCTTCAGGGAAGTCCGCGCCATCAAGGTCATCAGCCCGGAATTGGCGAGCGACACCAGCTTCGTGCGACGCTTCGAGCAAGAAGCCATCATCACGCGCAAGCTGCAGCACCCCAACGCTGTGCGCGTCGAGGACATCGACGAAGCCGAAGACGGCCGCCCCTTCATCGTCATGGAGTACATCGAAGGCCACAGCCTGAAGGATGTGATCGAGCATGAAGCGCCGATGGACGTCCACCGCGTCTGCGCCATTGTCAAGCAGGCTGCGGCCGCGCTCGACGCGGCGCACTCCCTAGGGCTGATCCACCGTGATATCAAGCCAGCCAATATTGCTCTTTTGCGTTCCACCGACGAATCGGGCGCGCGCGCTGAACAAGTGAAGGTGCTCGACTTTGGCATCGCCAAGCTCAAAGAGGCGCAAGCAGAAGACAGCAAGGCAAGCCATCTCAGCCACCTGACGCTGACCAGCACCGGAGTGGTCATCGGCACGCCCGCCTACATGTCGCCCGAGCAGGCGAGGGGCATGAAGGGAGACCAACTCGATGGTCGCTCCGACATCTACTCGCTGGGAATCGTGATGTACCAGATGCTGACCGCTAACTTGCCGCTGAAAGCCGACTCGACGATCGAGCAACTGATGGCGCACATCAACATCCCGCCGAGGCCGATTCGGGAGGTGAGGCCGGATGTGCCGGAAGGAGTGGCGGCTGCGGTAATGCGATGTTTGGACAAGAAGCGAGAGTTGCGGCCAGCGAACGGTCAAGCGCTGATGGATGAAATTGAGTTCGCAGCAGCCGGCGGGCCAAGGTTGGCATTGCTTTCATCAGCGGCGATGACGAAAGAGCAGGTCGAGGCACGTCGAGCCGCTGAATTGGCGGCGGAGCCAACTGTAGCCCGGCAGGGCGGTACGCGGCGTTCGCGCTTGTGGGTCGGAGTGGTGGCCGCGGTTCTGATCGCTGGTGCCCTAGGAGGCGGGTTGTATTGGCGCGGCAGGAAGCCCCCAGCTGTGCAGGACGGCCCACGCGTAACGTCCGACGATACGAAAGCCGAGCCGGCTGTCGCCCCGATAGCGAAGCCATCGGCCCCGGCACCAGCAGAGCAGCTGGTTCCCGCAATGCCTGTCACACCACCGTCTGCTCGATCACAAGGAGGCGCGCACAGCCGCCAAGGCTCGGAGACGCCGAAACCACTTGGGCCGCCATCAAGAGCTGTCGCTGCGAAGAGTCCTCCTGCCCCTGTAGACGATCCTGCCCTTGGTTCGAAACCTCCTGTGACTGTGCCTGAGACGTCCAGCCCGCCGCCATCGGTGCCGGCTCCCGCCGTCGGTTCGAGTTCTCCTGTGCCCACATCTCCGGCAGCAGATCTCTATATCCATACCGACCCCGTAGTTGACCGGGAGGTTTATGTTTGGGTCTACCTTGATGGCGGGCACAAAGAGACCATCCGCCATTCGGACGGGCGACTGCAGATCTTAGGTCTCCCGTTGGGCCAGCACCGTCTGGAACTGCAGGTTCCGAAATATGAACCCTATGAGGAGACGGTGGACCTTGCCGCTGGACTGAATGTAGACTCGGTGACGCTGGTCCCCGCAGGGTCCGGTGGGCCAAGCGCTCCTAGCCAGCCTTTAAGTAGAGCAACCGCTGAGCAGGCGAATGCAGATGAGGCCGTGCCTACCTTTGAAGTTGCGTATTTCCACGGGCTTCACAAGACAAATGGTCAGTTGACTGTATCAAAGGAGGGACTTGTGTTCAACGGGTACGGAACTAATGCTGCAGACAAGTTCAACCTACCCTGTTCTGAAGTTGTTGAGGCAAAGATGCCGTCGTCATTTGTTCGCAACAACCCATTTGGACAGGATGAAACTAGTTTTCACGTAAAAGGACGATCAAAGAAGTACTATTTCGACACTTGGGACAAGAACGGCGTCGTGAGGGACACGATTCTGAGGGCAATTCGAAGCGCTTGCAACTTACGTTGAGCGCCCTTTTAGTACAGATCACGGCGTCTCACTCTCCTGCAATATTGACGCGCCATCGATCTCACCCCTCGACAAATATGAGACTCGCGATTTGCGGTCCCAGGGGAAGGTGGGGACGTAGGGGTGCATATTCCATCCCTTCCTGTTCTCACCCCCCGCCAAGTTTGACGGGGTTATACCTACCTGGGGGAAAATGCTACACCTAATGTCGAGTGAATCAGTGGGGATTGGCGGGGAGTTCGGGCCCGCGCTTTCGTGCGAATCTAGGGGCGATAGCGGAAGAGGGCGACTGAAGGGTAGATTAGTAGTTTTTAAATTCAGAGCCTGCTCTTCGAAACGCAAAAGCCTTTGCGTCGAGTTAGGGAGACCCGTTGTTCTCCGCAATTCACAGATTTGCTCTTTCGATCACAATTTAGTGCTATGTGATGAGGTGCGATATTAAGTGTTTAGCTCCAAATTCGCTTAGGCTCAAAATAAAGCCGAAAGTAAACGGCGCAGTGAACTGCTGGAGTCCCGGTTGTGTCTTTCGGCGATTGACCCACCTCATGAATGGTCCAAATGTCGCGAAAGCGACAACTAGCGCCGCCAGAAAGGACTTCCACGTCAACGCGTCCACCTTCCATATGAGATTAGGTAGTTGAATGCCAGACCGCAAGAAAATACCTAGTGCAAGGGCAAACCAAGAATAAAAGTCCCACATTAGCGACGTTCGGCGTCGACCAAGATAGAGCGATGACTCCCCCGTGGTATTCGTTTGCAAAGGCGGTGCTGTCGGCTCGCCGAAATTAAAACCCAGGTCGAGAATGTACCGTGCTAGAGAATTCATCTCTTTTCTCCTCTATTGTGACGATTTGGTTTAGACCCGGGAGGGCACTGCGTGGCGATAACCCCGAGCGAAGTCTTTCTATAACCTGAGGCACATAGGAAGGACTTATCAAACCGGGGTACGCAAAAACCGTTCTGGCTAATTTGCTTTTAAGAATGACTCCCGCAAGAGACTCAGTCTTGTCGTTTACGGTGCCCGCCTCGCACGCGATCAAAACGACGACTCGATCCGGGGCGGTGTTCCGCGCGATGGCACGAAGGTCCTGAACAGTTACCCTGGAACCGTTCTTTCCAGGCATGTAGATCGTCTTGCCATCCGAATGCGCAAAGATCAGAACGAGATTAGACGAGCCTTCATGCAAATCTTTCAGGACAGTATCTTTGTCAGCTAGCGAAGACGTGATCGTTTTACCCTGAGGACCGGGACTACCTAGAGCCTCCGTAATCCGGTCATTGGCTGCAAGCCATTTCTCTCTGGAACCTTTGATTCGCATTCGTAGACGTTCCCGAAGGCTGTCAATCTTGTCAGTTTCGTATGGTAGAGCATTGTATGCGGTCACATTCTCCGCCTCCACTGCGACACGGCCGAGCAAGGCTGCAAATGTTTTGTCTGCAACGCTGCGGTTTCCAGAGTCCTTAGACAAGATTACGCATTGCTTGCAAATATTGGAAAGCCAATGGTGCCATCCGGCGTGGTCCGGTATTTCTCCTTCTATGAATACAATTTTGGATCGCGTCATAAACCCATTTAATACTTCTAGTTTTTTACCGTCGCCCACGTTAAGACTGGCAACCTCTGTTCCTCCTTCTTTCACTTGCACCAAGTAGTCATTTCGCTCGTCGAGCGACCATGAAAACGTGACGATACTCGTCGCCTTACCTTCGCTGAGCGAAACCGCCTTCCGCCTCAAGGCTAAAATCGGATCAACGACGCTGGGTCTTATTGGAATTCGTTCGGTGAGGAGTTTCCTAACTTTAAACTCGCGCTCTTCCCTCTGCTTAAGCTGCTCATATTCCGTAAGGCTCATTCCTAATTCGGAACTACGCTTAAGGTCATTAAAGTATTCGTCCTCCCGCCTCTGTTTTTCAACCTGCCACCAGATCGAATCCTTCGGATAGTAAATGCCGGTTCTGGGGTCTACTTCGCCTGGAGCGTTCTCAGGATGCGTCTTGTAGTCAAATTCTTCATTCCTTCCTTCCCTTTCTTGTGCTCGGACCGATACAGGGGCAAGGAACGAAACAAGCAAGCTGAAAATGATTAACAATTGGCGGAAGGCCATTCAAGCACCCACGTGGGTGCTGCATTGTACCCCTCTGGCTGAGTTTCCGTCGAGTTCTGATGCTGACATTATTTCCGTGCGGCCAATTTTTGTCGTTTGAAGCTTCCGATGCGGAGAAAGCTCGGTTGAGGAACTCGTGCTTCTTGTTCTTGGGTTTTAGCTAGACAAAAGGGATCAAGAACGGGCAAGACGAAGCATTTGAGCAGGTGCCAAGGGGTTTGGCACCTGTCCGAGCTAACCTAACCCCTCCAACTCATTGTTTTTGAGGTCGTCTTTCTTGCCTTCCACAACATCTGCAAATTTTGGGGCTTGGAGAAGAACACGGAACCGCTTCATTACGGCTTCTCTGTTTTCACGAATAGCCGCTGCTTGAGCATCGATTTTTTCGAGAAGGGACTCGGGATTGAGATGATATTGATGAACGAGAAATTCGTCAGGGCACATGCGGTCTATGTCATATTGCGCGAGACACTCAGGAGGAAAATCACGTCGATTTAATGTCAAAATCGCGTTGGCTCTACCGGCGATAGCAGCGGCGAGCACATGACGATCATTTGGATCGGGGATGCACACCAATCCGTCCGCGAGGTGATCGGGAATGGAAACGATAGCTTCCGGAAATGTTTCACGCATTGCCTTCAGGCGGCGATTGACTTGGTCGGGCGTGTTTTTCATTCTCTCCAAAGCAGTACCGACCTCCTGGAGAATCGGATCGCTCCAAAGAGGTCGGTATAAAGCCGGTTCCTCGGCCAAGCGCAAGAGAGTCTCGCACAATGGCATAGGAACTAAGACGCACGCGTCAAGCAAGACTGTGTATTCATTGTCCGGTGTTAAAATCATCGGGCATTTTGTCGTAAATCCCTTCGTCGTATTCCGCGCGTGCTAAATCATCCAGAATTTTTCGTCGCGCGGCGTCTCGCTTGGCTTTATAGGCCAGAAGGTCCCGGGCATACACCCGACGATGCGTTCCAACCTTAATGAATGGGATTTCGCCTTTCGTAAGCAAGTTCACAAAAAACTGGCGTGACATGCCCAGCATTTTGCTTGCTTCCATGGTTGTGAGCAGTGCATTGTTCTGCAAAATGGTCACCGATGATCCCGCAGTTAAATCGGCAAGCAGTTGGCAGAGAAAGGAGTAAACGTTGTTGGGAAGAACCTGAGTTTTGCCATCAGGTCCGACCAGCTTTGCGGATGCTCTTTGGAGCCTCCGGTAAATTTCGTTTATGTCCTGTTGGTCACTCGTAGAGATGGGAACAGGTGTGGCTGTCATCTCCTTTGTGGCGGTCACGGCGATCCTCCTATTTTGCTGCTAGCGCTTGTTTTCGCTAGAAGCCCCTATCTGAACCGTGGCTCACTACTTAGACGCTACAAACGCTACAACTGTCACAAATATAATGCAATAAGCGCTCTAAATGCAACAACCCGACGGTAATTCCAGCAAACCACTGATTCTTAAGCGTTTAGATTACACCAACTTTAGCGGGATCTTAGTCTGAACGATGCTTGATATGCCCTTTGCCGTTAATCTGCTTTCCTTGGGCGCCTGCTTTATCTCTTAAATCCAGGGTTCTTTTATATTCGTTTTCAGATTCAAGCACCTTCAAACAGGCCGCCAGCTTGCTCGTCCGGACCGGCTCTCCGGTACAGATTTTTTCTAGAGTGTGCTGGTTGACCCCCCTGCGCATGAATTCCCGCTTGGGAACCTTCGCGATTCGCGCTAGTTGTTCATCTGTCGCAACTGCGTAGCCTTTGCGCTTGTACTCGATTGTTTTAAATTCCAGCAAACTCAGGTCTTCGCCTTCTTCCCAATGCTTATCCGATTCCTTTCCGATGTAGATCGGCGGCCAATTCGCAACGATGTGCGCGCGTTGCAGTAGGCCGAGTGTCTCGGCTTCGCACGGTTTGCCATCAGGACCGAGACTCTTCGCTTCGGGATGGTTTTGGTAGGAGTCCAGAAGCATGAAGAAATTCTTGGGCACTGCTCGGCGTCCATCGTATTCATCAGCCAATTCGTACACTCGCGATTGCGCATCGTGAATGTTGATACATTTCGAGCGCATCCACTGGTCGCGTTCGGATGAGAATGACGTGATGAATGTGCACTTGTTTGGATCCACATCTTGCGGATATCCGAACGGCTGTATTTGCGGAATCATCATGAAATTGTTCGGACGCGTGAGCGGTCCTTTGGCGAGATTCTTCAATGCGTGGTGAGGTGTGCTCAGGGTCAATTTCATCATCACCGGAAGACGGAACCATGGTGGCTTTCTGCGTTTTAATCCCAGAACACCCCGCATGATCCAGTCCCAGGCTTCGAATATCCATTGCGGCGTTTCATGTTCCCATCCCTGAGGGGAATCCTTTGGCGGATAGAAATAGCCCAAGCCATGCGCCTTCGGCTCTATGATCTCGATATCGTCCTTGGTTTTCGTATAAAGCGCATAACGTTTGGCTGCGATGCTGTACCCATACAGCTGGCGCCGTTTTCCATCCTCGTCCAAATTCAGTTTATGGATTTTCAGAATGGAGCCCTTCAGGTTGTATGGGTTCAACTTTTCGAATCTCTGGACAATGTCGTCTACTTCATGCCACGAAAGTGCCGTGATTGGTTCCGCGCCATCGGGCATTACAATCTGTTGTCTGTGCTTCGTTGAAAGGGGCGCAGCTCCATCTGTGTCACAAAACAGGTATGTCCCGCCTGCATCCGCGATGCACTTTTCGAGCATGGTCAAAAGTAGGCGACCACCGGCTGTGATCGGCGAAGCAATGTGGGGTGCGAAAAACTTTCCCCGTTCCTCGATTACGTCTGATGTCGTTTCAAACGATTCTTCGCCTGAAAACACCCGCAACGGTGCGTTATGGGCCTCGTTTGGGTTGAGTTCGACGAATAGGCCATACGAGCCGCTATTGGCCAGGATCTTCAACCAATAGTGAAGTCCGGGATCGGATTCGTGCGCTGCTCGCTGTTCGATCACGTGCTTAAAGAAGCTGTGTTTGTTCGCGTCGATCTCGACCATGCCGCGCAACGAAACTGATCGCAAACCTTTTTGTTTTCCACGTGGCACTACGGCAATCGCTTTTTGAATTCGTGGAACTTTTCCCGTTAGCAAAATGGACGCAACGATGTCAGGCCCGGCAAACCAGAATGGTTCTTTGCTAGTGAAGTAGTTGACTCCGATATTTTGGGTTGTGCCGTTGTAGACGGTGCGCACTGGGAATATGTCGTTGTTGGGATAAACAAGTGCGAAGAACTTAAATCGTGGCCAGAGTTTTCGGTCAAAGCAGCGTTCAAGAGAAATCGTCGAAAGAAGCCTTCGAACTTCTTTGGTTGCATCTGGGAAGGTCACACGTTTCGCGGTTAGAACATCCCAATTGCCTAGTAATTCATTGACCGTCGGGTATTGCGACATGAAATCAACGGGACACACTGGCACTTCCCAATTTCTTAGCCTCGATTCGGCCCGGCCTCCGAAATAAGTTTGGAGGCAGATGCCGTACGCCCTGTCGGCGTTCATATCTTCTTGCTCGGATGCAGAATATTGAGTTCTTCCAGATAGCTCTTCGCTACGCTTGCAGGGCTGAACATTCGGTCCGGACCAGCGGCAATCGGGTGAAGATCGAATTCCTGTTTCACGACATTGAGCAAATCAACCGTGCAAGCTACGTCGCACCGTGCGTATTCGATTTCTTCAACTGTGGCTTTTCCCGTAGGTTGGTGATCAATCTTCTGATGTTCCGTTTTGAATTCCTTGCATGCGGATTCCAATGAATACGAACGGTTGCGAAGCGACCACAGCAGCGTCCGCAGGTCCAGAAATCTTGCAGCGGGCCAGTGTGGCACCTTTTCATCTTTGGTTCTTGATTCGAACAAAGGTGGCCGAGTTGAGTGAATGATCGACGTTTTGCTGTTCAGAGCTTTGATTACGATGCGTGGGAAGAATTTGATTGGTTCAAGTTGTCCGGTTTTCGGATTACGCCTCTGGAAAAAGATGAGCGACCATCCACCATTCTTTGCTGGTGTCCAATCGACTGCCAATCTACTGCAGTCGAATCCTGCGTTATAAAAAACGATGAATGCTCTTGCCTGAATAGCGACACCTAGAACTTCCCGGAGGAACTTGTAACGGGAATAAACGCGAATTTGATCGCATCCATCATCCGCAGTTTCTGCTTTGTTCCGTTTCGCAAACTCAGTGATGACCCTGATTTCTTTGTCGCTCAGTTCGCCGTTGTCATTGAAAACAATCCCTTCCTCAAGTACGACATATTGGCCCTGCCGCAGTTCGCAGAAACGCCAGAAACCAAACATTGGACTCTGATCTGCTGTGATACGAGACTCCCAATCAGAAATAAGCGCGTAATCTGTCCATTTGGGAGGGTTCTGGAGTGAAAAGGCTTTCTTCAGCTTAGGTTTCAGGGGTCGCGCATACGCACGAACATAAATATCCTGAGGCTCGTTCACTCGTACTTTATTCTCCATTTGAGCGCCGTTAACAATTTCCTCAATTCTGGGTCTCCACTCAGGCGCTGCATAGTAGCTACGGCAATTCCTGGATGCCATTCGCCTGCCAAGTCGAGTTCAGCTTCCACTGCAGAGCGCTGCCTGGCCCCGAGCCGCCAATTCTTGCTGGCGCTACAGCAGGTACCGGTTCGAGACCAGTAAGCGTTCTGCTTTACCGATTTCAGGGCTTCGTGACCGCGAGGCTCGGTACGAACTCTCCTGTCTGTGGGTTGCGCACCTTTATCACTTCGAGTTTGATTTTCTTGCCCACCAACTTTGTTTCGTCGTCGCCGTAAAGTTTGATCAGCATTTTCATGTTGGTCTTGTTCACCGCCCACGACGACTTTCCGAAGATACGTTTGTCGAAATCAATGATGGCCGGAGCGTTGAATTCCTCAGGGGATTCGCGGATTCCAGCAATCACAATGTTTACGGTTGTCGTTCCGTCAGGAATGTCGGAACTGTTGATCAGTTCACCCGCTTCACCAGTGCTGCGGTTTTTTAGCATTGTTGTTAACGTCATGTTGTCGTTCCTTTTCTTGCACATTCGGGGTTGATCCCCGAAACTTTTGTTTAGCTTTCATCCTCTTCCGGTCCATCCAAGAATGACGCCCAACGGTCCATTGCATCTGCTCTTGCACGGTCGTAGACCGCTGCTGAGCGAAGCGCCTTGGCGACGCGTTTCTTGGGTTCGGGCTCGAAGTTCAGCGATACTCCAGCGCGCCTTAGTTGTTCATGCAGCCATCGATGATGTTTCTCACACAAGGGAGAGGTCAGTTCTGGATCGTGCTGTCTCCCCGCCGTGTGATGGTGCTCGATGCACAAGATGCATGCAGGAACGGCGAGGCCAGATTGCTCGCGTTCCCTTTGGCGTGCTTTACGGCGCGCGGTCTGGATTGGCCGCTGGTCCCTCACGATGCACCACCGTTTAACGCGTGGTAAAGCGAGAAGTCGGACAGAGCGGGTTCCATAGCTACGAGCGTGCGCCCGTCCGTGACAAGCTCAACTCCCGCGATCTTCTTGTCGTGCCACTTTGAGAGCGCCTTCCTATTGCCGCCTAGGTAGCGCCCCACGTCGCGTAGATAGTCGCTTGCTTGTTTGCGCTCCCTGCGTGATGGATGATCTAGGGCAACTGGATAGCCGTGTTCGTCAGGCAGATAAACCGTGAGGGCATACCGGCCGCTCATTTTCACCTTGAGGTGGCCATTCACCTTTATTAGCTCAAAATAATCTTCGATAGTCGCGATTTTGACCCTGTGTAATTTCGCAACTCGGGTCATTGGGACGTCGGGATTGTGGAGCGCAAAACGGATCGCCTTCTCAGAGCGATCGCGGGCGAGTCGGCTGCGCTCTGGCAACGGTCGCGATAAAATAGATGCTGAATGAGTTCTTCTCTTTGCGGTGGGTGAGCTTTGCCGAGCAGCCCGCCGCTTTCGTTTTCGGGCCATGGCTTACACCTTGACTCCCTTACGCCCTTTGTAATCGCGAACGATCTGGACCTTGGGACGCTCACTTCTAACGAACGCCTCCAGAGCCAAAACGGGAATGATTCTTCGGCGCCCCACTTTTCGGCTCGGTAGCTCACGTCGCAGGACCAAGGTCGCCACGGTCCGGACCGATAGGCCTAACCTCCTAGCAGCCTCAGCCAGCCCCACCGCCAGGACAGTTTCATCTTGGTGCATCTCTGTGCCTCCTATTATTTGCCCTTGCACGTCAAACGCGCAGGTTGCATAATAGTGTTGTATTTACTGGAGATCATGAAATAGATCAAGATAGTTGATCCTACCTTTTGCCCTTTAATTATGCCTGCCGGTAGACCGCAAAAAGCTGACCCCGGAAGCGTGTACGCTTTCGCACACCTGTTTTATTGGGACTTTAGGAGACTCGCGGAAGGCACTCGTCGTTGGCGGTTCGATGTGAAGAAATACCAGCAGCTAACGGAAGGGCTGGATGGCACAAAACTCATCGACGATGAGGACAGAGTGCGCCATCAACGGATCGTCGACGAAGAGATTCGCACCGGAAGGTTGGAAGCATCTCGAAGGGAAGAGAGCATTCGCAACTTCGAGGATTCGGAGCTCTTGGTACGGCGCATGTCCTACGACCAAGATGCAGCCGCAGAGGCCCAGAAGGAGATTAGGGTTCCGGGCGAAGACGATGTTATCAGGGTTCTACTAGATCGCAACACGACTCCAGAACAAATACGCGAGCTTTGCAAGGATGCGGTTATGACTCGGACGTTCATGGGAAGGGAAATTGAGGTGTTAGCTTGGCCCCTCCCGCCTGGCAGTCCGCTGCCGAATTATCTTTCCCAATATGCGGAGCAATTTGTTGCAGCTTTGCGCGATCCCCGTTTTCCGACGTGCGATGTATCGACCCGCCCATCCACTCGCCTTAAGCAATTCTGGTTTCTTTCACGCGCTTTGGCAGGAGCGTTGTATGGAGTCTCGACACGCACTGCCATTAATCTCGTTGGCTCACTGAGACCCGAAGAGACGGCGGAGCAATCGCGCTTTGGCAAACCTGAGCGTAAGCGGACACGGAGGAAATACAAAGCTCGATCTTAGGTTTCGTTTTAGAAAACAAAGCGGACCTATCCGCTGCAGCAACAGCAGATAGGTCCTGACTGCAAAGGAGGAATAAGCTCCATGGCAGCTTCGACTTTTCTACCGCAACACCACACATCCCGCAAATCGCCAATCAGCAAGCACGGCGTTCTCACCGTATCCGGATTCGGAGTCAAAATTCGGATGCAAGCTGGTCACCTCGAAATCGAAGATGGTATTGGACCGGAGCGTCGAAGGATCAGGCTTGCACGAGTTGGTCACAACCTAAAGCGCCTTGTTTGCGTCTCCGAGGATGGTTTCGCCACCCTCGCGGCGCTGAAGTGGGTTTCAGATATCGGCGCATCGTTTTTGATGCTGAACCGCAACGGCAAAGTTCTATTTGCGACTGGGCCAAACGCCCCTAGCGACATTCGGCTTCGCCGCGCGCAAGCCGTGGCTCACACGTCGGGTGCCGCATTGCGCATTGCTCGCGAACTCATCGACCAAAAATTGGCAGGGCAACAACAGGTGGCTCGCGATAAGCTGCGCGCTTCGGAATGCGCCGAAAAGATTCACTGTTACCGGTCTGAATTGGCCGAGGCTGACGATCTCGACCGAGTTCGGCTGATCGAATCACGCGCGGCTGCCGTGTACTGGTCGGCATGGCGAAACCTTCGGATTATTTTTCCAACGAAAGATCAATCACGTTTGCCGCTGCATTGGCGAGTCTTTGGTACAAGAGTTTCACCGCTAACGGGATCACCTCGGCTTGCCGTGAACCCAGCCAATGCAATTTTGAATTACCTCTACAGCCTGGCGCTCTCAGAAGGACGTCTTGCTGCTGTCAGTCTTGGCTTGGATGCTGGCTTAGGGTTCTTGCACGTCGACACGAAGGCACGCGACAGCCTGAGTTGCGATCTGATCGAGCCCGTGCGCTCTCGTGTGGACGCATTCTTGCTTGACTCATTCGTGGGGAAACCGCTTAAACGTCAATGGTTTTTCGAAATGCCCGATGGCAATTGTCGGTTGACAGCGCAATTCACCGCGCACTTGTCGGAAACAGCACCGATGTGGGGTCGGGCCGTTGCACCATTCGCGGAATGGATAACGCGGGCGCTCTGGTTGAGTTCGGCCAAGCTCATCCGAGAACCCGCTCCACCAACGCGGTTGACGCAGCGTGTCAAGCGCGAGGCGAAGGGCGCTCCATCCCTACCACCAGCGATCAAGGCACCAAAGCGAGAGAACCTATGTTCCGTGTGCGGGAGCGACATCAAACCCGAAAGCCGGAAATGCATTCGGTGTTCCCTCCCGGACGCCAGCAAGAACATGCTTGAGACCGCGCGGATTGGCCGCTTAACAGCAAACAGTCCAGAGGCTCGAAAAAAACACGCGATCACAGCGCGTAAGAACGCGTTGGCACGACACGCTTGGAAGCGTTCGGATCAGCCCCAGTGGCTCACAGAAAAGCTCTTCGCTGAGAAGATTCAACCGCTCCTCGCCGCAATGTCCGCGTCGGCGATTGCGCGACAACTTGCCGTGTCGCGTTGGTACGCGGGGCGCATCCGCGAGGGGTACCGGCCGCATGCGCGGCACTGGCGGGCGCTGGCGGAATTGGCAGGCGTCACACACTGATGAATCCAGGTCAGAGACAGCACTGATCAGAGACACCATGACCTGCCGATTACGAATTCTTTGCAGGCACGGACTCTACGCTAACCCCTTGTTTTTTCAATAGCGCTCACTCTTGCCACATCACCCGAAGTTACCTTATTAGTCACTTTCGGGACACCACTCGGGACAGCAAATGATCTTACCCCTTGTCGGAACCATCTTCGGGTGGGTTTTCCTTGGTGCGCTCGGCAAACACATTCTTTGGTTTTGAAGTAGCCACTCCGTGGAATCCACTCAATGCAGTCTTCACCCGCTCGCCCGGCGTCCGGTCTTCTGGTTCCTGATCACCCACGACTAATGAAGACAACCATGACGGTGATATAGCGGCGGCAGGGATGACGGTGTTTTCAAGACGGTTCAACCTCTCCATAATCCGGGTATGCGACTCCAACACGCTGAGACTCGT
>Ga0210409_10002410_pt1 | contig 22306 bp, 15 predicted proteins | sample IncBWH17MmetaG_FD_161649 | JGI IMG/M metagenome (GOLD analysis project Ga0210409, IMG submission 161649) | Forest soil microbial communities from Barre Woods Harvard Forest LTER site, Petersham, Massachusetts, United States - Inc-BW-H-17-M | ecosystem: Environmental > Terrestrial > Soil >...
GCCTGCTCAAGCCGGGAGGCTACGTCGAAGTGCATCTCAAGCTGCCTTCCCCCGTGAACACGTTCACGCTTCCCGTGAATGCAACTATCTTCAAGTCCGCCGGCTTGCAAGTGGCGATCGTGAAGGACGGCAAGACGATTTCATTGATCCCGGTTACGCCCGGCAGGGATTTCGGGACCGATATCGAAATCGTCGCGGGTCTCAAAGGGGATGAATGGGTCGTTCTGAACCCCTCCGACTCGCTGACCGATGGCACGGTGGTCCGCGTGGCCGAGACTCCGGCTCCCGCACAGAGGAAGCAGTAATGGTCCGGCAGATTGGAAAGCCGCGCCCGCCTCGAAATCGATACGGCTCTCTCCGGCAAATGTTTCCGGTTCTTTCTTTGGGGCTATTCCTGCTCGGCGGCTGTTCGGTTGGCCCGAAATATGTAAAGCCCACGACGGAAATCCCACCCGCTTACAAAGAGAATGCCAACTGGAAAACGGCGCAGCCGAGCGACCAGGCGCAAAAAGGAAATTGGTGGGAGATTTTTCAGGATCCTCAGTTAAATGCGCTGGAAGAAAAGGTAAACGTCTCCAATCAATCTCTGCGGGCCGCCGTGGACCGGTTTCAGGAATCGCGCGACGTACTGCGGCAAACACGATCGGCTTTTTACCCGCTCGTAACCGCCAGCGTTACGGCGTCCCAAAATCGCCAGTCCAAAGATAAGGCGCTGTTCGGTGGAACTGCTCCGGTCAATTATTCTGATTTGGTTCTGGGGGGAGATGTTTCCTACGAAGCAGACGTCTGGGGAAGTATCCGGCGAAGCGTGCAAGCCAGCCGCACGCAGGCGCAAGCCTCGGCAGCTGATATGGAAACGATTCGCCTCAGCCTGCATGCCGAACTGGCCCTGGATTATCTGACTCTGCGTGGACTGGATGCGCAGAAGCGGCTCTTTGATACCAATGTCGACGCCTTCGAAAAAGCTCTGCAACTCACGGAGAGCCGTTTTCAGGGCGGTGTCGCTTCTCGGGAAGACGTGGACCTGGCCGCAACGCAGCTGGAACAAACGCGCGCGCAGGACATTGATATTACTTCGGCGCGCGACCAGTTCGAACATGCCGTCGCGGTGCTCATCGGCCAGCCTGCTTCGACGTTCAGCCTGGACCCCGCCCCGCCGCCCTTGGTTCCGCCGGTGCCTTCTCCCGGTCTCCCATCCGAATTGCTGGAAAGGCGCCCCGACATCGCTGAAGCGGAAAGAAGAGTCGCCTCCGCCAACGAACAAATTGGAATCGCCCGGGCGGCTTTTTTCCCCACAATCACTTTGGGGCTTCTGGGAGGATTCGAGAGCGGGAAATTTCCAAATTGGCTGACAGGGCCGAGCGCGCTTTGGTCCATCGGCGCATCCGCGGCTGAAACTGTTTTTGATGCCGGGCGAAGGCGCGCGGTTTCCGATCAGGCGATAGCGACGTACGACGAAATGGTGGCGGATTATCAGCAGACGGTACTCACGTCGTTTCAACAAGTGGAGGATTCCCTTTCCGACCTTCGAGTGCTCGAAGAAGAAGCCAGGACTCAGGACGCCGCCGTCGCCGCTGCGAATCGCGCCCTCGAGCAATCGACAAACCGATACAAGGGCGGACTCGACACCTATCTGACCGTGATTACCGCGCAGAGCGCCGCGCTGGCCAACGAACGAACCGCCGTGAGCCTGCTGACGCGCCGTCTGACGTCGACCGTTCTTCTGGTGAAAGCCCTCGGCGGCGGCTGGGATGTTTCCAAACTTCCAGCGGTGGACTAGAATACCCCTGCGTGCGCGACTGATTTCAATTATCTGCCTCTTGATCCACAATCGGGAAAAATTGCCATGAAGAAAATTGGAGCCGGAATCTTGTGGATTGGTGCGTCATCGTTGATTGTTGCCGCGATTTTTGCGGCCGCGACGGCCGCGGCAGACTCTTATCATCTGATCAAGAAGATTCCCATCCCCGGCAATGGCGGATGGGATTACGTTGCGGCGGACAGCGACGCCCGCCGGTTGTACGTTTCGCACGATACCGAAATCGTTGTCCTGGACCTCGATTCCGGCGCCATCGTTGGAAAAATCGCGGGCGGACCGGATATGCACGGCGCGGCCATCGCTCCCGAATTTGGGCGCGGCTTCATCAGTGAAAGCAATCCCGGTTCCGTCGTGATTTTCGATCTCAAAACGCTCGCGAAAATCGGCGAAGTGAGGGTGGGAAATGACCCGAACGGAATCATCTATGACCATTTGACAAAACGCATCTTTACGGCGGATCGCGGCAGCAAACGCGTCACCGCCATCGATGCCAAGACCGGCACGATCGCCGGCATCATCGACAACCTGGGCGGGAGAACGGAACACCTCGCCTCCGACGATGCCGGGCACGTCTTCCTGAACATGCAGGATCGCAATACTCTCTTGAAACTCGATGCGAAAGAACTGAAAGTGCTGGAAACATGGCCCACTGCTCCATGCCAGGCGCCAAGCAGCATGGACATGGACCGTGTCCACGCCCGCATTTTCATCGGATGCCGGGGCGCCGGCATGATGGCGGTAGTCGATGCAACCTCGGGCAAGATCGTGGCCACGAACCCGATTGGGGGAGGCGTCGACGCGGCGGAATTCGATCCGAAAACGGGGCTGGCCTATTTTTCAACAGGCGCTGACGGCGTTCTTTCGATTTTCCGGGAGAAGTCGCCGGACCAATATGAGCTCGTCGAAAATGTGAAAACGCAACCATGGGCGCGAACGATGGCCGTCGATCGAAAAACCGGCAGGGTGTATGTAGCGGCTGCGGATCTTGGTCCGCGCCCTGCTCCGACGCCTGAAAACCCGCGGCCAAGACCCCCCGTGATCCCCGGCACGTTTTCAGTGCTCGTGATCGGGCAGTAGTAGGACGGGCTTCAGCCTGTCTGATTTTGATTTTCGCCGGCTTCCAACACAAACCAGACAGACTAAAGCCCGTCCTACTATTTTCGTTAAAACTCCAGGCTAATTCTTCTGATTCTTATCGCCGCCCCCGTGCATTGCCCCGCAGACGACGCACATCGTAGGAGGCTCGGCGTTATCCACAACGTGATGGATCGGCTTGACCGTTTTCAAATAGGCGAAAATGGCCTTCAAATCGTCGTCCGTCATGCCGCTGTAATTACGCCACGGCATGATCTGATTCAAGGGCCGCGCCTTGACGTATCCGGTTCGAATCGCTTGCAAGAACAGGGTTTCGTCATAGTAGGGGATGCCGGAAGGGTCGGGAGTCAGGTTCGCGCTGGCAACTCTTCCCCAGGGACCTTCGAATATCTGCCCGCCCGACAAATCCATGTTCGGCAGTGGCTGGCCTTTATCCATCGGCGTGTGGCAATCCCTGCAACTCGCGATAGTGACCAGGTAGGCGCCCCTCTTGACCGGATCGGAAACGTCGGGAGCGGGGACGGGATCCGTGATGGGCTGAGGTGCGCTTCGCATGAGATATTTCACCGGAAAAATAATATCCGTATTCGGCAGGGGATTTCGAACGGGAGGCAGCGAACGCAAGTACACAATGACGGAAGCCACGTCTTCGTCCGGCATTATACGGTACCGCTCATAGGGCATTAAAGGAAACAACGTGCGGCCGTCGTGTCCGATCCCCTCACGAATCGCCCGGGCCAGCGCATCATCGCTCCAGGTGCCGGATCCCGTCTCCATATCCGGCGTGAGATTGGGCACAACGACGCGACCCGGCAAACCAGTCATGATCGAAAAATCCTCGCCTGCGCCCTCCATGCCGGGAGGAATAGGATTGTCGTGCTTGGTCCAATCGTGCGGCGAATGGCAATCCGCGCACGCCGCGAGGTTTTCCACGATGTATTTTCCGCGCGCCCAGCGCTCCGGAGTCCGTTCGAACACTCGATTCGTCAGCGGCCGCACGCGCGGGCCGATGAACGGGCGCCAGCCGATCGTCAGGGTGATTCCAACGGCAAGCAAAACGATGAGGCACAAAACAATAACGAAGGATATTTTCAAGAAACGTTTCATGAACACCTCGGGCAGCCTCAGCGGATTCTATTCGATTTCAGCGATGCGACGAATATGCCGTCCACCTTCGAAGGGGGTGACCAACCAAGCCTTCACAATTTCCAGTGCCAGGTCCTCAGGAATCATTCTCTGGCCGAGCGAGAGAACGTTGCTATCGTTGTGCGCACGCGCGAGCCGCGCCGTCTCCAGATTCCAGCAAATCGCGCAGCGGACGCCGCGCACCTTGTTCGCGACCATGGCTTCGCCGTTTCCAGATCCGCCGAGCACAATGCCGCGCTCGAACTCGCCGCGGGCCACCGCTTCCGCCGTGGGACGGATGAACAGTGGATAATCAACCGGCTCCGTGCTGAATGTGCCGAAATCCCGGACTTCATGCCCGAGCGTGGACAGAAGCGCCCTTATTTTTTCTTTGTACTCAAATCCAGCGTGGTCGGAACCAATGGCTATTTTCAAGGGCCTCAGCATAGGGCGCGAGAAATTGCGTTGTCAAGGACGGAAATGGCGAGCTGGCATCCGAATATCCGGGGTTTGGTCATGTAGCGCCCGCCTTCAGGCGGGCATCTGCTCTAACTCCGAAATGCCAACCTGAAGGTTGGCGCTACAATAGACCCACGAATCACTAAGGAAGGCACGCCGGGATTCGCGATTTCCAATCACTTCACTCGGCCCAACTGGTAATTCAAATTTGCCGTTTGGCTTTCGTAGTCGTACTGCGCGCTGACCTGCTCGACCTGAGCCTCGGTCAAACTCAACTGCGCCTGGCTGAGTTCAATGATCGAGCTCAAGCCCAGTCCGTACCGTCCCTTCGCAAGATCGAAAGCCTGCGTGGTCTGGTCGAGCAATTGTTGCGTGAGGGAAAGGCGCTGGTACGCAGAGATGACATTGAGCCAGGACGTGCGAACGTCCTGGGCGATGCGGTTCTCAAGATCCCGGAGAAATTGTTGTTGCGCGTTGGCCCGCGCCGTCGCTTCGGCATGTTCGGCGTTGAAGAGACGTCCGTTAAAAATGGGGATATTGACATTGAAACCCGCCGCGGCGTAGCGGCTGGGCAAAGGGTCCTGACGATAGGGGACGAGGCCGGTCACTCCCTCCGCCGAGATCGTGGGAAACCAGAGATCGCGTTCCGCTGTGGCGTAGCTTTGCGCCGACTTGACATCCAGCCCCTGGCTGATGATTTCGGGGCGATTCTGAAACGCTTCGACAATTAGCGGCGCAACATCTGGAGGAGGAGAACCTGGCAAAGGTTCGGCGACAAGCTGAAAAGTCCCCTGACCGGAGTAACCGAGCGCGTCGGAAAGTTGCGCGTACGAGGACTGCAGGTCGTTCTGCGCCTGCACCAGCAGGATTTGCGCTCTGGCCAAGTCAACGTTCGCAAAGCTTACGTCCAGGCCGGACTTGAGGCTGCTCCTGGCCAGGGCGCTGACCTGATCCACAACCAACTGACGCGCCTTCACGGTTTCCTCGGCGACTTGAAGAACGGATTGCGCCTTCATGGCACCGAAGTAGGTCACGTTCACGCGCAGCAGCACGTCGGCGCGCGTGGTAATGACGTTCTCCTGCTCCGCTTGGGCATGGAAATGGGAACTCTTGGAGAGCTCGTGCGTCCGGCCGAGGTCTGTCACGAGCTGGGTCACGGAAACGCCGCCGGCAAACTTGTCGTAGACCGACGGGCTGTTCAGAAATCCCGCGGCGATGCGGCTGTTGTTTTCCGCGTACGTGCCGGTGGCAGCTCCGCTCGCCTGTGGATAATAGAGAGATTGAACCTCCTTCACTTGCGCGGCTGCGGCCGAAGCTAATTGTGTTGCCGCTTGAATCTGCGGATGGTTTTGGATGGCGATGCTCTCCGCCTCCGCCAACGTCAGCCGCTGGGCATTTTGATTCTGCGTCTGTATTTGAAGCGGAGCCGGAGTGGAATTCGGCGGCGGAGTTTGCGATTTGCTTTGAACTGCCGCGAGCAGGGTGCCACAGACAAATACGATGAGCTGCAATCGCCGTGGACTTCTCATTAGCGCGCCTCCTCTAAGGCCGGAGCGCCAGCCGATGCTTCGCGACGCCGGTAGATCAACAGGTACGCCGCCGGCACCACAAAAATGGTCAGCAGGATGGACGAAATCAGGCCGCCGATAATGGCTCGCGCGAGCGGCGCATACGCTTCGCTTCCCGTCTCCAGCTTGAAGGCCATGGGAAGCAGGCCCACGACGGTTGCGAGCGAAGTCATCAGAATCGGGCGCAATCGGATGCGGCACGCATCAGCGACGGCGTCGACGACGCTGCGTCCCTCGCTGCGGAGCACGTTGGCGAAGTCCACGATCAGAATGCTGTTGGAAACCACCATCCCTTGCAGCATCACGATGCCCATCAGCGACTGGATGTTCAGCGTCGTTCCAGTAATGACCAGTGTGATGATCACTCCCACCAGTCCCGTGGGGACGGCCAGCACGATCAGGAAGGGATCAGTGAAGGATGCGAATTGCGCGACCAGAATCAGGTACACCAGCAGGATGGCGAGAATCAGGCCGATCCCGAAACTGCGGAAGGAATTCTGCATCGTCACCACCAGCCCGCGCATGTCGATGCGAAGATTTTGTGGGAGCTTGGTATCGGCAATGATTTTAGAAATTGCACCGGCGGGCTTCCCTAAATCCTCGCCGGAGGGGGCGACGTAGATGTCCACGGCCCGCTGCAACTGGTAGTGGTCCACTTCCGTTGGAGATTGAATCACGCTCACATCGGCGACTTGATTGAGGTAGGTGGGCAGCTTCAGACCGAAACCGCGCAGCGGCATGGCCTTCAAATCCTCGACGGAACGCAGTTGATTTTCAGGGTACTGTACAGTTACGAAATAGTTATTCCCGCTTCTTGGGTCCACCCAGTAGCCAGGAGCGATCATCGCGTTCGAGGTCAGAGAAGTGATGAGATTGTCCACCACTTCCTGGGGATTGAGGCCCAGCTCATTGGCCCGGGCGCGGTTCACGTTGACCTGCAGCGCGGGGTAATCCATGTCCTGGGGAATATAAACGTCGGAAATTCCGGGCACCGCCCGGAACCGGCGCGCTAGGTCCTGCGCGATGCGATCGTCCTCCTTGAGGTCTATTCCGCTCACCTGCACATCGATTGGCGCCGGAGCGCCCTGGTTGAGCACTGCATCCACCAAGCCGCCGGATTGGAAATAAGTTCGTAGGTCAGGAATTTGAGACGCAAGGCGCGCGCGCACCTGATCCATGTAGGCAAAACTGCTTTCTTTGTGATCTTCCTTCAAGCCCACCTGAACGAACGCGGTATGCATGCCGGAGTTGGGCGTGAACAGGGAGGAAAGATCCGGCGTCAGGCCGATATTGGAAACGATGGTCTCCAATTCCTTGGGCGGGACAACTTGATGCACGATGTCCTCCACGCGCTTCACATAATTGTCGGTCAGCTCGATCCGCGTGCCGGTCGGCGCCTTCACGTTGATGACGAATTGGCCGGCGTCGGTGCGCGGAAAAAAGGAAACGCCCATGAAGGGATACAAGAGAAAGCAGAGAAAGAAAAATATCAGGAAGCCCACGACCACCTCGCGTGGACGTTCGAGGGCTTTCCTGACCCATTTTTCGTAAAAATTCAGCATCACCTCGAATTTCGCGTTGAACCCCGCATGGAATCTCGCCCCCCAGGACTTTTTCTCTTCCGCCTCTCCATCATCGTGTTTATGGATAGCCTTCAGGTATTTTGCGCAGAACAGTGGCACGACCGTCACCGCATCGAAGTACGAAGCGAATAGCGCCAGCACCACGCCCAGCGCCAGCGCGCCGAACAAATAAGAGCTCACGCCAAACAGAAACGTCACCGGAAAGAAAACGACCACCGCGACCAGCATGATGGCCAGGACCGCCAGCGCGACTTCGTTCGTCCCCTTGACGGCCGCGACCTCAGGGTCTTCGCCCATTTCCAGGTGGCGGTACACGTTTTCAATCACAACTACGGAGTCGTCAATCAGGCGCGAAAACGCCAGCGCCAGCCCGCTCAGCACCATGGCGTTAATCGATTTGCCGGCGCTATGCAGGATGAAAAATGTGATGAACACCGAAATCGGAATGGAGAGGAAAACGGCAACCGTAGCGCGAAAGCTTCCGAGGAAAACAAGGATCATCAGACCCGTCAGAAAAATTCCGATCCCGCCTTCGCGCAATACCGTGGAAATGGCTTCCTTAACGAACACCGATTGATCGAAGGTCACAAACACATGGAGCTGAGAGGGAATATCGCGCAGGTTTTTAATGGCGGCTCTGATCCCGTTCACCACGGCGATTGTGTTGGTATCCCCTCCCTGCTTCTGGACGGCCACGTACACGGATTTCTGGCCATCCACGCGGACGATGTTGTATTGCAGGGCGGAGCCGTCCACTGCCTTTCCAACATCGGAAATAAACACCGACTTTTCTCCCTCGGTCTTGAGAGGAACTTCATTGAGGCCTTTCGCGTCCTCGACCTGCGCGTTCGTGTAGATGTTGTAGTCGATGGGCCCGAGGCGCACGTCGCCGGCAGGCAAAATCAAGTTGGAAGAATTCGTCGCGCGAACCACGTCCATGGGGCTCAATTCGTGCGCCTGCAGTTTGAGCGGGTCCACGTAGACCATGATTTGCCGGTACTTGCCGCCATAAGGCGGCGGAACGGTTGCGCCGGGGACGCCTGCGATCTGGTTGCGAATCTGAAATTGCAGATAATCGTGCAGTTGGGTCTCGTCCAGCCCTTCGCCTTCCACGGTCAGCAGACATACCGGCAAGCTGGAAGCATCCACCTTCAGCACAACGGGCGGAAGAGTCCCCTGAGGGAGCCTGCGCAGGTCCGCCATCGCCAAGTTGGATATCGAAGTGACATCCGAGTCTGCGTCCGTGCCCGGCTGGAAATAGATTTTGATCAGGCTCACTCCAGGCAAGGACCGCGATTCCATGTGATCCACGCCGCTCGCCAGCGTGAAGAACCGCTCAAACGTGTCCGTGATGTCGGCTTCGATCTGTTGCGGAGGCATACCGCTGTAGAACGTCGCAACCAGGACGACTGGAATATTGATCGGAGGAAACATATCCACCGGCATGCGGGCCAGGCTGGTCAATCCCAGCACGACCACAAACAGGCAAAACACGATAATCAGGTAAGGATGGCGGACGGCAAAGGATGGCATTTATTTCTCCCCTTCCAAGCTTGACGGCACGACGAGCTTGGGCGCGACAATTTCACCCGGGCGGTACTGCCCAATGCTTCCGAAAATTACGGTCTCGTTTTCCTGCAGGCCGGAGGTGATTTCGACATCGGCGGAGGATTGCAAGCCCGCTGCCACTTCGCGCCGTTCAACCTTGTTGCCCGGCCCCACAACCAGCACCATTCCCTTCCCCTCACTCCCGGATTGAAATGCCTGCACCGGCACGGTCAAAACTTTCGCGGCGGCGTGGAGCGGAATTTTCACGGAGGCGTACATTCCGGGGACCAACTCGTATTTAGGATTGGGAACGTCCACTTCGGTATGCATAGTGCGCGTAGTCATATCGATTTGATCAGAGAAGCGGATAATTTTCCCTTCAAAGGTTCGATCCATGCCCGACACATTTACGGCGACAGGTTCGCCAATCTGAATGTTGGATACAGCCCTTTCGGGAACTGGAATCACAAGGCGCAGAAGACTGTTTTGGGAAATGCGGCAGAGTGCCGAGTCGCCTTTACTGGTGGAAGATGTTCCCGCCGGGAGCAGGGCGCCCGTAAAAGCATAAATCTGTGTCACGACGCCGTCGAACGGCGCCGTCATCCGGGCGTAATCAAACATGGCCTGATCTTTGCCGAGGGCGGCCTTGGCGGCGAGCAATGCCTCCTCGGCCGCGGAGAGCGCCGCTTTCTGTGCGGAAACGTCCGCGTCCGCTTCCAGGTCTTTTCCCCTCGCTACGTCAACTTCCTGTTGCGCGACAAGCTCCGGACGAGACTTCTGCACCTCGGCGAGGCGCGTATAGGTGAGGTGCGCAACGGTATAAGCCGATTGCGCGCGATTCAAATCCTCGCGGGCGCGCGACAGCTCCTGGTCGCTGCGGCGAACGGAAGCCTCATCCTGCTGCAATTGCTGTTGAAGTTCGGGGATTTCCAATACCGCGAGGAGTTGTCCTTGCTTTACGTGTGTTCCGTAGTCGACGTAGAGTTTTTGGATGTAGCCGGAGACTTTTGCGTACACGTCGACTTCCTGAAACGGCTGGAATTCCGAAGCAATTTCGAGGTTGTCCGCAATATTTCCTCGCGCCACCTTCACGACGGGCGCCGTGGGAGCGTTGGCCGCGTCATCGGCTGCGGCTTGATGCCCCTGGCCACAGCCGACAAGTGCCGCGGAAAAAATCAGCAAAACAAAAAGGATCAAGATGTTTTGAATTCGCCTCACCGGATGACCTCCACCATCTCCTGTCACTTCCTCAGGCCTTTAAATTCTTTCTTTTTGTTCTAAGAGCGGCCACATCCGCGCGGAGCTTTTCCAGCGTGAATGCACCGGACTGGCAAAATTCAATGATCTCCCGCTCCTCGCTGTTCATCCGGTGCGCTACGGCGGGAATCTTTTGCGCGATCTCGATCGGAACTGTCTGGACCCCGTGCCAGTCTCCATGCAGCAGGTCGCCCGGCCGCACCTGCATTTGGCCGACCTGGACGGGACCCCCGAAATCGAAAACGTGAGCGAAGGCATGGGATACCGACAAGTTGCCAGCGAACATCTGAAACTTGATGGCTCGCGCGGCTTCGACGTCGCGGACCGCGCCGTTGGTCACCACGCCAACGCATCCGACCGCGCGCAAGATATTGGCGTGGACGTCGCCGACGAAGGATCCCAGCCCGTGATGAGGGTCCAAATCCTGGACGACAAGAACTCGCGGAGCCGGAACACTCAATAAGTGGTCGAGCCAGTCGAGCCGGTAGTAATAGCTATCCCCTTCCATGGGCGGCTCGGAAGTGCGGATGCGGATCGTGGCCGCGTAGCCAACCAGGGGAGGAAAATCTTCAAAAATACAGTGAACGCTGGAATCGGCAAATCCCGCATTGCGCAAACGCACGCCGAAGGTTTCGATGGCGTTTGCCACGCTGGACGAATCCAAATGGCGCAATTCCTCCAGCGTCGCCGGCTCTATCTGATTTGAGGTCATCGGATCTCCAAAATAGAAATTCGCCGAACCAAATCCGCAAGCGCCAGGCCCGAATTCATGCCCGCCGCCAAATCTCCTGCGGCTCTGAATCACGCGGCGTGTACCGCCCGGGCGCGAAAAAACGATCCGGCATCCGGAACGGCTCGGTCTGCATTAATTTTTAAACGGAAATCGCCGCAGGGGGTGCGCCCCGCTTGAATTTAGTTATGCGGAAGGGGGTGCGCGCAGCGGGTGGTAGGAAAGAAAAAATTCATCCTGGCCGGAAATTGGAGCTGCCGGCGGATGAGGAATCCTGGTCACGATCCTTCGCACCGTGATCCTCGATTGCGCGAGGCACGGCCGCAATCCATCACCGAAAAGACATTTGAACGGAGCCGCAAATTTTGACGAATGGCCCGCGGACATTTCCAGAACGGCGGCGCTCCCTACGGGCCCGTTCTGAATTAATATGGGGAGGAAACTCCATTGGACGATGCCGAGAACCAACACGCCCGACAACAAGAGGAGGCATGTAACGTATCGGCGGCTTGGGGAGCGCTTTGAACTCATCGGTGGCCTCCGTGAACCTGGCGGAGGCTGTGCTACTGTATCGAGGCTAACATCCTGCGAGAAAATGTGTCAAGAATTCTACTAGAATAAACGTACTCTCAGGGCACAGGGAAACGTGCACTGTCCACCCAGTTGGACGCAATAGCGGGGAGTTTGGATGCGCGGAAACGTGCTTTTTGTCGAAGACGAGCAGGCGCTGCAAATGACGGTGGGCGATCGCCTGCGGAATGAAGGTTTCGCTGTCGACTACGCCGCCAATGGCGATGAGGGATTCGAGAAGGCCACGCAGCTCCCTTTTGACCTCATCATCCTCGACGTCATGCTGCCTAAACGCGACGGGTTCGACGTGTGCAGGGGCATCCGCGAAGCCGGACTCATTACCCCGATTCTCATGCTGACTGCCCGCGGGCAAACCAGCGACAAGGTCAATGGCCTGAAGATCGGCGCCGACGATTACGTTACGAAGCCGTTCAACATGCTGGAACTGATGGCGCGGGTCGAGGCGCTGATGCGGCGCGCGCCCATTCGCCCTGCGGCCCAAACCGGCGGCCTGGATTTCGGAGCAATTCATGTGGACCTTGTTGGAACTGAGGCCACGCGGGACGGAAAGCCCGTAAATCTTTCCGCGCGCGAATTTCAGTTGCTCCGGTATCTAGTCGAGCATCGGGGGGCCACGCTTTCGCGCGAGGAGCTGTTGAAACAAGTCTGGGGCTACAGCGCGGACATGTACACGCGCACCGTGGATGTCCACGTCGCCGGCCTGCGCCAGAAATTGGAAGATGACCCGAAGCAGCCCAAATTTATTCTGACCGTGCAGGGATTCGGTTATAAGTTCAAGGCTTAGCCTATGTAGCGCCCGCCTTCAGGCGGGCATCCGGTTGCATATGAAATTGCACATCAAAGAGCGTGAATTCTCAACGGTCATCATCATTCTGGCCGTGATCGTGGTGATCGTTTTGGGATTGCTGCAATACCGCTGGAGCAACCAGGTCAGCGAAGCCACAAGCATCCGGCTGGCCGACAGCTTGCAGATGTCCATGATCAACTGGCATCTGGATTTCTTCCGCGTCTTCTCCGAAATTTGTGTCGCTCTGCGCGTGGACCCTGACTCAAACGCGCAGGATGACTCGGATCAACTCGCTCGAAGATTCTCAGAGTGGAAAAAGACGACAGCGAATCCGAATCTCGTTGCAGGGTTGTACATTTTGCGACTCGACGCGGCTCCCGCGGCGCAAGTATTGCGCCTTCCACCTCCCGGCCAGCGTTTCGAAAAGAGCGGCTGGCCCGCGAATTTCGAAGGATTGCGCGAAGATCTTCAGCAATCTGCGTCCAAATCCGGCGCCGGCAATGGATCCTCAACAGCATCCGGAGGAACGAATCCTGCGGCGGCGCTGGACGCAAATTCCGAATTCGCAAACCGTTTCTATGCGGGCGGGGCCCTTGCCGGCTGGCAGTTTGAGCCACGGATCCCCGCTCTGCTCCGTTCCCTTGCGCGCAATGCTTCCGCTTCGGCCAGCCGCCAGATTCCATCACGAAACGCGGCTGATTGGATCGTGATCGTGCTGGACCGGAACGACGTGCAGAACAACATTCTTCCTGCCCTCGCGCAGAGATATTTCCGCGGCACGGAAGGGCTCGACTATCAGGTTGCCGTTACCAGCGACGGGGATATGGGGCACCCTCTCTATTCCTCGGACGCGGGATTTGGCAACTCGGAAATCGCCGACGCGGACGGCACGATGAATATTTTTGGGCGCCTCCGCAGCGACGGACGAGGATCTCCAATTCACATTTTCCATACGCCCTCGCAGGAAAATGGGCCGGCGGCGTCGGTCGCGGTCACCTGGTTTCCGCTCATTCCGGACGCGGGAGCGGACCAGGACTGGCGCTTGATCGTGAGGCATCGACGCGGAGGAGCCCTTGGCGCCTTCATCGCGGATTCGCGCCGCCGTGATCTGGCGATCAGCTTTGGCGTGCTCCTCTTGCTGGTGATCAGCATGGCGATCCTGATTTTTACGAGCACGCGCGCGCAGAGACTGGCCAAGCTGCAAATGGATTTCGTCACCGCGGTTTCGCATGAATTGCGAACACCCCTGACGGTCATCAGCTCGGCGGCCGAAAACATCGCCCACGGCGTGGTGGAGGCAAAGCCCCAGCTCGAACAATACGGGTCGGTGATCGGCGCGCAGGCCAGGAAGCTTTTCGAAATGGTCGAGCAAATCCTGATGTTCGCCGCAATCCGTGAGGGCCAGCAGCGCTACAGCCTGCGCCCGCTGCAAGCGCGGGAGATTCTTGACGCCGCGCTTTCCGGCACGGCGGGACTCATTCGAACGGCGGGGTTCCACGTGGAGCAACAGACCGAGCCGAATTTGCCCCGGATCGTGGGCGATCTCCCGGCCCTTTCCCAGTGCGTTCAAAATTTGATTACCAACGCGCTGAAATACGGCAGCGAACAAAAGTGGATCGGAATTCAGGCGCGGCTTGCCGAACACGGATTAACGGGAAGAGAAATTCAGATCAGCGTCTCGGACCACGGCATCGGAATTGCTCCGGATGAATTGCGGCACATCTTCGAGCCGTTTTACCGCAGCCCTTCCGTGACTGCGGCGCAAATTCATGGCACCGGCCTGGGCCTGCCCCTGGCGAAGAGCATCGTGGAAGCAATGAAGGGCCAGGTCACGGTGAAGAGCGCTCCGGGGCGCGGGAGCACCTTTACACTCCATTTGCCTTGCGTGGAACACTCGGCGCGGCAGGTGGAAGCTGAGACGACCGAGGCGGTTTCGTCCTAAGTTAGGACGGGCTTCAGCCTGTCTGCTTTTTCTACGCAAACCACAAATCTAAACCAGACAGGCTAAAGCCCGTCCTACTCAAGCTTTTTACAACATCCTTACAGCAGCCCGTTTCAATTCCAGTGTAGTTTCAAATTTGCATAGTCGGAGTTCGTGTCCAGTTCTCCGGCTCCCAAGTCGAGGCCCTGTTGTGCTGAAGCGATTCACAGGCATTGCCCTCACGGCAATTTTTCTGGCCGCCATTTTGGCCCTGGCTGCGGCGCCCGGGTTTGGTCAGATGAACACGGGGGAAATCGATGGAACCATCCGCGACCCAACAGGTTCCGTCGTGCTTGATGCCACCGTCACGGCTGTGGAGTCCGCCACACAGCTGAAATACACAACCAAGACAAATAACTCCGGCGAATACCTGCTGACCCAATTGCCCGTCGGGAACTACAACCTGACGGTGAGTATGCAAGGATTCAAGCAGATTGCGCAGCCCAACGTGGAGCTGCATGCCGGCGACCATCTCCGCCAGCCTTTCACCCTGGAACTCGGGGAACAAACCGAGACCTTGACCGTGAGCGTAGTGCCCGACTTGTTGCAGGTGGAATCGGCCGCCATTAAAGATACGATCCAGCAGCAACAGGTGATCGACCTCCCGCTTAAAGGACGTGAATTCATCGATCTGGTCGGATTAACACCTGGGGTAACGATCCCGCCGGCAGGCACGCGAGGATCGGCGCTGCAGCAGACTGGGCAGGTCTTTGGAATTCTGGGGCAGCGCACCGGACATAACCTGTACCTCGTCGATGGCGTGTCCGTCACAGATGAAGCTTTTAACAATCTAGTGCTGAGTCCATCCGTGGACGCTATCCAGGAAGTTACCATCAATCAGACCTCCTACGACGCTGAGTTTGGGGGAAAGTCGGGCGGCGTGATCAACGTGATCACGAAATCCGGCAGCAATAACTTCCATGGCAGCGTGTTCGAATTTGTCCGGAATGACATCTTCGACGCAAAGAACTTCTTCGTCTCGCCGGCGTCGTCCAACCCACCTTTCAAGCAGAACCAATTCGGCGGGTCGATCGGCGGCCCGATTCAGAAGAACAAAACATTTTTCTTTCTCAACTACGAAGGCGTGCGCATCCGCAAGTCTCAAACTCAGTTGTTCAACGTTCCGACTGCTTTGGAACGCACTGGCAACTTCACGGGATCGGGGATTACCGTCACGATTCCGGGCACCGGGACCATGTATCCGGGCAATACGATCCCCGCGGTCGACCCGGTGGCAGCCGCCCTGCTGGCAGTAATTCCATTGCCGACTCCCGGCCTGACCGGGAGTAACAATCTAAATGACACAGCGGTCTCCCCGACGGACGTCAACCAATACAACGCCCGGATAGACCATACATTTAGCGCGAGCGACAATGTCTTCGCCCGCGCGTCAATTTTCGACGTCAACGCATTCCTCCCCTTCGGTTCGTCAGCGCTAAACGAGGCCCTGTTCCCTGCGTTTGGATACAACCTGCGGACTCATACGGACAACCTCTCCGCGACCTGGAATCATGTCTTTAGTACGTCCTGGATCAATGAACTTCGGTTTGGTTGGATGTGGGTGGGTGGGGGAGAAGTTAGCCGAAACGCGGGGATCAATTTTGCGGGACAGACGGGGCTGCAAGGAGTCAGCACTAATCCACTGGATACAGGCTATCCCCAGGCTACCGTAACTGGCTTCTCTTCTATGGGCGAATCGACGCAGTACGTCACTCGCAAGGATAACAACTACGAAATATACGACAACGTCCTGTGGCACCACGGAACCCATACGGTGAAATTTGGCGGGTACTTTTTCCACCTGGATGTCGAACCAGTGAACGCCCAAAATGCCAGGGGGACATTCGGTTTCACCGGCAGATTCACTGATCCCGGCCCTAGTGGCAATGGCCTGAATGGCTTGGGGGATTTCCTTGTAGGCGCCCCGAACGCAGGGTCAGGTGCATCGCAAGGGCGAGGAGCATTACTGGGCCGCACCAACTGGGCGCATGTCTACATTCAGGACGGCTGGCAAATTACGCCCAGCCTCAAGCTCGATGTCGGCCTCCGGTACGAATACAACCAGAACGTCACGGACGCGAATAACAACATGGCCATTGTTAACACCCTGGTGCCGGGCGGGGTGTTTGTCATCGCCAGCAACAATCAAGGTCAAATTTCATCGTCGGCGGCCGCTCTGCTGCCTGAGATCCCAATTACGTATATAACTTCATCACTGGCCGGCTGGGATAATAGCCTACTTCAGGCCCGGCCCCTGCGGCTGGCGCCGCGGATAGGGCTAGCCTGGGCCTTGCCGGACCACAAGACGGTGATCCGTTCGGGCTTTGGAATCTATACTAACCAAGCGGCATATAACATCATTCAAAACGCCGCGCTGAACCTGCCATTCTATTTTGCCAAGTCGGTGACTGTTCCGACAGGAGTGGCGATTCCCCCGTTCACCACGGAAGATATTCTAAGTAACCCGACGGGGTCGGTGAGCGCGAATAACATCAATCACGATTTCAAGATTGAATACAACAATGTCTGGAATCTGTCCGTGCAGCACAGTTTTTCCTCCAGCACGTCGTTCCAGGCGGAGTACATCGGATCGTATACCGTGCATGCTGATAACCAGGCGCTGCAGAACCTCTTCCCAAGCGGGCTAGCCACCGGCAATCCTCTCCGCGTGCGTCCCATTCCGGAAATGAGCGGTTTCACGACGATCTCGTGGGATGGCTGGGAAAAGTACAATGCTCTGGCGCTGACTTTTACGCAGCGCGTCTGGAGGGGCCTGACCGTCTTTTCCACCTACACCTGGTCAAAAGCGCTGGACGACGCGTCCAATCCCGGCGCGGACAATGCCGGTCCCAACGTGCCCCAGGATCCGAACAATTATGCGGCAGAAAAGGGCCCGGCGGATTTCGACCACCGGAATCGTTTCGTCGCCAGTTTCCTCTATCAGATTCCATTTCTGAAGAATTCGAAAGGGTGGGTCCACACCGTGCTTGGCGAGTGGCAGGTTGGGGGCATTTGGACGTTGCAAAGCGGAGCGCCCTTTACGGTGAACCTCAGCAACGACAACGACAACAACGGAACGCCTGTAAATTCGCAACGCCCGAATTTTGTCTGTAACCCAAATAGCGGGCCGAAAACTCCCGCCGAGTGGTTTGCCACAACGTGTTTTTCACAACCGGCAAAACTGACCTATGGCACCGCGGGACGCAACACTGTGATCGGGCCGGGACTTGACAATTTCGATGCAACCATTCAGAAAGAATTTCCCGTCCGCGAGATTGTGAAACTGCATTTTCGCTTGGACATATTCGATTTCCTCAACCACCCGAACTTTAATGCACCTGTAGGATCAGGCCGAATCTTCAGTGCTGCCGCGAACTCGCCTTTCGGCTCAATTACCAGCGCGCAAGATCCTCGTGAGATGCAATTTTCACTGCGGCTTGCGTTTTAGTAGCACAGCCACTCCTGGCTGTGCGGTTTTTGCGATCGCCGTTGTGGCGGGTAGTCTGTATGTGCGACTTTTCAAACCCGCACAGCCAGGAGTGGCTGTGCTACTCACGCGGCGTCGCTGCGCGCGGCTGCGCGCACAATTCGAGGAACCATCATGCGCGTTCCCGGCGCCAGGATGTGAACGGAACGCTGAAAGGCAAATTCCAAAAAGCGCCTGGCCACGGACAGTTTTGAATGGATTGGATCCCGGTCGCGCAATCCTTCCGCGCGAATCACCAGGAATCCCGGGCCATTTTCGACCTGGAGGCGCCGGATCGCCCGGTACGATTTCGTCTGGAACGCATCCGCCAATCGCAAAATGGCAGCCAGCCGGATCAGCGACTGCCGCAAGGGCATTTCGTAAACCCTCAGCTTTTCGTGGTCCGGATACGGCAACGCGCGCCGGTGGAACCGAGCAACGAGCGCCGCAAACTCCAGATCCCTCTTTGTCCAGCCCGGAGGTGGAGAGATTTTCCGGATCATTCTGTAGGATTCCTTGTGGTAGGACTTGCCCTTCTTGAAACGTCCGCTTTCCTGAAGCAGTGCCGCCGCGTGAAGAATGAATCGCTCTTCGATCTGGGGATCCTTGGCGATCAGGCCGCAATTCGAGAGGCCATCATACAATTGCAGGGACATGCGCGCCGTCCGGCGCACACGGGGAAAATCCGGCGTCACGAACGAGGCCCATTCGCCGAGCCGCGCAAGCCCCGTGGAACGCAAATCCTTCTCCGCCGGCAATCCCTCGCGCCAGATCCGCAGTGGTGAATCCTTCCCCGCCATCTTCGCACGATACTGCTGAAGCCGCGAAGATCGTTCCTGCTCCACTTTCTCGCGCCACGCTGTAAAAACATCTTCCTCGAAAAGACTCCGGCTCTTCACGATCAATTGGTCGAGAACCGTGAGGTCGTGAATTTCTCCCAGCAAGTCCTGCAGAAGTTTCAGATCAGGCGCCCAACCTGCATACATCGGCGGCAGAAAATTTTCCACGGCGTAGCGAAACTTCTTGAGGCCCACGCGGAGACGGTGATAGGCCAGGAGGCTCCGGCTGCGCTGCGCGCGGCGATTCAGGTCGCGAATGCTCTCCCAGACTTCGAGAATCAGCGATTCGCAGGCAGCCCGGTCGGAAGCGACACGGCGGTAATGCTTGGCAAATTCTCTTCGCCAGGCCCGCCACTGCTTTCTGTCAAATTCCCGGATGGCCGCACGCGCATCGATCCGTTCCTGTTCATGCTTCTTTTTCAGCGCCTCAAGGAGCCTGCCCGTCGAGGCCTCGCCCGGAGCGCCCAGCTTTTCGATCCATTCAGTAAGAACCTGAGTATCGCGAAGCGTGCCGAGCCGTTGAAACGTGCGCCGCGCCGATTTCCTCATGTCCTTCCAATCGCATGCCGGATCGAGGTCCCTCATTACGTCGGCAATCAGAATGCACCTGCGCAGGGAGATGCGCAGGTCGTGGATAGGCTGCGCAGGCAACGCTCCGCCGACGTTTGAGTGTTCCTCCAGGACTCGGTCCGCCCAATAGGCTAGGCCGACCTTCTCTTCGGTAACGGAATGCGTTTGCGACAAAACGGGAACCAGTACCCTTCTAAGATATCGCCCTAGGACATCTGCTGGGGGCAGCTATTCTAGCCGCGAGGGGCGGAAAAACGCAAATGCCGTAGGGTGCAAAAGTGGCGCGGGCTCCAGCCTGCGGGGTTCAGTCAGAGCAAGGATGAACCCCGCAGGCTGAAGCTCGCGCTACTCCTGCACAACCGATGTCTGTTCCTTGCGAGCTGGAATCGCAGCCTGCACTCGGCGAGTTGGTTTTGAATAATGCTCATAAATGCGCCAACCCAAAAGGATGGCCATCACCGCGGCATACTCGAGAGGCAAGTGGATATCCGATTTCACCAGCCAGTAGTAATGGATGACACCCGCGATGGCGGTCAAATAAATCAGGCGATGCAGAATGGCCCAGCGTTTTCCGCCCATCCTCCGAATCCATCCCGCAGTGGAAGTGAGCGCCAGCGGGATCATCAGAACGAACCCCGTGAATCCCACCGTGATGTAGCGCCTTTTCATCACGTCCGCCCAAATGCCGTGAAGATCGAAGACCTGGTCAAACGTCAGGTACACGCTGAAATGGCAGCAGCCGTAAAAAAAAGCGAACAAACCAAACATGCGCCGGAAACGGATCAATTGAGGCTGGCCAAGAATTTTGCGCAGCGGCGTAATCGACAGAGTGATGGCTACGAACCGGAGCGTCCAATCCCCAGTGGCGTGCTCGAGAAATTGTGTGGGATTCGAGCCCAACCCGCCTGTAAACGCTTCCCAGATCAGCACGCCCAGGGGGACGAGGCAAATCAGGAACACGAGTACCTTGGTCCATTTGCTGGTCAGTATCGAATTCATAATCGATGCCCGGTCAGTAATTTTTCTTCAGGTCCATGCCGTTGTAGAGACTCGCAACCTGGTCGCCGTAGCCGTTGAACATCTGCGTGGGCGTGTTCTTGAAGAAACCAGGCAGGCGAACTTCCCTGGCCTGGCTCCAGCGCGGATGGTCCACTTTTGGATTCACGTTGGAGTAGAAGCCGTATTCATGCGCGTTGGTGATATTCCAGGTTGTCGGCGGCTGATCTTTGACGAATTTAATTTTGACGATCGACTTGATGCTCTTGAAACCGTATTTCCATGGAATCGTCATTCGAACGGGCGCGCCATCCTGGTTCGGCAGCGTCTCGCCGTACATTCCCAGGCAAAGCAGCGTCAGCGGATGCATCGCCTCGTCGATCCTCAGCCCTTCCACGTAAGGAAGCCCTATCCCGGCGAGGCCCCACAGCGGCATCTGCTTCTTATCAAAATAGCTTTCGAATGCGACGTAGCGCGCATTCGAATTGGGCTCCACGAGCTTGGCAATCGTGCTGAACGAATAGCCGATCCACGGCACTACGATGGACCAGGCTTCCACACAGCGATGCCGGTAAATACGCTCCTCCAGGGGAGCGAGTTTCAGGATTTCGTCCATCGTGAATTTACGCGGCTTGGCAACTTCTCCTTCGACGGAAACCGTCCACGGGGAAGTCACAAATTTTTGCGCATTCTTTGCCGGCTGGTCTTTTTCCGTGCCGAATTCGTAATAGTTGTTGTAGGTGGTCACGACCTGCTCGGGAGTAACTTTCTCGGTGGTGCTGAACGGGCTGCCTGAAAGACCTTGAAGCTTTGTGGAGGCATAGGCTCGGGTCGATGGGTTCACCAAGTCCGCCAGGCTGTTGCCCGCCAGTGCCAAGCCGCCCGCTAACCCCATTCCATACAGGAATTTGCGGCGATTTAGATAAATATCGCGCGGGGTTACGTCCGAATACTTAAAGTCCGGGGATCGCTTGACCAACATCTCATTCCTCCAGGCACTCGCTGTGCCTCAAATCCATTACACCATATGACTACTATACGCCGAAATAGTTTCAATGGATGAGGGATGCGGGCGAAGAAACTTGCGGCGCCTCGCCGCGGCGTGATGCCGGCGCTACGAAACGCCTCTTACCCGAAAAGTTCCTTGACCAGGGACTGCCGTAATCGTTCTTGATGCTCGAGCGCAAGCTTTCCGCCGGCTGTCGTGAGGTAGAACACGTCGATGGCGGTCTGGCCCTCGGTATCGATCAGCGCGATGTCAATGTTGCAATCCTGCTGCGCAAAAACGGAGCTGATGCGGTACAACAAGCCCGGCTGATCCTGCGTAATGATTTCGATCAGAGTGCTGTGCGCGGAACATTCATTATCAAATTGAATCTGGGGAGTTGCGGCGATCTTTTCGGGCTGATCTTTTTCCACTTCCAGGCGCTCGCGAAGCATGCGCTTGAGGTCGCGTTTTGAGGAAAGCACATCGTGGACCGTGGTCTTGAAGCGCTCCCATGCCGGCAGATTCATCTCCAGCGTCCGATGCCGGTCCGTAAAGGAGAAGGTATCCACCACGGTGCCGCTCGCGTTCGAGAAGGCCCCCGCTTTTCCGATGTTCATGCCGCAAGCCGCGAGCGCACCGGCTACTGTAGAGAAGAGGCGCGGCCGGTCCTTGGTCACCACTGTCAATTCGTACCAATGGCGTGTGCGCTTTAGCGCCAGTTGAACGGGGTCCTGGCCGAGGCGGCCCGCCATCTCGAAGTGCCGCAGGATTTCGTCGACGGGATGCGTGCGAAGATATCGGCGCGGCAAGCCTTCGAGAAAGGTTTGGAGCTTCTTTCCGGCCGCGGCGGCAAGCGAGCGAAGATGATTCAGGACTTCGTCGTTGGCGTCGCCGTGGACGCGCT
>Ga0210409_10002411_pt1 | contig 22301 bp, 21 predicted proteins | sample IncBWH17MmetaG_FD_161649 | JGI IMG/M metagenome (GOLD analysis project Ga0210409, IMG submission 161649) | Forest soil microbial communities from Barre Woods Harvard Forest LTER site, Petersham, Massachusetts, United States - Inc-BW-H-17-M | ecosystem: Environmental > Terrestrial > Soil >...
TATGTCATCGTCGACTCGCCGGCGTAGTTCTGCCAGTTGGTGTTGGTTGTGAAGCTGATGGCTGTGTTCATGGCCAGGTCCGGGGCAACTCCGGTCTGTCCGGCAGGGTTCAGCTGTGTCTGGAACGGCAGCTTGTCCTGCAGCCGCAGCAGGACGAACGTGAACACAAGGCTGACAACGGTGACCACCATTGTCGCGACCAGATAGCCCACCCAGGTCTGTTCGCTGTCTTCCTTCACCCCGATGACTCTGTAGATCAGTTTCTCGACGGGGTGCATGACACGGGTGAGAAACGTCCGCTCGCCCGCAAACACGCGAGCCATGTACACGCCGAGCGGCTTGGCGCACGCCAGGACGAGGAGAAAGACGAGGATGGCGCCGATGATCTCGATGATCATCAGAACTTCTCGGGAAGGAGCATTGCAGCCAGCAGGTAAACCGTGGTCAGGAGCGCGAGCACGCCTGCAACGATGTATCCGGTGAGGTCGTTCATATCTTGGTCAGCGCCCAGATGTAGCCGGCAGTCCCCAGGACCAGGACCAGCAGGACGAGGAGCTCAAGCAGGTCGATGTTCATGCGACGTCTCCATGCGGGCCTCACGCGGCCCGATTCCCACCTCGTTCCAAGCCACCCCTAGAGTGTCGACGCCAATCCGTGAACGCCGCGTTAACGGTTTCCGCGGTTCGCCGGGTTGTTAGTGCGGCATTGATCCGAAGCGATATCCGCGCCGGCCGACCGTGACGATGATGGTGGGGTTCGAGGGGTCCGCCTCGAGCTTCGCCCGCAGGCGCTTGATGAAAACGCGCAGGTACGTTCTGTCGCCCGCATACATCGGTCCCCATACTCGCGAGAGAAGCACCGAGTGCTCCATTGTCCGGCCGGCATTCTTCGCGAGTTCCACGAGCAGAAGGTATTCGGTCGGAGACAGCCGGATCTCTTCGCCGGCACGCGACACGGCGCGGTTGCCAAGGTCGATCGTCACGTCCTTATAGGAGATCGCCTGCCGGCGCTCGACCTGAACCCGGACGCGGCGCAGGACGGCGCGCACCCTCGCGACGAGCTCATCAGCGCCGAATGGCTTGGTGAGATAGTCGTCGGCGCCGAGGTCGAGCGCACGGACCTTGGCCTGCTCCTCGCCGCTCGCGGAGATGACGATCACCGACGGCCGCTGGCCATCCGGCAAACTCTCGAGGATCTGCCAGCCGTTGATGAACGGGAGGCCGATGTCGAGAAGGACGATCTCGTAGTGATCCTTGCTGAGCCTTTCGGTGCCAGCAATGCCGTCGCCGACAGCCGTCACTCGGTGACCGGAATCCTCCAGCGCCGACGCGACGATCCGGCGGAGCGAGGAGTCATCCTCGATCAGCAGGATCTCAGCGCCGCCCGTCCCGCTGCTCACGACCCTAGCTTAGGGTCGCCGGTGCGCCTCGAGGTCCGGAGGACTCCTCAACATCATCGGACAGTTCAGCTGGCTGAGCAATCTTGTCGGCACGAGTCTCAACTCTGGCGCGGTCATCGACATCGCGATCGGTCTCGTCGCGTGTCCGGTGCTCTACTACCAGACTGTTATCTCCCGCTTTGCCACCGCCACCACCGGCTCCCCCTCCGCTCTGAGGTCAATTCCAGGCTGCTCGCTGGGCATGGCAGAGTCCGGCCATGGTGCATGCCCCTGGCGAAGCCCCACCGGGAGCCCCGCCAGCTGCCTTGGTGGTCGACCACCTCAGCAAGCGCTTCGGGGACCGCACGGCGTTCCAGGACGTGTCCTTCATTGTCGCGTCGGGCGAAGTGTTCGGGTTTCTCGGACCCAACGGGGCGGGGAAGACGACCACGGTTCGGACTCTTGGAACGCTGATCGCACCAACATCGGGAACCGCGAGCGTCGCTGGCATACCTCTGATATCGGATAACGGACCAGAGATTCGCCAGCGCATCTCGGTCATGCCGGAGAACCCCGGCCTGTACCAGCGCCTCACGGTTGTTGAGAACCTGCAACTCTTCGCCGGCCTGTACGGCCAGCGCAACGCGGGTCCGCGCATCAACTCTGCTCTGGAGGCCGTCAATCTCACGGCGCGTGGGCACGATCTATGCGGCAGCCTCTCCAAAGGGTTGCGGCAGCGTGTTGGGCTGGCACGCGCGCTCCTCAACGATCCGGCCGTCATGTTCCTCGACGAGCCGACGTCCGGACTCGATCCAGTGGCGGCACGCGAGGTCCACGATCTGATCATTGGGCTGCGTCAACGTGGGGTCACGGTCTTCCTCACCACCCATCGGCTGGAGGAGGCGGAGCGCCTCTGCGACCGCGTTGCCATCCTCAACACCACGCTGCGCTTAGTCGGTAGGCCTGACGAGCTCCGCGAGAGCCTGTTCAGCCGATCCCTATTGGTTGAGACCTCGGCACCGCTGGCCGCGCCCGGTGACGTCTTCAACAGTGCAAACGGAGTCGAGAGCTGGCAAACCGAGGGAGAGAGCAGCTACGTCTTGAGCGTCGCCGACCCGCGGAATATCGCGCCGCACGTTGTCCGAGCGCTGGTCGCGGCAGGCGCCGACGTCGTCTCGATCACCGAGTCTCGTCACTCTCTCGAGGACGTCTACCTGCAACTGATCGACGAGGATCCCGAGGCATCGCGGCGATGAACTTCAGTTTTGGACGCCTCAGCGCTGTGCTCCGCAAGGAGTTGCGCGAGTACCGCCGCAGCCCCTTCATCGTCGGGACTATGGCGGTGCTCCCACTCGTGTTCCTGGTCGAGCCCTTGATCACCATCTTTCGCATCGGCCCGTCAGTCGGGGCGAATGCTGTAGAGAAGGCAGTCGGAGCCACGTTCCTGCTGCTGCTGATTGCGCCGGCGCTGCTCCCTGCTGTTATCGCCGCGTACTCCGTGGTCGGCGAGCGCGAGCAGGGAACCCTTGAACCCCTGCTGACCACCCCGCTCCGTCGCGAGGAACTGCTGCTCGGCAAGGCGCTCGGCGTCGTGGTTCCGGCGGTTGGCATCGCCTATGCTCTTTTCGCAGTTGTCCAGATCTGCGCCCGGCTCTTCGCCAGCAACCCGGCTGTGGTCTCGGCGCTGGGGCAAGGGCCCCATATCCTGGCCGAGATTCTGTTTGCGCCACTCCTGGCAGGATGGTCGATCTGGGTCGGCATCGGCATCTCGGCGCGAGCCAGCGACGTGCGAGTTGCTCAGCAGCTGGGAACGCTCTCGAGCATTCCACCGCTTGCGGCCGTGGCCTTGGTGTCCTTCAACGTGTTCACCCCGAGCGTCACCCTCGCGGTGGTGTTCGCATTGGTGCTGCTGGTGGCCGATGTCATCTTGTTTCGCATCGTCGCGGCGTTATTCGACCGCGAGCGCCTCATCACCGGTGCTCGGGCGCAGCGACCGTCAGATGACGGCGGCCACGTTCCCTCGCCGCCCGGTACGGTGCGACGTATCCCGCGCACGGGAGGGACCGACGATGCGTGACGGGATGGTGGCAGGGATTCTGGGTGGTTCTGGCAACCACGTCGTCCAGATCATCATCGGCATCGCGGTGGCCGCTGCGCTCATCGGCTCCTTCCTGCTGCGCGCATGGGGTCGACGCGGCAGTGACGCCCGCGCCGCTGCAGCGGCTGCGAGCCGACATGACCCCGACCTACACCGCGCACACGAGGGAGCTACGAGCGACGCGACAGTTAGGTTGGTTCGAACCTGGGGCGGGATCGGCATTGGTGCGCAGAATGAGCAGTGGAATATCGCGATCGACGGCATCGTGGTCGGCTCGATCGCTAACAAGGAGACAGTCGAGGTAGCTGTAGAGCCCGGGTCCCATACTTTGCGGCTCGGGTCCGGCAGGCACCGCAGTGCTGAGCGTTCGTTGGACGTCGCGCAGGACGAGGTCGCCGGCTTCAGCTGCCACGGTCCGAGGTTCTGGCCAGTGTTAGTGGCGGCACTTATCAATCCCGACCTGTGGATATCACTCAGACCGGAGTGAGATTGGGGCCACGACTGAGCGAGATGGATTGTGGGATCTCAGCCGAAGTGACTCGCCAACGGGAGCTCGTACCACATGCCGTGCCGGCCCTGGAACTCAGCCGGACCACTGGCAACGAACCCGGCCTTTGCAAGCACCCGTTGAGAGGCGACATTCTCGTGGCTTACCGCCGCCCTCAGTGTCCGCAGCTCGTACTCCACACCGGCAATCCTGCATAGGTCCTGCAGTGCGGCTGTCGCGGCACCACGACCTGCTACGTGTTGCGCAACGCGAAAACCGACCTCCGCAGTCCCGTCCGCTACACGGTAGAGATTGAAACGGCCCACCACCCTCGCGTCTCCGTCGACGAGTACGTGATACACGGCGACTCCGGCATCCTGCTCGGCCAAGAGCGCACGGTATAACTCCGCGAAGCCTGCAAAGAAGTCGTCGCCACGATCGCTGATCGACTTGGTGAAATAAGCGCGGTTCGCTCGTTCGAATTCGAGGACAGCGGTCTCGTGGTCAGGGCGCAGGCGCTGGAGTTCGAACACGCGTCAAATCTACGCGCTCAATAGCGGACATCTACAACCACGCGAGCGCGGGAGTCCTTGTCCGCGACGGCCGTCGCCGGCTGATCGCGTCGACGACGCGTCCATGAAAGTCGCGCCGAGGATGAGGGTGAGGCCCGTGTGGCCCTGCCGCCGGTCCGAGTGAGAAGGATCTGCCTTCTCCCTTTCCGGACGGGGTCTGCTCCATCCGTGCGCGCAGCGCACATCGGCGCGACATTAGGAGCGCCGAGGATGAGGGTGAGGACCGTGTGGCTCTGCCGCCGGTCCGAGGGAGAAGGATCTGCCTTCTCCCTATTGATGGAACGGGGTCCCCGGCCAATCAAGCAGATGAGCGTCCCGATCAAAAAGTGCACGGGGCGCAGATTGGCTGGGGAGGAAGGATTCGAACCTTCGAGTGGCGGATCCAAAGTCCGCTGCCTTACCACTTGGCGACTCCCCAATAGGACGATCGTATCGAGGGTTTGACCGGCACGCGCGCGCCTCGTGCGGAAATGGGGCAGATCGAGGGCGAGCGCATCCGTATACTCGCGCCACATGGCCAACGCTCCCCGGGTGGTCATCCTCGCCGCCGGGCAGGGCACACGAATGCGCAGCGCCATCCCCAAGGTGCTCCATCACCTGGGTGGCCGTCCCCTCATCTCGTACTCGCTCGACACGGCTGCGGCGGTCGGCCCGGAGGCTCCGATCGTGGTGGTCAACCCTGCTCACCCCCAGGTCCACGAGGCTCTGAAGGGCGCGGCGGAGCTCGTTGAGCAGCCCGTGGCGCGGGGTACCGGCGACGCTTTACGGTCCGTTCCCGAGGGGATGCGTCCTTCGGGCGACGTGGTTGTCTTGAGCGCCGACGTTCCACTCATCCGACCCGAAACGGTGCTCCGCCTCGTCGCCGCGCACGAGGGGTCGGGCGCCGCCGCGACGCTGTTGACGTGTTTCCCGGAGCAGCCCGCCGGGCTCGGCCGCGTGATTCGAGACGGCCAGGGTCGCGTCGAACGGATTGTCGAGGAGCGAGATCTGCCCCCCGCCAGCAATTCACCCGAGGTCAACGCCGGCGTGTACGTCTTCACTGGCGCGAAGCTGTGGCCGGCCCTGGACAAGCTTTCGGCGGACAACGCGCAGAGGGAGTACTACCTCACCGACGTCATCGAGCTGCTCGGCGGCGGCGAGGCCGTCGTCATCGACGACGCAACCGAAGCGCTCGGGATCAATGACCGGCGCCAGCTGGCGGTAGCCGAGGCAGTCCTACGCCAGCGCACCCTTGACGCTCTGATGCTGGCCGGGGTCACGATCGAGGACCCGGCAACGACCTACATCGATAGCGGCGTCCAGGTGGGGCCGGATACGGTCATCCGGCCGATGACCCAGCTTCGCGGCGCGAGCGTCCTGGGCCGTGACTCCGAGGTGGGGCCCAGCGCGCAGCTTCGCGACGTTCGCGCCGGCGATCGCGTGGTGATCGGCTCGTCGCTGCTCGAGGCGTGTGAGCTCGGCGACGACGTCCATATTGGCGCCTACTGCCGCGTTCGGCCAAATACCGTTTTGGGTTCCGGGGTACAGTTGGGGACGCATGCTGAGGTCAAGAACAGCACGATCGGCCCTGGAACGCGCCTCAACCACTTCTGCTGCGTGCTCGACAGCGACGTCGGACGCGACGTCAATATCGGAGCCGGCACCGTGACCGGCAACTTCGATGGCACGGAAAAACATCGGACCTGGATCGGCGATGGGGTCTTTGTGGGTAGCAACAGCACGCTGGTTGCGCCGGTCCGCCTCGGCGAGGGTTCGTACGTCGCGGCGGGGTCGGTGGTCACGACCGACGTGCCCCCGGGTGCCCTTGCGATCGGCCGCGCCCGACAGCGGAACGTGGCTGGGTGGGTCGAGCGTCGCCGCGGCGTGAAGGCATGAGCGAACCCAACCCGTACGGCGAACTGATGCTGCTCTCCGGCACGGCCAATCCCGAGCTCAGCGAGCGCATCGCGCGCGAGATGGGCATGCGCCTCGCCGAGATGGAGCTGACCCGGTTCGCCGACGGCGAGTTCGACGTGAAGATCGGCGAGTCCGTTCGCGGTCACGACGTCTTCCTGCTCCAGCCCACCTGCCACCCGGTGTCGGAGAACCTGATCCAGCTGTTCATCATCCTGGACGCTCTGCGCCGCGCCTCGGCGTCGCGCATCACCGCGGTGATCCCGTACTACGGATACCAGCGAAAGGAGAAGAAGACTCAACCGCGCGACCCGATCAGCGCCAAGCTGATGGCCAACATCATCGAGCTGGCGGGCGCCAATCGAGTCATCTGTGTCGACCTGCACGCCGAAGCCATCCAGGGGTTCTTCGACATCCCGGTCGACGCGCTCACCGCCACAAAGATCCTGGCGCGTCGCGTGCGCGAGCGTCACGGACACGACGTCGTCATCGTCTCACCGGACACCGGCGGCGCCTTGCGCGCACGTCGAATGGCCCGCATCCTGGACGCTCCGATCGCCATCATCGACAAGCGCCGCCCGCGCGATGATGCCGTGGAGGTGATCAATGTCATCGGCGATGTGGCCGGCCTGAAGGCGGTGATCGTCGACGATCTCATCTCCACCGGTTCCACGCTCGCGGGAGCGGCCCTGGCGCTGCGCGACAAGGGTGCGACGGGAGTTGACGTGGTCACCACGCATGGCGTCTTCACCGAGGGCTCTCTGCAGCGGCTCCACGAAGCGCCCATCGATGAGATCTGCGTCACCGACACGATTCCATTCCCCAACGTGCAGCGCGCCTTCGACGATGCCCCCAAGCTGCGAATCCTCAGCGTTGCGCCGCTCATCGCCGAAGCCATCGTGCGCGTGCACGAGGGCCGCAGCGTGAGCGAGCTGTTCCGATGAGCCCGTCAGACCCTCGACTGACGACGCCGTTCAGCGCTGAGGGATCGATCACCGGAAGGATGGTTGCTTGACCGTTCTCCTCGTCCTGCTGATCGCAGGAATCATCATCGCGGCGTTCGCAGCATTGGCGGAAACGACGCTGACCAGCGTGAGCCGGATTCGCATGCGCAGCCTGGCCGAACAGGGCGATCGAAGAGCCCGGATCGTCGTCCGGCTGCACAACGATCCCAACGCATATCTGTCGACGATCCTGAGCCTCAATACGACGGCCGTGATCGTCGCGTCAACTGCGACGGCCATCCTCGTCGACCAGTACCTCCACACGGTGCCCCAGGTGGTCGGAGCCATCGTGCTCTCCTTGTTCGTGCTGATCTTCTGCGAGATCGCACCCAAGTCGCTCGCCCTCCGCTTCAACGAGAGTCTTGCGTTGCGGCTGGCGCGTCCGGTGGCGCTGATCACAACCGTGTTGCGGCCGCTCGTCGGAGGGCTCACCGCATTCAGCCGTCTGCTTGTGCGCGCGGCCACACCGGGGCGCAACGTCCGCGGCCCGTACGTGACCGAGGATGAGCTGATCATGCTGGTGCAGATGGGGGCGCAGGAAGGCGTCGTCGAGCAGGAGGAGCGCCAGATGATCGCCGGCATCCTCGAGATGACCGACAAATCGGTGCACGAGGTGATGGTGCCGCGAGTCGACGTGGTGGCCGCAGATGTCACGAGGTCTGTCGCCGACATCATCCAGATCATCATGGACAGCGGCCACTCGCGAATTCCCATTTACGAGGAGAACATCGACAACGTCGTCGGTGTCATCTATGCAAAGGACCTGCTCAGGCAAGGCGTCCGGGCGGACGAGAAGCGACCGCTGCGCGACCTGGTTCGCGAGCCGTTCTTCACCCCCGAGACTAAGCACGTCGGTGAGTTGCTGAGCGAGATGAAACGGAGGGTGCACATCGCAATCGTGATCGACGAGCACGGTGGCACCGCCGGAATCGTGACCTTCGAGGACCTCATGGAGGAGATCGTCGGCCCGATCCGTGATGAGTACGACACCGGCGAGGCCGAAGAGGTGCAGTTCCTCTCCGAGTCGGAGGTACTCCTCAACGGGCGTTACCCCATCGACGACATCAAGGATCTGCTCGACATCGACCTGGGCGAGGTCGAGGCCGACTCGGTGGGTGGCCTGGTGTATGAGCGACTCGGTGAGATTCCCAAGGTTGGCGCCAAGGTGCAACTCGGTGACGCGACGCTGATCGTTGAAGAGGTACGCCGGCAGCGAATCCAGCTGGTGCGCATCACCAGTCCACGTCCATTCCTGCAAGAGAAGAGCTCGCGCGACGGCCAGGTTGTCGAGCAGCCACTGATGCCAGCCGACGTCGACCGCGCGGCGCACTGACGTCACCTGGGCGGCGGACCATGGCGACGTACAACGACGAGGGCATCGTGCTGCGCAGGATCGACTACGGCGAAGCCGATCGCATTCTCACTGTGCTCACGCGTGCACATGGCAAGATCGGTGTGATCGCGCGCGGGGTTCGGCGGCCTCAGAGCCGGCTGGCATCGCGGACCGATCTCTTCGTGCGCAGCCACATGCAGCTGGCCAAGGGGCGCGGTGAGCTGGACGTTCTGGCCCAGGCAGAGCCCATGGCCACGTCGCTGCACACCGGCGATGCGCGCAGGGCTGCGTGCGCTGCGTTGTGCGCCGAGCTCACCGATCGCGTGTTGGAGAGCCATCATCCAGACGAGGAGATCTACACCCTGGTGGCGGACGCGCTGCAAGATTGCGCAGATGTGAATCGCGATCCCCGCGCGGCGGTCATCTGGTTTGGCCGGCGCATGATCGACCGCCTCGGGTATGCGCCTCAGCTGCACGAGTGCGTCGGGTGCGAACGCCGTCTCAGCGAGCGCAGCGCGCATTTCAGCGCGGCGAGCGGCGGCCTGCTCTGTCCGGAGTGTGCATCGCGCGATGCGGAGGCCATCGAATGCACAGCGCGGGCGATCAAGGTCCTGCGTGTTGCGGCGATGGGTGATGCAGCGCTCTGGGGCCGGCTCGTGCTCGATGCGCCGACGCTGTCGGTGCTCGAACACGTGACGGAGGCCGAGCTGGCGCACCATCTCGACCGCCGGTTGCGCTCTTTCGACGTGCTGCGGGCCATCGAGGGTGGGAGCCGCCGGGTGGCTGCAGCACAGTTAGACTGACGCGCCGTGTCCGAGACAGCGCGTCCCAATGATCTAATCGAGCGCCTGGTCTCGCTGTGCAAACAGCGTGGCTTCGTCTTCCCGTCGAGCGAGATCTACGGCGGTCTCAATGCGGTGTACGACTTCGGGCCGCTGGGTGTGCGCCTGCGCAAGAACATCCGCGAGCGCTGGTGGCGGCGCATGGTTGATCTTCGTGACGACGTCGTGGGCATCGAGACGGCCGTGTTGATGAACCCGAAGGTGTGGGAGGCGAGCGGTCACGTAGGCAGCTTCACAGACCCTCTGGTCGACTGCACGGGCCCTTGCAAGAAGCGGTGGCGAGAGGACCACCTCGCGGACGAGCGCGTGGCGCGCGGCAAACCGCCGAATGCGCCCGGCTGCCCGGAATGTGGGGGAGCGCTGACGCCCGCGCGACAGTTCAACCTGATGTTCAAGACGTTTATCGGCCCGGTCGAGGAGGATGCCGCTCAGATCTGGCTGCGTCCCGAGACCGCGCAGGGCATGTTCGTGAACTTCGCCAACGTGGTGAACGCGACACGGCAGCGACCACCGTTCGGTATCGCGCAGATCGGCAAGGGATTTCGCAATGAGATCTCTCCGGGCAACTTCATCTTCCGGCTGCGCGAGTTCGAGCTCATGGAGATGGAGTGGTTCTGCCAGCCGGGCACCGACCGAGAGTGGCACGAGTACTGGAGCAACGAACGCCTGGGATGGCACATCGATGACCTGGGTGTGCGTCAGTCGAGCCTCCGGTTGCGGCCGCACGCCGCAGGGGAACTCTCCCACTACAGCACGGCCACGAGCGACATCGAGTACCTGTTTCCATTCGGTTGGGGCGAGCTCGAAGGCATCGCCGACCGCACCGACTACGACCTCAAGACCCACATGGAGCACAGCGGTCGCGATCTGTCGTATTTCGACCCGCAGACCAACGAGCGATACGTGCCCTACGTGATCGAGCCGGCAGTCGGCGTGGATCGCATCTTCATCACACTGCTGGTCGACGGCTACGACGAAGAGGAGGTGCGGGGCGAGAAGCGAGTGGTCATCCGGCTCCATCCGGACGTCGCTCCGGTGCAGGTGGCGGTGCTTCCGCTTTCGAAGAAGGCCGAGCTCACGGAACCAGCGCGGAAGATCGAGCACGATCTCCGAGCCAGCTTCGCCACCGAATACGACGAGACGCAGTCGATCGGGCGGCGCTACCGCCGCCAGGATGAGATCGGGACGCCCCTGGCCGTGACCTTCGATTTCGACTCGATCCAGGACCACGCGGTCACCATCCGCGAACGCGACGGCATGACCCAGGTGCGCGTTCCCCTTGACGGCCTCGCGCAGGCGCTGCGTGACCAACTGGATGACTCTCGACGACGCGCCCTCGCGCGCGCCCGCAGGGCGTCCGAGTAAGCGGCGTACCGCAGCCGTGCCGGCTCGTCGAGTTCGCACCGACGCAGTGGCGGCCGACGTCCTTGAGCTCCTTGCACTCGGTGACGATCCAGACCTCGAAGTGGTGCTCCAACGGATCCTTCAGGCCGCACGCCGCCTGGTGGGTGCGCGCTACGCGGCTCTCGGTGTCCCTGATGGACGTGGTGGCTTCGCGCGCTTCGTGACTTCGGGTATCAGCGAGAAGAGAGCTGCGCAGATTGGGGATCTGCCTCGTACGCACGGCGTTCTGGGAGTGCTGCTCGAGGAGGGGCCGATCCTTTTGGCCGACATCCGAAAGCATCCGAGATTCGGCTACTACCCGACGCACCACCCGGAGATGACGGACTTCCTGGGCGTCCCCATCACTCATCGCGGCGAGATATTGGGCAATCTCTTTGCCAGCGGACACCGCAGCGCACGGTTCAGCAAGCAGGACCAGCGGGCACTCGAAACGCTGGCGGCGTACGCAGGGGTTGCCATCGCAAACGCCGACCTGTACACGCGGGCACAGCAGCTGGCCGTGATCGAGGAACGCAACCGCGTCGTTCGCGAGCTGCACGATGCGGCAACCCAGTCGTTGTTCAGCCTGGTGTTCGCGGCTCGCGCCGCCGCGCTGTCGACGCGCGACGAAACGGCTCGCGCCGCTCTGCAGGGTTTCGAGCAGCGAACCTCGGCTGCGTTGCAAGAGTTGCGCCAGCTGGTGCACGCGCTCCGCCCCAAGAGCTTGGAACGCGACGGGCTGCCATCCACGCTCACGGACCACGCCGACGCGCTGCGCCGTGGTGGCGCCGACGTGCAGGTGGACGTGGATCCGGTTGCCCACCTGTCCCTCGACGAGGAGCACGCACTGCTGCGCATCGCTCAAGAAGCCCTCAACAACGCGATGCGCCACGCGTCCGGGGCGGCTGTGAAGGTGAGCCTGCGGCGGACCGGAAACGCAACGGTGCTACGGGTCCGCGACGAGGGACCCGGCTTCGATCCGAGCGCATTACGCCGGACTCGACGCAGCCTCGGCATGTCGACGATGCGCGAACGCGCCGCCCAAATCGGCGCGCGTCTCGAGGTGCAGAGCGCGCCGGGGACCGGGACCGCTGTCATCGTTCGCCTGCCCACGCGGAAGCCGGGCGCATGACCGCGGCCATCCGCGTTCTCCTGGTGGACGATCACGCCGTCGTTCGTGAAGGACTTCGCGCCTTTCTCGCGCTTCAGGAGGGGATAGATGTGGTGGGTGAAGCGGGCAACGGCGAAGAAGCCGTACAGCTCGCCTCGCGTGTCGCCCCGGACGTCGTGCTCCTCGACCTGGTCATGCCTGCAGGGGACGGGCTATCCGCGCTCCATCGGCTGCGAGCCACCGCGCCGGACGCTCGCGTGCTGGTGCTGACGAGCTACGCGGATGACAGCCAGATCTTTGCAGCCACTGCGGCCGGCGCCGCCGGTTACCTGCTCAAGGACGTCGATCCCGGCGAGCTTGCCGCCGGGATTCGGGCCGTCCACGCGGGGCATCCCGCGCTGCATCCGTCGGTGGCCGCCCGGCTCATGCGCGGCGCCGGCGTGCCAGGGGGAGCTGGAACGCTCACGCCGCGTGAGCGCGATGTACTGGCGCTGGTCGTGGAAGGCCTTGCCAACAAGCAGATCGCCAGCCGGCTCGGGATCGGGGAGAAGACGGTCAAGACGCACATGAGCCGTGTGCTGAGCAAGCTCGGCGTCGACGACCGCACCCAGGCTGCCGTCCTCGCCATCCGCAGCGGGCTGCTCGATTAGACGCATCCGCCGAAAGGCGGACCTGACAATGCGACCGACGGCCGACGCCTTTCGCCGGCAGATGGCCGCACGATGTGTCGACATGGTCCATCGGCTACGCGCATGCCTCGGCTGAGCGGCACGACAGTACTGATAACGGGGGCGTCACGTGGCCTCGGCCGGGCGCTTGCCCTTGCCGCCGCCCGCGAAGGCGCAACCCTCGCTTTGTGCGCGCGCGGGTCCGAGGATCTCGAGGCGGTCGCCACCGCATGCCGGCAGCACGGGGGAGACGTGCTTGCGGTAACAGCGGATGTGGCCGAGCCGCGGGATGTTGAGCGCCTTGCCAGCACTGCGCTCGCACGCCTTGGCGTTATCGACATCCTCGTCAACAACGCGTCGGAGCTCGGGCCTGTGCCGCTCCCCCACCTCACCGATGCACCGCCGTCCGCGCTGGAGCCGGTGTTGCGTACCAACGTACTCGGACCGCTCCGCCTCACCCAGGCGGTACTCGGCGGCATGCTGCTGCGCGGCCGCGGCCTGGTCGTCAACATCAGCTCCGATGCCGCGGTCAACGGCTATCCGGGCTGGGGCTTGTATTCCGCGTCGAAAGCAGCGCTGGATGCGCTGACCCGAAGCTGGGCGGCAGAGCTGGAAGGCACCGGTGTGCGCGTGATCAGTGTCGACCCAGGTGACATGGATACGGCCATGCATCGCGCCGCGATCCCGGACGCGGACCCGTCGGAGCTGGCTCGTCCCGGCGACGTGGCGGAGCGCCTGATCGGCCTGCTTGCAGGCGTCGTCCCCGAGGCGGACCGCGTGGAGGCGGCAAGCCTGCCGTGATCGCACCGCCTGCGCAGCTCAGGGCGGCGCTGCCGGCGGAGTTGCGGGGTCTCCGCCGTGATGGAGCGAAGCTCTGCGTGGTCGACAGAAACACGCGGCGCATCGCGCATACGACTGTGGCGCAGCTCGATCATCACGTCAAAGCCGGCGACGCGCTGGTGGTCAACTCCAGCCGCGTGGTGCCGGCCGCCCTTGCGGTGCGACGCGCGGACGGAAGCACCGTGCAGCTGCGGCCGGCGATGCAGCGCCCGGACGGCTGGGACGCGCTGGCAGTCGAGATCACCGCGCCGCATCGCAACGTCACGCTCGACATCGCAGAGACGCTGATTGCCCCCGGCGGACTGCGCCTGCGCGTGATCTCACGCCGCGCGAGCGCACCACTTCTCTGGCGCATCAACATCGAAGCGGGCGACGGTCTTGATGCGCTCCTCCGGGATGGCGAACCCATCCGCTACTCGTACGTGCCGCACCATGTGCCGCTCGAGCACTACCAGACCGTGTACGCCACCATTCCTGGATCCGTCGAGACCCCGTCCGCCGGACGGCATCTCACGTGGGAGCTGCTCAATCGCATGCGCGCCAAGGGCGTCCGCGTGGCGGACATTGTGCTGCACTGCACGATCAGCTCCATGCAGGATGACGATGTCGACGCGCGCAAGCCGCTCATCGAAGAATGGTTTCGAGTCAACGAGGGTGCGGCGGAGGCAGTCAACAGCGCACGTCGCGTCATCGCCGTCGGTACCACGGTGATCCGTGCGTTGGAGAGCACCGTTGACGCGAAGGGTACGGTCCATCCCGCGGAAGGCTGGACTGATCTCGTGATCCGGCCGGACTCGCGCCTGCGCGCCGTCGACGGCCTGCTCACGGGCTTGCACGAACCACCCGCGACGCACCTCGACATGCTGCGCGCTGTAGTTGACGCCGACCTCCTGGAGCGCGCCTATGCCGAGGTGCGCGAACGCGAGTACCTCTGGCACGAGTTCGGCGACGCCATGCTCATCGTGTAAGGCCTGCAGCCAGGCGCACGCGATCCATCAGGCGGGCCGTTCCGACGGAGTCGTCGAGCGAACGCGGTGGCTCAGAGTCGCTGAGAACACTCGCCGCGAATGCTTCCACCATCAGCTGATAGGGGTCGTGTGGATCGCGCCATGCGGTGAACGGCTGCTCGACACGCCGGACAGAATCGGCGCACACCAGTTCCATCACCTGGTGCTCGGGCGCCTCGAAGCTCGCCCACGTGGTCGCCTCGGCCCCTGTGCCAAAGCTCAGCACGGTCGCCACGCTCATGTCGACGCCGACCTCGTGCGCCACCGCGTGCACGGAGGCGGGCTCCCCAAGGAACCAGCGCGCGACGTCGAGTGTGTAACAGCCGACGTCGAGCAGCGCGCCGCCGCCGAGTTCGACCCGCCAGCGGTAGTCGTCGTCTTTCCGGAGCGTGAACGAGAACGCGGCGTGCAGGTAACGAACATCACGGGCGGCATCGTGCAACGCGATCATGCGTGGGTGGAAGCGGTACATGAACGCTTCCATGAGCGTGCGCTGGTGTTGGGAGGCGGCAGCGGCCATCGCCTGCACGTCGGTCGCATTCAACCCCAGCGGTTTCTCGCATAGCACGTGCTTGCCCGCCTCCAGTGCCGCGATCGTCCAGGGTCGGTGCGCGTGATTGGCCAGCGCCACATAGACGGCGTCGACGTCGGGATCGCTGAGCAGCGCTTCATACGTGCGATGCACCGTGGGGATACCGTGGCGGGCAGCCATCGCCTCGGCCCGCGCCGGCTCGCGGCTCGCGATTGCGACCGGCGTGGCATTCCGTGACGCAAGCATCGCCGGTATCAGCGCTCGATCCGCAATGGACGCGGCGCCGAGCACGCCGACTCGCAGACGGTCGGCCGTCACGCGGCGGCCGCCGGGCCCACGCCGGTCAGGTCGCGCGCAGGGGCGCAGAGCACCAGGATCCTCACTCGCACTCACCGCCCGCCATGCCGCGGCCATCGTAGGGCGTGGGCCTTTCCAGCGTAGACGCGGGTCGAGGCTCGCCGGGGCGGTGTTACCCTCACGCGATGCCCGTCGGTACCAAGCGTCCGTCTACCGGTCAACGAAAGCAAGCAAAGGCACCTGCACGGGCCAAGGCTGTGAGCGCCAACGGGCGGGCCCGGCGCCCGACGACGCACAAATGGGTGTATCGCTTCGAAGAGGGCAACGCATCGATGCGGGACCTTCTGGGCGGCAAGGGTGCGGGCGTCGCCGAGATGACGCGCGCGGGGCTCCCGGTCCCACCCGGCTTCACCATCACCACCGAGGCGTGCAACGCGTTCTACGCGAGCGGCCGGCGGTTCCCCACGGGCATGTGGGAACAGGTCATCACCGCGCTCCGACACGTCGAGAAGAAGACGGGCAAGGGATTCGGTGATGCGCGCAATCCGCTCTTGGTCAGCGTGCGCAGCGGAGCGAAGTTCTCGATGCCCGGGATGATGGACACGGTCCTCAACCTCGGACTCAACGCGACGACGCTCCAGGGTCTGGCGAAGCTCACCGACGACCGCCGTTTCGCCCTCGACGCGTATCGCCGGTTCATACAGCTCTTCAGCAAGATCGTGCTCGGTGTCGACGGAGCACTCTTCGAGGAGGCACTCGACGCAGTCAAGCGGCGGAGACGCGCCAAGACCGACGCCGACCTGAAACCCGCCGCCCTGGAAGAGGTGATCGCAGAGTACCGCGAGATCGTGCGCCGCCATGGAAGCGGGGAGTTCCCCGAGGACCCGATGGCCCAGCTCCGCGCAGCGATTGGTGCCGTCTTCTCATCGTGGAACAACAGGCGCGCCGTCGACTATCGCAACTACAACCACATCCCGCACGACCTCGGCACCGCGGTGACCGTGCAGTCAATGGTGTTCGGCAACATGGGCGACGACTCCGGGACCGGGGTTGCGTTCACGCGCGATCCGTCGACCGGCGAGAAGAAGCTCTTCGGCGAATACCTCATCAACGCGCAGGGCGAGGATGTCGTCGCCGGAATCCGTACCCCCAAGCCGATCTCCGCGATGGCCAAAGAGCTACCCCAGGCGTATCGGCAGTTCGAACAGATTGCGCGCAAGCTGGAGCGGCACTACCGCGACGTGCAGGACATGGAGTTCACCATCGAGCGCGGCCGTCTCTGGATGCTGCAGACGCGCAGCGGCAAGCGCACCGCGGAGGCAGCGGTGAAGGTCGCGGTGGACATGGTGCGCGAGCGCCTCATCAAAAAGCAGGAGGCCGTGCTTCGCGTCGAGCCCTCGCAGGTGGATCAGTTGCTGCACCGGCGGATCGACCCCGCATCGAAGGTCGAGGTGCTCGCCACCGGTCTCGCCGCGTCACCCGGCGCGGCCTACGGCAAAGCCGTATTCGACGCCGATCGCGCAGAGGAGCTTGCGAAGAAAGGCGAGCAGGTGATTCTCGTGCGCATCGAAACCAATCCGGACGACGTGCACGGCATGATCGCGGCGCAGGGCGTGCTCACGTCCCGTGGCGGAAAGACATCACACGCGGCGGTGGTTGCGCGTGGCATGGGCAAGCCATGTGTCGCGGGGGCAGAGTCGGTGAAAGTGGATCTCGTGAAGCGGCAGTTCATCGCCGGCGGGACCACCATCAAGGAAGGCGAGGCGTTCACCATCGACGGCAGCACTGGTCGCGTCATCGCTGGGCGGGTGCCCATGCTCGAAGCCGAGATCTCGGCGCAGTTGGAAGAGTTGCTGCGCTGGGCAGACAGCTTCCGGCGTCTCGAGGTATGGGCCAACGGTGACTACCCGCAGGATGCGGAACGCGCGCGTGGCTTCGGCGCGCAGGGCATCGGACTCTGCCGCACCGAGCACATGTTCATGGAGCAGAACCGGCTGCCGATCGTGCAGCGGATGATCCTTGCTGCGGACGCGACGGAACGGCGCCGCGAGCTGGACAAGCTCTTGCCTTTTCAGCGCAATGACTTCTACGGCATCCTCAAGGCGATGCGCGGCCTGCCGGTGATCATCCGGCTCATCGACCCGCCATTGCACGAATTCCTCCCATCGCTCGAGGACCTGCTCGTCGAGGTCACGCGCGCGCAGGCGCTGGGCAAGCCCGAATCAGAGTGGCGCGAGCAGGCGCGGCTACTGGCTGCGGTGCGCGACCTGCACGAGCAGAACCCGATGCTGGGGCTGCGCGGTTGCAGGCTGGGACTGCTGTTTCCCGAGATCATCGAGATGCAGACCCGCGCCATCATCGAGGCCGCCGTGCGACTCAAGAAGGAGCGCGTCGACGTGCACCCGGAGATCATGGTGCCCTTGGTGAGCATCGTCGAAGAGCTTCGCCGCACGCGCGAGCGCATCGACGCAACGGCGCAGAGCGTGTTCGCCGAAACCAAGTCGACCGTGCGCTACAAGGTGGGCACGATGATCGAGCTGCCGCGCGCGGCGCTGACCGCCGCGCAGATCGCCGAATGCGCCGAGTTCTTTTCATTCGGCACGAACGACCTGACACAGACAACCTTCGGCGTGTCGCGCGACGACGCGGATGGCAAGTTCCTCCTGAAATACGTTGAGGACAAGATCCTGCCGGTCAACCCGTTCGAGACGCTGGACCGCGACGGGGTGGGCCGCCTCATGGGCATCGCAACCGCGGAGGGCCGGCGGGGGCGACCGTCGTTGAGTGTGGGCATCTGCGGCGAGCACGGAGGTGACCCCGACTCCATCGCGCTCTGCGAGGAGCTCAACCTCGACTACGTCTCGTGCTCGCCGTACCGCGTCCCGGCTGCGCGGCTGGCCGCGGCCCACGCCCGGCTCGCCCGGGTGGAGCGCGATCGCTAGTCCGCACGACGGAGCGGAGTTTCCGCGTGAAGTGGAGACCGAGCGCCTGCTGCTGCGCCAGTTTCGCCAGGGCGACCTCGACGCGTACGCGCAGATGCTGGCTGACCCGGAAATCGTCGAGTATTTCCCCGATGGCCCGCTGACGCGCGACCAGGCGTGGCGCCACATGGCGATGCTCATCGGCCACTGGACGCTTTTCGGGTACGGGCGTTGGGCTGTCGAGCTCAAGCGGACCGGCGAGATGATCGGCCGGGCCGGCCTCTGGTTCCCGGAAGGCTGGCCTGAGATCGAGTTGGGCTGGGTGATCGCCAGGGCGCACTGGGGTAACGGCTACGCCGGTGAAGCATCCGCGCCGGGCCTCCAGCTCGCCTTTGAGGTGCTCGGGGTGAGCCACGTGTGCAGCCTGATCCTGCCAGGCAACCTTCGCTCCATCCGGGTCGCGGAGCGGCTGGGCGGGCGGTTCGAACGCGAGATGCTGATCGGGGGCGATCAAGCGCTCGTCTACGGCTATCAGAAGCCGCCGCCATAATTTGATATCGGGATGAGCGAGCATGTCCGCATTCGCAAGATCGCGACACGCAGCGGGCGTCCTGAGATGCTCGACGACGGACATGTCGTCGAAGGTGACGAGCTCTCGCCACCCGCACCGGGAGTCCCGTACTCGATACGCCGCACGGTGCTGGAGCACGACGAAGCCCCGGAGGTGTTCGCGACGTCGCCGGTGCGTGCGGTGATCACGGAAAAACAGGGCGGGATCGTGTTGCTGACCGACAACTCCCGCTATGCAATCGAGGTCATCGGTCGCTGAGAGGAGCAAATGGGGGGCTAAGTGAGAACCACCGCGTGGTCCGTCGATCACCTACTCTTTCGTTAGTGGGCTTGATGCGTTCGAATATGTCTGACGTCGGGAATTTCGGAGCGGCTGACCCTTACTTGCCTGTCGAGGAGGTGGCTCGCCGTCTCGATCTTCCGCTTGGCATCCTGCTGCGCCGTGTCGAGGCCGGGGATGTGCCGTGCCGCCGGGAAATCGGAGCGCTCGGGGTCAGCTACAGCGTCCGCCTCAGCGACCTCGGTTTCGACCCGGACACCACCGGGCGGATCGACCCGGCGCCGGCGTCGTTTCCAGCAACGGTCCCGGACGCGGCGCCGGTGGACATGGTCGGCAGCGCGCAGAACTGGCCGCTGCGGCCACCGGAAAGCCCAGCCCCGGCACCGCTGGGGGATGCCGGGCCGCTTGTGTCGACGGTGCCGCCGCCGCCGGCCCCTCCGAGCACCGAACTGCGTCCGGTGGAGCCGCGCAGCGAGCTGGCGGCGATGACGATCGATCCGCGTGAACTCGTCGCCGGGCTGCTCGACCGCTGGGAGCGCACCCTCGAGCAGCGCATCTATGCCGAGCAACGCATGCGCTTCGAAGCTGAGTTGAACAACCGGCAGAACCTGGTCAAGCAGCTCCAGCTGGAGCTGCAGACCTCGCGAGCGGAACAGGCGGCGGCGCTGGCGGAACGAGACCGCCGGCTGGCCGAGACCGAGCGGCGCACGGCCGATCTGCAGGGCCAGCTCGCCACTGCGCACGAGGTCGCGGCAGCCAAACGCCGCGGGTTGTTCCGACGCTGACCGCACGCGTCCCTTTCTGACAGGGGAGCATGGCCGGAGACGCAGTCCCCGAGATCAAGGCGAGGCTGGACATCGTCGATGTCATCGGCGGTTACGTCGCACTGCAACGCAGCGGGCGTGAGTTCAAGGGGCTGTGCCCCTTCCACGCCGAGAAGACGCCGTCCTTCACCGTCAGCCAGGAGCTCCAGGTCTGGTACTGCTTCGGTTGCCAGGAGGGCGGTGATCTTTTCAAGTTCATCGAGCGCATCGAGCGCATCGATTTCCGCCAGGCGCTGGAGATGCTCGCCGAGCGCGCCGGGGTCGAGCTGGAACCGAGTGTCCAGGACGGCGGGCGCGGCACAGGCCGAAAGCGGCGGCGCGCCCTCGAGCTGAACGCACGCGCGCAGCTGTATTACGCGCACGTCCTGTGGTCGGAGCCGGCCGCTGAGCACGGTCGCGAGTTGCTCGAGGAACGTGGCGTACACGCGGACCTGGCCCGGCGTTTCGGGGTGGGTTTTGCCCCAGGAGGCGGTATCGCAGGCGACGCCCTGGTCCGCTACCTCACAGGACGCGGCGGGGCGACGGTGGAGGAGTTGGTGGATGCGGGACTCGCGCAGGCGACACGCGGCCAGGCGCGCGACCGCTTCCGCAACCGGCTCGTGTTCCCCATCCGCGACGAGCGCGGTGCGACGCTCGGGTTCGGCGGACGCGCGATGGGAGACGCGGTCCCGAAATACCTGAACACGCCGGACACCGCGCTCTATCACAAGTCGGCCGTGCTCTTCGGACTGGATCTCGCGCGCGCAGCGATTGCGCGCGAGCACACGGCAGTCGTCGTCGAAGGATATTTCGATGTCATCGCCGCGCATGCGGCCGGTGTTGAACACGTCGTGGCCAGCTCCGGCACAGCGATGACCCGCGACCAGGTGCGCATCCTGGGCCGGCACGCGCAGATGCTGACGCTGTGTTTCGACGGTGATGATGCGGGGCGTGCAGCAGCAACGCGCGCGGTCGATGTCATCGTCGCCGAGGGATTGTCGTCGCGGATCTGCCGTCTTCCTGAAGGAGTGAAGGATCCCGACGAGATGGTGCGCCGTGATCCTGCAGCGTTCGCCAGCGCTGTTGCGGCTGCCCCGCCGGAGTGGCAGGTGCTGCTCGACGAAGCGCTGGGCGACGCGGAAGGCGGCAGCATCGACGCTCGCCGCACCGCGGCCGAGCGCTCGATCGCGGTGCTCGCGCGAATTCCGGAGGCGGCGACGCGCGAGCTCTATCTGCAGCAAGCTGCACGGCGTCTCGATGTAGGCCAGCAGTCGCTTGCGGCCGACCTGGGGCGTGCGTTGCGGGAGGGCTCGCGCCGGCCCACGCGCGAGGTGTTCACGCCTCCCATCACCCCCGAGCAGGCCGATGACGCTGCGGCGCCGGATGACGCCGAGGGGATGCCGATGCCCGAATGGGAGAGCTACATCGGAACCCTCGTGCTACACCGCGCGCCCCTGGCCCGCACGCTCACGGGCACGATGCAGCTCGACGTCGCAGAGCTGACACACCCCACGATCCGCCGAGTGGTGCAGCTCGCCGCGGACGTCGGCGACGTCGAAGGCGTTGCGTTCCCGCTGCATCGACTCTCAGAGGCCGATCAACGCCGCGCGGCGCTGCTGATGGTTCGCGACGTCCCAGTACTGGCCGCCAACGTCGATCCGGCGATGCTCGCCCGCGCGATGGCAGACTGCGTCCGCGACGTTCATGAAGCGACCGTAGTGCGCTCCATGGCCGCGATCCAACACGAACTGCGCCGCGCGAAAGAGGACGGCCGCGACGATGAAGTACAGCTCCTGGCAACCCGCCTTAGAGACCTTGCGACGCAAGCGCCCAGACTAAGAGGAACGCTCTCGCGCCGGTGACGCGACGGATGCGTTAAAGCGCGGTCAGCCCAGAGGATGTAGAGACCGTCTCGCAGGCGAGACGGAACGGCTTGGGGCGCAGGTCGAGCCGAGAGCCAGCCGCGGGGCCCCAGAGGGGCTTCGACGGCGTGGTCTCGTAATCCTCTGGGCTGACCGCGCTTAGACGCAGTGCGTGCCGGGAACCACAGGCAGCGAAAGCTTCATGTTGCTCAGCGCTATCGACGCGGGCTCGTTATCCGCTCGCCACGACGGGCCATCGTTCTCAGTCAGCTCCAGCTTGAGCGTGTGGCCGCATTGGAGCTGCCATGCGTTCTGCGACAGCTCGAAGGACAGCGGCAGCGTCGTCGTGCCCGGCGCTTGCTCGATGCGATAGATCGTGCGGGTGATCAGCGTCTGGTTGCCGGCTGCGTCGACGTCCCA
>Ga0210409_10002412_pt1 | contig 22300 bp, 13 predicted proteins | sample IncBWH17MmetaG_FD_161649 | JGI IMG/M metagenome (GOLD analysis project Ga0210409, IMG submission 161649) | Forest soil microbial communities from Barre Woods Harvard Forest LTER site, Petersham, Massachusetts, United States - Inc-BW-H-17-M | ecosystem: Environmental > Terrestrial > Soil >...
TAAATTGGCTCCCTGAACGTCAGCTTCCTAAATCCTTAGGCGCCCGACACCACTGGCAAAAAGGACACGCAACTCGGGCCCCTATGACGAATTCCAACCGCACCAAGATCGCTTCCATTGCCTCAGGCGTCATTTTCGCGGCCATCGCGAGCGCCGCCATAGTCATCGCCACCCACTGGCCTTTCTCTCAATCCAAAATCACCCAATCCATCCAGGAAACCTTCCCGGCCACCGTCACATTTCAGAAATTCCATTGGACCTACTTCCCCCACCCCGGCTGCATCGCCGATGGCGTGGAATTCCACCGCCTCGGCCGCCCTTCCGGCACGCCCGCGATCGCCACCATCCAGCACCTCGTCATCCAGGCCCATTACATCGATATTTTCTTCCGCCCCAATTACTTGGCGCACATCATTCTGGACGGAACGCACTTCCAGGTACCTCCGCAAGGCACGCCCCTCGAACAAACTGGCTGGCACGAAACTCCTTCCAAAATCCGCGTAGGAGAAATCTTCGCCGACGGTGCCGTAATCGAAATCGCGCGCCAATCTCCCCGCGAACCGCTGCGCTTCGAAATTCACAAACTGAAGCTAACCTCTGTCAGCCGCAACGCACCACTTTCCTACACCGTCGCCGTTCACAATCCGCTCCCGCCCGGAGAAATTAGCGCCAACGGCCAATTCGGTCCGTGGAATTCCGAGGCCCCCGGACAGACTCCCGTAGCCGGTGAGTACACGTTCGAACACGCCGACCTCAGCGTCTTTGCAGGCATCGCCGGAACGCTCTTCGGCAAAGACAAATTTCAAGGAATTTTGCAGCACATCGAAACCCACGGCCACATCGACATTCCCGATTTCATGGTCACTCAGGCCGGGCACCCAGTTCATCTAAGCGCCGAATATCGCGCCATCGTCAACGGCACCAATGGCGACGTAGCCCTGCAAGACGTAACCGCCTCCTACCTGCACACCACCGTTCATGCCAAGGGAGAAATTGCCGGCCGCGCCGGCCAAGACGGCAAGACCACGTCGCTGGACTTAGCCGTCCGTGAAGGCCGCATTCAAGATGTCCTCTGGATGTTCGTGCACGGGAAGAAGCCCGCCCTGAATGGCGTAACAAACCTCAACGCCCACGTAACCATTCCGCCGGACTTGCACCCGTTTCTCCGCCAAATCCGCATGACCGGCGATTTCGGCATCTCCGGCGGCGAATTTTCCAAGGACTCCACGCAAGCCGATGTCGACGCCCTCAGCGAACGAGCTCGCGGCATAAAACCAGCCGGTGTTAAACAGGGCGAAGCTAAACCATCGGAAGCGAAGCCGACCGAAGCAAGACCGGTCGAAGTTAATTCAGCTGGCGCAAAGACCGGCCAAACCGTCGCCGATCCGAATCTGGAAGACGTCATTTCCAATCTCGCCGGCCACGTCGAAGTTCGCGACGCGATCGCGCACTTCCATGACCTTTCTTTCGCGGTCCCCGGCGCACTCGCCAAAGTTCACGGCGTCTACAATCTCGAAAATAAGGAAATCAACCTCCACGGCACTCTAAAAACCGAGGCCGAATTATCCGAAATGAGCACCGGCTTCAAATCCGCCCTGCTCAAGCCTCTAAACATAGTCTTCAAAAAGAAACACGCCGGCGCCGAAGTTCCAGTCCACCTCATAGGCACCTACAAGCACCCCGAGTTCGGCCTGGACCTCCCCATAAAACAATCCAACGACAAAGCCAAACCCGACAACAAACCCAAACCCGACGACAAACCCAAATCCACCGCCGTCACAAACTAACGCGCCTCTCTCCGAGCCTGTCATTCTGGCTGTGCTCTTAAGGTCCGTCTGTTAAGGCACCGGGGGTCGGAGCTTTAGCTCCGACAGTATGAATCCGCATTGACGTGGGCTTTAGCCCCTGAGGAACTGTTTAGGGTGCGGTTTTTCCCTTCACCGTCTTCCCCAACTACACGATCTGCACCAACTCCGGCGGGCAATCCCGCAAATACTCAATCGACACACTCTTCTCCGAACTATAAATCCCCGGCGCTGGCAGCATCCCGTAACTCCGGTTCCGCCCCTCGCGCTTCGCCAAATACAGCGCCTTATCCGCCAGTTCAATCACGTTATCAATCGACAGCAGTCCGACATCCTCGCGTATCCACGGGAACGGCGCCCACCCGATCGAACACGTCTTGTTCACCTGCACGCCATTGCCGACGTCAAACGGCAATTCCCGCACCGCTTCCAGCACCCGCTCGCACAAAAGCGATGCATGCTCGCGATCCGTCGTCCGGCATACCAGCAAAAATTCTTCGCCGCCCCAGCGCACCAAATCATCCGAACGCCGCATCACCGCACCGATACGTTTTGCCACTTCCTGCAACAAGTGGTCACCCGCGGCATGCCCCAACTCGTCGTTCACCCGCTTGAACCGGTCAATGTCCACCAGCACGAAAATCAATTCCTGCCGCGGCAGTTGCACCGCCTCCGGCTCCGTCGTCTTCAGGTGCGAGCGCAACGCCTGCGCAATGTCCGTGGAAATCGTTTCATAGAAATATCGCCGGTTCCGCGTCGAAGTCAGCGGATCGGTCAACGAAATCTCTTCCAATTCCTTGTTCTTCTGCAGCAACTCCGCGCTCCGCTGCGCTACCGCTTGTTCCAACTCCAGTTGCCGGTGATTCAGCGCCCGTGTCCGCAGCGAAACAAACAGCCAGAAACACAGCAACAATCCCGCGCCTTCCAGCAAACGCGCCCACCATGTCTGCCACGTGCTGGGCAGCACCTGAAAACGGAAACTCGCCGGCTCCGAGATCAACCCAGAATTTTCCCGCTGGCATTTCACACTAAACTCGTAATTCCCCGCCGGCAGCGCGCCGTAGTGAACTTCACGCAACGTCGTCATCGTCGCTTGCGTTTCCAATCCGTTCAGCAAATACCGGCAGGAAACCCGCTCCGGCGTATCCAGAACCAACGGCGCAAATTGCACCGTCAAATTTCCTTCCGAAGACGGCACTTGCACCTTCGACCCGCCGCGCCGTTCTTGTCCGCCAAGCGAAACGGAAGTAAGCACTACCGTCGGCCGCGCCTCCGTTACCTTGCCAACCGCTTCCTGGTAGCGCGCCAGTCCGCGCGAAGTCGCAATCACGAAACTTCCATCCGCTTCTTCCCGCACGCCGTTGTATGGACTCACGTCGTTCCAGATCAATCCATCCGCGCGGCTCAAATGTTGAATATGTCCATCGGTCATCCGCACTGCCAGCCCGTCCGGCCCGTTGAACCAGATCCGTCCTCGCGAATCGTGGCACAAAATCATCCAGTCCCACTTATGCTGCTCGAATCGCGCTTCGCCCTTTTCGTTCAACAGCACGCGCGTCACGCCTACCACATCGTTGTAGGCGATCCACACTTCGTCCATGCTCACCGCCACCACGCTGGTGATGTTCTGCCCTTGCAAGCCGTCCGCTTCCTTGAACACCCGCCAGTAATTTCCGTCGAATCGATATAGCACTCCCGGCCCGCTCGCCCACAACACCCCGCCCGGCGCAAACGACAAATAGTCAATCTCCCCTGTTTCGCCAATAGGCAGGGGAATGTCCGTCTTTTTGTCGGGATGCCCTTTTCCGTTAAACCGCACCAGCCGTGTCCGCGTGCTGGCCAATATGTCACCGTCGGGCGCGGCCTGAATGGTCAGAAAAGATTGCCCCTTGTAGGACGCATAGGTATTTCTCGAAAAATCCTTGGCCGAAATGCGCACCAACGCGCCGGTCGCGGTCACCGCCCACACCGAATCGTCCGCCGCCCGCTGAATCTGCCTGATTCCACGGTCTTCTTCGTGATTCAGCGTTGGAATTCGTGACCAGGTATGCCGCCGGCCGTCCCACACCGCAAGGCCGCGCCCGGTGCTCACCCACATCCGCCCTTGCGAATCTCGCAGCGTGGACCACGTCGAGTTATCCAGCAGCCCTTCCGAGGTAGTCCAGGCCGTCCATTCGTGTATGCCCGGTAGCCGGTCCACTCCCGTACCCGATCCCGCAACCCACAGCGATCCCTCGCGGTCCTCCAGGGCAAACTGCACGTCGTTGCTCGTCAGTCCTTGCTTGTCCGTCAACAGTTCCCAGCGTCCCTGCTCCTGCCAGTACAATCCCGTGGACGACGGCACCAGCAGTCTTCCCTGCCGGTCAATGATCGGTTTGCCTTCTTCTTCGTTCGCGGTTCCCAGCACCGCCGTCTCGTAGCGAATTTTGTGCTTCACCGGATCCACTCGCGCCAGATGTCCCGCGGTGCGCGCCCACATCGTCTGTGTGCCGTCAAAAACGAGCGCAGCCACTCGCTCTGCCGGCAATTGAATGCCCGGATCCATCTCGATCTTCGTCGTGCCCGGCAGGATTCTTCCCAGCGATCTCCCGAACGTAAACCAGATGGAGTCGTCTGGCCCTCTCACGATTCCTGCGATATCTTCCTGAATATCTTCCCCTTCGCCGATCACTTTATTCCGCGAAGGATTCTGCGGGTCAATACGCAAAATGCCCTTGTTGAATAGCAGCACGTACACCATGCCCCGCCCGTCGATCGCGAAAATCTGATTGCCGGTCGAAAGCGGCGCCACCGTCGGAGGAATTGCCAACCGCTCAAATTGCCCGTCGCGATAATGCGCGATCCCGCGATTCCCCGCGAACCATGCCGTGCCATCTGGCGCGATCAGGCTGTCCACCACGTAGTGCCCAATAATGCTTTCCACTTCCTCCATTTTTTGCGCGCGCGCACCGTCATAACGGTACAGTCCCGTTTGTGTCCCGATCCACAGGAAGCCTTGTCGGTCCTGTGCCATCGTGGTCACCGTGACCGCGTCCAGCCCAAATTGTTGGTCCAGGCGTTCTACGGCATATCTCGCATGCTCGGGAAAGGACAACGAGGTTTCTTGCGCACACACGCCACCCGCAAGCGTAACCGCTGCGCAAAATAGCGCTAGAATTCGAGCTAGAAAACCCTCAGACACCGACTTGTCCGCCTTGCTGGAAGTACAACTCACACTCGCTTAAACCACTCACGAGGCACATTATTCCGTGTTGTTAGGTTAGGAGAGTCAAATGCCGCGGGTAAATCCTACAAAAGTACTGCCATGTAGTACTCGCTACGGGTTACTACTCAGCTACTAATTAGAAATTGTACCTCGACCACCCTGCGTTCTTCTGTCTTCACTCTTGCGCGGTCGGTAAAGCTGGCAAACCCTGCAATCCTCAGCCCACCGGCTTGCCTTCCGCCGTCCGCACCATATTGTCCATCAGAATCTTGCGAAATCTTCCCCGCTCCTCCAGGCTCATATCCACAATCTCGAAGGACATGTCCTGCGCCCGGTAATCCCTCATCAGCGCCGTCGCTTGCACATTGCGCAGCCCCACCTGCATCCTCAATTGCACCTGCGTTCCAGGTGCCAGATGCATGTTCGTGGCAGCCACTCCGCCAGTCAGGCTAGCCGTCTTGATTTCCAGCCGGCAGTTCTGTTTCAGGTTGGTGCTTACCGCAGCCAGCGATTTCTGCAGCCGCACTCGCGTATGCCTTCTCTGCCGTACGAACTTCGAACTCTGCGGCGCCTCCACCGGCGCCAACGTCATATCGTCCGCCTCGATGCCGCTCTTTGGAAGAAATTCTCTTGTCCACGCCGGGTCCAGTTTCTCCAGCGCCTGCAATGCCGCGATTCTCAGCTCTTGCGGGTATTGCCAGCCAAACAATTTCCGCGTTTCCGCGATTCGCCGTAGCGTGGTTATCGCTTCCGGCGCTTGCAGCCGCCCTATCGCTTCGATCGCTTTCACTCTCAGGTACGGCGCCGCTCCAACCGGCATGTCTCCGTCCGCAATGGTCAGCAATCTCCCTAACCCCTCACGGTCCCCGGTCAATCCCACTTCATCGATCACCAGCGGCATCACCATCGGGTCCAGGTGGTCCAGCACCGCCAGCAGCACCCGGCATCGCCCCGTCGCTCCGCTGGCCGCAATTTGCCGCACAATCCTGTCTTGCGCCGTGCGCGGAAAATCCTTCACGCGTCCTGGGAGAAAAACTTCCGCCGCTGAGCTATCCAGCCGTACCAACAACCCAACCATATCCACGGCCTCGGCTACCGGCCCGCCACGAACCGTGCTGCGCAGATACTGCAACGCCTCTTCTCCCAGGTCGTGCGCGAAATTCGCCACATTCTCCAGCTCGTTCTTGAACTGGCAACGATTGAAGCGCGACGATAGCTGCTCCATCGCCGTCTGCGGCAACTGCCGCAAAACCCCTGTCAGCCCCGCACTGATTTCCCGCGCGCGCAGCGCCTCTTCCACGAACTCCGGCACGCGCTCTTCAATCCCCAGTTTCATTCGTAAGGTCTTTGCAATCCCGGGCCGCTGCGCTTCCACTCCCGCAAGCAAGTCCAGCGCTTGCTCCATCGCCGGAAAGCATCTCTGCGTCGCTGCTTCCTGGCTCAAGCGCACGAACGCAGCGCTAACCAGGCTCTGCAAGTCTTGGTCCTGCTCCACGCTTAGCCGCAGCCCTACGTGCCGCAATGCTTCGGAAAGCAGCTTGGGGTCCGCCTGCGCATACAAAGCCGCCAACTCCGAAAGCCCGGTTGCCGCGCGCTTCCGCGCATCCGGCTCCTCGCTGTCCGCGCATTTCGCGTAATTCTGCAAAATGCTGATGGCTTCGCGAATGTTTCCTTGTTCGATCTGCTCCGCCACATACGATTGAACGTTCTTCGGAGGGATGCACCACGCTTCGTCGGAGAGCAATACTTCCCTTTTTGCGTTCTCCGGGACCGATGCCCAGAATTGCCGGTCCAGAATCTCCCGGTGAGATTCCACCATCAACCCGGCTTCCGTCATCTTCTCTTCATGCTTTCCGAGAATTTTCCGCAGCCCTTCAATCTCCGCGTTCATGCGGTCCAGCATCTGCCGCACGGCGTTGACCTTCACTTCGCCGCTTTCAAAACGGTCCAGCGCAAATCGTATCGACAGGTGTTCCGCAAGCTGTACCAACACCCCTTCGTCCAGCTTCGCGTGCTTCCCCTGCTCCGCGATTCCCGCCAGTGCATTACGGAGCGTGTCTTGCGCCCTCACCGGCAGTTGCGTCACTTGGTCCTGAAACTCCACCGCTGCCGACGCCGCGTTTTGCCCAGTCCCTAATTTCCCAAAGGTCGTCAGCGCTTTCAGTATCCGGTAAATTTCCTCGTCACCCGGCTCGTTGGCCGCTGCCTTTGTACCCAACTTTGCGGGCGCTCCACTGCCACCCGTTGCCGCTATACTCGTCCCGCCCGCAGCAGGGCCTGTGCTCGCGCCGTTGCCATTCCCGCCGCCAGTTCCATTGCCCGTGCCGTTTAATGCACCATTCCCAGCGCCCTCGCCGCTCCCGCTCCCGCTCCCGCTCCCGCCCGTCGATCCTTGCGCCGCTGCAATCAGCTCCAGCAGCTTCTGCGGATCGTTCAACATCTTCTTGAAATTATCCTGGTCGTCTCCCAGCGATGCCGCCGCAATCTGTGCCGCCACACTGGCGTCCCGATGCCGTGAATCCGTGGCCACGAAGCAAACCTCGTTCACGCGGATCCCGCGCGCATCCACAATCGCCGCCTTCAGCTGTAGCGCCAGTTCAGCGGGTTTCGCTTTGCCTGTTGGAAATGCGTGTGCGAATTTCGCCAGCTCGCCTTCGCTGATCTGCGAGCTAAATTGCACGCTGGCCAGTCCAGCCGCGGACAACAATTGTGCAAATTGTTTTTCAGCCGGTGTGGAATCCAAGGGCACGCCATCCAGCAGCAGTTGCGTGCCGGTAGCTCCCAGCAACAAACTCTCTCCCGAATCCTCGGGAATAGCCGTGCGCAACTCGCTCCAGGCGATATCCAACTGTTCCGCGGTACGCGTGTGGTCGAACCCGTACAATCTCGCAAACTTCAGCAGGATATTCAGGCTTCGAACAAAAGCCCTCCCCGCGGTTGTCTTCGGGTCCGTCTTCGTCGTGGTTAGTGCCAACTTCCCCTCGTCGTCTAGGACCGATGGGCTAGAACGTTCCCACTAGTACTCTGGCTGTCTTCCTGTGTGCCCACAATGGTACGGTCGTCCCATGTGACCGGGGGGTAAGCTCGCCTTTCGGACAGTTCCGCCCCTGTTCTCTGGTCCGGTTCCTACCTCTTTTGTGTGTGCTTGCCTCTCTTATGTAGGAAACGCCTTCTGAGGCGGTCCGCCAATTACGCCCCTCGCGCAATCTATCGTTGCGCGACACATTTCAACCCGCCCACAACACCGCTTTGTCATCCCGACCGGAGTGGCCTGCGTTCGCGCAGCGCGAGCCCGGGCCGCGCAGTGGAGGGATCGCGGCAACACTTCAACCCCGTCCCACAATTTCGGGTGACCCATGCGCCGGCGTTGCGCGTGGGTCCTGGGGTTCTGTCTTTTCTTACGTTGTCATCCCGACCGGAGTGGCCTGCGTTCGCGCAGCGCGAGCGCGGGCCGCGCAGTGGAGGGCTCCTGGCAGCCCTTCCAACCCACACGCAACTCGTCGCGACTGTCTCTCTGGTTTTACGGGAGAACACCACAAACGGAAGGGCACGTCAAAGACAACCCCCTACTTCGAGATTGCAAACCGCCCCTGCCGCCGCGTCCGGTTGGTGACGTTCGCGGGCATCGGCAAGCCGCCCAGTTCCAGCAACAATTTCCGCAACCTGGATCTTTCATCCAGATCCATATCCACAAACTCAAACGCCATGGTCTGCGGCCGCGCGCCCCGCACGATCGCCTGCGCCTTTATATTTCGCACTCCATGGGAAATCTTCAACGTAAGCAACGAACCAGGAGCCAGGTGCCGGTCCGCGGCCCCAATCCCGCCGCCCATATTCAATTCCGGAATCGTTAATTTTATGTTGTCGCGCAAGTTCGATGTCAACGCCGTGATGTGCCTGGACAATTTCAAGCGTGCATACCGCCGCTGGCGTATCACCGAAGCGTTTGGTTCCGGATCTGTAGGCTCCAGAACTAGTTCCTTGCGATCCAATCCACTCGATCCAATTTTCTCCATGGCCATGGTTGGCTCAAGTTTCTGCAACGCTTGCGCCGCCGCGATTCGCAACTCGTTTGGATAAGACCACCGCCAAACCTGCTTGGATTCCAGCATCTGCACCAGCAGCGGCGTGGTCACGCTGGCACGCAATCTGCCCGCCGCCTCCACCGCCTTGATCCTCGTGAATCCCGGCGTGGCGTCGTTCTGCAACAAATCTTGAATTTTCTCGATGCACTCCGGCCTTCCGCTCATTCCCATCTCATCGATCGCCAGTGGCCGAATCAATGGATCCAGGGAGTCATACAGCGCTATCAGCAGCCGCGCGCGTTGCTCCGCTGGCGTCGCCGAAAGTTGCCGGATCGCCCGGTCGTGCGAAGTCCGCGGCCACTGCGTCAGCCTCCCCGGCAAAACCCTTTCCACCACATCCGGCGCAATCTGACTCAGCAGCCCCACCACTTCCGTGGCCTCGTTGGCCGGTCCCATTTGCAACGTCTCTTCCAGGCGTTGCACCGCATCGTCTCCCAGCCCTCGGACAATTTCTCCCAGCAGCTCGCAGTCGTCCCGGAAACCGCAATTCGCAAACCGGTTGGTCACGTAGTGCAGCGAAGCCTTGGGCATCAGCGTAAGAATATCCAGCAGCCCGTCCGGCACGTTCCCGGTGCGCATCGCGTCTTCCACGAATTCCGGAATGCGCTCTTCTGCTCCGATTCTGCTGCGAATGTTGTTCGTGGACCCCGGCCGCAACGCCTCCACGCTGTCCAGCGAAGCTAGCGCTTGCTGCATCGCCGGATAGAATTTCTTGGCGCTGGCCTCCTGGCTCATGCGCACGAACGCCGCGCCTATCAGTGTCTGCAAATCCGGTTCGCGCTCGATGGCCAATTGATTTCCCAGCCGCTGAATCACGTCGATCAGCGCACTGCCGTCGCCGCTTCCGTAAAATTCCGCCAGGTCGGAAAGTCCGATCGCGGTCGTTCGCCGCGCTTCCGGAGCTTCCATCGCCGCACAAGCCGCGTATCTCGTCAGAATCTCGTTCACCGTCTTCAATTCACCGCGCCGCAGCATCTCTTCCAGAAATGCACGGATATTTCGCGGAGGCACGCACCACGCTTCGTCCGAGGTCAGCACTTCCTTTTTGTTCTCGTCCGGTACCTGATTCCAGAATTCCTGATCCAGCAGTTCCGTGTACGATTGCACCGAAATCCCCGCGCTGGCCATGGCCTCTTCCTGCTGGCCCATGATTTTCCGCAGCGCTTCAATCTCCGCGTTCATGCGGTCGAGCATCTGTTTCACCGCATTAACCCGCAGCTCGCCACGTTCGTAGCTGTCCAGTGCAAACCGGATCGCTACGTGTTCCGCCAATTTCAGCAGCATCGGCTTATCCGGCTTGTCCGTCGGTGCTTGCGCCGCGAGCCCCGCCAGCGCCTGCTGCAAAGTAAACTGCGCGCGAACCGGCAGCGATGTCAGCCGCGATTGGAACGCATTCGCATCCATCCGCGAATCGCCTTCCTTGCGTGACTTGCCCAGCTGCGCGAACAACCCGATCATCGATCGAATCTCGTCTTCCGCCACCGCGAACCCGCTCTCGCCCGCAGGCATGGTCCCCATCATGCTGCCCTTCAGCATGGAAGACGCGGTCATCCACTTGCCGGGTTCCGCGCCGCCGCCACCACCTCCAGCGCCAGCCGCGCCCGATCCGCTTCCTCCACCCGCTCCAACGCCGACTCCTGCCCCTCCACCGCTTCCGCCGCCAGTGCCGCCACCGCCGCCTGGCCCTCCGCCACTCGGTGCTCCGGGCTTGCCCGCTTCCCACAAACTTCCGCCCGCTCCAGTTCCACCGCTCCAACTCGCGCCGCTTCCGCCTCCGCTACCCGAGCCCGATCCGCCTGTTCCGCCGCCGCCCATTCCCGGTCCAAATCCCAATCCTCCGCCGCCCGGTCCGCCACGTCCGCTTTCGGCGGCCAGAATCAGTTGCAGCAGTTTGTTGGGATCTTCGAAAATTTCCCGCATCCGGTCGCTCTGCGCGCCCAGCGCCTTTGCGGTCAACTGCGCGGCCACCTTGATTCCCGCCACGCTGCCGTCTTCGGCCACGAAACGTATTTCGTTGATCCGTATGCTGGTCTCGCCCGCAAGCGCCGTTTTCAATTGCTCCGCAAGCTGGCTGGGTTTCGCGTTTCCGCTTGGAAATCCGCGCACAAAACGCGCGAATTGCGCCTGCGTCAAACTAGGTGAAAAATGTATGCTGGCAATACCGGAATTGATAAGCAGCATCGCGAAACTTCGCTCGCCCGCCGCCGAACCTAATGGAACTCCATCCAGCAAGATCTGGTTCCCCGACGCGCCAAGCAGAACTCCCGTCGTTCCGCTCTCGTCCAGCGCTTGCCGTAGTTCCTTCCAGGTGGTTTCAAATTGTGCAGCCGTCCGCACGTGTCCAAATTCGTACAGCCGTGCGAACTTCAGGAGAATGTTCAGACTTCGAACGAATGTCCGTGCCGTTGATCGAGTGTCGCCACTCATTGTCCGCGGATTTCCCTCAGGCTGCTTCTCTCTACACTAGGATGCAATTTCCCCCGAAACAAGCCTTCTCTTCCGCTTGTCACGTATCACTAACACAAACTCCAACTCTTCCATTTCCTCCGCATCATTAGCAACTTCGAAACTAAGGTTGCCCCTGGCTGTTCATCACCCTTACAATCAAGGGGTTCGCGAACATGGCTGCCCGTTCCGAGATTTCCCTCTTGACCGTCCAGCGCCACGAAGGGATTGTATTGTCGAATGGCAGACACTGCCTCTAACACCCGTTTTAAGCCGGAAATGCCGGCTATTCCCGGCGTTCAGGGCACTCCTCCTCCGTCTGGGGGCTCCCCGAAACTTAACCCGCTGCTCCTGCTTGGCATCGCTGCTCTCGTCCTTGCGCTCCTGATCCTCGTGGGAGTCCGCCTGCTCTCTCATCACAAGCCCGCGGAGCAAGCAAAAGCCGGCCCTCCCGCGCAAATCGACGTTCCTCCGCCGCCCCCGGATCCGAACGCCTTGTTGCCTCACGCTACCGAAGCAAATCAGGTGATCGCCAGCATCAACGATTTCCAAAAGCCCTGGTCTTCTGCCGATTTCTTTATCCGTAATACCGTCACGGGCGATGACGTCCCCGCAACCATCGTGCGCCTTCCTACCGGCTCCCCAACCCAGCGATCTTCCTATTGGGCCTTTTCGCGCAAAGCCATCTACGGCACTTGCCAGCTCGAATATATTCGCGACCTCGACAAGCTGCACCAGGATTACGGCTACCAAGCCGCCACTCATCCGTTGGTCGGCAATCCCTGCACCCGCGTCCTTTACGACCCGCTAAAAACCACCAATCTGCCAGGCAATCTCTGGATTCGCGGCGCCATCATCCAGGGCAGCGATATTCGTCCCCCCATCGGAGTGGAAATCCAAATCGAATCCAAAAACATCCTGGCCACCCGCACCGAATGATCTCCTTCTCTTCCCACGTTGTCATCCCGACCGGAGCAGTGGCTTACGTTGTCATCCCGACCGGAGTGGCTGGTGGTCGCGCCGCGCGAACACCAGCCGCGCAGTGGAGGATCGCGGCAACACTTCAACCCCATCTCACAATTTCGGGTGGCCCATGCGCCGGTGTTGCGCGTGGGAGGGGTTCTGCCTTTTCTTACGTTGTCATCCCGACCGGAGTGGCCGGTGGTCGCGCCGCGCGAACACCAGCCGCGCAGTGGAGGGATCGCGGCAACACTTCAACTCCACAAAACTCGTCGCGACCGTCTCCCTATTGAACCGGCTGCCGCACCCTGCGTAATTCAGGGTGCGGGTTTTCTCTTCCCTCTTCTCCACCTGTGTTAAATTCTTCCCTCACCTATGACCCCAATCACCCGCCGAACATTCGTCACCAACATCGCCGCCGCCTCCACTCTCTCCGCCATTCCATTCGCGCAGCAAACCCCGCCCTCCTTCTCCACCTTAAAACCCCTCGGCAACCGCATCCACCCAATCACCCCCGACGAATTCCATTCCCGCCTGCTCCGCGCCCAGGAGCTAATGTCCCAATCCAATCCCAAATTCGACGCCCTCCTCATCGGTCCAGGCACTAGCCTCTACTATTTCTCCAGCATCAACTGGTGGATGAGCGAACGCCTCCTCGCCCTCGTCATCCCCGCCAGCGGTCAACCCATTCTCATCTGCCCTGCATTCGAAGAGTCCCGCATGCGCGAATCTCTCCGCTATCCCGCCGAAGTCCGCAGTTGGCAAGAAGACGAAAACCCTTTCCAACTTCTCGCCACCACTCTCGCTGACCGCAATTTCCGCACTGGCCGTATCGGCATCGAAGAGCGCCTTCCCTTCACCTTTTTCGATCATTTCCGCGCAGCCGCTCCCGCCTACGAATGCGTCTCCGCCGATCCCATCACCATCGCCTGCCGCTCCCGCAAATCCCCGCATGAACTCGAACTCATGCGTCTCGCCTGCGACGCTACTTTCGACGTCTATCGCCGGGTTTTTGCAAATTTGAAGGAAGGAATGACTCAGGAGCAGATCAGCGATCTCGTCGTTGCTGGCTATTCCAGGATGCAACTCCGCGGAGACGCCATGGTTTTGCTCGGCCCATCCGCCGCCCTGCCGCATGGCAGCAAGCAGCCGCGCACACTAAAGCAAGGTGACGTCGTATTGATCGATGACGGCTGCTTCGTCGAAGGCTATCAGGCCGACATTACCCGCACCGGCGTTTTCGGCAAGCCCACTGAAAAAATGCAGCGCGCCTTTGAAGCGGTCCGCAAAGCGCAGGACGCCGCCCTGGATGCCGCGCGCGCGGGAAGATTCACTGGCTCCGTCGATGACGCCGCCCGCGCGCAAATCACCGCCGCAGGTTTCGGTCCCGGCTACAAATTCTTCGCCCACCGCGTCGGCCACGGCATGGGGCTCGACATCCACGAGCATCCCTATCTCGTCCGCGGCAGCAAAACCGTCCTCGAACCCGGCATGACCTTCTCCAACGAACCAGGCATCTATATCCCCAACGAATTCGGCATCCGCTGCGAAGACGACATGGTCATCACCCCCGATGGCCCCGCCGCCCTCCTGACGCAAAGCTTCCAACCCTCCCTGGAAAAACCCCTCGGCTAACTTTGGAGTGCGGCAGTTCGCTGCCGCTTTTCCCAACTCAACACCACTACCCAATCAATTATTTCAAGCCATCCAACCACCACCAACTGTCATCCTCAGTCTAAACTCTCCGCGCCCTCTGCGGCCCTCGGCGAACTCTGTGGTAATCCTTTTGCTTCTCCTCATTCCATCCGTGCCAACGCCTCCGCCCACTCCACAATCCGCTCCTCCGCCCAAAACCTCTCCACCCCCTCAAATCTCGAAATAAACCCGCAATGCCCTCCATGCCGCGGCGCAACAAAATCCACGCACGGATTCTCTGCCACCCGCGCCTTCAAAAACGACGCATACGGCACAAACGGATCATCCTGCGCCGTAATCATCAGCATCGGCACCCTCACCCGGTCGACGACCTTCTTCGCGCCAACATGCTCGTAATAATCTTCCGCATCGCGATACCCAAATGCCGGCGCCGTAATCGCATCGTCAAACTCCCGCACGCTCCGTATCGGTCCCAATCCATTCGTCGAATACCGCTCCGGAAAAAGCTCCTGCTTCTTCCGGTATCGCGCCATTAATCCAGTGACGAAATGTCTTTGATAAAAATAATTGTCCACTCGCTCCAACGCATCCGCGCAAGCCGATAGATCCAGCGCCGGGCACACTGCCGCCACGCCGCGCAACTGCTTCGGCGCGCCATCCGCAAACTCACCCGCCATCTTCGTCACCAGATTCCCGCCCATCGAGTACCCGGCGAAAAATATCTTCGTGAACCCATCCTTCTCCGCCAACTCCGCGAGCACCGCCGCGTAATCTCCGCTCATCCCGCTGTTATAAAGCGTCGGTGTAAGCCGTTCCGTCCCGCCGCAATTCCGCTGGTTCATTCGCACTGCATGAAATCCCCGCGCCCAGGCCTTATCCGCAATTCCCTTCGCATAATTCGAATCGCACGAACCCTCCAACCCGTGCACCGTAACAATCACCGGCAAATCCAGCTCCTTCCCCGCCTGCCAGTGGCAAATCCCCTTCAGTTGCGTCTCGCCATCCACCCGAAAAAGCCGCTCCTCCCCCGCAGGCAACGTAAATCCCCGCGGCGCAAACGCCGACGCCACCGTCTGCAAATGCCCAGTCCTCAACCACCGGTGCGGCTCAAACTCCCGCACGTTTCCGCCACCCAAATTTTCTTCCATGACTAAACTCTATGCGACCCTCAACCTTCCATCAAGCGGGTGCCGAACACCTACCGTCTCTCGCCCTTGTAGGGACCGCCTTCTGAGGCGGTCCGCCAACATAGCGTGTCCTCCGACCGATCACACCCGCTTCCATCTCAACGGGAGTATTGTTAACACTTCGCTGCGGCCTTACGTCTATGTACACGAGATGCATAGCTGCAGTCCGATGGCGTCGACGTGACTTTCGAAACCGAGATGCAATCCCCTCTCCTGGCCCGCGCATCGCACTCGCCGGCAGATTCTGCCAGCGCAGACCACCCTCTCGTCAAGGCCGCCCAGAAAGGTGATCGCGGCGCCTTCGGTCAGCTATACGCCCGTTACGCGCGCATGGTTCACGGTATTCTCCTGAGCCGCGTGCCGCACTCCGCGGTAGAAGATCTCGTTCAGGACGTTTTTCTGCAGGCGCTGCCGCGCCTCGGCTCCCTGCGTGACGCCTCGCGTTTCGGCGGTTGGCTCGCCGCTATCGCTCGAAATCGCGCCGCCGATTTCCATCGTCAATCGAAACCGGACGTCGCGTTTGAAGAACAACTGCATACGGGAGAGCAAAAAAGATCAGCCCTCGACGCTCACGATCGCGGCGAAGCGCTGATCGTGCTTGAAGCAATTCGCTCGCTGCCCGAAACCTACAGTGAAACGCTCATGCTGCGTCTGGTGGAAGGCATGACCGGACCCGAGATTGCCGCGCACACAGGTCTAACCCACGGCTCCGTGCGAGTGAATCTGCATCGAGGCATGCGGCAGTTGCGCCAGGTTCTCAATCGCAAAGCTGGCACGACGAATATCGCCACGGATGCAAGCTGAAGGTCGAATAAGGAATATGCCCATGTTCGAAGACAAAAACGCCAAGCCGGAAGAAGTGGCCGGCGATTATTTGTGGGACGCCTCCGGTGAACCGCATCCTGAAATCCAGCATCTCGAAAAAATGCTGGTCAGCTTTCGTCACTCCGGCGCGATCCCCGCGCCGCCATTTCTCGCGCTCGAATCAACGCAACGCCCGCGCCTTGCCAACCGTTTTTGGCTGCCGTGTTTCGCCACAGCCACAATCGTGGCCCTGGTGCTGACCGCGAACGTCATCATCCGCCGAGGCCCACTCTACTCCGAAAGCAACACGCAGGGCTGGAACGTAGCGAGCCTTGAAGGCACTCCCCAAATTGGAAAACAGTTCATCACCAATGACAACGTACACGCAAAGCTCCAAGTCGGTCAGACCCTCGAAACAAACGCAACTTCGCGTGCCAGCATCTCCGACGAAAACCTCGGCGAAGTGAAAGTCGATCCCAACTCCCGCGTGCGTCTGTTGCAAGCCGATAACAATCGCAAGCGCATCCAACTCGACGTTGGCACCATTCACGCCATGATCTGGGCTCCTCCCGGACAGTTCGTTGTCGATACCCCATCCGCCGTCGCCGTTGATCTCGGCTGCGCCTACACCCTGCAAGTTTCGCCCGATGGCTCCGGCACCATTCGCACCACGCTAGGCTGGGTCGGATTCCACCTCAATGGCCGCGACTCATTCATTCCCGCGGGCGCCATGTGTCCAACGCACCCGCACTTCGGTCCCGGCACACCGTACTTCGAGGATGCCCCGGAAGCATTTCGAGACGCTCTAACACAATTGGATTTCGACACAACAACAGAAGAAGCCCGCGCATCGGCCCTGAAAATAATCCTAGCTGAAGCTCGCCCGCGCGATGGACTCACCTTGTGGCACCTGCTGTCTCGCACCAATGGCAAAAATCGCGAACTGGTCTACGATCGCTTCGCCGGCCTGGTTCCCCCACCACCGGGCGTAACGCGCGACGGTGTCCTTCAACTCCAGAGCGAAATGCTCGACGCCTGGTGGAACGCCCTCAATCTAGGCGACATCTCCATCTGGCGTTTCTGGGAACAATCCTCCTCCCCAAACGCCACTTCCGGCCAATTCCTCCAAAAAAAACAAATGCTCCTCAAACAACCACGCTAACCAGCAATCTCAATACAATTGCCCAGCCTGTGTAGCGGCCGCCTTCTGGGGCGGGCGCCTTTTTGATCCACAACCCGCCGTCCGATCACTCTATTCAAATCTCTAGTGAGAAATCCGGGTTAACACCTGGCTCGTTTTGCCCGTCTTTGCTCCTGAATGCGGATTCACCGCAAGGAGGCGCACGTGATCCCGAAATTTGTAACCGACCTGGTTATTCGTCTAGCGGCAATTTCCATCTGCTCCCTCTTCATCTTTTCCATCGGAACCCTCGCCGGTCCACCCCTCGTCTGCCACATGTTCGACATCGGCAACGCAAAATCCCTTCCCTGGACTAGCCACGACTGGAATTTGACCGGCACTGAGACCTACAACACGAGAAACCTCTCTTTCGACACCATCGCCATTCTGAATTCCGATCCCACTGTGATCGTGCACATGGAAACATTGCGGCGCGCCACTCTTTACGCCCGCAAAGATCCCCTCGCTGCGAAAGAATTGTTCACCAAGCTGATGGCCCGCGCCGACGCGCCCGGAGATTCCGCGCAAGTAGCCCTGGCCATTTTCGACGCCGGATATTTAGCCGAAGCCTACAAACAGTGGATCGGCAAGGACGAACCCAACCCGGCTCGCGGTCTCGACGGCTATGCCCTTGTGAAGAAAGCCATCTCCACCCGTAACAACGACGCACAAATGCAGTTCGCCGCAGCCCTGATTGCGCTGCAAGTCCATGCAGACGACCAGCAAGCGCATGCTGCAAACGCAATCGCGGGGGCGAAGAACGATCCGCTACTCGCGAAGAATCTCGCCGCACCCTTTCACGGGCCGCACGATCAATCCATGGCGGAGTTCGTTTCCACAAATCAGCAAACAAAGACGGCGGCAAGACAATGAGAACAACACTCTTCGCAGGTCTCACCAAACCTTTGCTACGTCGGAAATTAGCCGCGCCCGCCTTGGTCTTCGCGGCGCTGCTCGCTATCTGCGTCATCTTTTCGTCCTGGCAATCGCACGCGCAAGAAAAATCCTCCGGCTCGGACTTCACCGTCCATGAATGGGGCACCTTCACTTCCATCGCGGGCAAAGATGGAAAGGCCGTCGAGTGGATGCCTCTGACCAAATCCACCGATCTCCCCGCCTTCGTGGAACATTTTCAGACCCGCAATTTCAAACTCGGCCTGGCAGGCACGGTAAGAATGGAAACTCCGGTCATCTATTTCTACTCCGCAACAGAACGCTCCGCCTCCGTCCACGTTTCTTTTGCCAAGGGTCTCATCACCGAGTGGTATCCGCACGCATCCACCGTCACGCCCCATGGTCCAATCTCCGACGCCGCACTAAATGAAAATCGTCCCGGGGGCGCCATCGCGTGGAATTCCCTGCATATCGAGCCAAACCGCGCGCCGGATTTCGCCACCGAAACGCCCGCCAGCCACTACTACGCCGCGCGCGAAACTTCTTCCGCACCAATCAGCGTGCCGTCTCCGAAAGGCGAGCAGCAAGAGCGTTTCCTCTTCTACCGCGGTGTCTCCAACATCGCGCTTCCCGTGTCCGCAAAGCTAACTGCGGACAATTCCATCGAACTTCAAAATCTCAGCGGCCATGAAATCCCCAACGCCATCCTGTTCGAACGTCGTGGCGACAAAGTCGGTTATCGCATCCTCGGTCCCTTGTCCGAACAACAATCGCCAGGCGAACAGACTTCCGTCGCTCTTCCCGAACTCGACGCCTCCCTCGATTCCCTGTTCAACGATCTGGAAGCCTTGCTGGTCTCGCAAGGACTCTTCCCCGACGAAGCCCACGCCATGGTCCAAACCTGGAAGGACTCGTGGTTCGAAGAGGGCGCCCGCCTGTTCTACGTCGTACCGCGCCAATTCGTCGACCCCATTCTTCCCCTTTCCATACAGCCAACGCCCACAACCACCGTCCGCGTCTTTGTCGGCCGCCTCGAACTTGTCACCCCGGCAACGGAACGTGCCGTGGAATTCGCCTTCGCCTCCAACGATCGCACCACGCTCGCAAAATACGGCCGCTTCGTCGAACCTATTCTCCGAGCCATGCTCCAAAAATCATCCGATCCGGCAAAAACAAAACACCTCGAAACCTACCTGAGCTCCGTCTACAACGACCTAATCCTGCAAGCCCAAAACACAACCCAATAGCAGCCGTCCTGCTTCGACTTCGCTCGCAACTTGATCTCGACCTTGGTTCCTGTGGCACGGTCACTCCTGTTTACGCTGAGCTTCGGAGGGACTGTGCCTCTTGGGACGCCCCCTCCTATGCTCTCGCTCCACATTGCGATTGCGCGCTCTCCCTTTTCCCGCTATCGTGTCCGCCGAAGTTCCAATAAAAGTTCCAATAGAAGGTCCAAGGGAAGTTCCAACCGAAACCCGGCCCATCCGAACCATGGACACTTATCTCCACATCCGCGTGCTCTTCTCGATGATCCTCGGCCTGGGAATGTCTCGCCTTCTCGGCGGAGTCGCTCGCATCGTCCAGCACCCGCGGCAGTACAAGGTCTACTGGGTCCACCTCGTCTGGGCGCTATTTCTTTTTCTTTACCTGATTCATTTCTGGTGGTGGGAATTTCGTCTCGCCAACATCCACGTCTGGACCTTCCCGCTGTACTTCTTCATCGCCCTATACGCCGTCCTGCTTTTCCTTCTCTGTGTGCTCTTTTTCCCGGAAGTTATGACCGATTACTCCGGCTTCAAGGATTATTTCTACTCCCGCCGCGTCTGGATCTTCGCGCTCATGGCCTTTCTATTTCTGGCCGATTTCGCCGACACCCTCATCAAGGGCCGCGATTATCTCTACTCCCTCGGTCCTCTCTACTACACCCGCACCATCTCCGGCTTCCTGCTTAGCGCCGCGGCCATGAAAATCCAAAACGAGCGCTTCCAGGAATTCTTCGCCGTCTTCGCCCTTCTCTTCGAAATCGTCATCATCCTGAAGTTCTATTTGACCGTAACCTGAAACGCCTTTCGCGCCGCCGTAATCGTCTTCCCAATTCAGTCGGGTGCCGCACCCTGCGCCTGTCAGGGTGCGGGGTTTCTCTGCTCTTCGATTTTTCCGTGGGTGCCCCATGCGCCGCTGCTGCGCGTGGGTCTTGGGTTTGTCCGCCTCCTGTAGTCGCCGATCTTTAGATCGGCCCTCTTGGGTCTCTCCGTGGTAGCGCTCGCCTCCGCCGGCGTCCCTCAATCTTTCTTGTTGGGACCGCCATCTGCTTGCCCTGACGAAGGGAGGGAGGCGGTCCGCCAACTGAACCCCTTGCGCAATCAATCCGTGGGTGCCCCATGCGCCGCCGTTGCGCGTGGGTCTTGGGTTCCTCTGCGGTAACGCTGGCCTCTGGTTTACCTTGAGCCAGCTGCAGCCCTGCGGATCAACTCGTTCGAAGGCACGCCCGGATCGGCCAATTTCCGCGCCGTCTCGCTTCCTGCCACCGGCAAGCGCGAAGCATCCAGCAGCCCCAACTGCACCAGCACCGAAGCCTGATCCCAATAAATATGTTCGTGCGCCAGCTTGCCATCGCGAAAGTGCACAATCACCACCAGCGCGCACTCCACCCGTTTCCCGGTCGGTGCCACGCCCGGCAGCATCCAGTCCATTTCGATCGTGTGCGTAAACCGAAAAATCATCTCGTCCACCAACCGGTCTGTACCAATCGTCCGCGAAATCGGCACAATCTCCGTATCCGCAGGCATCTTCGGAATGAAGTGCCGCGAATAAAATTCTTCCAACTGCGCAAGCCCCACTCCCCCGGTCAGCACCGGGATGTGATTCACATACGCATCCGGCACCATGGTCTCCAGCGTCGCCGCCGTATCCTTTGTCCCAAACTCATCCCGCAAATGCTCCTCCCAAAGATCGTTCAAAGCCTGCTGCGCCGCCGTCAACCCACTCCCAACCTTCCGCTCCTCGCTCATCCATCCCTCCTTCGTAGTGGCCGATCTTTAGATCGGCCCTCCTGGGTTTTCTTAGCCCTTTCCTACTCTGTCATCCCGACCGAAGTGGCCGGCTTTTTCTTCCGCGCCGCAGTTTGGCGCGCCGGCCACGAAGCGGAGGGATCACGGCAACCAATCAACTCCACTCCAATCGTTGTCACTGCCGACCACTTCTCTCTTTCTCTCTTCGTTTCCCCATTCACCGCAACCCTCCAAATTTGACCCGCCCCCACCACCTCCCCTAAAATAGTAGTTTCACCGTGACGCATTTTTTCGATTTGTTGCATTCATCCTTCCGCCCAGCGTGTATCCGCTGGGCTGCGTTGTTTCTGAGCGCGTCGTCTGCGTCCCGGCCGTCTCTTCGCGGCGCGCACCACTCCGCGCCAATCTCCCATCCAAGAGGTTCGCAGCATGCCCACTAAATTTGATGGACCCATCCCCGAAGGTCTCACATTCGACGACGTCCTCCTCCTTCCCGGCAAATCCTCCGTCATCCCCACCGACGTGGACACCGCCACGCAATTCACCCGCAAACTCACCATCAGCATTCCGCTCGCCTCCGCCGCCATGGACACTGTCACCGAATCCCGTCTGGCCATCGGCATCGCGCGTCAGGGCGGCATCGGCATCGTTCATCGCAACATTTCCATCGACCGCCAATTCGAGGAAATCGATCGAGTCAAGCGCTCCGAATCCGGCATGATTGTCGACCCTGTCACCATCTCCCCGGACATCACCATTTCCCAGGCCCTCGAGATCATGACCAAGTACCGCATCTCCGGCCTTCCCGTCACTCGCGGCACCCGCCTCGCCGGTATTCTCACCAACCGTGATCTGCGCTTCGAGAAAAATCATTCCCAACTCGTCGGCCAAGTGATGACCAAGGACAATCTCGTTACCGTCGCCGTAGGCACCACTCTCGAGCAAGCTGAAAAAATTCTCCAGAAACATCGCATCGAAAAACTTCTGGTAGTCGATCAGGACTTCAACCTAAAGGGCCTCATCACCGTAAAAGACATCCAGAAAAAACTCGAATATCCCCGCGCCTCC
>Ga0210409_10002416_pt1 | contig 22289 bp, 12 predicted proteins | sample IncBWH17MmetaG_FD_161649 | JGI IMG/M metagenome (GOLD analysis project Ga0210409, IMG submission 161649) | Forest soil microbial communities from Barre Woods Harvard Forest LTER site, Petersham, Massachusetts, United States - Inc-BW-H-17-M | ecosystem: Environmental > Terrestrial > Soil >...
GAGAAGTCGTGTACGTCAGCGCTCCAAATCCTGTTTGCGTCGACGGCTTCCCGGGAATCCCCGCAAGCACCATGCTCGGAAGCCCAAAATTGGGATGGTTGAACACGTTGAAAAACTGGATGTCGAACCGCATCTTCACTCGCTCGTTCAACGGAAACCACTTCGTAAGATAGAAATCACTCCACACGAAATCGGGACCCCGCAACGCATTGCGGCCAAGGTTTCCGAACTGACAGTTTTTCGCGCTGTCGCCGCCAAGGCAAGCCCCAGTACTCGGGTCCACGGTCGAGACAAACGCGGCAGGGTTTAGCCACTGCACCGTGCCCGGCTGCGTGACCCCCGGTATGGGTGCGTGTTCATAGAGGGGAACGTCGGGAACAACACTCGCGAATTGCGGCCCACTTCCATTCACGATGCCATTTCCATTCGCTGAATACGGCGTGTTCAAAACGGAAAAGGGAATCCCGCTGTGCCAGAACACCGTTCCTGATATCTGCCAGCCGTTCGCTGCGTAGCCGAGAGCCCGGTTTCGGGCCCTCACCGGCAAGGAATACACATATTGTGCGTTCAAATTGTGCCGGATGTCGTAATCACAAGGGCCGTAGTCCCGCGCCAAATCGCCGGGCAGCGGCGACAGAATCCCTCCCGCCGAAAACTGCAGGAATCCTCCGTTGGAGACGGTATCCATGCAGCGGCTCCAGGTGTAATTCAGCTGCCCCATAAACCCGTTTCCCAGGCGCTTCATCGCCGTTATTTGCAATCCGTGGTAGTGGCTGTTCGCGCCTGTCAAAAACTGCGTTACCGCTCCGAATCGCGGATCGGTGGACTGAGCATAAGGAAACGGGGCGAAGCAGCCGTCGCAGATACTCTGATAACCGTTTACCTGCGTCAGATAAGGCTGATTCACCGCTCGAGTACCAACATATTGCGCGCGAATGTTTCCCGTTGTTCCCAACTGGTGTTCCAGCCCGAGGCTCCACTCCATGAAGTACGGTGCGTGAAGCTTTCCGTCGGGCACCGCCGTGATGGCGACTGGAGGCAGGCATGTTGAGGGATTTGCCTGCGCAGACGCGCAGGAAAGCTCGCCTTGCTGAAAACCAGAACTGAAGATCTGACTCGCGGCCACGGTCGCGTCAATTGCACTGCCCGGGACTCCCGGAGCGATGGCCGCACCTCCAACCGTTCCCAGAAGACCACCCCGAAAAGTCTGGACATATGGCGGATTCATTCCAATCACATCGGCGATGGAGCCGGGCAAAAGATCACTGAAGAATCCGAAACCCGCTCGCACCACAGTCTTGGGTTCAAATTGCCAGGCGATCGCCGTTCTGGGTTGCAGTATCGCCAGCGGCGTCGAAGAAAATACGTTACCGAGACCCGTTTGAATCGTTTTGTTCAAAGGTTGATTCACATCATGCGGGATGGAATCGAAAGACCCCGCGAGCCGGGCAATGTGCTGGTGCGGATTCAACGGATTGGAGTTGAAGGTATCCCGTATTCCGAAAGTCCAAGTGAAACTTTTGGTCACCTTCCACGTGTCCTGCGCATAAAGATCGAGATTGAGAAAATTAAACGGCTCGTTAGCTGAGGTAGGGAAAGTCTCCGTCGCCGTGGAGGCGACGCCATAAATGTATTGCGGCAGCGTGCTGTAGGCCACCGTGGGAACCGAACCTTCCCCGAAGTCATAATCATTCAGGCGAAAAATTCGGGTATTCGTTCCAAAGCGAAATTCGTGAGCGCCATGGCTCCAGGCCAGATTGTCATTGATAAACAACCGACTGGCGCGTCTTCCCTGAACCCAGGTGTTGTCCAGCCCTCCAACGGTTGTGAAAGGAGCATTCGCTCCGCTACCTTGCAAAACGATCGGGAATGCCGCAAGCGTCTTCTCAAAATCGCTCGGACCGAACAGGCTTCCATACCAGGAAAACGCCGGGTTGAAGTAATTCACCAGATTTTGCGAGAAAACGTGTGTGTATCCTGCCGCGAAGGAGTACAGCGGTTGCGGAGAAAGAGCGTTGAACAACGGATTGATCGGATCGGTATACGCACCCTGCAGCCCGCTGTCCGTCTGAAAGCGCAACCAGGTCGTGTTCTCCTCGTTGATGTTGTAATCGATGCGGAACGTTTGCACCTGTTCGTGATCAGCGCTTGAATGCGAAACGCTCTGGCGATTGGCGCAACCGTTTCCGTCATTCGCAATTGCCGGTGCTGCGCCGCCCGCATCGAACGGGCAGCCAAGCACATTCAGCGGCGTTCCATTCGTATTTCCGTACAGCGAGAACATTTTTTGATAGAACGGCACGGACTGCGGCGATGGCTGGTAAACCGATCCAGTGACGGAATCCGTTCCTCCCAAGGGGAGTTGCTGCAACACGTAATTCTGAAACGCCGGAGTGGGGACAGTAGCGGCCGTGACTATGGGCAAGGCAATCCGAACCCACTCGCTATCGAAGAAGAAAAACAGTTTGTCGTGAAGAATCGGACCGCCCGCGCTGCCTCCAAAGTGGTTCACCGTGGAGCGCGGTTTGTGATTCCCTGGTGTGGCGTTCGTGAAATAATTTGCGGCATTAAACCTCGATCCATTCCACAGCTCATACAAGTTCCCGTGAAACTCGTTCGAACCGGACTTGGTTACATAGTTCACTTGCGACGCGCCATATCGCCCCTGATCAACGGAATAGGAAAGCGTGTTGACCGTCACCTCCGAAATCGAATTCAATCCCAGAACGAGGTTCGTCGACAGTCCGCTATTCAAATTCGTCAGCGGATCATTCGTTTCCAGGCCGTCCACGATGTACGCGTTGGAGAGAGCAGGAAGTCCGTTGAACTCCACATTCCCATATCCATTTGTGCCGCCGACGAAGTCATTGCCACTGCCTGCCGTGTTGACCAGCGCGCCCGCGGCAAACTGCAGTGGGTACGTTAGATCCCCGCCGGGATTGGGAAGATTCTCCAGCGCGGGTGCGTTCAAATTCGTGGATGTATTTGCGTTTCCCGGATTGATGAGCACCGGCTCGCTGCTGACCTCGACGGATTGTTTCGACTCCGCGACCTTCAGCGTGAAATTGACGGTTTGCTTCTGTCCCAGACCCGAAAACACGGAATCGTTGCGCTGCGGAGCGAAGCCCTCCGCGTCCGCCGCAACCGAATAGGCTCCGGGTTTTAATTGTGGAAAATTGAAGCGGCCTTGGTCGTCGGTCGTGGCGCTATGCTGCAGGTGTGTTTCACGATTTGTGATCGTCACGGTGGCGCCCGTAATGGCGGCGTCCGTCGCATCGGTTACTTGCCCGGCAATCGCGCTGGTAGTTTCTCCCTGCGCCAGGGTTTGCACCGGGAATACAGCCACCGAAAAGGCTGCAAGCAGTCCGTAAATCGCCATTCGCTTGGTCATGGTTCACGTTCCGAATCTCGCGCCGCGAAAAATCAAGACGGCCTTACTAAATTGCGAGTCTCCGAACGTCTTCCGCATTCACCGGCATTATGGGATGATATTAACCATAGTTAAGCATAAAAGTAAATGCCATTTAATATATGCGCAAAGGCAGTACGGCCATGATGTGAGAGGCAGGAATGCATAGCCTTGCCATTTCCGCGCATCGCGAGCATGCAAACGCAGAAAGCCCCCGCCCTTTCGAGTGGGGGCTTTGCCGTTCGGATTCCTTGCTGCCGGGAGCTACTTCCCGATCTTCTGCCCGATCACTTCTCCGGAAACGATGATCTCCACGCGGCGGTTCTTCTGCCTTCCCGCAGCCGTAGAGTTGTCCGCCACCGGCGACGTTTTCCCGAAGCCTTGTGCTGTGACGGTGTCCGCCGCCAAACCCTGCGAGACTAAGTAGTCCCGCACGGCATTGGCGCGTTGGTCGGAAAGCTTCATGTTCAGCTCGTCGCCGCCCGTGCTGTCCGTGTAGCCCTCAACCGCCAGGTGCAGCCCCGGATGTGCAAGCACGATTCCCGAAAGCTTCGCGAGTTTTTCCCGCGCTTCCGGCCGCAGATCGAACTTGCCGGTGTCAAATAGCACGTCGGCCATGTTCACGACCAGACCCCGCGGCGTGTCAGTCGTCTCTAGTACTCGGTTGAATTGCTCGAGAAGGGAAGCCCGCAAAGCCGCCGCGGCCTGCCTGGACCTTTCGGCGTCAGCCTTCGCGGCCTCTTCCTTGGCCTTTAACGCTGCCTGTTCGGCCGCCGCTGCGTCTGCAGCGGACTGCGCTCTCATGGCCGCTGCATCCGCTTCGGCCTTCATTTGCGCTTCTTTCGCGGCCGTCAATTCTGCTTGGCGTTTCGCCTCCACGGCCGCCGCTGCATCTGCTTCTGCCTTGGCTTTTGCTGCGGCTGTAGCTGCGGCTGCGTGGCGCTCGTTTGCAATGCGCTCTGCGTCCTGCTTCTGCACGGAGAGTGCGCGGGAATCTTCGGCAAACTGGATGGTCTGCCGCGCCGTGGATATGATCGTCTTCTTCTCCGCCTTGCTGGCGATTTGGTTTTCCACCATTTTCAAGCTGGAATCCGCCTTGGCAAAAATATCCGGCGCATACTGCTCTGCGCGCTGCGATTTCGCGATATCCACTGCGTTCCGCGCCTCATACACTTCCAACGGCGTGTTCTTCAAGTCCAGCGTCAGGGCCAGTGGATTGCCCATCTTTTGGTACTGCCCGCGCGTCATCAGCAGGTAATCGTTGTCGGGATAAATCTTGCCTTTGGTGTTCTTCTTCGTGTCGTTTTCAAGAACTACCTCTTCGCTCGGGAGGCGCACCGCGGAATAAGGCTCCGCAGTCACAATCATCGCGAAGGTCTGAAGCTGCGTGGTCACGTTCAATTTCCCGTCACCATTCTTGTCGGTCACAATCTCCCCGAGGTTGCCTGTCCGGCCGTCCGGGGAGATGGCCCACAGCACATATGTCAGAAATTCCGTCCCAATCGTCGAGGGTCGCGGCAGGCTGTTCACTTTCAATTCGATATCGGTCTTTCCCGTCTTAGCTTCTACCTTTGCCTCGCCGGACGCCTGGCCCGCCAGGCTCGTGCCGGTGAACACCACCTTCGTGCCGCCGCCTCCCACCACGTAGCCAATCGCCTTAATCTTCTTGGTAGTTACTGCGGAGGCCGGTACAGAGGGTTCTTGTGCTTGTGCCGAGGCCAGGCTAGCCGATGCCAAAGCTCCGAGCAGGACAAGACTCAGCGCGGTGATACGTCGCATAGTTTTCTCCAATATTGTCTCGGCCAGTTTAGAGGTTTTCCAGAGTGACTGGCTGTGGATGAGATTCTATAACAGATTCCTCATTCCGCTGCCCATAAATGGACGTAGCGGGAAGATATCGTAGGACTATGTTTCGCTACAGCTGATTTCAGATGAATATTCGCACCGCCAGGCCGGCAAGGGCGCCAAGGACGGATACTGCGCCGAAGGTCGCGCCCGCCACGCGCCATGAAATCGTCTTTCCAACCTCCAACGGGCTTTAGCCCCTGAAGAATGTCATGCGTTAGTAGATAATCGGCAGCTTGCCGAAGTCCGCTTCCAGATCTTCCGTGAACCGCAAAATCAACAGTGTTCGGTCGTCATGCGGTGGCCGACCGATGCCGGCATGTTCGTCGGTGGCTTTCACGATGCGCTGTGCAATCGTGTACCCCGGATCCTGCACCGCCACTTCCGACAACAGCTTCTTCAATCTCTCCACTCCATACTCTTCCAGGTCCGCATTCGTGGATTCGTGAATCCCGTCCGAAGCAAAAACGACGATATCTCCTTGCTGCAGGGAAAGTGTCAGCTCCTCGTATTCCGCCTCCGGCAGCAAGCCGAGTGGCATGCCGGATACCTGAACTTCCGTAACTTCTCCATTCCGGACCAACAGTGGAAAAGTGCCCCCAGCATTCGCGATCGTCAATTCACGGCCGGCCGCATCATACACGGCAAATTGCAGCGCGATGAAGCGAGCGTCCAGCCGCGCTGCCAGAAGCCGCGAATTCATCAGCTTCAACATCTCCGCGGGCTGCGCCTGCCGGTCGTTCACCAACTCGCGGAGTATCCCGATGGCTAGCGAACCATACAACGCCGCCGCCGTGCCTTTGCCGGAAACGTCCCCGTTCGCAATGGCCAGCCGTCCGATGCCATAGGGAAGTAAATCGTAAAAGTCGCCGCCCAACTCGCGAGCCGGAACATACGCAGTCGCGAGATCGAGTCCAGGAACTTCTTTCGCCCCGGTTGGCAGCAGTTGCCGCTGAATTTCCCGCGCAGTCTCCAGGTCATTCTGCAATCGTGATTGGTTCTCGCGCGCATCTTCGAACAGCCGCGCGTTCTCCAGCGATACGGTAATGAACGGCCCGAGCAAGTTCAACAATCGCTCGTGCTCCAGCGTGAACGCGTTCGGCCGCGCGCTTTCCAGATCCATCACGCCGATCAATCGGCCCTGCAGTAGCAGCGGAACCACTAGCTCCGAACGCACCTCCACCTCGCTTCCGCAAGCCAGATAGCGAGGATCCAGGCGCACATCATTGATCCGCAACGTTTTGCGTTCCGCCGCTGCGGTCCCGGTAATTCCCTGGTTGAGCGGCATGCTCACGCGCGATGGAATCGCATCCTGGTAGCGCATGGAGAACACGCTCTCCAGCATTTGCACCGATTCATTCCAGAGCATTACCGTGAACACATCGTAGTTCACGAATTTTTTCACCCGCTCGGCAATTCTCTGCAGCAGTTCGCCCCGATCCAGAATGGAAGTTAGTTCGTGGCTAACCTCGTAAAGCAGCGATAGCGTGGCGGCTTGTTCCGGCTGGCCCAGATAGACCGAAGCCGGAAGCGCATCCGCCTCTCCAAGAATGGAGAACGGGTAAAGTTGGGGACTTGGTTCCATGGTTGCGATTGTATCTTCTGTTCGTTAGATGTGAGGGACAGAACTTCGTTTCACCAGTTTCGATTCAAAATTCGAATTGGTGGGCTTCGAAGGATTTAAACTGAGCAGGAATATAAACGCGGTCGAGTCGGGGCGCAAATCCGTAGCAACGACTGCAGGACTTGAACGGGAGGGTATGACTTCAGTCGTGCCGTAAATCCGTGCCACCCAACCGGGCTTTAGCCCCCGAGGGTCGCGTCGCGCATTTTCAAGCTATCGAACTTCCCAGGTGTCCCCGGTCTTTAGCAGCTTTTCCAGGCTTCCAGCGCCTTTTTTCGCAATTACGTCTCGCACCTGATCGTTCACCACATCCTCATACCGTGGCAAATCATCCCAAGCCCGAAAAACGCCAAGTGGTGTCGGAAATCCCGGCCGGTGTTCCATATGAGCGAGGAGAAACGCGTAAGACGGTCGCGGGTGATGGGCGTCATGCACAACCAGATCCGCCTCGGTGATGCCATTCCCGAGCGCAACCACCTCAATGTCCCCGTCCGTCTTTCGACGAATGCCCTTGTCGCGATTCTTGCCGAACACCAGCGGCTTGCCATGTTCCAGCAGCAATACCTTCTCGCTCCGCGCGTCCTTCTCCGTAATCCCGGTCCACGCGCCATCGTTGAAGATGTTGCAATTCTGCAGAATCTCCACAAATGCCGATCCGTGATGCTTGGCCGCGAAACGCAACGTCTCTTTCAAATGACTCTGGAAAATGTCCACCGACCGTGCGACGAAAGTAGCCTCCGCCCCAATCGCCAGCGAAACCGGATTGAAGGGCCGGTCTGGCGAGCCATAAGGCGTGGATTTGGTCACCTTCTGAAATTCCGAAGTCGGCGAATACTGCCCCTTCGTCAACCCATAGATTCGGTTGTTGAAAAGCAGCACCTTGATCCCGACGTTGCGGCGAAGCATGTGAATGGTGTGATTCCCGCCAATCGAAAGAGCGTCTCCATCACCCGTTACCATCCATACTTCCAATTCCGGGTGAGCCACTTTCACTCCGGTTGCCACGGCGGGCGCGCGCCCATGAATCGTGTGAAAGCCAAAGGTGTTCATGTAATACGGAAACCGGCTCGAGCACCCGATACCCGAAATCACCACGAAATTCTCGCGCTTCACTCCTAGCTCCGGAAAAACCGCCTGCACCGCGGCCAAAATCGCGTAGTCCCCGCAGCCCGGGCACCAACGAACCTCCTGGTCCGTCTGAAAATCCTTCTTCGTCAATACTGGAAGAGCAGTTGTGGTCACGCGCAGTCTCCCCTAAAGTCCCAGCATCTCTTCGATTTTTTGTTCCAACTCGGTCTGCTTGAACGGGCGTCCCTGAATTTTGTTTAATCCCACCGCATCCACCAGAAATTTCGCTCGCAGCACCCACAGTAGTTGGCCCATATTCAGCTCCGGCACCAACACCCGCTTGTAGCGCTTCAAAATATCCCCAACATTCGACGGCAGTGGATTCAAGAATCGCAAGTGTAGATGCCCGATCTTTCTTCCGTGCTCTCTTTGCGCTTTCACCGCTTGCGTGATCGAGCCAAACGTCGAGCCCCACGAAACGATCAGCAAATCACCTGACTGGTCGCCGTTCGGCTCAACTTCGGGAATTTCCTGAGCAATCGCCGCCACTTTCGCCGCACGCACGCGAACCATGTTTTCGTGGTTCAGCGGTTCGTAATTTACGTTGCCGGTGCCATCCTGCTTCTCAAGCCCGCCGATGCGGTGCTCCAGTCCCGGCGTTCCCGGAACCGCCCAAGGCCGTGCCAGCGTAAGCGGATCCCGCTTGTACGGCATGAACCCATCTGGATTTGTTTCAAACTTCACGGGAATCTCCGGAATATCCTCAAGCTTCGGAATCGGCCACGGCTCCGAGCCATTCGCCAGATACCCGTCGGACAGCACAATCACCGGCACCATGTATTTCAGCGCAATCCGGCTGGCTTCCACTGCCACCCAAAAACAATCTCCGGGCGTTGCGGTAGCCAACACCGGCACGGGCGCCTCAGAGTTGCGTCCAAACAGCGCTTGCAACAAATCCGCCTGCTCCGTCTTCGTCGGCAAACCTGTCGACGGTCCGCCGCGTTGAATGTCGCAGACCACCAGCGGCAGTTCGGTCATAACCGCCAGCCCCAGCGCTTCTGTCTTCAGCGCCATCCCCGGCCCGGAAGTCGTGGTCATTGCCAGCGCGCCCGAATACGCCGCGCCAATCGCGGAAGTAATCGCCGCAATTTCATCCTCGGCCTGGAACGTCAGCACTCCGAAATCCTTGTATTGCGACAGTTCGTGCAGAATGTCCGAAGCAGGCGTAATCGGATAGCTGCCCAGAAACAGTTTCAACCCAGCCTTTGTCGCGGCAGCCACAAATCCAAGCGCCAGCGCCTGGTTCCCGCTGATATTCCGATACAACCCCGGTGTAAGCTGCGCCGGCGGAATCTCATAGCTGATCTGGAACGCTTCGGTAGCCTCGCAATACGAATAGCCGGCCTTTAGCGCCAGTTTGTTTGCCTCTGCCAGCAACGGCTTTTTCTTGAATTTGCCGTCAATCCATCGAACAGTCGGCTCCATCGAACGGTTGTAGAGCCAATAGCACATCCCTAGCGCGAAGAAATTCTTGCAGCGGTCCATGGACTTGGTGTCCAGGCCAAGATGTTCCAGCGCCCGCCGCGTGAGTCTTTGCAACTCCACAGGGAAAACGCGGAACTTGTCCAGGCTGTGGTCTTCCAATGGGTTGACGCTTACATGCGCCTTGCGCAGGTCCGCTTCTTCAAAACTATCCGAATTGACGATCAGTATCCCGTTGGCCTTCAGGTCCGCAACGTTGACCTTCAACGCTGCTGGATTCATCGCGATCAGAACATCCACCGCGTCCCCCGGTGTGTGAATTTCCCCTGAGGAAAAGTTCAGCTGGAAGCCGCTGACGCCCGGCACCGTTCCAGCAGGGGCGCGAATTTCCGCCGGATAATCCGGAAACGTAGCGATATCATTGCCATACAGCGCAACCGTGTTCGTGAACTGGCTGCCGGTAATCTGCATTCCGTCGCCGGAATCTCCCGCAAAGCGGATGACCGCCTGCTCGATGACCTCAGGCTTAAATTTACCGGCAGGAACTTCCGTCAAAGTGGACATCTCTACAAGTTTCCCCCGTCTTCTGCTGGCCCTATATAGGGTTAGAGAAGACCACGGCCCAGGAAGTTAGACGGTTCGATTGCAATAATTCGGAGCGAAGCGGACCGCCTGGAGCCGACACAAAAAGAATAACACAGCGCAACCCAGCCAAGGGCAATGCTAGGGGTGCCGCACCCTTCGTTCTTAACGGTGCGGGTTTTCTCTCGCGTATCAAGGTGGAACCATTCACCGCCACCTTTAAGCAATACTCGTAAGGCGCTTCTTGAATCAGCTCTCAAACTGCGCTTTCACTCCCTTAAATCGAAAAAAGAAGAGCCACCACACACTGATCGGTAAAAGCATGAACACAAACGCGATAGCCAACAGTTGTTTCAGGGACTCCACTTCACTTACAAACCGCTCTGGAATGAAAAATGTTTCAAACGGCCGCATTGCGATCATGGTTAAGCTCAGCACCAGCCCGATGCTGGCCATCAACATCGCCGCTCGCCGCGCCCAGGGTTTTAGCTGAAACAGACCGATACTTGTTCGGACTCCCACAGCAACAAACACTGGGGGCAACAGCGCCAGGATCGAAAACGCCAGCCATTGCGTTTGGTAGACGTATTTTCCGTTTGCGTCTTGTGGCAAGCTCAACAAAGGAACAAACATCCAGCCCCAAAGTAGCAGGGTAGCAACGCTCACCATCATGGCGAGTGCGGCCGACGCGGTAACACCTGCGGATCGTATTCTTTCCAGGGCCATGGTCTCCGAATGACACCACACCGGAGTGGCGCTGAATAGGGTTGTGGCTCGGAGCGCGTATCCAAAACGGTACTTGACGTTCGCTTTAGTTTCGCCTAAAGTGGGTACGCCGTGAGTCCCCAGATAGTGGTTACTTCTCGGTGCAAACAACGGAGGCAAAGATGGCTCTGACCAAACGTCAAAAAGAAGTGCTCGATTTCCTCGTTGCTTTCGAGACTAAGCACGGCTACGCGCCAAGTTTTGAGGAAATCGGCAAGGGCCTGAAACTTACCTCTCTCGCCACCGTTCACAAACACATCAGCACCCTCGAAAAAAAGGGCTTCATCCGTCGCGGTTACAACCAGAGCCGCTCCATCGAGATTGTGCAATTGCCCAAGCCCGTCAAGGATCAGGTGATGGAACGACGCCTGCACGAACTTCCACTAGTAGGGCGCATCGCTGCAGGCCGCCCACTCGAAGCTGTCGAAGAACGGGAAACCATCTCGCTCGGTGATTTCGCGCGCGGAGGAAATTCTTTTGTGCTTCAGGTGAAAGGTAACTCCATGATCGAAGATCACATCATGGACGGCGATTTCGTGGTCTGCGAGCAGACCCAGGTGGCCAACGGCGGAGATATCGTCGTGGCCCTCGTCGGCGGGGAAGAAGCCACGCTCAAGCGTTTCTATCGCGAAGGAACCGGCAAAATCCGTCTGCAACCTGCAAACTCCGAGATGGCTCCCATCCTCGTACCCGCCACCGACGTCAGAATCCAAGGCCGCGTCATCGGTGTACTCCGTAAATACTAAAGTATTTCTCATTCCAAACTCAGCATCTTTGCTGAGGTAAACTCTCTTTGGACATGTTGTATATCCTGCCCAGGGCATGCAAAGCTTGATTCCGCGAAGTCCACAGATCTTCCACAAAGATCATCTGCTCCGTGCGGTCGTTGCTCTATTTCTAACCCTGCTTCTGCTTGCCGCGCCGCCACCTGCCTCCACTTACGCGGTTCTCGCGCACCAGGCAATTATTGACACCGTCTGGGAATCGTATTTACGTCCCGCCTTACATCAGAAATATCCAAAAGCAACCGATCAGGAACTGGACGCCGCGCAAGCCTTCGCCTATGGCGGCTCCATCATCCAAGACATGGGCTACTACCCGCACGGGAGTCATTTTTTCAGCGACCTCACCCACTATGTCCGCAGCGGAGATTTCATCCGTGCTCTGCTGGACAACTCCCAGGACGTCTACGACTACGCCTTCGCGCTCGGCGCGCTGTCTCACTACGCCACCGACAACGATGGCCATCGCATCGCCACGAATCGAGCCGTTCCTATCCTGTATCCAAATCTGAAAAAGAAATTCGGCGACACCGTCACTTACGAGGATGACCCGCTCGCACACGTAGGCACCGAATTTGGCTTTGACGTTCTGCAAGTGGCGCAAGGGCGCTATGCCCCGGCGAAGTACCACAATTTTATCGGGTTCGAAGTCTCGGGACGCCTTCTGGAGACCGCTTTCCGTCAAACCTATGGCCTGGAACTCAAAGATGTCTTGCAAGACGAAGACAAGGTCTTGAATTCTTACCGCCATGACGTCAGTCAGTTGATTCCCAAGGCCACCCGGATTGCCTGGAGCCTCAAGGGAACACAGATTCAAGCCGATCAGCCAGGCATCACCCAGAAAAAGTTCCTCTACAACCTCTCGCGAGCGGATTACGAAAAGGAATGGGGAAAAGACTACCTCAAGCCATCCGCGATGGAGAAGTTCCTCGCCTTCCTTCTCAAACTCGTACCCAAGATCGGACCCTTGCGCGTCTTACAATTGAAAACTCCGACGCCGGAGACGGAAAAATTGTTTGAATCCAGCTTCAACGCCTCGGTAACCGGATATCAAAAGTTGTTAGCCGCCGAGCGGCAAGGTCATCTCGAGCTTCCCAATACAAATTTTGACGTTGGCAGCGAAAGCCTGCGAGGCAAGTACAAACTCAATGACAGTGCGCACGTAAAACTTCTGCGTCAACTGGCTACGCAAAAGTTCCAGGGCGTTAGCCCGTTGCTGCGGACCGAACTCCTCACCTTTTTTTCGGAATCCATGCCCACGTCGATGAACGCCAAACCTGCGCATGACACCTCCAAGGAAGAAAAAGCGCGAGCACAGATTGCTACCGACCTGGATGAACTCCGCCAAGCCACACTCATCGAGACTTCTCAGAAGCCGGACACTCCCAGCACGGCTGGGAAAGAAGCCACGCACTAAGGTAGACTGCTAACTCTTCTTCAGATATTCCGCGCCGCGCGCGCCAAAAAGGCCTAGGGTGAACACCCAACTTCAGAGCGTCCTCGTCATTCATCCCGAAGCTCCCGCTCGTGAAGCGGCCAAGACTCTTTTCGAATCGGCTGGCTATAGTGTCCGGCTGGCCGCAAATATCGAAGAAGCCATGCCCATGGTGCAAAGTTCTCCGCCGGATTTAATCCTGCTGTACGAAGACCTCACGCAGCCCAGTTCTTCGCTCTCTCTGACGGAACTCAAGGCGCTGGGCCCCGCCTCGAAAACGCGCATTGTCCTCTCCACGCCCGGCGGCGCAGCCCAACGCGCCGAAGGTTTCGATCTCGGCGCCGATGATGTGCTTCCGGCTTCCTGGGACGACGGCGAGCTTCTTGCCCGTGTGCGCGCCCAGTTGCGCCAAAAAGCAACCATCGATCAGTTCGAGGAGAAATCGCGCATCGCCGAAGAAAGCCGCGAAGTCGCGCAGACCGCCTTCCAGGCCTTGGCCGTTACCGAAAAAATGACCCGCGACGCCTTTTCCCTGGAACGCGCCATGAAAATCGGCGTCGGCTCGCTGATTGCCGTTGCGCTGGTCATCGCCGCTATTTTCTTGCTCTTTTCGCGCCGCGCGGACAAGGAAACCCGCCGGCAATTCTCCGTCATCGCGCAGTTGGAGCGTAGCGTTAAGTCAGAGGAACAGTTGCTGACCTCCGCGCGCAAATTGCGGACGGACCCATCCAACAGCGACGTCTTGCAACAGAAAGAAGAGTTGCAGCAACAAAGAGAAGAGCTGAAGCAGAAATTGTCCTCTTCCCAGGGCGCGGATGTAACTGCCTTGCGCAGCAAACTGGAAGAAACCACCAGCCGCCTCAGCAAAATCGAAGGCCAGTCGCAAGCCGCCGAAGACGTCATTCGTTCCTTCGCTCCAAGCGTCTGTCTGCTCCACGTCTCCGTGGCTTTCAACGAAAAGACTTCGGGGCGCCGCCTCCGCTACGGTGGAACCGATAGCGATGGCAGCCCGCTCAAAGACAGCGAAGGCAATCCCGTTTACACCACCGAAGGCCGCGGTCCGGAAGTGCGCGCTGATTTCTTCGGCACGGGGTTTATCGCCGGTGAAGGAAAAATCATTACCAATCACCACGTGGTTCAGCCTTGGTGGCAGAACGACGAACTCGCCGGTGCAATCCAGCAGGGTCTCGAGCCGGTAATCAGCGAGATGATGGCGTATTTTCCGGGCGAAACAAACGGCATCTCCGTCGCCATCTCGCAGATTTCCCAGGAAGCCGACCTCGCCGTGCTACACGCTGATCTCTCCGTTTTGCAACGGCCCATTCTGAAGCTGGACCCTACCAAGGAAGCCGCGATCAGCGGTCAATCGCTGATCAGCGTAGGCTACGCCACCGGCCTCGACGCCATCCTCGCCCGCGCCGGAGATGAAACCGTCCAGCAAATCGTCAAGTCCAGCGGTGGCGAACCAAAACTTGTCCTCAGCGAACTGGCCCACCGCAAACTGATTCGCCCGCTCATCACTCAGGGCCATGTAGGCGATGTCCTCCCGGACAAAATTGTCTACGACGCACAAACCACTTCCGGCGGTTCCGGCGGCCCGCTCCTCAACAGCCACGGCGGCGTAATCGGCGTCACCTTCGCCGTGGTCCGCGGCTTTGGCGGCTCCAACTTCGGCGTCCCCATCCGCTTCGCCCTGCCCCTCCTAAAGCACTAACCCTGTGCTTGAGGGTGGGCTCTTAGGATCAAGTGCCTCCAGCGCCTTCTTCCTTCCTTTGTAGCGGCGGTTTTAGGCCGCCCATCTTGGGTTTCTGCTTCTTGTGTAGGGACCGTCTTCGGAGGCGGTCCGCCAATTCAACGTAACGCAAACCGCCTGGAACTCTTGTGGATTCTTCGCCACATTTCTCATCGAACGTCCTGAGGCCCTGGGCCTGCGCCGAAGGCGCTCAATTTCAGCGTGTCCTCTCACCCATCCATTTTTCCTCTTCACTCTATACAAAATATCAATCCGACCCCGCCCCCACCCATGAAACAATGTAGAATTTTGCGGCTGGTGAAACACCAGGCCGTCTACTCTCCATGAAAAAACACCGCCCAATCCGCAAACTCCTCGCCGCCAACCGCAGCGAAATCGCTATCCGCATCTTCCGCGCCGCCACCGAACTCGGCCTGCGCACCGTCGCCATCTATTCCCAGGAAGACCGCCTCGCCCTGCACCGCTTCAAAGCCGATGAAGCCTATCAGGTCGGCAAAGGTAAAGGACCAGTCGAAGCCTACCTCGACATCCCCGGAATCATCGCCATCGCCAAAGAGCATCAGGTTGACGCCATTCACCCCGGCTACGGCTTCCTGGCGGAAAATCCTGCTTTCGCTCGCGCCTGTGCCAAAGCTGGTATCATCTTCATCGGACCATCGCCGGAACTTCTTGAACTCCTCGGTGACAAAACCGCCGCACGCCGTCTGGCCGCCGCCGCGAAAGTCCCCGTCCTTCCCGGCACCGAAAACGCCGTCCAGTCCTCCGACGAAGCCGAAAAAATCGCCGAGGAGATCGGCTATCCCGTAATCGTGAAAGCTTCCATGGGCGGCGGCGGCCGCGGTATGCGCGTGGTCCACGATGCCGCGCAACTTTCCGCGCGTCTCGAAGAAGCCCAGGGCGAAGCCCGCTCTGCTTTCGGCGATGCCTCCGTCTTCCTCGAAAAATATCTCCCGCGCGCTCGCCACATCGAAGTGCAAATCCTCGGTGATGAACACGGCAACCTGCTGCATCTCTATGAGCGCGACTGCTCCGTCCAGCGACGTCACCAAAAAGTGGTGGAAATGGCGCCGGCGGCAAATCTCCCCGAAAGGGTCCGCAACGAGCTCTGCGAAGCCGCGGTGGCCATCGCTCGCAAAGCAAACTACGCCAATGCAGGCACCGTCGAGTTCCTCTACGACGTCGATTCGCAAAATTGGTATTTCATCGAGGTGAATCCGCGCATTCAGGTCGAGCACACCGTAACCGAAATGGTCACCGGCATTGACATCGTTCGCTCGCAAATACTCGTGGCGCAAGGTCATAAACTCCACGAAGCGCCGCTCGCCTTGCCCGCGCAGGATAAAGTTCCGCTCTCCGGTGCAGCCTTACAGTGCCGCGTAACCACCGAAGATCCGGAAAATCAGTTCGCGCCCGATTACGGGAAAATCTCCACTTATCGTTCCCCAGCCGGTTTCGGCATTCGCCTCGACGGCGGCACCGCCTACGCGGGCGCCATGCTTGCGGCTTACTACGACTCGCTGCTCGTGAAAGTCACCGCGTGGGGCAGCAATCTCACCGAAGCCTGCCAGCGTATGGATCGAGCGCTCCGCGAATTTCGCATCCGCGGCGTCAAAACCAACATCCCCTTCCTCGAAAACGTCGTCAATCATCCCCGCTTCCGCGCCGGCGAAGTCACCACTTCTTTTCTCGATGAGTCTCCTGAACTCTTCCGTTTCGTAAGACGCGCCGATCGCGCCACCAAACTCCTTTCCTATCTCGGCGACGTAATTCTCAACGGCAACCCCGAAGTAAAAGGCAAGAAAGCGCCGGCAACCTTCGAAACGCCGGTACTCCCTCCCGTTCCCGGCATCGCTCCGCCGCCTGGCACGCGCCAGCTCCTGCAAAAACTGGGACCCAAGAAATTCGCCGCCTGGGCCCGCAAGGAAAAGCGCCTGCTCGTCACTGACACCACGTTCCGCGACGCTCACCAATCGCTGCTCGCCACCCGCGTGCGCACCCACGATCTTCTGGCTACCGCCACCGCAGTTTCGCAACGCCTGCCCAATCTCTTCAGCATCGAAATGTGGGGCGGTGCCACCTTCGACACTTCCATGCGCTTCTTGCACGAAGATCCCTGGCAGCGCCTCCGCGAATTGCGCGAACGCATCCCCAACATCTGTTTCCAGATGTTGCTGCGTGGTGCCAACGCCGTCGGCTATACCTCCTATCCCGACAACGTCATCATCGAATTTGTCCGAGAATCCTATCGCCAGGGCATCGACATCTTCCGCATTTTCGATTCCCTCAACTCCATCGAAAATATGCGTGTGGCCATCGACGCCGTTCTGGAAACCGGTGCCGTCTGCGAGCCCGCCATTTGCTACTCCGGCGATATCCTCGACAAAACCCGCCCGAAATATTCCCTGAAGTACTACATAAAGATGGCCAAGCACCTCGAAAAGCTCGGCGCGCATTTTCTCGCCATCAAAGACATGGCCGGTTTGTGCAAACCTTATGCCGCCTACGAACTCGTCAAAGCCCTCCGCCTGGAAATTGGCATTCCCATCCACTTCCATACCCACGACACCAGCGGCATCAACGAAGCCTCGCTCCTGAAAGCCTCCGAAGCCGGTGTGGACGTTGCCGACGCCGCAGCCGCGTCGGTGAGTGGCGGCACCAGCCAGCCCAATCTCAATTCCGTAGTCGAAGCCCTGCGCCACACGCCTCGCGACACCGAGTTGGATATCGACGCCCTCAATGAATGCTCGGACTATTGGGAAACCGTCCGCGACTATTACGCGCCTTTCGACTCCGGACCAAAGGCCGGCTCCGCTCGCCTCTATCAACACGAAATTCCTGGCGGCCAATTCACCAATCTTCGCGAACAGGCTGCCGCCATGGGCCTGGGTCATCGCTGGCGCGAAGTGGAACAAACCTACGCTGAAGTAAACCAACTCTTCGGCGACATCGTGAAAGTCACGCCATCCAGCAAAGTCGTGGGCGATATGACTCTTTTCTTGCTCGCCAAGGAAATGAAACCCGCCGATGTGCTGAAGCTCCCGGAGAATCACGATCTCGCTCTACCCAATTCCGTCGTGGAAATGTTCACTGGCGTCCTCGGGGTTCCTCCCGGCGGCTGGCCCAAAAAATTGCAAAAAATCGTTTTGCGCGGGGCAGTTCCCATGAAGGGCCGCCCAAGCGCCAATCTGCCAGCAGCGAATTTCGAACAAGAACGCACGCAACTGGAATCCAAGGTCAAGCACCCGGTGCCCCAGGACGAACTACTCAGCTACCTTCTTTATCCAGACGTTTTCCTGAAGTTCGACAAATTCCGCCACACCTATTCCGATGTCAGCGTCCTTCCCACGCCCGCATTTTTCTTCGGTCTGAAGCCCGGCGAAGAAATCACCATCGAAATCGAGCCTGGCAAAGTCCTTATCCTGAAATTTCTCACCACCAGCGATGCGCATCCCGACGGCACGCGCACTTTGTTCTTCGAACTAAACGGCCAGCCGCGCGAGGTCAACGTTCGTGATCGTTCTCTCCGCGTAGTCGAACGCGCTCATCCGAAAGTTGATCCCGCCGATCCCGGCCAGGTGGGCGCACCCACCGCGGGCCTCGTTAGCGGAATCGCCGTGCACGCTAACCAGCGCGTCGAGCGAGGTGCTAAACTTCTCACACTGGAAGCCATGAAGATGCAATCCAACATTTACGCGCCCATCACGGGTCTGGTCTCGAAGCTGCTCGTCGCCCCGGGTCAGCATGTCGAAGCCAAGGACCTTCTCGTCGCCATCGTTCCGTGAGCCAGCCCAATCTCATCAAACATGAACAGTTTCCTTCGCGCTCCCTGCGCAACAAACGCGACCTGATCGTCTATCTCCCTCCCGGCTACGACGCCCAACCTGGCCGCCGCTTTCCCGTGATTTTTCTTCACGACGGGCAGAATCTTTTCGACGGCTCCACATCCTTTATCCCCGGAATGGATTGGCACGTCGGCCAAACCGCGGACCACGGAATCTACGAAGGCCGCATCGCACCGCTCATCATCGTTGGTCTCTACAACGCAGGCAAACAAAGGTTGGGCGAATACACGCCAACCCGCGTGCCCCGCCTTGGCGGCGGTCGCGCCAATCGTTACGCGAAATTTCTTCTCGACGAAGTGCAGCCCTTCGTGCGCAAAACCTACCGCGTGCTGGACGGCCCGCAAAACACCGGCATTGGCGGATCATCTCTCGGCGGGCTCGTTTCACTATATCTAGGCCTTCGCATGCCCGAAACCTTCGGCAAAATTGCCGCGCTTTCTCCGTCGGTCTGGTGGAACCAGCGCGTCATTCTTCGCTTCGCCGCCGCTGCTCCCACAAATCCCACGCCGCGCATCTGGCTGGATGCTGGCACTCGCGAAGGCGGCCGCACCGTGGAAGATGTCGAGCGCTTCCGCGACGTCCTCCTCGGCAAAGGTTGGCAACTCGGCCGCGACCTGCACTATCAGCGCGTCGAAGGCGCCGAACACAACGAAGCCGCCTGGGCCCAGCGCGTCGGCCCCTTCCTCCAATTCCTTTTTCCCGCAACCGAATCCCGTATATAATCCGCCCTTCGTTGCAGCACGTTTTCCGCTCGTGACTTTGTAGGGGCGGCTTTAGGCCGCCCTCTTGGGTTCAATCTTCGGGTTTTTCTTCTTACGCCTGGCTCTAGGGGACGCCGGCTCAACCATGTCCACCCGACCCATCACCATCCTCTGCATCTCCTCTTACGAAAAGGGGCAGGAATTTCTACGCGCCTGCAAACGCCTCGGCTGCACTGTCTTTCTTCTCACCGTCGACAAGCTTCGCGACGCCGACTGGCCAAGAGAATCCATCGACGAAATGTTTTTCATGCCCGCCGAACTCCCCATCGCCGAACTCACCAACGCCGTTACCTTCGCCGCCCGAACCCGCCACATCGATCGCATCGTTGCCCTCGACGAATTCGACATGGAAAATGCCGCCGCCCTCCGCGAACACCTCCGCGTTCCGGGCATGGGCCTCACCACCGTCCGCTATTTTCGAGACAAGCTTTCCATGCGCGGGCGCGCCAGGGAAGTGGGCATCCTCGTTCCCGAATTTGTCCACATCCTTAATTACGAGGATCTCACCGACTTCATGAAACGTGTCCCTGGCCCGTGGTTGCTCAAGCCACGCTCGCAAGCCTCTGGCATCGGCATGAAGAAAATTCAAGCTCAGGAAGAACTGTGGCCCTGGCTGGAACAACTCGGCGACAAGCAATCCGAATATTTGCTCGAGCAGTTTATCCCCGGAACCGTTTTCCACGTCGACAGCGTCGTCTCCGAGCGCGAAACGCTCTTCGCCGAAGCGCACGGCTACGGCGCGCCGCCTCTCGAGGTCTCGCATCAAGGCGGAGTCTTCACCACCCGCACTGTGCAACGCGATTCTCCGGACTCGCGAACCCTCAAGGATCTGAATCGCGAAGTGATCGAAGGCCTCGGCCTGGTTCGCGGTGTAACTCACGCCGAATTCCTGAAAGCTCACGCGGACAATCGCGTGTACTTCATCGAAATCGCCGCCCGTGTCGGCGGCGCCTACATCTCCGACGTAGTCGAGGCGGCCACGGGTCTGAATCTCTGGCGAGAATGGGCTCACCTAGAAGTCGGAGCAGGGAAGCAGCCTTACGAGCTTCCTCAAACGAAAAAAGACTATGCGGGCGTCATCCTTTCCTTGGCTCGCCAGGAGTATCCCGACACTTCTGCTTACAACGACCCGGAAATTGCCTACCGCATCTCGAAATATCATCACGCTGGCTTGATCCTGAAATCGCCATCATTCCAAGGAGTCGACGAACTCCTCAGCTCCTACAGTCAACGCTTCATCTCGGACTACCTGGCCACTCAGCCCGTACCCGATAAGCCAAGTTCGTAAGAAAATCCGGTCAAGTATTTTCGCCTTCTCTTTGCGCCGGTCTTTGTCCAGTTCGCCACCCTGTCCATAAGTCTAGTTACTTTCAAGCAATGGCGGCCTATACTTTGTTTGCGACGGGCTTCCCGCAGGCTTATTGTCTTTCTACCCCGGGGCGGAATTCGCGTGGGGTGGTATCCCTTGGGAGGTCCGATGTGGAATAAAAAACCGGATGCGCCGCAACACACCCAGCTGCCGGCGCAACCGGAGTTAAAAAATTTACCTGTGAATCCGCCGCCGAAATCTTCTGCGGCCACTTGGGAGGGAACAAGTACCATGAGCACTGATGCATTGCGTCCGATGGGTGCAACCTCTGATCGCGCCACCGCGCGTCTCGGGCCAAGCCTGCATGTCAAAGGCGAAATCTCCGGCAGCGAAGATCTACTGATCGAAGGTTCCGTGGAAGGGCTGGTTCAACTCGACGAGCGCAAACTTACCGTGGGCGCTTCCGCCAAGCTGACCGCCGACATTATCGCCCGTGAAGTGGTGGTCTACGGCGCGGTGAAAGGCAACCTCCGCGCGAAAGACCGCATTGAAATCAAGAAGGACGGTTCCGTGCACGGTGATCTCACCACCGCGCGCATCATGATCGAAGACGGCGCCTACTTCAAGGGCTCCATCGAAATCGACAAGTCCGGCGAAAAAGACACCGGTGCTAGCGCTTTCGCAAAATCGTCACCTGCCACCGCGGGTGTTGGTCCCAAGACAATTTAATTTTTTCAGGGCAGCAATGCCTCCATCCCAAGCACGGCGTCCCGGTTCCACCGGGGCGCCGTTTCATTTTCAGCGGTCGCTTCGGGCCGATCTCCGCGTAGCGCTGGCCTCTGGCCGGCGAGACGCCAGCGCTACCTGCCTGCCGTTCGGAATTTCGAGTTTTTACCAATTAATACATTGACAACTACATATTCTCCCGCTATCTTGTCGATCTCTTCAATCTCAACAGCGGCGTGCCTTAGGCCACCTCCCACTGCCAACCGCGCCGTCGCTGAACCGGAAGAGCTGGATCAATTCGCATGCGCAGACACGCGCTCATGCTCGTGGCTTACGGACTTGTCTTTTTGATCTCCACGGCTGGATGTGGAGGAGGGGGAGGAGGGGGCGGGGGTGGGAGCCAGTCCCCTCCTCCTCAACCGGATTTTGCAATTTCGCTTTCCAGCTCCAGCGTCACTCTTCTCGAAGGCACAACCAGTTCACCCGTGACCGTCGCCGTCACTCCGACCGGCAGCTTCACCGGTTCGGTAAACATCGCGCTCAACGGTATTCCCGCGGGCGTCACTGCGAACCCCAGCGGCACCTTCTCCGTACTTGCCGGCCAGAGCGCCTCCGTAATCTTCGGCGCCTCGTCTTCCGCCGCCACCGGTCAATTCAATATCACCGCGGCCGGCAACAGCGGCTCGCTTTCCCACTCCAGTAATCTCTCGCTCACCGTTCAGGCCGGCGTTCCCACAAATCTTCCGCGCACTTCGTACTTGCGCAACGACTCCGTTGCCTCCCTCGAGAATCCCGCCGGCGAACCCCACCGCCGCCACATCATCTACGATTCCTCGCGCCAGCAACTTTTCGTCGCCAATAACGCCATGAATCGCGTCGAAGCCTACTCCACGTCCACCTCACCCG
>Ga0210409_10002417_pt1 | contig 22278 bp, 17 predicted proteins | sample IncBWH17MmetaG_FD_161649 | JGI IMG/M metagenome (GOLD analysis project Ga0210409, IMG submission 161649) | Forest soil microbial communities from Barre Woods Harvard Forest LTER site, Petersham, Massachusetts, United States - Inc-BW-H-17-M | ecosystem: Environmental > Terrestrial > Soil >...
AACTTTTGTTGCGTTTACGGGAATGCGATCGTCCACGTCGAAGCATCACAGCAACCGACACGGGAGAGGGAGAAGCGACATGGCCACTGAGAGCGTCGCCGCCGAGGCATCGGGACAGGCACCACTCGCCGGAGCACCCGCCAACGGACGCGTAGAGAGCAAGGGGCTGAAGGGCAACGCGATCGGCTACATCTCGAATGTCGTCATCTCGACGGCATCGGTCGCACCGGCATACTCGATCGCGGCGACCCTCGGCTTCATCATCGCCGACCCAGGCGTCGCCCAGCACGCCCCCGGCGTGCTGTTGGCGGCGTTCGTGCCGATGTTGCTCGTCTCGCTCGCCTACCGCTACCTGAACAAGGCGGACCCGGACGCCGGCACTTCGTTCGCCTGGACGACGCGCGCCTTCGGCCCCGGCTTCGGCTGGCTCAACGGCTGGGCGATCTTCCTCGCCGACGTCCTCGTGATGGCATCGCTTGGCTCGGTTGCCGCCATCTACACGTTCAAGCTCTTCGGATGGCACTGGGCGGAAACGCACAGCGGAGCCGCTCTGGGCGGGTGCGTCCTCTGGATCCTGCTGATGACCTGGATCTGCCACCGCGGGATCGAGCTCTCGGCACGCATCCAGCAGGTGCTGCTGAGCTTCGAGGTCGTGATGCTCGTGATCTTCTCGGTGGTGGCGATCGTCGATGTGTACAGCGGCAACGGTGGAGCCGGCGCGATCGAACCGCACGCGTCGTGGTTCAACCCATTCGCGATGCCCTTCCACGACCTGGTCGTGGCGCTGCTGCTCGGGATCTTCATCTACTGGGGCTGGGACTCGGGCGTCTCGGTCAACGAGGAGTCCGAAGACTCAAATGAGGGCCCGGGCCGCGCCGCGGTCGTCTCGACGATCCTGCTCGTCCTGATCTACCTGCTCGTCTCGGCCGGCGCGCAGTCCTACCACGGGGCCAACTTCTTCATCGGCGAAGCCAACGAAGGGAACCGTGAAGACGTCTTGAACGCGCTCGGCAAGGGGGTACTGGGATCCGTGGGGGTGAAGTTCCTGATTGTCGCCGTGCTGACCTCGGCCGCCGCATCGACACAGACGACGATCCTGCCCACCGCGCGCACCACCCTCTCGATGGCGAAGTGGGGCGCGATCCCCTCGGTGATCGGGAAGATCCACCCGCGCTTCCTGACGCCGACCGTCTCGACGTGGGGCTTCGGCCTGATCTCGATCCTGGTGGCGGTTCCGCTGATCCTCATCTCGAGTCAGGTACTCGAATTGGCGGTTGTCGCGCTCGGAATCCCGGTCTGCTTCTACTACGGCTCGACCGGGTTCGCCAGCGTCTGGTACTACCGCAAGGAGCTCTTCACGACCGCGCGCAAGTTCGTGCTCGTCGGGCTGCTCCCGCTCGCCGGCGGACTGATCTTCTACGGCATCGGGATCTACGCGATCAAATACTACGGTCACAAGGCCAACGCGGAAGGCAAAGAGTATCTCGGCCTGACGCTGCCGCTGTGGTTCGGCGGGGTGGGAATGCTCGTCGGCATCCCGCTGATGGTCATCTCCCGCTTCTACTTCCGCCCGTTCTTCTCGCGCAAGACCGAAACGGCGGCAACCGGCCTGCTCGACGCTCCCGTCGAGCGCGCCCCGGCACGCCTGATGGGACGCGAACACGTCACCCGCGGAGTGCACCTGCTGACGCCGGAGGCGGACGGGGGCGCCGACGGGGCGCCCGCGCCGGAGGCGGACGGGGGCGCCGACGGGCCGCCCGCGCCGGCCGGCGATACGACCGATACACGCAACCCGTAGACCTAGGGCCGCGCGCCGGCGGGGGCCTCGAGCTCCTGCCGGCCGGTGGGTGATCCGAGCTCGGCGAGCATCTCCAGGAACGGACCCGCGGGGAACGCCTCGGGCCCGAGTACGCCGGCGCCCTTCCATGCGCCGCGATCGAGCAGCTCCAGCGCGACGATCGGGTTGATCGCCGTCTGCCAGACGACCGCCTGGGCGGCGTACTCGCGCATCGTCTGCTCGTTGTCGACCACGTGATAGAGGTAGGTCGAGCGCGGGGAGCCATCCTTGCCCGTGCCACGGACCCAGGTGCCGGCGCACGTGCGTCCGGTCATCCGCTCGCCCAGCGTCGCGGGGTCCGGCAGGACGGCGGCGACGACGTCGCGCGGTGAGACCTCGCACCCGCGAACCGTGACGGGCGTGGTCGAGTCCAGGCCGACCTTGTGGAGCGTGCGAAGCACTGCGATGAACTCGTCGCCGAGCGCGTACTTGAACGTCACGCGATCGCACTGCACCCAGCGCGGGATGAGCACGACCTCCTCGTGCTCGACGTTCACGCATTCGAGCCGACCGATCCCCTCGGGGAAGTCGAACACCTCCGGCTCCGAGAACGGCTCTGTCGTGTAGTGGCCGCGCCCGCGCTCCCAGATGAGCGGCGGGTTCAGGCACTCCTCGATCGTCGTCCAGATGGAGAACGTCGGCGCGAAGTCGTAGCCCTCCACGCTCAGGTCGGCGCCGTCGCGCACCCCGGCTTCCGTGATGCTCGAGAACAGCTCGTCCGCGGCATACCTGGCGAAGACGTCCGACATGCCGGGCTCGACGCCGATCCCGACAAGCGCGAGCAGGCCGGCGGCCTCCCACTCCTCGTGCCTGGCCAGCTGGCGCTCGCCGAGCAGCTCGCCCGGCAGTTCATATGGACGTTCAGGATGGGGATGGGAGAGGGTCATCGCCATGTCGAGATAGGTCACCCTCGCCTCGAACGCCGCGTTGAAGATCGGCTCGTTGAAACGCGGGTCGGTCGCGTTCAGGACGGCGTCGGCCCTCACCCTGCTCATCAGCTCGGCCAGCTCCGCCTGCTTGGAGGCGTCGACTCGCTCGGCCGAGAAGCGGTCCGGCTCGGCGAGACCGTAGGCGACGGCCTGCGCGCGCTCCAACGCCACGTCTGCGAGGACGACGTGCTCGAACACGGGACGGCGCTGGGCGATCGCCGCGAACGCCGAACCGACTCCACCAGCTCCAACCACCAGCACCCTCATCAGCGCCAGTGTGACGCAATCGGCGAGACCGGGATGGCACACGCGCGGCGGGCCGATGCGCCGCGGTGTCGCATGTGGCTCACGTATGCTGCGCCGATCCGCGTGGTCGAGAACACGAGCAGACGATGAGCACCGGCGTGCCCAGCCCCCCGCGTACGCCCACCGGATCGCCCGACACGCCTGGCGTCGGGCACCCGACGCATGGGGACGGCGTGATGCCTGGCGCCGGTCGGTCGACCGCGGGGCGCGCCCGCTGGGCGCCCTCGCCGGCGCTTGGCCGTGCGGAGCTCCTGTGGCTGGTCCTCGCCGGGATCGCGCTCGCCGTGATCACGACCTGGCCGTTGATCCTGCACATGCCGAGCAGGATCGCGCCCGACCTCGGCGATCCGGTGCGAACCGCCTGGGAGGTCGCTTGGGTCGGCCACGCGATCCTGCATCAGCCGCTGCACCTGTTCGACGCCAACGTCTTCTATCCGCATCGTCTCAGCCTCGCCTTCTCGGACTCCCTGCTCGGCTACGGACCCGCGGGGATCTTCGGGTCGGGCACCGTGGCGGCGCTCGTCCGCTACAACCTGCTGTTCCTGTTCGCGTGGTCGCTGTGCTTCGTCGGCGCCTACCTGCTGGCACGGGAGCTCGGCCTCGGCCGGCTCGGAGCGGGCGCGGCGGGTGCCGCCTTCGCCTACGCGCCCTACCGCGTGACGGAGGCCGGCCACCTGCACGTGATCTCCTCGGGCGGCATTCCGCTGGCGCTCTTCCTGCTGCTGCGGGGCTACCGCCGTGGGTCCCGCTGGCTCGTGCTCGCCGGCTGGCTCGTGACGGCGTGGCAGGTGAGCCTCGGCTTCACGCTCGGCCTGCAGTACTGCTACCTGCTTGCCATCCTCGCGGCGATCGCAGCCGTCTTCTGGTGGCGCGGGCGCCTCACGGTGGGCGGGGGCGCTCGTCCGGTAGCTGCCGGCGGCGACGGCTCACCGCGCGCGGGGCAGGCCACGGCGCCGGCGGGAGGCGGCCGCGGAGCCCTGATCCCCCGTCAACTGCTCGCCGTGACCCTGATCGGCGTCGCCCTGACGGGAGCCATCGGCGTCTACCAGTCGGTTCCCTATCTGAAGATCGCCCATGACTATCCGACGGCCAAACGCACGCTGAAGGAAGTGAAAACGTACTCGGCCGGTCCCGCCGCGCTGCTGGCGGCCTCCTCGGAGAACCGCGTCTGGGGTGGTGTGACCTCGGGCATGCGGGCCAAGGTCCACTCGAAGAACGAGAGCGTCTTCTTCCCGGGCGGGCTGATCCTCCTGCTGAGCGCGATCGGCCTGGCGGGGGTCGGCGGATCGGCGTTCACACCGCGATTGCGCCTGGGCCTGGCGCTCGGGATCCTGACCGTTTCGCTGCTGGCGCTCGGGCTCGGGCTGACGGGCGCCGGATATCCGTTCCGGCTGGTGCACGACTACGCGCCGGGCTGGGACGGCGTGCGCGTACCGGGGAGGATCTTCACCCTGGGCACGCTGTTCTACGCGCTGCTCGCCGGCGCCGGCGTCCAGTGGCTCATACGCCGTATGGGCCCGTGGAGCGAACGCCACTCGCTGCGCGGGCTGCCCGCGCTGCTCGGCGTGGGGCTCGTCATCGGCCTCGTCGGCGAAGGGGCCGGGCACCTCGCCCATCCCGTCGTTCCCCAACCTGCGCGCGCGGAGATCGGGCTGGTGGCCCCGCTGCTGGACCTGCCGACCGACGGGCCCGCCGACCGACTGTGGCAGTACTTCTCGACCGATGGCTTCTACAAGATCCCCGGGGGCAACAGCACCTTCGACATCTACAGCGTCGATGACCTGCGCGGCGGGATGGACGGCTTCCCCGACAGGGCCAGCGTTCAGAAGCTGCGCTACTACGGCATACGCACGGTGGTACTACACCTGAAGATGCCGCGTCTGCCCGGAATCGTGGGCTATGCCCATGCCGAGCCGCCGAACGCAGCCCTGGCCGCGGCGAAGCCGATCAGTGGGCTGGGCATGACGCGACGACAGGTGGGCTCGCTCGTCATCTATCAGATCGGCCCCGGGCCGAAGGCGCTTCACCCCCACTGATGGATCCGGCGCAGGGCGGATCCGAAACGCGAACGACCGGGGCACCCGTTTCCTCGGCCGTCGCCGGGACGGGCTCTGGTCGGGGGCCGCGTGTCCGGCGCCGCACGGCGCTGTGGGCGGTGCTGCTCGTGGGGCTCGCGTTCGCCTCGGTGATACAGAACTGGTCCGACAACCAGAGCTCCCACTACGACCTGATCCGGGCGCTCGACGCCGGCCGCACGACCATCGACGCCGGGCCGTACCGCACCAAAGACAAGGCCTACTACCACGGGCACTGGTACTCGGCGCGGGCCCCCGGGCTGGCGATGTACTCGCTGCCGTTCTACGAGCTGCTGCAGGCGGTCGACGCCCCTGCCGTTGCACGCGCTTCGCAGGCCCTGCGCGGCGAAGACGAGATGATCTACTTCGTGGGGCTGTGGGGCAGCGTGCTCCCCGGGCTGGTGATGCTGCTGCTGGTATGGCGCGTCGCCGATCGCTTTGAGCCCGGCTACGGCGGACCGACCGCGGTCGTGCTCGGCCTTGGCACGATGGTGCTCCCCTTCTCCACGTTGCTGTTCTCGCACGTGCTCGCGGCGACGCTGGGCTTCGCCGCGTTCGCGATCATGATGCGCGAGCGCGCCGGCCCGCCGAGGCCTATGCTGCTGGCGGCGGCCGGCCTGCTGATGGGCTACGCGATCACCTCGGAGTATCCGTTGGCGCTCGTGGCGGTGGTGCTCGGGCTCTACCTGATCGCACGCCCGGGCGCTCTGACGCCCGGGCTGCTCGCGAGCCGGGTTGGCGCCTACGTGCTGGGCGGCGTCCTCGGGATCGTGCCGCTGCTCCTCTACAACCACGCCGCCTTTCATTCGTGGACGCACCTGGCGTACTCCAACATCCCCCAGCAGCAGAAGGGCTTCTTCGGGATCTCCGCTCCGAGCCTGCCCGTGCTGGGGACGCTGCTGTTCGACTCCCGCGGCCTGCTCACGCTCTCGCCCGTGCTCGTGATGGGCGCCGTGGGCACGGTCCTGCTCTACCGCCGCGGCAGCCGTGCCGAGGCTCTCACGATCGCGGCCGTCTGCGTTCTGTACCTGGGCTACAACTCCGGTTACTACCTGCCATTCGGCGGGGGCGCGCCAGGCCCGCGCTTCCTGATCACGATGCTGCCGTTCCTGGCGTTTCCGATCGCCATGGCCCTCCGGCGCTTCCCCGGCCCGACTGTGGCCCTGGCCGGGGTCTCGATCGCGACGACCGTCATAGCCACGATCACCCATCCGCTGGTCGGCTATGAGACCGAGACGGTGATCTGGGCTCGACTGCTCGGCCAGGGCTCCTTCCAGCCGACGATCGCCTCGGCCTTCGGGCTCGGCCGCGGCTGGGGCGCGATCTGGCCGTTCTTCCTGGCCGCCGGTGCCGGCCTGGTGGCGACGGTGTGGGCCATGCCGCGCCTGCGCATCTCGGGCGGGACGCTGGTCGCGGGCGTGCTCGCGCTGCTCGCCTGGGCCCTGTTCGCGGCACTCGCGCCTACCGTGCTCGGGATCGACCACCGCGGCCTGCTCAGTATCGTCAAAGCCGGCGACAACCTGGCCCTGCACAAGGGCTTCGGCGACTACCCGTTGCGTACGCTTGCGCCGATCGCCGCCGCCTGCGGCTTCCTCGCGCTTGGCGCCCTGGCCCTACTGCGCGGCGAGCCCGATCCGCCGCGAGCGCCGCACGACGCCGACCGCGCGCCCGCGCCCCGGGCGGCGCTGTCGGCCTGAGCGCGGCTAGCCTCGATCGCTCTCGGGAGAGGGCTCCTCGGAAGCCGTGGCCGGCTCGCGCAGGGCAGGGTCGGCGACGACGCGCACGTCGACGCCCGGCAGCCCCTCGAGCAGGCGGGCGAGCAGCGAGCGGCCGTCGGAGGGGCCAAGCAGACGGCCGAGGCCGCGCCGTTCGGAGGGCGTGCCCATCAGCACATAGGTGCTCCCGAGCGATCGGGCCGTCGCGATCGCAACGTCGGCCACGTCCTCGCCCTGCTCGACGTGGAGCCGCGCACCGAGCATCGCGGTGAGCCGTCGCAGCTCCTCCAGGCGTTTGCGGTCCTCGGCGCTCGGCGGGCGCCCGGGCGGACGGACGACGAGAACGTCCAGGTCCGCGTCGAGCCGCTGGGCCGAGCGCCAGGCGCGGCGCACGACATGCTCGGACTCGGGCGCGAGCGTCGCGAGCGCGAGCAGCCGCTCGGCGATCGGCTGGGGAGCGCTCTCGCGCGCCAGCTCCAGCCCGTCCTCCTCCCGCCGGGGCATCGGGCCCGAGCGATCGGAGATCGGCCAACGCACGAGGCGCTTGATCTCGACGTCCTCGGCCACCTGGCGAAGAGCCGTCTCGCGCAGCGCCGAGAGGTTCTCGATCTTGAAGAAGTGGTTCAGCGCGGCGGGCACGCGCTCGGCGGGGTAGACCTTTCCCGCGCGCAGGCGCGCGATCAGCGCCTCGGGGGTCAGGTCGATCAGCACGACCTCGTCCGCGGAGGAGAGCACCTCGTCGGGGATCGTCTCGCGAACACTTGTGCCCGTGAGCTGGCTGACCTGGTCTTTCAGGCTCTCCAGGTGCTGAACGTTGACCGTAGAGAAGACGTCGATGCCGGCGTCCAGCACGTCGCGCACGTCCTCGTAGCGCTTCTCGTGCTCGACGCCCGGCGCGTTGGTGTGGGCGAGCTCGTCGATCAGGCACAGCTCGGGCCTGCGGGCGAGAATGGCCGGCAGGTCCATCTCCTGGAGCGTCCTGCCGCGGTAGACGACGCTGCGGCGCGGGATCGTCTCGAGCCCCTCGGCCTGCTCGATCGTCTCGGCGCGGCCGTGCGGCTCGAGGTAGCCGATCACCACGTCGCGGCCGCTCTCGGCTTCCGAGCGACCCTCCTGCAGCATGCGATAGGTCTTGCCGACGCCCGGTGCCATGCCGATGAAGACCTTCAGGTGTCCCCGTTCGCTGGCCATGGGCGCGCGTATGGGACGCTACCGAAGTGACCTCCTTTGAGACGGGGGCTGCCGTGCTCGGCGGTCTGCTGGTCCTCGGCGCCCTGCTCTCGGGTGTCGCGCGCCGCAGCATCCTCTCGCTCGCTGCGCTGTTCGTGCTCGCGGGCTTCCTCCTCGGCGAAGGGGCCGCCGGCGTACTGAAATTCGACGCGAGCTCGGGGTTCGTGCGCGACCTCGCGAGCGTCGCTCTGATCGTGATCCTGTTCCGCGACGGCCTGGAGGTGGACACGGAGCTATTGCAGAGCCACTGGCATCTGCCCCTGCGCAAGCTGGTCATCGCGATGCCGATCACGGCGGTGATCATCGCCGTGATCGCCCATGCGCTCGTCGGTCTCGACTGGACCGAGTCGTTCCTGCTCGGAGCGCTGCTCTCGCCGACCGATCCGGTGCTCTCCTCGGGCGTCGTCACCGATCCGCGCGTACCGCGCGTCGTGCGCCATTCACTGAATCTCGAGTCGGGCCTCAACGACGGGCTGGCCCTTCCGGCTGTGCTCGCCTTCGCCGCCGCGCTCGCTCCCGGCAGCGGACACTTCGTCTGGTGGCACTACGTGCTCGAGGACATCGGGCTCGGGCTGGCCTTCGGGCTCGCCTGCGGATTCGTCGGATCGGTGCTGATGCCCCGCCCCACCCGCGAGCACCTCGGTCGGCCGATCCCGGCTCACCAGAAGGCCCTCTACGGGCTCGGTCTCGCGTTCGCCACCTATGGCCTGGCCGTGCTGCCCCCACACGGCAACGGTTTCATCGCCACGTTCGTCGCGGCGATCGTGATCGGCGTTCGCCGCCCCGACCTGCGCCGCTACTTCGTCGAGCGCGTCGAGGAGGTCGTGGAGATCGTCAAGCTCGCGATCTTCACCGTGTTCGGTTCGCTCCTCACCCTCCACGGGCTGTTCGCCGACGGCTGGGCGGCGGTAGGCGTGGTGCTGGGGACCTTCCTGATCGCAAGACCGGTCGCCGTGTGGATCGCGCTCGCCGGAACACGGGTGGGGGTGGCGACGAAGGCGTTCATGGCGTGGTTCGGGCCCAAGGGGGTCGCCACGATGGCCTTCTCGCTGCTGATCCTCGAGCGCCACGTCGCCGGCGCACAGCGAATCTTCAATATCGCCGCGCTCGCGGTCTTCGCCTCGATCCTGGCCCACGGGATCAGCGACACTCCGGGCGTCAGGTGGATCGCGCGGCGGCGGCAGCCGGTCGACGGGGCCGCGCGCGCCGCGCTCGGCGGCGAAGGGATCGAATGACTGCGATCAGAAGTGACCGTCCACGCTGGCCGAGATCTTGCGCGTGTCCTCGGGGGCCGTGCGGAGAATCAGGATCTCGGCCGGAACGCGCTCGAGCAGCCATCGCAGATCGTCGTAGCCGAGACCCGCCTGATCTTCGTCGGCCGAGACGATGATCCGGTCGAAGTGCTCCTGGTCGATGAGTTTGCGCAACGCATCGCGCGCGCTACGTCCGCTTCCGACCCGCGAGTCGACCGCAACTCCCTGCGAGATCAGGCGCTGCTCGATCGCCTCGAGCAGCGGCATCCCGCGGGCACACTGCACGGGTAGCGCCGTGTCGAGCGGGAGGTTCATCGGCACGGTCGCAAGGAATGCCGGCATCACCGTGGCGTTCTCGGCCTTGGCGAGCCTCACGGCTGCCTCGAACGAGCGGCGTGAGATCGCCTGCCCCGTGAACGGAAGCAGGATGTTGCGGACCGGCCGAGGACGGTCGCGCCGGGCGCCGTGTCCGTTGGGCGGAAGCCAGTATCCGGCCGCGACGCCGAGGAGGATGCCCACGACGGCGATGATCAGGATCACGAGGACGGTCATTTCTTCTCCGTGCTCGGGCGTGCGGAGCGGTCGGCGACGATGCGCACATCGACGCCCGGAAGGCGCTGCATCAATCTCTGGGGCAGTGGAGCCCGCAGCCGAGCAAGCCCATGCGCGGGTCGCGATCGGCCAACCAGGATGTAGGTCGTCCCGCGCCGCGAGGCCACGTCCACGACCGCGGCGGCCAGGTCGTCGGATTCCTCCTCGAACAGCTTCGCGCCAAGCACCGACGCCAGCTGTCGCAGCGCCGAGAGCGAGCGCTCGTTCTCCTCGGAGAGGCGCTGGCCAGGCGTGCGCACCCACAGCAGGTCGAGTTCGGCGCCGAGGCGTTGCGCCGAGCGCCATGCTCTGCGAACCAGGCGTTGTGTACCCGGGTAGGGCTCGACGAGCGCGAGCAGCCGCTCGCCCACCGCCTGCGGCGCATCGGCGGCGAGGCTCTCCTCGCGCGAGCCGACCAGCTCGGTGGTCAGGCGCTTTGCCCCCACCTCCTCGGCGACCTGGCGGAGCGCCACCTCGCGAAGCGCGGCGAGGTTCTCGATGCGGAAGAAGTTGTTGAGCGCCGCGTCGATCCGCTCCGAGGGGTAGATCTTGCCCGCGCGGAGACGGTCCAGCAGCGCCTCCGGCGTCAGATCGATGAGCACGACTTCGTCGGCACGCCCCAGGATCGCGTCGGGAATCGTCTCGCGCACGCGTACGCCACTCAGCTCGGTGATGTGGTCGTTGAGTGACTCGAGGTGCTGCACATTGAGAGTGGACAGCACGTCGATTCCAGCGGCGAGGATGTCCTCGACGTCCTCGTAGCGCTTGGGATGCTCGCTGCCCGGGGCGTTGGTATGTGCGAGCTCGTCGATCAGGCAGATCTCGGGGGCCCGGACGAGGATCGCACGGAGGTCCATCTCGTCGATCACCGTCTGCCTGTAGGTCACACGCACGCGCGGAAGGATCGGAAGGCCCTCTGCCAGCTGGGCCGTCTCGGCGCGACCGTGCGTCTCGAGCAGCCCGACCACCACATCCCGTCCGGCCTCGAGCTCGATACGACCCTCGATCAGCATGCGGAAGGTCTTCCCCACACCGGCTGCCATCCCGAGGAATACCTTCAGACGACCACGGCGGGGACCGTTGGACGCTCGCTGGGGGGACACTGGCTCTGCCGCGGTGATCGCCTCGCTCATCCTCCGAGGAGGTTGTGGACGATCAGGTCGATCAGCTTGATGCCGATGAACGGGGCGACGATCCCGCCGAGACCGTAGATCAGGAGGTTGCGCCGCAGCAGAGCGCTCGCCCCGATGGGCCTGTAGCGCACCCCGCGCAGTGACAGCGGGATCAGCAGCGGGATGATGAGCGCGTTGAAGATGATCGCCGAGACGATCGCGCTGCGCGGCGATCCGAGGCCCATGACGTTGAGGACGTGCAGGGGGCTTTTGCCGCCCGGCGTGGCGGCCCACGTCGTGACGAAGATGGCCGGCAGGATCGCGAAGTACTTGGCGACGTCGTTCGCGATCGAGAAGGTGGTGAGCGCGCCGCGGGTGATCAGCAGCTGCTTGCCGACCTCGACGATCTCGATCAGCTTCGTCGGGTTGGAGTCGAGATCGACCATGTTGCCGGCCTCGCGCGCAGCCTGCGTACCGGTGTTCATGGCCACGCCCACGTCGGCCTGGGCGAGCGCCGGGGCGTCGTTGGTCCCGTCTCCGGTCATCGCGACCAGCCGCCCCTCCTGCTGCTGTTCGCGGATCAGCTCGAGCTTGGCCTCGGGCGTGGCTTCGGAGAGGAAGTCGTCGACGCCCGACTCCTCCGCGATCTTCGCCGCGGTCAGGCGGTTGTCACCCGTCACCATCACCGTCTTGATCCCCATCGCGCGCAGGTGGTCGAAGCGGACGCGCATGCCCTCCTTGATCGTGTCCTTGAGGTAGATGACGCCGAGCACCTGGTTGTCGCGCGCGACGGCCAGCGGCGTCCCGCCCTCGCGACCGATGCGGTCGAGCTGTGCCTGCAGCTCTGCCGGTGGCGAGCCGCCTTCGCGCTGTACGAGTTGGACGATCGCGTCGCCGGCCCCCTTGCGCAGGCGCCTGCCGTCGAGGTCGACGCCGCTCATCCGCGTCTGCGCGGTGAAGGGGACGAAGTCGGCGTGCAGCGTCGACATGTCGTGCTCACGGATGCCGTACTGCTTGGCGAGCACCACGATCGAGCGACCCTCGGGCGTCTCATCCGCGAGCGAGGAGAGCTGGGCGACCTCCGCCAGCTCGGACTCGGGCACGCCTGGCATCGGCACGAACTCGGACGCGAGCCGGTTGCCGATGGTGATCGTTCCCGTCTTGTCAAGCAGCAGCACGTCCACGTCGCCCGAGGCCTCCACGGCGCGTCCCGAGAGAGCGAGCACGTTGCGGCGCACGAGCCGGTCGATTCCCGCGATCCCGATCGCCGACAGCAGCGCGCCGATGGTCGTGGGGATCAGCGCAACGAGCAGCGCTATCAGCGTCGTCTCGGAGATCGACGTGCCGGCGAAGAGGCCAAAGGGACGCAGCGTGGCGACGACGATCATGAAGATCAGCGTCAGCGCCGCGAGCAGGATGTTCAGCGCGATCTCATTCGGCGTCTTGCGCCGCTGGGCGCCCTCGACGAGGGTGATCATGCGGTCGAGGAACGACTTGCCGGGCTCCTGGGTGATTTCGACTTCGATCCGGTCGGAGGTGACACGCGTGCCGCCAGTCACCGCGCTGCGGTCGCCACCGGACTCCCGGATGACCGGAGCCGACTCGCCGGTGATCGCCGACTCGTCCACGGTGGCGATGCCCTCGATCACCGTGCCGTCGCCCGGGATCAGCTCGCCAGCGGGCACGATCACGATGTCGCCGCGCGTGAGCTCGGCCGCCGCCCTCGTCGAGCCGTCGCGCATTTTCGCGACTGTCTCCTTGCGCATCGCCCGCAGCGTGTCGGCCTGCGCGCGGCCGCGACCCTCGGCGAAGGCCTCGGCCATGTTCGCGAAGATGACGGTCAGCCACAGCCAGACCGAGATGGTGAACGTGTACCACGCGGGCTCGTGGCCGCCGCCGAGCGGCTTGCCGCCGAAGACCTGGATCAGCCAGGTGACGGTCGTGATGACCGAGCCGATCTCCACGACGAACATCACCGGGTTGTGGATCTGCACGCGCGGGTCGAGCTTCTTGATGCTGTCGATCAGCGCTCGCCACACGATGTCGCGCTGGAACAGCGAGATCGCCTGGCGTTCGTGGGTTGCCGGCATCTGCTGCCGCTCCGGGGCCGGGGGGTTCTGCGTCGACATCAGTGCGTGACTCCAGTCAGGCGATCGAGTGCGAGGTTGAGTTCAAGTGCATTCACTCCAGGCTCGCCCGAGAAGCCGATTCCGCGCGCGTCGGTGTACCTCGAGACCAGCCCGTCCACCGTCGCGAGCGACAGGTGGCGCACGGCGGCGACGCGGTGCGCCTGGATGCGGGCGTTCGCCGGCGAGATTTCGGGATCCAGGTTGGAGCCGGAGCTGTTCGCGGCGTCCACGGGTACTCGCGCGGCCGTGAGGCCGGGGTTGTACGGGCCCTCGAGTTCGATGTACGCCTTGATGTGTTCGGCGATCGCTTCCTCGGTCGCCTTGCTGTTCGGGCCGAGGTTGGAGAAGGTGCTCGCGGCGGCGTTGTAAGCCCCGCCTTCGGTGGCCGACGGACGCGTCTGGAAGTAGCGCGGGTCCGGTTCTGTGACGACTACGCCCTTTTCTTCGAGCACCTTCCCGTTCTTCATCTTCGGGTCGGCGAACGACTGGCCGATGATCTTCGAGCCGACCAGCCTCCCGCCGACGTGGATCTGCTGCCCGTTGGCGTTCCCGGGGAATGTCACCTGGCCGATGCCGGTGACGAGCAGCGGGTACACCAGCCCCAGGAGGATCGTGAAGACGATGATGCCGATGACGGAGGTGAGGATGTCGCGGCGCATGTCAGTAGAGGTGACTCGTCAGGCCCTGGACGATCGGGCCGAGTAGCAGGGCGGGAAAGAACGTCAGCGCGCCGACGAGGACGATCACGCCGATCAGCAGCACCACGAACGTGGCGTTATCCGTGCGCATCGTGCCGAGGCCCGCGGGCGTGACTCGCTTGCCCGCCAGCGCGCCGGCCACGGCGAGGGCGAAGAGGATGGGCGCGTAGCGGGCGAAGAGCATGTCGAAGCCGCCGAGGAGGTCGGCGAACGTGACGCCATGGGAGCCGACGCTGCCGGCGTTCGGCTGGATGAAGCCCGTGTAGCCCGCGAATGCCGAACCGTTGTTGTTGGCCTGAGAGAGATACGCGTAGAAGCTCTCGGAGAACCCCTGCGGCCCGGTCGCCGCTTTGGAGATGGATTCGCGCCCGGCATGACTGGCGGTGGCCAGCGCCGTGCAGAAGAGGGCAGCCAGTGGCGTGATCAGGATGCCGAGCCCGGCGAGCTTGATCTCCCTCGCCTCGAGCTTCTTGCCAAGCCACTCGGGCGTTCGGCCGACCATCAGGCCGCCGATGAACACCGCCAGCAGGACATACAGGAGGATCGAGTACAGCCCGGTGCCGACTCCTCCGAAGATCACCTCGCTCGCCGACAGGTTGGCGAACGGCACGGCTCCGCCGATGCCGGTGAAGGACTCGATCGCGCTGTTCACCGCGCCACACGAGGTGACGGTCGTGACCACGTCGAACAGGGCCGACCCGGCGATGCCGAAGCGCTGCTCCTTGCCTTCGAGGTTCCCGCCGCTGGAGCCGGCGAACACGTGGGTGTGCAGCCCGGCGGCGTGCTGGGCGGGCGAGCCGTGCGCCTCGGCGATGTAGGCGACGGCCGCTGCACCGAGGAACATCACCATCATCGTCGCGTAGATCGCGTAGCCCTGCCGGCGGTTTCCCGTCATGCGCCCGTAGGCGAAGACCAGCGCGGCGGGGATGATCAGGACGGCCAGCATCTCGAAGAAGTTGGTGAATGCCGTCGGGTTCTCGAACGGGTGCGCAGAGTTGGTGTTGAAGAAGCCGCCGCCGTTCGTTCCGAGCATCTTGATCGCCTCCTGCGAGGCGACCGGACCCATCGCGATCGATTGTGTGAGGCCTGTGACGGTGTGAACGCTCAGGTAGTTGCTGAAGTTCGCGATCACGCCCTGGGAAACGAGCACGATCGCGATCAGAGCCGACAGCGGCGCGAGCACGTAGAGAATCGTGCGAACGAGGTCCTGCCAGAAATTTCCGAGACTCTTCCCCGTGCGCCCGACGATCCCGCGGATGAGCGCGACGGCGACGACGATCCCGACTCCGGCTGACAGCCAGTTCTGCACCGTCAGCCCGATCATCTGGCTGAGGTAGCTCATCGTCGTCTCGCCGCTGTAGTACTGCCAGTTGGTGTTCGTCATGAACGACGACGCCGTGTTGAACGTCACGTTCCACGGTGCCGACTCGAAGCCGAGCGGGTTGAGCGAGTGGGGCACGAAGAAGGCGTCCTGCGTGCGCAGGATCACGTACAGGAGGATCCAGCCCGCGAGGGAGAAGATGATCAGGCTCTTCGCGTAGGACTTCCAGTCCTGCTCGCGCTTGGGATCGACGCGGAGGACTTTGTAGAGAAAACGCTCGGGCCCTCCGAAGATCGGCGTGAGGAACACACGCTTGCCGTTGTACACGTTCGCCAGGTAGCCGCCGAGCGGGATCGCGAGCGCAGTCAGGATCCCCGCGAAGAGGATGATCGTCAGCCAGCCGAGGAAGGTCATCGCCTAGAGCTTCTCCCCGCGGATCAGCGCGTAGAAGAGGTAGGCGATGATCAGCACGGAGACGACGAGGCCGAAGAAGTCCGCCCCGCTCATGTGCGCGATGAAGAAGCCGAGGGGAGCCAGCGCGCTCATACCCTGTCGATGCCCTCGATGACGAGCAGCAGGATCGCGAACATCAGGACCCCGAGAGCTATTGCCAGAACGTCCACGCAGCCACTATGCACCCGGCGGCGTCACAACCGCGTAACGAATAGGAGCGGGCGCATAACGATTTCGTGACGGGTTCCACAGCCGGCCCGTGTGGCCCCTATCGGTCAGTCAGTGAATCTGTAACCGACGCCCGGATCGGTGACGATGTAGCGTGGCGTCTCCACGCCGTCGGGCTCGATCTTCGCCCGCAGCCGCGCGATGTGCGTTCGCAGCGGCTGGATGTCATCGACGTACTCCGGCCCCCACACCTCGGCGAGCAGCTTGCGGTGCGTCATCAGCCGTCCGCGGTTGCGCGCAAGCGCTCGCAGCAGGTCGAACTCGATCGGAGTGAGGTGGATGGGCTCCCCATCGCGGCGCACCACGCGCGCGGCCAGGTCGATCTCGAGGCCGTCCACGTCGATGCTCGGCTCTCCCTCGACGCGTCCCGCCCGGCGCAGCGCTGCCTGCAGGCGGGCCACCAGCTCGCGCGTGCCGAACGGCTTGGTGATGTAGTCATCGGCCCCTGCCTCCAGCGCCCTCACCTTCTGCTCCTCCTCGCCGACGGCGGAGAGCACCAGGATCGGCATCTCGCTCCATTCGCGCAGCCGGCGGGTGACCTCGATGCCGTCGAGGTCCGGCAGCACCAGATCCACGATCGCGGCCTCCGGTGGGCGCACCGCCGCCAGATCGAGCGCCTCGGAGGCGGTTTCGGCGGGCACGGCCTCGAAGCCCGCCTCGCGCAACACGACCTTCAGCGCGCGAACGATCTGCGGCTCGTCGTCGACCACCAGAACGCGCGGCGGCTTCGCGCCGGCGGCTGGCCCCTGAACGCTCACCTCGCCGGCTCGCGGTGGTGGGCCTGCGACACGCCCGGCCCGGGCTCTGCGATCTCAGCTGCCTCGGGCGCAGCTTCATCGTCGCTCTCCGGGCGGGGGTCCTCCAGCGGAAATTCGAACACGAAGCTCGCACCCTGGCCGGGTAGCGACTCAACACGAAGCGACCCGCCATTCGCTTCGGTGAAGCCGCGGGCGATCGCCAGCCCCAGACCGGAGCCGCGGTGCTCGCCACCCGGCCGGCCGGCGCGGTAGAAGGGCTCGAACACGCGCTCCAGCTGAGCCGGCGGAATCCCGGGGCCGCGATCGACGATGCGTAGGATCAACCGGTCGCCCGAGGGTCTCGGTCGCTCGGGGCGCTCGCTCGCGCCATCCTCTGTTGCGGCTGTCTGAGAGGACGTGCTTGCGAGACTGCGAACGGCGCGCGCCCTCACCGACACCGGGTGGCCGCCCGAGTGCCGTTGTGCGTTCTCGAGCACGTTCACGAGCGCGCGCTCCATCTGCACCGCGTCGATCCTCAGCAGCGGCAGGTCGCGGTCGATCGAAAGAACGAAGTCCTGCGGCGCGCCGAGCTCCGCGACGGCCGCTCGGATCAACTCCTCCAGCGAGGTCCACTGCACACGGGGCTCGGCCGCGCCCGCTTCCAGACGCGAGAGGTCGAGCAGGTTGTCGACGAGCCGTGACAGCCGTCGTGTCTCCTCCTGGATCACAGCCGCCATCTCCTCGCGCTCATGACTGGAGAGCGAGGGCGAGGAGATCGCCTCGCCGGCCGCGGAGATCGCTGTCAGCGGCGAGCGCAGGTCGTGTGAGACCGCTCGCAGCAGCGCGGTCTTGACCGTGTCCGCTCGCCGCAGGGCGGCTGTCTCCACCACCCCGCCGAGCAGCGTCTCGCGCTCGAGCGCCGCGCTCAGCAATGCCTCGAGCGCCGGCACGACGCGCTCCTGCAGCCTGCGCAGCGCCGTCTCGGGCGCGTCGGCGCCGACCAGCAGCGTTCCCAGCCTCCTCGACCCGTCGCGCAGCGGGAAGGCGATTGTTCGCTCATCGGCATCGACGGCATCCAGCTCGATCGCAGCCGATCTCAGCTCGAGCGCCTGGGCGAGCCGCGCCGCGGCCGTGGGAAGCGCCTCGGTCAGGCTGTTGCCGCGCAGCAGCAGCCTGGCCATCTCCGCCGCCACATCGGCCTCGCGTCGGCGCTCCTGCGCATCGCGCGTTCGGGCGCGGGCGACCTCGGCGACCGAGCTGGCGATGGCCGCGACGACGACGAACGCGGCGAGCGCCACCCAGTTGCTCGAGTCGCTGAGGCTGAAGTTGCCGACGGGCGGCAGATGAAAGAAGTTGAACGCCGCGGCGCTCAGCACGCCTGTCGCGACGCCGAACCAGACGCCCCAGGTGATCGACACGATCAGGACCGCGGGGATGTAGACGACGCTGAGCGAGACGACGGGCGCGACGTGCTTGAGCGGGAAGACGATCAGGGTGCACAGCGCGACGAGCGCCACCGCGATCACCGCTCCAGCCCGCCGGGAGGGCGGCTCCGGGGCGAGCAGCAAGCCAAATGGCGGCGACACCGCCAACCAGCCTAGTGTGGAACGGGGCGGGAGTTCACCCGCCCCGTTCGCTGCGCCCTGCGCGGCGGGTTTCAGCTCGGCCGCATGCCGCCGCCGCTCTACCCCTCCGTGAACGCGATCATCCGCCAACGGCTATCGGAAGGCGTGACGATCCCGTGACCTCGCAAGTGGTCAATCGCCTTTCGCGTCCACGGAGCGCAGGCGTGTGGCGCCCGCGCTCGCAAGCCACTCACCGTGCTCGGTCAGGCACCAGGCGTTCGGCGCTCCTCGCGAGGGGCCGCCTCCGAGCCTCACGATCAGCTCCCGGCTCTCCAGACGCGAGAGCAGCTTCGAGATCTGGCCCTGGTCGATGACCCCGGCGCGTTCGGCCACCTCGCGGTTGCTCGCTCCCGGGTACTCGGCGATCGCCGCCAGCACGCGCGCGGTGCGGCGGGTCAGGCGCGTGTCGGGCTCGGGACGGCGCGCCGGCGTCGCGTCGTCGAGCCGGTCCTGCACCGCGCTCCATCGCCGGGGCGGCGGTCTGTGCAGTTCCCTGCGTGCGGCGGCCGAGCCGAGGTAGGGAAGCACGATGATGCTCATCAACGACCCGAACAGCCCCATCAGCGGCTGTCGCTCGACGCTCAGCAGCCGGTTCTGGATCACGGACACGACCGCACCGACGATGCCCTCCGCGACGATCGGGTCGGGTGCGAGCTTCCCGCTCGGCGCTTCCTGGCGTCCCCGGTCGACGACCGCGGCGAGCGCACCCTGCACCTCCATGCGCCGGCGCAGCACATCGGCCCCGGCCCCGAGCGAGTGAACGACGCAAAGGCGTGCCAGAGCGGGCTCCTCCTCGAGGAAGCGCAGGAGCGTCGCGAGGCCGCCCTTGACCCCGTCTCGCCAGCGCGGCTCCGCGGCATAGGCCTGGGCCATCCGCATTCCGGCCCGCTGCACGCCCAGCTCGAAGGCGGCGAGCAGGCACGTCTCCAGGTCGGCGAACAGCTCGAGGAACTCGGCGCTCGAGACTCCCGCCTGGGCGATCGCCTGCTCGGTCGTGACCGCAGCCGCCCCCGGCGGCCGCTCGGCCACGAGCACGGCAACAGTCTCGAGGATCTTCGTTCGCTGAGCTTCCCGCACCGTCCCGGCCCCCGTGCCGCTTGACAAACGGTTGGGGACATTATCTGCCTTTTTGTCCAACGACGGTCGGACGTCGCGTGCGGATCTCAACGACCGTGACTTCGGGCGGGCGGCGCCGCGGGCGCTCGCGTCCGCGATGCGAAGCGTCCGCCGCGCCCCGGTCTCGTCGGGAGATCGTCGGCTAGCCGGGCATGTAAGGGCCGGGCTTCGATCGAGGCCTGCCGCCCGGGAAGGCCAGCCTCAGGATCGTGCGATGCACGGTCCCCAGCTGCCTGTGGAACGGGCCGGTGTTGTAAGGCAGCCCGTAGCGGCGGCAGACGTCGCGCACGCGCGGCGCGATCTCCGCATAGCGGCTGGAGGGCACGTCGGGGAACAGATGGTGCTCGACCTGGAAGCTGAGGTTGCCCGAGAGCAGGTGGAACAGCGGGCTGCCGTCGATGTTGGCGGAGCCCAGAAGCTGGCGCACGTACCAACCGCCGCGCGTCTCCTCGGCAACCTCCTCCTCGGCGAAGGTGTAGGTCTGGTCGGGAAAGTGCCCGCAGAAGATGATCGAGTGCGCCCATATGTTGCGCACGATGTTCGCCGTGAAGTTCGCGGCCAGCGTCGTCTTGAACGCGCGACCGGACAGCAGCGGGAAGGCGATGTAGTCCTTGACGATCTGCCGCCGCGCCTTGACCCCGATCGCCTTGAGCTCGGCCAGCGCCTTGGACTTCGGCTTCTCTCCCGAGCGGATCGCGTCGAAGTTCAGGTCGTGCAGGGCGACGCCCCACTCGAAGAAGCCCATCAGCACCAGGTTGTAGAGCGGCTGCAGCACGTAGATCGGGTGCCAGCGCTGGTACGGGTCGATGCGCATGATCTCGTAGCCGAGGTCGCGGTCCTTGCCGCGGATGTTCGTGTAGGTGTGGTGCTCGTAGTTGTGCGAGTGCCGCCACGCGTCGGCGGGCGAGGCCGTGTCCCAGTCCCAGTTGCGGGAGTTGATGTCCGGGTCGTTCATCCAGTCCCACTGGCCGTGCATCACGTTGTGGCCGATCTCCATGTTCTCGAGGATCTTGGCCAGCGACAGGGCGGAGGTCCCGAGCAGCCACAGCGGCCTGCTGCGCGAGCCGATGAGCAGTGCGCGAGCGGCGAGAACGAGGCGGCGATGCAGCGCGATGACCGAGCGGATGTAGCGCGCGTCGCCCTCGCCGAGGTCGGCGTAGACCTTGTCGTGGATCGCGTCGAACTCGCGGCCGAGCTGGTCGACCTGCTCGGGCGTGAGGTGGCTCAGCGGGTGCTCGGGCTCCCCCGACGGCTGCGTGCCGGATGGCCGCGCCTGGAGAGGCGTGGTGGCGGGCCGGGCGTCGATCTGGGTGGCGGACATCGCGATACCTCCGGGTGGTGGCTGTTCAGAGCTCGATCTCGACCGCGCCCTCGGGCGCGTTGATGCACGTGCGCAGCAGCTCGCCGCGCTGACCATGCACGCGGCCGGTGCGCAGATCGCGTACCTGGCCTGAGCGCAGGCGACCGACGCAGCTGTGGCAGATCCCCATGCGGCAGCCGTAGGGCAGCTCGACCCCCGCCTCCTCGCCGGCGAGCAGGATCGGCTGCTCGCCGTCACTGCACGCGCGCACGCCGCTCGCGCAGAAGTCGATCGTGCCTCCGATGCCGCGCTCGCCGTCGCCGATCGACGCCTCCGGCTGGAAGTGCTCGACATGCATCCGTGCAGGGTCGCCGTCCACGCGCCAGTGCTCGGCGAGCGCCTCGAGCAGCCCGCTCGGCCCGCACACGAACGACTCCCGCTCGCGCCAGTCGGGACAGACCTCGTCGAGCTCGCGAGCCCGCAGCCGTCCCTGGGCGCCGGTCAACCGCTCGTGCAGCCGGTAGCCGCGATGGCGCGCGTCGAGCGCGAGCAGCTCGCGACGGAAGATGACGTCCTCGGCGGTGCGCGCGCAGTGAACGTGCGCCACGTCCCGCATTCCCCCCCGGCGAGCGAGGCTGCGCAGCATGCTCATGATCGGGGTCAGCCCGCTTCCGGCGCTCACGAACAGCAGTCGCGCGGGCAGGGGGTCGGGCAGCACGAATGTTCCTTCGACGCCGCCCAGGCGCACGATCGTTCCCGGACGCACGCGATTGAAGAGGTAGGGGGACACCTTGCCGCCCGGCACCAGCTTCGGCGTGATGGCGATGCAACCGTCGACGCTGCCGGGGTCGGAGGTGAGCGAGTAGGCCCGCCAGTGGTGGACCCCGTCGACCTCGATCCCCAGCCGCAGGTACTGGCCCGGCTCGTGCCCCTCCCATTCCCAGCCCGGCTTGATCGTCACCGTCACGGCGCTAGCGCTCGCACGCTCGACGTGCTCGACCCTGCCGCGCAGCTCGCGCGTCGACCACAGCGGGTTGACCAGCTCGAGGTAGTCGTCGGGCATGAGCGGCGAGGTGAACGAGCCGACCACGCGCAGCGCGCGGCGCCTGGCGCGGGAGACGCGCGGGACAGCCCCGCGCTCAGCCACGATCGCCGGCCGGCGGGTTGGAGGGGACTCGGGGTGGTGTCATGGAGATCCGCATTACGACCTGAAACGATGTTACCTCAAATGAGGTTACATGAAACACGGTATCCTCGAATTGAGATGGCAAGTGTGAGGTCGGACACAAAGACGGAGGTCGCCACAACGGCGGACTCGACCGCGGACCTCACGATCGAGCAGCTCGCGGCCGAGGTCGGGATGTCGGTGCGCAACATCCGCAACCACCACTCTCGCGGGCTGCTGCCGGCGCCCGAGGTTCGCGCGCGGGTCGGCTACTACGGAGCGGAGCACGTCGCGCGCCTGCGGCTGATCCTCGACCTGCAGGCCGACGGCTTCAACCTCGCGGCGATCGAGCGTCTGATGAGCGCCTCGGGAGGATCGGCCGCGCGGCTGTTGGGGCTGCGCAACGCGATGACGGCGCCCTTCGAGAGCGAGACTCCCGAAGTCGTGACGGGCGCGGA
>Ga0210409_10002418_pt1 | contig 22274 bp, 22 predicted proteins | sample IncBWH17MmetaG_FD_161649 | JGI IMG/M metagenome (GOLD analysis project Ga0210409, IMG submission 161649) | Forest soil microbial communities from Barre Woods Harvard Forest LTER site, Petersham, Massachusetts, United States - Inc-BW-H-17-M | ecosystem: Environmental > Terrestrial > Soil >...
CGATTGAAAGTCCTTCCTTGTCCTCGTTCTCTCATACTTCCTCCGTTGGGCCGCCGTCACTAGACTCTCGTACGGTCGCAAAGCGTTCAGTCTGCGCCCGAGTTCCTCGAGGCCAACGTCCTTCTGCACAACAAAGTTCTGATGGACGTTGATGGTGTAGTAGTCGCCAAGCTCAAGTCTCGCCGTATTGCCTCGCGCCTTTTGCAATTGTTGCCCGTGGTTGGCGAGGAGTCGATTGATACGTTGTACAAGTGCACGCTCCGTTACGGGTACGGTCTGCTTCTTGCTTGGCATGCCCGGCGGCCCCCTATTAATAAGGCTACGCGCAGGTGAGCATACGTGTCAACGAGCATACCAGTAGATCAGCGAATGAACGGGAAGTGCGGTTGCTTTATAAAGCGATCGATTCCTAGACTGGAAAACAGGAGCCTGCGCCCAACCCGCTTGGTGAAACGGAACTGCTGATGATGATGGTAAAGATAGTCTCGACTGATACCGAGACGCTGGGATGCTTCGCCAGCGTCGATCAGTTGATCGGGTGGGCACTGGGCAAGGACGGGAAGGGTGAGCCGTGAAAGTGCGGTTGTGCGAACTTCCTCCAACTCACCCAGCAGCCGTGGGAGTTCTTCCCGCGGCAATGTTCGGGCGGCAGTCAAAATCGATTCTAGTTCCTGCCTCATTTGCGTGACCGAAATCTGTGACATAACCAGGCTTTTCGTCTATGCCGTCATTCTTGCTCGTCTTCGGGAAGTTGGTCTGTGTTCGTAGCCTCTTCACCGTCGTTGAGCCCGGACGTCGGCCTCGCTTTGCGTTTGACCGGATTAGCGCTCTTCTTGCGTGCCTGAGTATCGGCTTTGACCCGAGCAGAAACATCGACGGGCTTCCTGTCCTGATGGCGGATATAGCCTTGAGGGATGGCGAGAAGAGTGTCTCCCTTGCGCAGTTTATAAAAGCCATCGATCTTGGCAAAGGTGCGCTCGTCACCCTCTTCGTGCACAACCATGACGCCGGTGTTTAGGCCCAGCAAGGCCTCCGCGTCAAAGGTGTGTCCGGGATCGTATCCCAGGAGCATTTTGGCGACCTTACGCAGGGAAGATTTCTCGTGTGCGCTCCTCGTGTAGTTACGCATAAGCTCAATGTGATTGCCTTGCGAGTCCAGTTGCTCGACTAAGAAAATCACTCGGACTTGCTCCTTTTTCCCAAAGAAAGTCTCGCGCTCGCCCAGATCGATGACGTCTGCGACCACGGCCACGTGTGGGCCTTCATCGGGAAGTTCATATTGTCTCGGTGTGTAGGTAACCATAATTGGTGACATTGTGTTTTCCTCATTGGTTAGATTCCGGTGATTCACCGGGAAACATTGGTGCTTGCGGTGCCGCTCTGTGCGCTCATTCTCCAATCCTGCTAAAAAGTCGATAGCCAAAACCAATCCTGAGATCAAGCAGTCCCTGTTTACAGGGAAGCCGAGCATGGCCAAATGGTCGATGAAGGCATCTTCCGTAAGAGCCACGGGAAAGTGGTCCGAGGCTACGAAACATCGATACAGGAGATGGGGGTTGCTGACACAGCGAGTGCTCACGACGCACCGGTGCTGCAGCCATTGGTTCAGACGATCGGTAATAGTTGAGTACTCCGGTGGGGACGACGAACCGCGCCAGCGAGTTCTCCTTTTGGTGGCAGGACAACATCTTTGCGGTCGGCGATTAAGAGCGTGAGAACTTCGCCCCGACACTGGCGTAGCTGTTCGATTAGAGAATCAAACCCGAGAGGTAGCCGGCACCGAACGTGTACTCCGTCCGGGCTGAGAGTCACGATACCGCCGGCAGCTTTTATCGTGGCGACTAACTGGGCTGCCGTCATAGGTCCACCACGACCGCTTCTGGCTCGGCGTTCAGCAGTTTTAGTCCCAAGAAGGATCTTCGCACGCCGGTGCGGTGGCGCTGGAAACCTCGTTCCTCGAGCCTTTGGGAGAAAGCTTTTTGGGAGCCTATGTATTCGCCACTTAGATCTGCCCATTCACGCCAATCGGCAAACAAGACTGATGATGAGCTTGAGTAGTCGGCGCCGAGCAGGCAACGATCTTCAAGCCATCGGCCAAGGGCATCCTCCGCTGCCAAATATTCATTAGTCGCATCGCACACTACCTTGGGTGGGCTAAGTCCTTGCCGCTGCCAAGTGAGACAACCCTCTATGCCCCACTGCAAGATTCGCGGCCATTCCGCTTTCAACTTGTGCGACAGGTCCTTGTCGCGTTCACCTTCGGGAATCGTGACATTGAACGGAATAAGATGTATACGCCTTCGGATAGCTTCATCAACGGAACGAAGGCCGGGTTTGTGATTTCCCGCTACTATGAGCTTGAACTGCGGTGTAAATTCAAAGAAGTCCTGGCGCATATAGCGCGCGGCAATCCTATCTCCCCCGGTCAATGCCTTGATCTTTGATTCCGCCCATCGTCTGCCATATTCTGTTTCTATGGCGCTCACAAAGCGAGCTCCTTGCAGGCCTGCGAGCTCGGTAGGGTGTCTCTCTCCGCTGGAAACGATGAAGGTCTCCATAGGCGCAGTGCCTGCATAGTCGTGGAGAATGCCTCCGATTGTGTAAATGAGGACTGACTTGCCATTAGCGCCGGTTCCGTACAGAAAGGCCAAGATCTGCTCGATCGTCAACCCAGTGAGGCAGTAGCCAAACAATCGCTGTAAGAAGGAAACGCGCTCGTAATCCCGTGCCATGATGCGGTCGAGGAATTTCAAAAATTCTTTGGGCTGGCCAGCTTCAGGGGTTACGGCGGTTATCTTTGTACAATATTCGTGACGGTCATGCGTCATAAGACGCCCAGTCTTCAAATCAACGATACCGCCTGGTGTGTTCAGCTTCATGGGATCACGGTCCCATTGTTCAGAAATGGCCGCGTGCCTGCGGTCGGCTCTAGAAAGACGCTCGACGGCAGCTACCGTTTGGGCGCTGGCAATTCGCCTCCTCAAAGCTGTGGCCTTTGGGGTGCACTCACTGGCAGCCGTCCGGCAAATGTCACGGACTAAGTCGACGACCTGGAGCGTTTCATCCGTCATCCATCGACGTCCTTCCCAGCGGTGCCATTTGGAGAACTTCGCTGTAAAACGCAGCTGTGAGGAGTAAGTCAAAGCAAAGCGAAGGGCGAGCGCCTCTTCTGAGAATTTTGGAGGTACCGGGTCGGCAACGGTTGTCGCAGAATCCAGCACTTGCGCCATTGCCTCATCGCCCTGCACCGAAATGTAATCGTCGGGTCCATTGACTCCGCCAAGTAGAGGCAATTGCGCAATGCGAACATCGGCACCCTGTTTGCGCAGCTGGTACGCCAACGCCCGGCGCGCGTGCTGGACTTTAACGTTGGTTTTGGCGTTCGCATCGAAGAGGATGATGACCTCGCGTCCATGGGAGGCACACGCGAGATCGTGCACAGGACCAACCTCGGGGACGCGCTGACCACGTTCGTCTTGAACAACGCCGATGCGACCTCGCCATCCCGAGCACCCACCGAGCCCGATCGGCAGCAACCTCTTCTCGCTTCGCTGAGAAAACGCGACGAGAGCAAGAGAGCTTTTCTCGGCTTCAACCAGAACGAGCGGAACAGCAGTATCTGCCAGGAGTGCAGCAGCCCCGGGCGGAAAGTAAAGGTGTTTGTGATCCCCATAAGCGCTCACGTACTTGTTACGCGGCCTGCCATTCTCGACTTCGGGGTGATCTCTTCTGACTCTGGCGGTCGTGCGTCGACCGGTGATGGGGTCAAAGTAAGGAAAGACAATACCGCTCAGGTCGCCATAGCCCTTGAGGCCGAACTTGTCTCGAGCAAGGTGATTCGTGACGCGCTCAATGCGGGCCGAAGTTATTAATTCGGTGGAGATCCGCAAACGCGCAAATGTGTCGATGTCCGCTGGGCGAAGATTACCAGGAAGCGGGTTTGGGGCTTGCGCGGACGAAAGATGTTGTGCAAAGCTGTCCATAACATTTGATTCCGACGGTGCTCCAACTCGGATTCTTCAGATCAGGTGGAGCGCCGTTCATTTTGGTGTCATGTACCAAATCGGTCGTCAGGTTTCGTTCCCACGAGACAAAACAACCCGAATCTGGACTTCTCTACGCTCGATAGAACTAACCAAAACCTTCCGAACGGCGGTTTCTTCTTCGGGCCGAAGTTTGATCTGCCCACACTCGGCTAGGCTCAATCGCATCCTGCTCACTCCGCATCGCCGAGCTAAGGCGCACTGGGTCAGATCAGCCATTCGCCGAAGCTTTTTGATGTCTTTCATGGTTGTCAGTCCTCTGAGCAGCAACATTGCCGCTTGTTTCGAACGATAACGCATCTAAACTCGACGGGTAGGGAAACGAAAGCAGTGATTTTTCGTCGTTTCGTTTCCGGCTTGATATCGGAGGTACTAGCGAGGGCTCGAGATCTATCCGTGTGGACAAAGGTGTGCGCGGAACAGAATGGAAACGGGAAGCCATGAAAAAGCAGACCACTGAAGATGTTCCGAGATGGGCGATGGGGCTCCCTGATGAGACTTGGGTGAAAAGGCTCAATGACAATGTTCGTGGAAAGAAGGCCCAGAGCACACTGAGGGCTCTTAGAGAAGCTGGTTGTGATCTGTCAGATATCTGCTTCTTTCTCTATCAGTATTGCGTTTGGGAGCGGATGGCGACTCGCCGGATTGGCTCCTGGCGCGATCATCTCGTGACGGAATACGGGAAGGCCGAGAAGGCATTAAGGAGAGCAGCCGCGAGTCTTGAGGAGGTCAATGCCAGCACCTACTTGGTGGCTCAACCATGGGGCGAGATCTTGCGAAATACCGAGGGTGATCTGCGTGATGAGCGGGCTGCTCCAACCGTAGTTGTAACCGAGGAAGACGGTCGAATCGGAATAACGCCCGCAAGTCTAACCCTGAATCTTCCTGAGCATCTGCGGGTCCTGGCAGATCACCTCCGAAAATTCAGATTGGCTGGCGCCACCTTGATGTCGCCAAGGCGATTTGGACGGAGCTACAGCCTGTTTGAGCTCCATTCCTATATTCGCCATGTTACAGGGAAGGAACCATCCCCTTCCGACATTGCTTTGCTACTCAAAGCAGCAGTTGACTATGATGTCGAACCAGGGCTGGTAAGCAAGGACGTCAAGAATTTTAGGAATGTGAACTCCAGCTTGTGTGACCTTGCGGAGCAAAAGACTTCCCAGTATGCGGAGTACCGTAGACGAGCACTGGAGGAGGGCAAACCTCTTCAAACGTATGTAGATTGGCTGTCAAAGCCCAGATTGTGACACATGGGACAGGTGGAACCATTGTGCTCATTACGCGCGCGCGTACGTCATTGTTAATGTTTTCTCCTGTCACATGCGTCATCCAGCCGCCGTTCACACCTTTGACCGTCAAACAAAATGGGAGGAAACGGGGATTGATGCCGGGGAATCGCGGGATGACAGACGAGCGGTATTACGCGGCGAAATAGTAAGGATGCCCTGGTTGGGGGTGTAACGGAACGTGCCGAAGTTTTGAACACCCTATTGTGTAGGTCTTCTCGATAATGCGGACAATCCACGCACAGCGGCCGTAATCTCTTGATGATAAGTGTAATAGAATCACGCGTTGGGTAAGGTACCCAAAATCGGCGAAGCAATCTGTCAACGGTTTGTCCCGCCATTTTGGGGTACCGGTCCTGCTCCGGCACGGTCTCATGGCCTGTTTCGGTGATGTACGCGGCGAGAAGAGTCACAACCGCGATACATCCGCGTAGTGGCCGCGACAACGCGGGTGATTTTCGCAGTTGCTTCTGACTGTTGATCCGCTATTCTTGCCATGAAACCAACACTGTAAGGAGTCGAATAGTGGCCCGGCCGTGCAACAATCTGCGATCACCACCGTCGTGACCGCGTGGATAAGCTATTGCTAGGAGGCGAGCAACTGAAGGCCGTGGCTCGCCGCTTTTCCGTCTCGGAGGACTCTCTTGGCGCCACAAGAAGCACATGCAGCACGGCTCGGCCCTACTGGCTGAGATCCGGCCGCATTAGGGCAGACGCCGAACCAGTGCGGCCGCATCTGTGGCCGCGTTTGTTTTTTCGATCACGGTCACGCGCATTCGCGCGGGACGGAGATGAATCAAAAGGAATTCTGGCGACCGTAAGATGATGACGCCTCCGGGTGTCTCGGTTTATTCCCGAATCCGTAACAAATGCGATGGCCGTTGGCGTGACGCGCACGGGTCATTTGCCTGTTTGAATCCCTGCAAGGACCGGTGCCGGCCGATGTTGCGGCAATCCGGACAAACCGCCTGTTCCAAAATCGGAACAGCGCGATTTTTTCGTCTCCCGAGTTGCAAGGCAGCTGTATTGTCAGCGCCCCATTTTGCGGGCGATGGCGGAGTTCACGCCGCACCCCGAGGGAGCGAACATGAAGCTGCGCCACCGGTCCGCCGCGTTTGCCGCGTTCATCCTGCTGCTCGCCGGCGCTGCCGGCCGGGCACAAACCAAGAAGCCGGTTCCCATGAAGGCCGTGGCTGACCCAGATTCGCTCGCCAATCTCCCGGAATGTGTGCCCAGCGCACCATCGGGCTACCCCGGCCGCCAATGCGTTGTCACGATCTACCGCGACGCTCCGGTCTCGCCGCCGGCGCTGCTTGTTCCTCCGGGTACAGACGTATTCGTCAAAGTCCTCAACACACGTAAAAACGAAGCCGTGCTTTTTACGGTGGCGACGACACGCACCACGCCTCCTGACGTGGCCGGTGCTGCTGTCAAGAACCTGATCTCGCCGCTGCAAACCCTTGTTTTTACGCAACGCACCCAGGCCCTTGACGGCGGCGACAAGATCGTTACTGAACAGAGTGCGGTTGCAGACACTCTCAATTCCATCCAGGATCAGATCCGCAATGCAGCAACGTTGCTCACGTGCCTTTCCAATTATCAAGTTGCTCATCAGACCGAAGAGGGCGCTTATACCTGTTCGCAAGCCGACCTCATCGTGACTCGCGCGACCTTCGACAATCAGAAGAAACAGGCAACAGATCTCGCGAATAAGGCCGCACACCACCATCTGCCTTTGGATGAAATCGACGACATCGAACCCGACATAGCCGAAGCAACGAAGGACTGCTTGGCAGCGGCGGCTAAAGCGCCCGCTACCGAGCAGGATGCACAAAAAAAACCATGTCGCGCCGCCGACGACCGCTACAAGAGCAACCAGGCAAGGCTCAAGTCCGGAGTTTCCGATATCCAGAAAGCTCAATCGGCGCTGATGGTCAGCGTCGACACGCTCGAAGCATGGCTGAAAGCATCGAAGAACGCGCCTGACGCTATCGCCTACCAGTTCAAATCATCGAAGCTGATCAACATGGTCGTGACAATCACGGGGCAGGAGGTTGTCAATAAGACCAGCTCCCCGATTGCGACTGTGACGATCAACACGCAAAACACGAACTGGGTCATCTCGACGGGAATTCTGTTTTCAAACCTGAAATTCCATACCTTCAGCAATGCGCCGATTATCGTCAACGGCAAACCGGTTCTGGATGCGAGCGGCAAGGTGACCACCGTCGTCACCCGCTCCGATACGTCTCCGTCCGTCGTCGCGCCGGAGCTGCTGGTGAGCTATCGCCTCCCGTGGATCAGCCGGTTTACCTGGGAGAACAGGTGCCCCGGCGGCTGCTCGTTTCTGGTGAGCGGCGGGGTCGGCGCGAATCTGACATCGAAGACGGCGGATTTCGACTCAGGCTTTTCGTTCCAGTTCGGCAGCTTGCTTTTGACGCCGACCGTGCATTACGGCCGGGATAACCGGCTGACGAACGGCTTGACCGTCGGTCAACAACTCGGGGCCAGCCCGCCGACGCTGCCAACGGAAAATCACTGGGTCAAGAAATTCGGAATTGCGGTGACATATGCGCTGCCGATACCGTGAGAAGGCAAAGCGGCAAATAAAGTCGCGAGCGCGCGGAGATCAGAAGGAGGTAGGCCGTGGCAGAAAAAGACTCTCTTGAATACGAGCGCATTGAATTCTCGGAGGTTTACCACAGCGAGACGCAAGGTCCGCACAAGCCGGTGCAGGCGGTGATCCGCGACCAGCAGGAATTGCAAACATTGCTGCCGGGCGTGCCCGTGCCTTCCGTCGATTTCGCGGACAAACAACTGATCCTCGTCGCGCTCGGCGAGAAGCCCACGAGCGGCTATGACGTTCACATCACGAGCGTGATGTACCTGACCGACCGGCTGCAGGGCCGGCCTCCGCTCACGATGGTCAATTACAGTGACACGGAGAAAGCCGGGCCTTCCGACCGGCAATCCAGACCCATTCATGTCGTCAGTACGCGCCGGCTTGCGGGCGAGGTAGAGTTCAATGCCACTGTAGAGAAATGACCGCGTGGGCACGCCTGGCTTTCACGGATGAAGAACAGCGCGCCAGTAACACAACAAATTCAAGGAGGGGTTCATGAGTGAAAATAAGTCAGATCCCGGCAAGTGCAGCGACTGGAAAGCATGGATCGATGCGATGCCGCCCGACCGCAGGCTCCACGTTGAGGGCAAATGCGTATATCCGACGGCCGGCTGGACAATCACGCTGGAGAAGGCGGTGCCGCAAGGCATTAACAAGGCAGTGTTGATCCTGAACAGGGTCGCCAAACCTCCAGAAGGACCAGCGGCGCAGCAGGAGACGACCTATACGCCGACGTACGAGCAGAAGCTCGGGCCGAACGAGAATTACGAGACCGTCACCATCATGCCGGAGAACGTTTCGGTCAAAGTCGAAGTGGTCCACTGAATCGCAGATGGCCGGTTTCGGCGCATCTGGTGTCCGGGGCATTACAGAGTTCGGCAGGTATCTCCGAATCGCTCTCAGGAGGCATCTATGGCTGGCGAATTTCAGGTGGAGGGACAAAACCCGGCGGCGCTATTCACGCTGAAGATCCATCGCGGGGACGGCATGTCACTCATCGCGATGAACTGGAAAAGCGGAAAGCCGCCGGCGAATTTTGTCGGATTTGCTATCGAATACAAAGAGCCGGAGGGTGACAAGTTTTTCGCGCTGAAGAACCGGTTGTGCTTCCCGAACGCGGACAGCACCGATCCGGACCGGCTTTCCACTTTGCGGTCGCCAATCCAGAAATTCCGCTGGGTCCACTTCCCGCGCAACGCGGAACTGACCGGCGAATACATGTACAAGGTCAGTCCCGCTTTCATGAACGACAAAGGCGAGCTGAGTTACGGCGAAGCACAGGAGGCCGGGATAGAACTGCGTCGCGAAACATATCCGGACGAATTAAATGTCACATTCACGCGCGGCTTCGTCTCTTCCCAGGGGTTTATCGATCGTTACAAGACCGTGAAGGGCATTCTGCCTGCGAAGGCGAATGCGGGGCTCAAATTCGTCCCCACCCACAAACAGGCGAAGGAAGCCCTCGACTGGATGGGCTTTGAGGCACGGCGCGAAATACTCGGCGTGCTTGACAAGGCGGTCGCCGACACGGCCGCACAGGTGCATGTCATCGCTTACGACCTGAACGAGCCCGAGATTGTCGACAGGCTGGTCAAGCTCGGTGCGCGGCTGAAAGTGATCATCGATAACTCCGGCACTCACAAGGCAAGCACCTCCGCGGAAAGCCAAGCGGCGAAGCGCCTAGCCGCTTCCGCCGGAGCCGCGAACGTCAAGCGGCAGCATATGGGAAGCCTGCAGCACAATAAGTTCATCGCCGTGGACAGTGCGAAGACGAAACTCGCTGTGTGCGGCTCGACGAATTTTTCGTGGCGCGCCTTCTTTGTCCAGAACAATAATGCGGTGATCCTGCAGGGCGCGAGCGCCGTCAAACCGTTTCTCGACGCGTTCGACAATTACTGGAACAACGATCAGGTCGCCGGTTTCGCCAAGACAGGTTCCGTTGAGTGGACGAAACTGGGGCTTCCCGGCATCGATGCGAGCGTGTCGTTTTCTCCACACACGAAATCGAGCGCGCGCCTGAAGGCGGTCGCGGACGACGTGGCGAAGCAGATGACATCCTCCCTCTTCTATTCACTGGCGTTTTTGTATGAGTCGCCGGGACCACTCAAAAGCGCCATTGCCAAGGTAACCAGGAGCAAGGACCTGTTCGTTTATGGCATTTCCGACAAGAAGGTCGGGGGAATCACGCTGCAAAAGCCGGACGGGAATCTGGCGCCACTTTATCCCGTGGCTCTCAGCAAGAACCTTCCGGAGCCTTTCAAGTCGGAGCCCACGGGCGGCGGCGGAACGCGGATGCACCACAAATTTCTGGTGCTCGACTTCGACGAGCCGACAGCGCGTGTCTATCTCGGCTCTTACAACTTCTCCGATCCGGCCGATACGAAGAACGGCGAGAATCTTCTGCTCCTGCGGGACCGGCGCATCGCGGTCTCCTATCTCGTCGAGGCGCTGAGCATGCTCGACCACTATCACTTCCGGGTCGCCCAGCAGGAAGCGAAGAAGAAAAGAAAAAAGCTGGAACTTGCACTGCCGCCCAAAGCGGGACAGAAGGCCTGGTGGGAGGAGTATTACTCGGTCGCCCGCAAGGTTCGCGATCGCACGCTGTTCTCGTAAAGTGACGGTCACCTGCTGACGCGCAGGGCTTCGCCAAGGCAGGGAGATCTGAAAAATCATCGATGTGAGTCGGTCACGAATTTGCAAAAAGCGCTGGCGTAGACGCCGGTCACGAATTTGCAAAGCGAGGCCGCAAATAAAGATGAGGAGACAATGGGTTGCGGTCGCCGGCGCACAAGAGGATAAGAACCCCTTTTTGGTCCGCATTAGGACTGACCCAAAAACGGTACAGACTTTGCTTCGCCACAGTGATGTTAAGTTGACCCTGCAGTGTTATACGCACAGTGTGAGCGAGGATTGCATGGCTGCGGCCGGGGCGATGCTGACTGCGATTTTCAGCCACGCCGCAGAGCAGCGGACTGAAAGCGGACTGAGCGTGATGTAATTCGAGTTTAAGTCCTTCACCATCATCGTAGCCAGGAAGCGAACCGGATCTCGCCGAAAAATAGCAGACTGAGAGCGGACTGGGAGGCCAAGACGGGATTCCGCTAAGTTCTTAAGAATGATGGCGGCCAGGGTTCGCTTTATCTTCGCTATAAATAAATATTGCTAGAACGGAAGAGAATCAGATGTAGAATCCGGGCGCTCGGAATACCCGGAGGTGGCAGGTGAAACAGTTATCAGGGTTATTCTTGGTGCTGGGATTACTTAGCGTCTCCTGCTACGCGCAACATTGCTATTCATTTAAGAACAACACTACGGGCGCTGTGCACCTTCAGTTCAACTACACAACGCCAGTGCCTGTAGGATTCGAAACAATAACTTCTGTTGACATACAACCGGGCGCGACATGGCCAGAGAAGCAGTGGTGTTGGTCAACGGGGCCGGGATTTAGTGCGACGGTCGCGTTGAATGGTCCGAGTGTAATTCAGAACGGTCCAGTAACAATGGGCAACGGGTCTGGAACGTCTGATTCGGGGACATACCTGATCGTCTCTCAGTCCGGGGGAGGAGGTAGTGGCGGCGACGGATGCATCAAGAACACCTTTCCGGGAAACCAATATTTTTGCGTGTTGTCGAACACGGCAGGACCGAAAATGGCATGCCCATCCGGGAGTCCCTCGAACACCGGAACTTGGGATACGCTCCATCTAAGAATCCGGTGCAATCCGAACACCTTGCACAAAGAGAGAACCAACTTTCCGATGACATGTAGAACCGATGGTACTCATTGCAATCAAGGCGGAGATCTAGAATTCTGTGTCGGACTCTCTTCATTCAATGTTGGTAACCACTGCACTCAATAAAAATCCTGTTACTTCTGTTTTCTCTTTGATTCTCTGGCTCTACTGAAGAGTTTCGAATTGCCAGTACAGACGCAGTTGCCTGTTGTCGATGTGACGCATCCTTGTCCTTCTGGACATCCGCCAGTACAGTCAGCAGAGTTCGGTGTATAACAGGTATCCACTGCGCCGAGGTCCTTCAGATGATCAATAACTGCGCGTTCAATCTGTGCAGTGATTCCCAATCGTCGGTAGGTTGCACTGGCTTTCTGAAGTATCTTTTTGTATTCCATATGCGCTCCTGTACGCGTTCTAGTCCGTCAAGCAGCAACGCTATCACCCAATCGCGGCAGTCGACGGTTCACCGATAACGCGGCGATTCCTGCTGCAAAGCCCTGATTACGGTGGTTTTAGAGACGTGGCAGCGCTTGGCGATGTCTCGCAAGGTCAGACCCTCAGCGCGCAGTTCCCGAATCTTAACGATAGAGACTGAAACCCGGGGCCGACCCAACCGCCTGCCTTTCGCACGAGCGAACCTTCAGAGCAGAGGCGATTAGCTTTTGTTCACAAATATTCGTGAGCTTCCGCCTCCCGCGATTGCCGCGGTCCCTGGGCTCCTGGTTGAATTTCGGGTACTTTTATCTCGCGATCTCGTAGCAACTCGAGCATTTCGTCACTTGCGCGATCACCGGTCCAGATTTTCTGCAGACTCAACCGGGCCGGGTCAACAATAAATTCATCTTCTCCCCCCCGCCGAAGATAGACGAGAACATCGCTGGCTTTCACTCTGGTCGTGAAAACGGTGGGTTTTGGCAAGTCAAAAAGTACGGCAAAACGCTTGGCTATCTCCATGTTCCTGGTCCATGACCATCCGCGCGCGTGCCGCAACGGTCCGTTTCCAGCCACACCGCGATACAGAGTGAACGGCCCCTTTCCCGGTAGAGTATCTCCGGCTTCTAGCAATCGCTTCCTGTCCGCCCGTCGAAACAGCTTCCCAAGGATGCCGTACGAATTGCGATTGTTAAGCCGAGGCTCGAGGAATGCTGCCACCAATGCTTCTTCGTAAACCTTGAACCGCCTTAGCCGCTGTGCATTCCTGAAGACCACCTCGAGTCTAAAACCCTCCGGTACGTAAACAATAAAGCCCTCCGCGTCCCCGGATTCCGCAGACACCACCGCGTCTTGGCGCAGCTCCGCGCTTCCAATCGGCTCGAGCCACCATTCATTCGGGGGATTGCCTTTGTTGCGTCCTCTCATTTCACATTGCCCCATCACATTGTCTCGAGCACGCGGGGAAAATATTTGCTTCTCCAGCCCCGTTTTTCCATTCCCAAGAATATTCATAATATGGGGGGCCTGGACGCATTCGTGGGTCCTTACGATTCGCGAATGACGCGGTGATCATTGGTTTAAGGTTCTGATGACCGTCGTCTTGGAGACTCGGCAGCGCTTGGCAATGTCGCGCAAGGTCAGACCCTCAGCGCGCAGTTCCCGAATCTTAACGATAGAGACTGAAACCCGGGGCCGACCCAACCGCCTGCCTTTCGCACGAGCATTGCGGAGGCCGGCTTTCACGCGCTCCACGATGAGCGATCGCTCTAGCTCTGCGACTGCGCCGAGCACGGTGAACACCAGCTTGCCCATGGGAGTAGACGTGTCCACCTGCTCGGACAGGCTTACAAACTCGATGCCCAGGCTACGAAAAGTCTCAAGCGCTCGCAGCAGGTGCGATACTGACCGAGCGAAGCGGTCGAACTTCCAAACCACCACTGCATCGAATCGCCGCCGGTGGGCCTCGGCCATCAAGCGAGCCAGCGCCGGCCTTTTGTCCTTTGCCCCGCTGAGGTGATCGACGTATTCGCCACAGATTTCGCAGCCGCGGCTGGCGCAGTACTCGCGAAGCTCGCGGAGTTGGACTTCCGGATCCTGCTGGCCGTTGTGTGTTGATACCCTGGCGTAGAGTGCTACTCGCATGGTCCTAGAACCAGCCTTCCAATGTCCCTGTAAGCTACAGAGTTCATGAGAAGGAAACGAATGTTTTGCTAAGTCCATTATCAATTGTTTTAGGACCAAAATCAACGGCCTGCTCGCGAATCAAAAGCGGGCACAACGCGGTAGGCTAATGCTGGCTGATAGCGCAATGTTAGGGACTGACCCGCCCGAGTTGCCAGGCGCGATACACCCGCGTTATCGCCGCGATTGCTGACCGATTTCGCAGCCGCCTGCCGAGTCTCGATTCTGAATCGGTTTCGCTGGCTGCCGAGAGGACTTGCGCTCCTATCGCCACGTGTCGGCCTGCGCGCGTTCTGTTCGTTCTTGTGAGGTGCCATTGATCAGAGTATGGGACGAAAACTCTGCAGTCCGGCAAAGTCCGGCATGGGCGCTGAATCGAGGTCATTGTGAGAGTTGCGGATGATCTTGGTTGTGAAATCCACGCGCGGTTACAATCGGCCCTCAGTATCAGGAGGCTGCCGTGACCCCGGATCCGCCCGTCCCGCCCGATGCGAACATTCTAGTTTTCCCGCGGGAACCCAGCAGCGGGGCAATCGGAGCTTTCGCCAAGTACCAAAAATTGGAACAGGTCACACAGCTCCAACAGGAACGTATTGCACGGATTTGGGAAGTTCGCGCTTACGTTTCCGATCATGTACCGCTGGCCGGAGGAGCTGATGCCGCGTTGTCTCGGCCCGGATACCATCTCATTCATGTGAATCCGAGTGAGAACCCTCTCTGGATCTATCTGCACGGCGGAGGCCACAATGCCATTTACTACGGGCTCTTCGGCGACGAAGTTGGAAAGCTTAAGTACATCACTGTCAGCGTCGAGTCAAGGCTACCGTCCAACGCCTTATTACTGGCCCGAGGTCCGGTCAACGCCTTGCTCGACGTGTTTACGCGCGACTCCAACATGCCACTAACAATTCAGCGCCTTGAGCTCATATCACCGATAGATGGCGATGTCTTGATTTCCGAGCTCTTGATCCCTGAAAGAAGAGGTGTGGCACTCGGGCCTCTCGGCGGCATCATGCAAGCGGTTCCGTTTGCGCCATATGATGCTCTGTACCGCGAAAGTCTGACCACTGCCAGTCCTTTTTATCGGCTGCTGTGCGCGTGGAAGATGTACGAGGGGACCAATCGCATTCGGCGGTGGATCAGTGAGGAATGTGATCGGCGACGCATTAACGATCAAATGCCGGCAGACCCAGAGGTCGATCCTCAGGAACTCATCCGTCTTGGACTGGATGCTACCTTCGTCCAGGGGATTCGTCGCGCGAGGGACCTCTTCGAGAAGATGAGAGATCAAAGGGACGCGATTGCTCACTTCCTGATCGAGAGAGATGAAGGCGAATCCCACGTCTAGGTAGCGGATGGGCGGCAGCTTCACGCCTACGCCGTTGGCTCCGCAGCGCTGCTTCGATACGCACATCGAGTGCTCGAGGAATTGCGCCAATTCTGCTCGCAGCGGATGCTGTATGCCAAAGGCGCTACGATCCTACCAATGCCGCAAAATCGGGATCAGTTCATAGTCCGTGCAGCCGACTACGGCTTGGAATAACGAAAACCTTTCGTCGCTGCCAAACTTTGGCAGTATGGCTGCGAATGCGGCGCCCAGCAGGACTTTCTGAGCGGCGCCCAGGATATGAAGGCGATCCGCGCCCTTTAACGCGATTGGGATCCTTCCCGGATCGGAAGCATAAGAACTCCACAATCGCGCTGCCCAATCTCTGCCCGTTCTGGACGCGGTCAACTATGACAGCAGACAACCAGCAAATAACACCCGCGTTGTCACCGCGATTGCCTGGCAATTTTACGGTTGTTCAGGACACTGCTCATGGACTGCCACCTTCGACGTAGATCGGGGTTATATTGAGATCGCCGCGCGCCTTGGGCGGCGAGAAAAGGAGGAATTTGGGGTTCTGCCAGAGCAAAAGAAAAGCCGGGCGCCCTCGCGAGGCGTGACCAGCTTCATTGCATCCTAAATCGACTTTTCGTACCCAAATTATGATCAGCCGAAGGAAGGTCAAGAATCAAGCGGCGCAGGAGGCCTTTTTCACTTCGCGGCCGTAATGTGCTTGGTACCCCCTGTTTCCCACCGCGTTTACTCCTCGAATCCTCGTCCATTTCGTCTTTGCTTTTCTTGGTGTCGTCCCGTACGTTGCGGATTGGGCGCCGAAACCGCCCCGCAGGAGTCGAACTCAGTGGCCCGTACGTGCAGTATCTGCCACCACCACCGCCGCGACAGCATGGACAAGGCCCTGCTCCGGGGCGAACAGATCACGGTTGTGGCCAGTCGCTACAACGTCTCGGAGGATGCTCTCGGGCGCCACAAGAAGCACATGCAGCTAGTCATCGCCAACGCAGCGGCTCAGGTGGAGCAGAAGGACTTGGCCTACGGCTCGGCCTTGCTTGCCGAGATAGCACGTATCAGAGCCGATGCAGAGCGGTTGCAGATCCAATCTGAACGCCGCCAGGACGTGCGCGGGGCGCTGCGGGCCATCCACGAACGTCTTGCCGTCGTTGAACTCGAAGCCAAACTTAGCGGCCAGATCGATGCGGGGCAGAGGAACGTCACGATCAACGTGCAAACGATTAGCCCGGAAGAAGCAGTCGAGTACGCCCGCGACATTCTGGAGTTGTTCGGTCCCACAGTAGCACCAGGGCGCGGGTTGTTCCAGTGCCGGGCAATCGACGCTGAGCCCGGCATTCCGGCAGAGGGAGGGTGCGATGGCAACTGATACCACCAGTAGGCAACAGATCGAGCGAGCGGCAGCGCTGCGCTCTTTGCTGGCTGACAAGCTGGCGAGCGACTTCGCCGCGTTTGTCAAAAAGGCGTGGCCGATCATTCATCCAACCCGCCCGTTGGTGTGGAGTTGGCACTACGACTTGCTCTGTGAGTACCTGACTGCTGTCAAACAGCGCAAGGTGACAAGGTTGATCATCAACGTCCCGCCACGGACGGCGAAGTCCACCATCGCGACCATCTGTTTTCCGTGCTGGGTCTGGGCGAGCGAGCCTGCGCACAACTTTCTTTCGGCTAGCTACTCCTTGGACCTTTCGACGGACCACTCGATCATGCGCCGCAGCATCCTGCAGAGCGGGTGGTATCGGCGCATGTGGGGCGACAAATTCACGCTATCCGGCGATCGCAACCAAGTCGGGCAGTTCATGAACGACAAGCGCGGCGGGATGATCGCCACGAGCGTCGCTGCGAGCGCAATGGGTCGCGGCTGCGACACAGGCATATTGGACGACCCCGTGAACGCGGAGCAGGCGCTGTCCGACGCGGAGCGCAGGACGGCGAACCTTTGGATCGACCACACGTTCCGGTCCCGACTGAACGACCCAGCAACTGGCGCCATGGTGCTGATCATGCAGCGCCTCCACGAGCTAGATCCGACGGGTTATCTATTAGAGCAGGAGCCTGGCGTCTGGACGCTTGTTCGCATCCCGCTGGAGGCGGAAACGGACGAGCGCTGGGTCTTTCCCCTCTCTGGAAGAGTCGTGGAGCGGAAGCGGGAGGAAGTCCTGCAGCCAGCCCGTTTCCCACCAGCCACCGTCGAGCAGTTGAAAGGGCGGCGCTTGAGCTGGGCGTGCCAGTATCAGCAGCGACCGAGTCCGATCGAAGGGAATCTGATCAAGCGCTCTGACGCCCGCTACTACGGCGGCATTGACCCCAGAACTGGGCAAGCAGACGAGAAGCTGCCGACAAATTTCGACATGAAATTGATCAGTGTCGATTGTGCTTTCAAGGATCTTGCCACTTCGGACTACGTAGCCATTCTCGTGATCGGTATCAAGGGGCGTAAAAGATTCATCCTGAACGTCGTGAACGCACACCTAGACGCAGGGGCAACCGAAACCGAAATTCGGCGGCAGCGGGACGTGCATCGCGCGATCAGTGCTGTTCTCGTCGAGGACCGGGCCAACGGACCGGCGGTCATTCAGCGGCTGAAGTTCAACGTTCCCGGCGTGATCGAGATTAACCCACAGGGTGGGAAAACCGCACGGATGGTTGCCGCCGCACCAGAGTGGCAGGCCGGCGATTGGTATGTAGACCGAAATGCAGCGTGGACTGAACCGTTTCTCGAACAAATAACTACATTTCCAAATGCCGCCAACGATGACATGGCCGATGCCATGTCACAGGCCGCGTGTTGGCTCCTGCAGGCCACAATGCCGAGCGTTACGATTTCTAACGCGTACTCGGGACATATCCTTGCCCAGTACTAGCCAAGCGAGGAATAGCTCGCTTGGCCCTCGAGAAAACACAATGGTTACCTCCGTTGCTTCCGTGCTCGGGCGCGCTGCAAATAGCCTTGGCCAGTGCGCCAAGGCAGTTGACGCCAAGGCGGCCCCTTCAGGGCTGACACTTCTCGAATATGAGCGGCTGGTCGGCCTCGGTATCGCATTTGACTGGGTCGGCTGGGCGCGACACCTCCTGTCGATCAGTTATTCAAACAGAGGGCGTTCAGCGTCAGATAGAGCGTACGGCTTGAACGAACTGACCCGGTTCACGTTCATGTGGACTGCTGCTAATGCACTTTTTGCCCGCTCGACGATTATCGAACTACTGGACCCCACTGCGGGCTCAAAGGCATCTGAGTTGGAGCGCTTTGGCGTTCTCTTTCAGCATTGTGGCCTACCTACCGCCGACGCAAACGCTCTTGAGGCCACTCTCCATTCACTGCTGGCGTTGCCAATGCATGTCCGGCATTTTCCTTGGGCATCCGTGAATATACCGCCCACGATTCTCGAGGTGATCTACTACAAGTACACAGTGGCACGTGAGCAAAATCGTGGATTGGGGAAGAAGTTGCTCCGAGCAGCCACGACCAAAACGTACAGCCATCTTGACTTGCCAACACTCATCTATGCCACTCGAAATTGGAACATTCACGGTGTCCTGCTATCGAGCTCGTTCAGGGGGACGAGAAAGAAGTTCAACGTGTGGATCGATACCATCAACATGGCATTGGCGAGAGTGCTAGAGGGTACCGCTATAGCGCTGCATAAGGCGATCTAGCATCCCCGGCGGCCGACCTGTGAGCGGTGCTGCACAAGTGTCTCCAGCAGCGTTCAACAAACCCCGCTGCGGGACTGTCCGCAAGTTGTTGATTCTGTGATTCCGCGGAGAGCCTTCCAAGAGCTTCAATAAACAGAAGGAAATCCGTTGTTGGTGAGCGAAGACAACAAATGAGACGAATTGAAAACCCAGAAATCGACGCAATCTTACGCTGCAAGTGTGTCTCGCGGGAGACACGCCTGGTCTAGCGAGGTGCCAGCGGCGTGTCGTTCATTTCCTCCTAAGCGCCTCCAAGTGCCTCAGCGCCTCATCGCCCATCGACATCAGTTGGTTGATGGTCTTATCAGGATAGGCTTTCTGGGCTTCCTTGAGTGCCTTGTCAAATTCCTCATCGCTGGTCAGTCCCCGACGCAGGTATATGGAAAGCATCGCCACTCGTACGGCCCGGTCATCGAGACGGGGCAGCGCGGCCTGCCGCCACCGGCTCTTGTAGCTGTCGGTTTGCATTTTGTCGGAGACATTCTGCTCGCAGATGGGACACACAGTGTAGGGCTCGGCCCCGAAGAGCGCAGCCTCCACGCGATCTGCAAGTGCGCGGTCGGGATGGTAAATCTGCTTGCAGCAGGCGCATTCCAAAGCGACCTGCTGCTGGATCGGTCTGTGCGGTCGCGTCAAGGACAGATCTCTCGCGTGGCGATGATATAACGCTGCTCGCCTTCGGAACAGACTCAATCCGGGCGTTTGCCTCTGACCCGTGAATAGGGGATCCGTTACAACTTCCAGCTCAGTCTCAGCGCGGAGGCAAATGCTCGCAGGCGAGTTACGGACTGAGAACCAAGGCATGGCCCTCAAGAAATCCGACTCTACGCCTCACTTTGCTCCAACTGGTGGCGCCATGGACGGCAACCAGTAACAGGGACTACGTCCTCGTCCTGCTGTTCATCAAATACGTGAGCGACAAGTGCACCGGAGTGCCGTCGGCGACCAGATCGACAAGAAAAATCTTTACCCTGACCAATGCCAGCAAACTGTCGGGCCTGCCGGAACTTCAATCAAGCCTTCGAAATTTAGTAGCGGCAAGGAGATGGTGGAGCGGCTCACAAACCATATCGCTAGTTGAGAACAAAGCGCTCGACTCTCGAAAAACCGCGCTGACGGCGGCGAGATCCTGGGCGATGCCTACGAATACCCAATGCGACATTTCGCCACGGAGAGCGGCCAGAGTCTGGACTTCTTCTTGGTGGCAGGCCCCGCGGGCCACCGGAGCCGACACTGATGGCAGCACGCCTCGCCTATCTATTCCGACTGGTAGAATTGTGCAGATGTCACGCGACTTTAATGAGTAAGCTCGAAGCCCTTCAACCGAATTCAACGGTCAGAGGCATTCTCCCCGACTGTCTGGTCACCGTCGTAAATGTTCAGTGGTACGGTTCAGCTGCACTAGAACTCACCTATAAAACCCCCACTGGGAAGGTGGCCAATGAGCTGCTCTACAGGCACGACGAGCCGCGAATTGAGATTGTAGAACTTGGTAGGCCGTGGAGCTTCGATGGCGACGGTGCCGCATTTCGTCTGGTGTCGGAAGCGCATCGAATCCGGTTGGCACACTTGTTTGATCCCGTCCTGGCCGTCCACACATCGATGGTGGAGCCCTTGCCCCACCAGATTACGGCGGTGTATGACGCCATGCTTCCCCGCCAGCCGCTGCGCTTTCTGTTGGCTGATGATCCGGGCGCCGGAAAAACGATCATGGCTGGGTTGTTCATCAAGGAGCTCATCGCCCGAGGTGATCTCCAGCGCTGCCTTGTCGTCTGCCCAGGAAGCCTCGCGGAGCAATGGCAAGATGAGCTCTATCGTCGCTTCCATCTGCCGTTTGAGATTCTCACAAATGACAAACTTGAAGCTGCCCGGACCGGCAATTGGTTTTTGGAGACCAACCTCGTCATCGCGCGGCTGGACAAGCTTTCCCGCAACGAGGATGTCCAGCAAAAGCTAAGCGCTCCAGACTGTCGCTGGGATCTTATTGTCTGCGACGAAGCACATAAGATGTCTGCCACATACTTTGGTGGAGAGGTCAAGTTCACCAAGCGCTACAGACTTGGGCAATTGCTGTCAGGGTTGACCAGGCATTTTCTTCTAATGACGGCGACGCCGCACAATGGTAAGGAAGAAGACTTTCAGCTGTTTATGGCGCTTCTAGATGGTGATCGGTTCGAAGGTCGATTCCGGGATGGCGCTCACGTGGCGGATGTATCTGATCTGATGCGGCGGATGGTCAAGGAAAAGCTTCTCAAGTTCGACGCGACCCCGCTTTTCCCCGAGCGAATTGCCCATACGGTGCCTTACAAGCTTTCGCAGTCAGAGGCGCAACTGTATAAGGCGGTCACCGAGTACGTTACAGAAGAGTTCAATCGGGCGGAGGCGCTCCAGAACGACAAACGAGCCGGAACTGTTGGATTTGCACTAACTATTCTGCAACGTCGGCTAGCCTCCTCACCGGAAGCGATCCATCAGTCCTTACGGCGTCGTCGGGAACGACTGGAGAGTCGGCTTCGAGAGTTGGAGTTGTTGCAACGTGCCGGACAGAGCATGCCCGCTACAACTGACATGCGAGAACTCGATGAGGAAGATGTTGAGGATCTGGAGGAAGCTCCTGATGACGAACTGCAGGTTGCGGAGGAGCAGATTCTCGATCAAGCGACAGCTGCTCGAACAATTGCTGAGTTAAAAGTTGAAATTGAAACGCTGAAACGCCTGGAAGGCCTCGCTCAGCGAGTTCGTCGCAGCGGCGCTGATACGAAGTGGAGGGAGCTCGCTAGTCTTCTGGGGGAGGTCTTCGCACCTGGGGCGGTCTCTCATGCGCCAGCTCAACAAGAAGGGCAGACCATCTCGGCTGCTGCGTCACCCGTCGTATCCTGCCCCACACAGAAGCTGGTCATCTTTACAGAGCACCGCGACACGCTGAATTATCTTGAGGGGAAGATCTCCACGCTGTTGGGTAGGACGGGGGCTGTCGTTGTGATCCACGGGGGAATGGGCCGCGAGGACCGGATGAATGCGCAAGAGGGTTTCAGGCACAATCCTGAAGTTCAGGTGCTGCTTGCGACCGATGCTGCCGGCGAGGGAATTAATCTGCAGCGAGCTCACCTGATGGTCAACTACGATTTGCCATGGAATCCAAATCGTATTGAGCAGCGGTTTGGGCGAATCCACCGCATCGGGCAAACGGAAGTCTGCCATCTATGGAATCTCGTTGCCGATGAAACGCGTGAGGGCGATGTTTACCACACTCTACTAGAAAAGCTCGATGAAGCCCGGAAGGCGTTGGGCGGGCAAGTGTTCGATGTGCTCGGTAAGCTCCAATTTGAAGGAAAGCCACTACGCGAGCTGCTGATCGAAGCGGTCCGTTATGGTGCGCAGCCTGATGTCCGGGCGCGTCTCAATCAGGTGATCGCCAAC
>Ga0210409_10002420_pt1 | contig 22255 bp, 20 predicted proteins | sample IncBWH17MmetaG_FD_161649 | JGI IMG/M metagenome (GOLD analysis project Ga0210409, IMG submission 161649) | Forest soil microbial communities from Barre Woods Harvard Forest LTER site, Petersham, Massachusetts, United States - Inc-BW-H-17-M | ecosystem: Environmental > Terrestrial > Soil >...
CGGAAATGAATGCAGAGGAAAGAATCGCCGAAGATTGCGCATCCGTACCGTTGCGCGCAGCTGGTTTCGTTTCAAAACCAATTTCTTCACACGTTCCTGACGGGACGTTTTTGCACTCGTTAGGCGCTGTAGTTCGCCACAACCCGCGCCACTTTTCCAGTCGCTGACAGCTCCATGAATTCTGCCGTGCGTGTCCCCTTTTGATTGAGGTAGCAGAGCACCACGCTGTTTACGCCCCAGAGCACGTCCTCAAGCTGAAAGTGGAGTTCGGGGTAGGCCGTAAGCCCTCGCTGAAAGTAAGCCCTCAAGTGCGCCTTTCCCGCCACCTTGCCATCCGGCGTCCCCAAGATCTGCGCGGCAGCCGGCGAAGTCAGCTCCACGGCATCCTCATAGTGCGTCAGGATCAACTCCAGATCATGAGCGTTCCAAGCCGCCACCCAATGGTTCGCCAACTTCCAAGCCTCGTCTCGCGTCACTACCGTCCCCCCAGTCGACTGTTCGTCAAAACGCAATCGTACGTTGAGAACCGCCTCCACGATAGCAAAGTCCCTTACCATCCCGCTCGGTAGCTTCAACTTTCTAACCTTCAACCTTCAACTCTTTAACTGCCGTCTCATCCGTCTCACCAAACTACAAAACTCCCGCCAATTCCTTCAAATCCCGCGACTTCCGCCAGTCTCATTCGAATGATACTCCTTCAATAATAGTCCTTGACAGTAATAAATAACCGTGCTACCCTATTCCATGCTTTCGTCGCAATCCAGCCCATCGTCCTCCCCTTCGCCCGTTTTCTCCTCCCTCTGCGTACTCAGCGCCTCTGCGTTTAGCTCTCTTTCTCGCTTCTGTATCGGCAAGTCTTCAGCCCCGCGATTTTCTCAAACCCGCCCACTCCATTTGCCCTCCTCCGGCTCCTTCTGCGGCTCCTTTCCGAACCTTCAAACATTCCAACATGCAAACCTGCCAACGTTCCCTCGCCGTCTCTTTTCCCCTAAACTCTTTAGAATCCGCATTTTCGAAAATTACGCCCATAACTCCCGTAGAATCCGCACTTTCAAAACGCAAGACTTAAAACCCTTTAGAATCTGCATTTACAAGAAAACCCCCAGGGGGGTACCACTCACCGACTTCTTCCCATCGGAAACAAGCTGGGCTCGGCGGGCGGGGAATCGGCGATGGCTTCCAACTCGGGATACTGCACCCGCAAGGGCTCGGGCACCTTCACTTTGGAGCGTTTCAAAATGCTGATGAGCTGCAAAGCGTTGACGACGCCTTTGCCTTGGTAGTGGTTGTTGGTGATGACGAAGACTTCGCGGGAGCGCTCGGCGACTTTAGCGACGCGTTTGGCCCACGGGGCGAGTTCTTCGGTGGAGTAAAGATAGTTGTAGCGCTCGTGGGAAGGGACAGCGGGATCGTCGGAGAACCAGGTGTCGTAGCGGCGGCCATGCAGCCGCACATAGCCGATCGAGGAAGTGGTTTCGGCGGAGGGTTCGAGCGACCGGCCGATGATGGGCTGGTCGATGTTGCAGAATCCTGCGTTGAACCTTTCAAGTAACGCAAAGGTTTCCGGCGTTTGCCAGGAGGCGTGGCGAACTTCAACCACTAGCGGGTAGTCGGCGAAGCGTTCAAGAAGGGCGGAGAGATGCGCGACGGTTTCGGGCGTGCGGTGGAAAGAGAAAGGGAATTGGAGAAGGACGGCGCTGAGTTTGCCCGCGGCGCGCAGAACGTCGAAGCCCGCGCGAACGGCGCGCTCGTCTTCCTTCGTGGCGGCGACTACCGCGGATGACGCCGGGCCGGCCGAATCTGCTGGACCCGCATTTTTACCAATTGTCTCGTGCGTGAACCTTTGCCAGAGTTTGGCCGTGAAGACAAACCTCGGGTTGGCCGCGACGCGGTCGATCCATTGCGCCGCATGGTCCGGGCGGATGGGATTGTAGAAGGAAGTGTTGATCTCGATGGTGTCGAAGAATTCGGCGAGATACGTTGCTTCGTGAAAGCCTTTGCGGCGGCGCGAAGGGTAAACGTAGCCGAACCAGTCTGGATAGGACCAGCCAGCGGGGCCGACGCGAACCACGCTCTTTGAGGCGGGGGCGGTAGAAGTGAGAGAGGGTTTTTTCGGTCGAGGCATGTTTGGAGTGGGCTATTTGTATGGAGATTTTGTGGCACAGCCATTTCCGCCCCATCGCGCTTTTGGTGCGATGAATCCTGGCTGTGGGTTTTTTGGCAAACGCCGTCGAAAGCCGCACAGGCGGGAGTGCCTGTGCTACAAAAGCACGCAGCAGGCGCGGATGTCAACGCAGTGCGAATTGTCGCCGATGCCTCTCAGGTGGCACAGCCGCCTCCGCCCCACCGCGCGCTTTTCGCGCGATGAATCTTGGCTGTGTGCCCTGTAAGAACCGCACAGGCAGGATTGCCTGTGCCACAAATTGTCTCAGTACAATTGCCGATGGCCGGGCGCGCTGGTATGCTGGGAGTATGATGCGGTGGAAGAAGCAATTCCGCGTCGCCCGCCTCTTCTGCAAGAACTCCTACAGGTGCATCCATGAAACTTTCCATCAGCTACAAGAATGTCGAGCCGCACAAGCCCGCGGAAAAAGAAGTGGAGCGTTTCGCGAGCAAGCTGAATCGTATTTTGAAGAGCTATGAACCCGATTTGGTGCTGTTGCACGGCGTATTTTCCAAAAATTCGCATCGCGAGGAGCTTTCGTTCTCGCTGAATCTGTCGCTGCCAACCGGGACGCTGCACGCTACCGGAACGGGCGAGAATGTGCGCGCCAGTTGTAAGCAAGCGTTCAGCGAATTGGAGGCGCAACTGAAGAAACACCAGTCGCGCCTGCGCAAAGACTACGAGTGGAAGCGCAAGCGCCCGCGTCCCGCGCCCCCCGCGGTCGAAGCGCTGTCTTGACGACGCCTGCAGCGGCGTGGATGTCGGGATGTCCGCTCATCTCAGTTTGAGAATGGCGTGCTGATTCGCCGAGATTCTGAGACGTAGACAGTCGAAAGCGCGCGCCTATTGGATGGAGCCGCGGAAGACTCCGGTGCTCAGGCGCGATTCCACGCGCCCCCTGTGAATGTGTAAGCTGTTGATATTAAATGGCTTATGTTCTAACGTCATCCGCGACAAACAATCTAGCCCTGCAAAGTAACCTTCCAAAAAGAAACCGAAAGTAGCGAAGCCTTACGAAAGGTTTTGGAGATTGCATTGCCCTAATCATTGGCTTGCCTCTCGGATACGTGTATTCAGGCCAAGAGACGAAGGGACTCTACGAAGAGATGCGCCCGAAAATACTGATTGTCGACGACTCGGTTACCACCCTGTTGATGGAAGAAATGCTCCTGAAGAAGTACACCAATTTTGACGTGGTGCAGGCGCGCAACGGGCAGGAGGCGGTGAAGGTGGCGCTGGAGGAACAGCCCAGCCTGATCTTGATGGACGTGGTAATGCCGAAGATGGACGGATTTGCGGCGTGCCGGGAGATGCGGCGGCAGGAGAAATTGAAGAAGGTTCCGATCATTTTGGTGACGAGCCGGGGCGAGCCGCAGAATGTTGAGCAGGGATTTGAAAGCGGTTGTAACGATTATCTGACGAAGCCGATCGAGAGCCACGAGTTGCTGCACATGGTGAACGGTTATCTGGGCGTCGAAGAAGGACGCTAAATGAGAAACGAGATGGAAGACGTTCGATGAGAGAAAAAACTATTACGCGACCGGAAACTGGCGGCAAGAGCGAGAAGACTTCAACTGCGGCTCTTGCGGAACAGTTGGAAACGCGTTCGCGCGATTATTTGCGGCGGTGCTATGAGACCGTTCCGTCCGTGGAGCGGCACACGATTTGGAGCCGGCTTTACGCGGCGAGTGAGCGGTTGAGTATGGCGGTGCGCGAGGGCGATGTTGCCAACGCGGTGATTGAAATTGGCTCAAATCTCTTGGGATGCGAAGAAATTGTGATTGTGCAATTGCACGCGGAAACGAAGCTGATGTCGTTTTTGGCGGCGGTGGGAATTTCGGCGACGCAACGTCGCGCGCTGGCGTCCAAGTTCGATCAGATTGCGGCAGAGATTAAGCGCGGTCAGGCGCGAATTGTGGACAAGCGGATCGCGGGAGACGAATTTTTGGCAAGCATTGGAGTGAGTGCGCTGGTTCCGTTGTCGCAAGGGCAGAAAGCGGAAGGGGCCATCGTGTTTTTTAATCTTTTGCCGCAGAGAAAATCGTTCGACTCGGGGGATCGCGAGTTGTTGGGATTGCTTTCGGTTTATGTGGGCCCGAGCCTCTTCGGAATTTTGTGATAGGGAAAAGTTGCGAATGAGCGGGTTGGAGTTTCGGTGAAGACGGAAATGAAGGTTAAGAATTGGCCAGCATCCGCGGATAGCAGCGGAAGCGAGACGGCGTTGGAACTGACCGGAAATTAGGATGGAAATTCAGCGCGACATTATTTTGAAGAGCTTTGTGGTGGAAACAGGAGAAGGCCTCGCGCAGATGGAAGAGGCCGTCCTGGAACTGGAGGCACGCCCGGAAGACGGAGAATCGATCCAGACGATTTTCCGTGTGGTTCACACGATTAAGGGGAACGCGAGCATCCTGGAATTACCAAAACTGCAGGCTTTCGCTCACGCGTTTGAAAACCTCCTGGATGAGATCAGAAGCCGCAATCTGAGCGTGACGCCGGAAATTATAAACCTGATGCTGGCGTCGCTGGACATTCTGCGGGAGATGGCCGCGGGCGCGGCGGAAGGCAGGGATGAAAATACTGCGCGCGCCAGGGAAGTGCTCGGCAAGATTTCGAAGTGCATCGAGGGCAGCTCGCAAAACGGTCAGGAGAGGGCGGACGGCGAGAATGGAGCTGTAACGGAGTCCGGGGCCCTACGGACAGCGCACGCGAACGATTCGCTGCGGAGTCTGCGGGTGGACGTCACAAAGCTCGATCGTTTATTGGATCTCACCGGCGAAATTGCCATTGCGCGGGGGCGAATTGCGCAGTTGCTCGAGAACCCGGGCAAAGCCGATTTTGAGGCGATTCGAGAAACATCGCGCGCCGCGGATTCGTTGCACACGGAACTTCAGGAAACGGTTTTGAAAGCGCGGATGGTCTCGGTGGGACCTCTTTTCCGGCAGTACGCGCGCACGGTGCGCGATTTGGCGAAGTCGCACGGCAAACTGGCGCGCCTGCAAATCGAAGGGGAAGACGTGGAAGTGGATACTTCGGTGATCGAGCACCTAAAGGATCCGGTGCTGCACATGATCCGAAATGCGATCGACCATGGCATCGAAACGCCCGCAGTTCGCAAACGGAAGGGCAAGCCAGCTTCAGGGACGGTCACGGTGCGGGCGGCGCACGAAGCGGGCAGCATTGTAATTGAAGTATCCGACGACGGGGCGGGACTGAGCCGGGAACGGATTTGCGATGTGGCGCGGAAGCGGGGGATCCTCGCGGAGCCCGAAAAGGCTGCGGACCACGAGCTCTTTCAGTTGATTTTTGAGGCGGGGTTTTCCACGGCGAGTGCGGTCAGCGATCTGTCGGGCCGCGGAGTGGGGATGGATGTGGTGCGCAGGAATGTGCAAGCGCTACGTGGAAATGTATTTATTAGCAGCGCGCATGGAGCTGGTTCGACTGTTCACATTCGCCTTCCATTGACATTGGCCATTATTGAAGGTTTCGGTGTCGGCGTGGGCGAGGACACCTACGTTATTCCCGTGGACCAGGTTATCGAGTGTGTGGAACTGCCGGCAAAGGAACGAGATTCAGGATTCGCGACGGGAGTGCTGGAGCTTCGCGGGGAGCCATTGCCGTATGTGCAATTGCGGGAGCATTTTCAAAGCGACGGGACGCGGACGGCGAGACAGAACGTGGTTGTGGTGCAGCACGATTTGCATCGAGCGGGGTTGGCCGTGGACCGGCTTTATGGGGCTACACAAACGGTCATAAAACCTTTGCCGCATGTGTTTCGAAATGTTCCGGGAGTTTCCGGTTCGGCAATTCTGGGAAATGGGCGGGTCGCGCTGATTCTCGATATTCCGGCGCTGATGCGCAGTTTTGAAGCAGAAGCGGCATTTGTTGGATGAACGGCGAATTATGGGGCTGTGTGATCGAAGTCCTCGAAAAACGGAAATTGTGAGTAGTTCGGCGGCCGTGCAGAAAAAGATCGGTGATTGCCTTTGAGGAGAAAATTATGTTCTTGGGAAATTTGAAGATTGGGACCCGATTGGGGCTCGCGTTTGCGAGTTTATTGGTCATGGTTCTCGGCATCATCGGTCTGGCGGTGTTGCGGCTTGAATCGCAAGACCAGCTTCTCGGAAACTTCGCCAACGATCGAGTGCAGCAAATGGTGATCACCCATAAATGGGCCAACTCCTTGCTCGAGACGGGGAACTACATCCGCAACATCTACCTGTTCGATCACGACAAGATGGGAGAGCAGCTCGCGCGTCTCAAAGACTTCAAGAAACTGCGCGCAGGTTACAGGGCGGATTTGGTAAAAACGATCGACACCGAACAAGGCAAGGAACTCGTAAAGAATGTAATGGACGCGCGCAACCGGTACGTTCCGCACGAAGACGAATTCATCCGACTCTTGGAGACAAATCATCCGGATGAGGCGAAAAAGGAATTCATGGAAAAGATCGTTCCAGAACAGTCGTTGTATTTGGACGAGTTGTACAAACTGATCGATTACGAAGTCGCGCAGACTGCCGCGGATCGCGATGCGGCAAGAGAAGCGTACGTCCGAGGACGTGGCATCATCGCATCCATAGGAGTTCTGGCGACGCTGTTCAGCGCTTTATTCGCTTTCTGGATCACGCGCAGTATCACGAATCCGCTAAAAGCGGCGGTGGAAATTGCCCAACAAGTTGCCAGAGGCGATCTGACGGGAAATCTGGAAATCAAGACAAAGGACGAGACCGGGCAGTTGCTCGAGTCCTTGAGGAACATGAAGTCGAGCTTGACCAATATCGTGGATGAGGTGCGCAAAGGAGCCACGACGCTAGCATCTGCGGCGGCGCAAGTTTCTGCTTCGGCTTCGTCACTTTCTCAGGGGTCGAGCGAACAAGCGGCTTCGGTGGAAGAGACAACAGCCAGCCTGGAAGAGATGAGCGCTTCGATCAGTCAGAACGCGGAAAACAGCCGGCAAGTGGAACGGATGTCGACGAAGGGCGCGAAAGATGCGGAGGACAGCGGGCAGGCTGTTAAGGATACGGTCGATGCGATGGTGTCCATCGCGAAGAGAATCTCGATTATCGAGGAGATTGCTTATCAGACCAACTTGCTGGCGCTGAATGCGGCGATTGAGGCGGCACGCGCGGGAGAGCATGGAAGAGGATTCGCGGTGGTGGCCACGGAAGTACGGAAGCTGGCGGAGCGCAGCCAGGCTGCAGCGAAGGAGATCGCGGGCCAGGCGGGGGAGAGCGTCAAGGTGGCGGAGCGATCCGGGGAGTTGCTGGGGGCGCTGGTACCGGCGATTCGCAAAACGGCGGATCTGGTGCAGGAAGTGACAGCGGCGTCGCGCGAGCAGGCTTCGGGAGTGAACCAGATCAATAAAGCCATGTCGCAAGTGGACCAGGTTACGCAGCGAAATGCGTCTTCGGTCGAAGAGCTTTCGAGTGCGGCAGAGGAGATGTCATCGCAGGCAGAAGGTATGCAGCAGCTCATGGAGTTTTTCAAGGTAGAGGACGCGCGGCAGGACTCCGCGGTAGGGAGCCCGCGGGGGCACGAGAGGTTGCATCCACGGGCGTACCGGCAGAACAGGACCGGGAGGGACGGGCGGTCCGCGACGGATCGAGATGCCGCCAGTGGAGCGAATGCGAGCGAGGATGAACGCGACTTCGTGCGGTTCTAACGGGAGAGTCCAATGGAATCCACTATTGCAAGAGAAGCGGTGGAACAGCGGCAATATCTAACGTTCCAAATGTCGGAAGATGAGTACGCCGTCGGAATCCCGCACGTGCGGGAAATCATCGAATACGGCGCCGTGACGCGCGTGCCGAAAGCGCCCGCGTGGATCCGCGGAGTGATCAACGTCCGGGGGAGCGTAGTACCGGTGGTGGACCTAGCGGTAAAGTTTGGAGTGGCGGCGCGGCCGGTAACGAAGACGACGTGCATCATCATTCTGGAGATCAAGCTGGACGGCGAGGACAGCATCATGGGCGTCATCGCCGACGCGGTGAATGAAGTCACGAGCTTTGCAGAGGAGGATATCGCGGAGGCGCCATCCTTTGGGACGCGTGTGCGTGTTGAATACCTGCTGGGGATGGCCAAGATCGGCAAGAAGTTCGCGCTCATGCTGGATATTCTCAAGGTTTTGTCGGGCGAAGAACTGGTAAGACTTGGGGAAGTGCCTTCGCAAGCGGTTCGGACGGAAGCGGATGGAACAGACAGAAATCGGGCTGAATCGCCGACGAACGCTTCGACCAACGCCACTGCGAATTCCAGAGCTGGCCAGTCGAAATCCTAAAATGCGGAATGAGCGGTGGGCCCTTGGCACGGTCAAATACAAGTACAAGCGAAAGTGCGCCGCGGAGCGGTGTCTCTGAGAATTCGGAGGCCCAGCCGTTGGACGGGTTTTTGGAATTTCAGGCGAAGACGATCACTGAAAGGGAGTTTCGGCATTTTCAGGAGCTCATTCATCGCGTCTCGGGGATTTGGCTGACTTACGCGAAGTCGGCGCTGCTGGTGGGCCGACTCTCGAACCGGTTACGCCATCTGGGCCTAGCGACGTTCAGCGAATACTATCGCGTGGTGACGACTGATCCGGAAGAGCAAAACTGCATGCTCGACGCGATCTCCACGAATGAGACGCGGTTTTTCCGCGAACCTGGACAATTCGAGTTTCTTCAACAGCGAGTCTTTCCTCAATGGCAAGCGGATTCGGCGAGAGGTGTGCGTGGCCGCAGAATCAGGGTGTGGAGCGCCGGTTGTTCGACGGGGCAAGAGCCGTATTCGCTGGCTATGGCTCTGTGCCACCACTTTCCAGTCGTCGCGGGTTGGGAAATTGAAATTGTCGCGACGGATTTGTCGAGTCGCGCGCTGGCGATTGCGCGTAGCGCCATTTGGGAATTTGCAGCGAGCAGTCAAATTCCGCAGCCTTATTTGAAGGCCTATATGTTGAGGGGTTGCGGCAGGCAGGAAGGAAAGATAAAGGCTGGGCCTGAGATTCGTTCGGTCGTGAAGTTTTTGCGGCTGAACCTGAACGAGGCTGCGTACGCCGTGAACGGACCATTTGATTTGATCTTCTGCAGAAACGTACTCATCTATTTCGACCGCACAGACCGGGAAAGAATTGTGCGCCGCATGTTGAGTTACTTATCTCCGAGCGGGTACTTGTTTGTGGGGCACGCGGAGAGCCTGCACGCGATGCATGACGTGGTACGCAGTGTCATGACCACCGTTTACGCTCCCATCGTCAAACCGAAGCCAGAGGCCGATCTTGCACGATAGCACGGCGCCCTTAATCCAAGTTTTGGTTGTGGATGATTCGGCCGTGGTGCGTCAGGTCATGCAGGCGGTGCTATCGCAGGAAAGCGATATGGAGGTGACTGTTGCCGCGGATCCGATCATCGCGCTTCATAAGATGAAGCAGGTTCGGCCGCATGTGATTATTTTGGACCTTGAGATGCCGCAAATGGATGGGCTGACATTCTTGCGGAAAGTGATGGCGGAAGATCCCATCCCGACCTTGATTTGCTCGAGCGTCGCGGGGCGCGGAACGGTTGCGGCGATTCGGGCTTTGGAAGAGGGCGCGATCGGGATTGTCACTAAACCGAAGCTCGGAGTGGGAAACTTTTTGCATGAGTCGGCAGTGATGCTGATTGATACGGTGCGCTCGGCCGCGTCGGCTCGGATGCGGAAGCGAACTTGCGTGGCCTCTCCACAGCCGCGCAAACTTTCCGGAAGCAAAATTAATGCGGCCAGCGTGTCGAGCAAAGAAGAGAGAATTGTTGTGATTGGAGCTTCGACGGGAGGAACGGAAGCATTGGCACAGATATTGGGCGCGTTGCCGACGGAGGCTCCCGGGATTGTGATTGTGCAGCACATGCCGGAACAATTCACGGCGGCGTTCGCGAAATGGTTGGACACGAATTGCGCGATCCACGTGAAGGAAGCGGCGGATGGGGATCGTGTTAAGCGCGGGTGGGCATTTGTGGCTCCGGGCAATCGGCATAGCACGATTCGCCATGCCTCCGGGCATCTCACGATTCAAGTGAGTGATGGACCGTTGGTTTCGCGGCACCGGCCTAGCGTGAATGCCTTATTTCGTTCCGTGGCGCAGGCTGCGGGCGACTCGGCGCTGGGCGTGATATTGACGGGCATGGGAGACGATGGCGCCGACGGATTATTGGAGATGCGCGCGGCGGGTGCGTTTACGATTGCTCAGAATGAGGCGAGCTGCGTTGTGTTTGGGATGCCGAAGGAAGCGATTCGACGTGGCGCGGCGCACAGAGTGCTTGCGCTGGACGCGATTCCGGCGGCGGTGGCAAGTTTCGGAATTCATGGGAGTAAATTGTCACGAAGCGGCGGTAGTGAGTAAAACCCACGGAAAATGCGAAAGTAACTTCGTCGTTTTTCAGAAATTGTCTCCGAAAGCTTTTCAATAAGGAGTTACTTCGAGGAGAGGCCGCTCGGCGTCTTGAGAATCTCTGACGTCGGAGTTTTTGCGGGGCGGCGTGCTGGGAAGCGCAGCAAGCAGTCTGCGCGTGTATTCATGTTGGGGCGTATTGAAAATGGCATCAGGCGTTCCGCATTCTGCGATCTGGCCTTCATGGAGTATGCAGATGCGGTGACAGAGAGCTGCGACTGAGAGAAGGTCATGCGAGATATAGAGGATGGCGGTGCCCATCTCGCGATTTAAGCGCGCGAACAGATTCAGGATTTCAGATTGTGTGATTGGATCGAGGGCGCTGGTCGCTTCGTCTGCGAGGAGTAACGCTGGGCGGTGAAGGACGGCCATGGCGATACAAACTCTCTGGCCCTGGCCAACGCTTAACTGCGATGGGCGACGGCGGAGGAATTCCTTGTCGTGCGGCAGGTTGACGCTTGTCAAAGCGGACTGGATTGACGCTGAACCGTGCGCATCGTTTCCTCGCTCGTGGGCTTTCCAGGCTTCGCTTAACTGAGAACCAATGGAGAGAGCCGGGTTCAGAGCCGCAAGTGGGCTTTGCAGCACGATGCTCATTTCTTTGCCGCGAATCGCTCGAAGTTCTTTTTCGGAACTTTTGAGAATATCTTTGCCGTGAAACAGAATTTTTCCTTGGACACTGCCTCCTTTCAACGAGAGGAGTCCCATGAGCGCGAGGGCTAGTGTGCTTTTTCCGGAACCGCTTTGACCGACCAATCCGAGGATTTCCTGGCGCTCGATGCGCAAGGAAATATTTCGGAGGACACCGGTTTTGTTGCGGTAGTCCACTGAGAGATTGGCGGAGAGGAGAGGATCCTGAGAGCTCACTTACTCGCTCCCATCGCTGCGCTGGGTTTCAGGCGGAGCGTTTCGATGTTCCAGAAAGCTTGGGGATTGAGTGCGACAGGGAAGGCACCGGCAAGGTCTGAAGAAACAGCCGAGAGAGCATTCTTGTTGATGAGATAGATGAACGGCTGCTGCTCGGCGACGATTTGCTGGACGCGATCGAACTTGGCTTTGCGGAGTTTCTCGTCGGGAGTGGAGGCTTGTTCTTGCATGAGCTTGTCGATTTCCGCTTCCCAGGGCGTTGCGGGCGTTTTCTGATTCGGGTTCCACTGATGGTCTTCGCCGGAGCTTAGCCAGACTGTCAATTGGCCGTTTGGATCGAGATCGGTGTTTACCAGGCCGAGGAGGCAGGCGTCATAGTCAAACGTGCGCATGATTCGCTCGATTAAAGAAGGAAAATCCAGCGTGACGACTTTTAACGTGATGCCGATTTCTGAGAGGTCCTGCTGGATCATAGTGGCCATTTTTTCGCGCGCGGTATTTCCGGAATTGGTGATCACTGTGAATTCGACAGCGTGGCCGCCGCTGTCCTTCAAAGTGCCATTCTCGAATCGAAATCCTGCGCGAGAGAGAACTTGAAGCGCGGCCTTGGGATCATGCTTGGGAGCTGGAAGCCCAGCGTTGAACCAAAAATGATTGGACGGGGAGACGGGGCCGTAGGCTGGAGTTGCGTAGCCGTCAAAAACGACTCGCGCGAGGTCGGCGCGGTTGATGGCGAGGGAGATGGCTTGGCGGAAAGATGTCGTCTGGAACCACTTCTTTTTGTAATCGGGCAGGGTGGATGCGGCGGTTTGATTGAACCAGAGTTCTTCGCCATCGAGGCCGGTGCCTGCGTTTCTGGCGACGCCGGGGGAATCTTTTTGAAGCTTGTCGAACTGCTCTGCATCGAGACGGTTGATCAGTTGGAGTTCGCCGCGGCGGAAGCGCATCAGCTCGATGTCGCGGTTTCGTTGTATATCGAGGCGGACGGTTTCGATGTAGGGAAGAGGGTGGCCTTCCGCATCGTGCTTCCAGTAATTTGGATTGCGGCGAAGTAGAACGTGAGAGCCGGCGACGTATTCGGAAACGTAATATGGGCCGAGCACACTCATCACTTTTTTGGGAGATTTTGACGAGAGGATCGCGACTTGATCGAAGAGGCGCTCGAGGCCGGCGACTAGAGTTGGAAATGAGATAACGGCGGTATCCGACGACGGAGTCTGAACGTCGATGGTAGTGGCTTCGCTGGTTCGAAAGGCATCGCCAGTGGCGGAGTGGGTTTGCGGGTCCATGAGGAGTTTCATGGTGTAGGCCACGTCTTCGGATGAGAAAGGAGAGCCGTCGGAAAAATAGAGGCCTTTGCGAAGGTGGAAGGTGATTTTGCGGCCGTCGGGCGACACCTTCCAGGATTCGGCGAGCGCGGGTTCGAGAGCCTGGGTCTGTCGATTGACGCGGATCAGCACGCCACCCGTCAAATAGCGGACGTTTTCCGAAGCTTCATCATCCACAAGAATTGGATTGAAGGTTTTGGGTTCGCCATGGAGGCAGAAATGCAATTCAGCGCCGGACTGGGCGCGCCCGGAAGGGATCAAGAATACGAATGAGCAGAGAGCGAGCCATATAACGGTAGAGCGTCGAGAAAAGCGCATCAGGCAAGTTCCTCCGAACCAGGGAAAATGAATTGGAAACAGATTACGGTGAGGACCAGAACGACTAACGGAACGAGGCGCCAGGGGTTGGCGGCCATGGCGGAAAAATCCTCGGAACCGCGCAACAGATTTCCCCAGGATGGCAGTGGCTCCATCACTCCCAGGCCCAACATGCTCAGTGTTGCTTCGGTGAGAATAAAGATCGGGATCGAAATCCAGAACTGCGCTAGAAAAACCGGGCGAAGAGACGGAATCACTTGGCGGATCAATATTTGGGAACGGCGATAGCCGAGCGCTTGCGCGAGCAGAACGTGATCCGAGTCTCGCAGATTTCGAGAAGCCGCCCATACCACGCGCAGCGACGCGGGCCATCCTAGAAGGCCTAGCACCACGAACGTGGCGACGACGGACAGCACGGGAGACACATCGAGAGGCAATAACGCACGCAACGCAATCAGCACGAAAAGAAGCGGCAACGACATGGATAGGTCGGCGGACGCAAGGATTATTTTTTCGAGCCAGCCTCCGCGGAGCCCTGCAATTCCTCCGAGGATGACCGCAATGATGGTTGCGAGTAAGGCTGCAGCGGGTGCGAGCAGCAAGGAAATGCGAGTCCCGTAAACGAGGCGAGTAAAAAGGTCCCTTCCCAGCGAGTCCGTGCCGAGCAAATGCGTTGCGGATGGCGCGGTATTGGGGATGTCGCGAAACTGGTGAGCGTAGGAATAACGGGTAAAGCTCCCCGCGAAGAACCCCACAGCGAAAATGATGAGTAGGGTGGTGCGGCAGAAGACGCGAAGGATGCGCTGGGCCTTCACGGCTGCCTCTCTTGCACTGTGCCCGCAAGGAAGTTGACTCCCACGGTTAAGAGAGTCACGAAAAGCGTGATGCTGGTGAGCAAAGGCAAATCGCGATTGAGGGCGGCCTGCCACGCCAATTGCCCCATCCCCGGAGAATCGGAAAGAGCTTCCAGGGGAATCGCGGCTCCCAGCGCCATGCTTGCGGACACTCCAAGAAGAGCCACGAGAGGGTGCCACGCTACTGGAATTACATGACGGAAAAGTATGCGATTACTGCCGACGCCGCGGGCTCGGGCCGCCAGAACAAATGGTTGCGCGTGAGCCTGAGCGAGTATGTTGTACTGATAGCGAAAGAGTTTTGGAAGCGTGATAACTGCTATTCCCAGGAAGACCGGCGCGCGCAGATGCAAACACAGGAGAGCCACAACTGCCGTGGGCAGGGCAATCAGTAGCCCGGTCGCAGCGGTCGCCGAATACTCGAGCACATAACTTTGCCAGCGAATGGTAAGCAGCGACAGAAAAGAAGCTGCCATCCACGCAGTGGCCAAGCCAAGGAAAACTGCCCGCGCCGTGAGTGGAACTCTTTCTTTCAGAAGTCCAGTGACTGGGCGTTGCAGGAAGGCGGAGGTGCCGAGATTTCCGTGGACGAGGCCCGAGATGTAAGCGCCGTAGTAGGAAAGCAGTCCGCCGCTCAATTGATGTTCGTTTCGAATTGCATCGCGGGAGGACTGAGAAAGCCGGAAATCAAGATCGCGTTCGTCGACGCCGTAACCGGGAGCGAATCGGACCATAGTCGCGCAGAGCAGGGCTCCCACAATTGCCAGGGCGGTCAGCAGAAGGAGTCTCTGCGCGAGTTTTGAAATCCATTGGGTCATGGCGGCTGGGCAACGAGATGCCTTTCCGTATCAACCTCATCCGTGTGAAGGGACGACCAGCTGGGGAAGCGATGGCGCGCCTTTCTCTCGATAGTGGCTTTCCTTGGCTTCATACATTGCGCGATCGGCTTCGGAGAGCAGTTCTTCGGCCGTCACTCCATCCTGTGGATAAAAGGCCGCTCCCACGCTGGCGGTAACAACCCTTTTGCCACAAACGGTCCGACCGGCTTCCTCAACCGCAAGTTGTACTCTGGGTAGCAATTCCTTGACTGTTGTGGTGGTGAACTCGGGGAGAACCAGAATGAATTCGTCTCCGCCCAGACGTCCGACGAGATCGTACTCGCGGCACACGGTGCGGAAGTTTCTTGCGATTTCCTCCAAAAGTTTGTTCCCGACGAGATGTCCATAGTTGTCGTTTACGGTCTTGAATCCATTTAGGTCGCAAAGCAGGACTGCCAGAGGCTGTCCGCTGCGCTCGGAGCGTGACAACTCGCTATCCAAGTGCGCGCAAATCGACCGGGCATTTGGCAAACCGGTAAGGAAATCCGTGCTAGCTGAGTCCTGGGCCTTCTCGAATTGCAGGGAGTTTTCCACCGATAAGCCGAGCTTTGAGCTTGCTGCCAGCAACATGCGCAGGTGATCTTTGGTAAAAGCCTGTTTGTCTTTCAGGTATAACGTCAAGACGCCAGCTACCCCATCCCTGCCCTGAAGCGGGATGGACAGCGTGGATCGCAGGACAGATACACGCGAGGGATCACCCAGATGTTTCGATTCGGCCATGGGGTCCCCATTAATGATGGGTTTCTTGTGCTGTGCGACCCAGCCGGAAATTCCCTGGCCGATCGGCATCTCCAAGGTGCGGAAGAGATCATAGTCGACGCCATGAACATAACGCGGCGTCAACTTCTCACCCTCGCAGACATAAAAAACGATCAGGTCGTGGGGAACCATTTCCTTCAGCCGAACCGCAACGACCGAGAGCGTCTCGCGCAAGCTCAACGAATTTCCGAGTGTCTGGGCCAGCTCGAAGAGTAGCTGTGCTTCCTGCCGGGCTGAGACGATCGAGGCCAGGAAGGAAGTGGCTCGCACTTCGGCGGCGTTTGGCACGTCTGCGAATCCCGCCGAAGGAGCAACAGTTCGATTGGGGTTGGTCACGGATGGGAAAGGACTCTTTGGGCTCTCCGTCCGGCGCACTTCTTGCTCGAGCTCGAGGTACCTCTTTTCAATCGCCGCGACGACACGCGGATCGAAGCTGGTACCCATTTCTGAAATCAGGTGCTTCATAGCCTCATCGACGGACATCGCCCGGCGATATGGCCGCTCCGAAGTAAGTGCGTCAAAACAGTCCACCACGGAAAGGATTCGTGCCCCGATGGGAATCGCTTCGCCTTTCAATCCGTAGGGGTATCCAGTCCCATCCCACTTTTCATGGTGGGAACGAACAATCGGAACAACCGGGTAAGGGAATTGGACGCGGTCGAGGATTTCCGCGCCGACGATGGGATGGATTTTCATGCGATCGAATTCTTCCGGGGTGAGGCGTCCAGGTTTGGAGAGGATTTGTTCCGGGACGGCGAGCTTGCCAATGTCGTGAAGCATGGACGCTGCGCGCAAGGCATTTAGTTCCGCTTCGCTCAGCCCCAAGTCTTTGCCGAGTTGGACCGCGTAAGTCTGAACGCGTCGCAAATGATCATGGGTACTGTGGTCTTTAGCTTCGATGGCGAGGGACAGAGCCTCAATGGTTCGGAGGTGGAGATCCGCAATTTCTTCGGTATGTTTTTTCTCTGCTTCCAGACGGTCCAGATAAATGCGGTAAGAACGATACATCCAGTACACAAGCGGCAGGACGAGAATGGCAAACTGCCATCCGAACGCGCGGTTGATCAGACTTACGCTTCCTGCGATCATCGCCCCCAACAAATAATAGGGAAACGACCACAGGTAGCATTCTTTCCAGACTAGGAGAGGATTGCGCCGCTCCGTCAGGGCGATGATGCCCGACACGGACATAGTATTCATCGCGAAATACGTCGTGGAAGCCGAGACCAGCAACAAGGGCCAGCCAAGACCGAGACGAGAAGCGGAGCTGCTATGAAATACAAGATTCGCAGCTGTGATCGAGAGGGACAAGTTGGCAAAATTGAACAAAATCTGAATTAGGCGCGGCCGAGGTTTTGAGTGCCAAATCGATTGCACCAATCCCCCGAAACACCCCATCAGCAATGTCTCTGGATAGGAGAGGTCCAGAATGCCCACCAGGATGAACAGAAAATTGGCGGACATAGTCGCTTCAATCCCGGGGAGCCGTACCTTAAACAAGGATGCAGCTAGAGCCACTCCGAAGAAACAGGCAAACCGGAGTTCGCTTTCCGGGTGCCAATGTGAAAGTGCATAGGGTAATAGCGGAAGGCCGATCACTACCTGCAACAAAATGAAGGATGCCGCGGGCCAACTTAGCTTTTGGCCCTTTCTCCCAGGAGTGGCCCAAATCTCCCGGTGTTTATTTGCAATAAATTGGAAGGCGCTGCGAAACCATGATTCCCGGGATCCACTGACAGTGGCGCTCCCGCTTTCAACTTTGGGCTGGCGTGGGCGTGAAGGATTCAAAGAATGATTACCATCCTTGCGGCTTGTCTGGGCATGCTTCCTTGCATCGGCGACTCAAAATCCTGCTGGTCCCTTTTGGTACATATAGTGTCCGGAATGCATAGGCGAATGCCCATAGTACGAGTGGGGAGCTTTGTCCCAAGATTAACCTTGGAGTAGACCCCTTCTTCCTCGAGTAACCTCCCCGAGCGGCTCGGCCATTTCCGTCTGTCTCTCACTGGCATGAACTGCTTCTAGCCGACGAATTCCGCTCTAATTCTTGATCCGGGCAGCTCAAGGTTAGTACTAAACTGTGCCCACGCAGGTACTAGTCCTGCCCCACTCCGGTACCATCGACGCGAATAACACCCAACGCTTAAAACTTAGGGAGCGCGAAATGCCACTTTTTGCACCAGGTTCCAGGCATCCCAGCCTTTACCAGGAGAGATGGAAAAAATGGATCTCAGCCCCTACAGAAACCCCGAGAAGAAAAACGGCGGACCATTGAAGACGACCACATGGGGCGCACTCATCGCGTTCGCGCTGCTGCTCGCCGCTCTAGGATTAACCGGCCACCTGTCTCATCCCGCCGGGAACGCGCAAGTCATTGAAACAGCAGCAAATATTTCTCCCGAGCAAGCTCCGACTGCTCGATCTACAGCAAGTGCCTCTCACGAGGACGGCTACAATAGGGGAGCCTTAAATGGCACCTCGACGCTCCAGCCTCTCTTTGAACTTCGCAAGAACGGTCCGAGTAGCGCCAAGTCGTCCGGCTTAGCCAACCGGGGCCCGGTTCAGCAACAGGCCTCCCCAGCTGGTCTCAAGGATCCATCCGCCCCTCAGCAGGAACCTAGGGCAGGCGTGCCCATGACAGGAGCGGTGAACCCGCAGGCCTTGATTGCTGCCAAGATCGCCCCGGACCTGCAGGGTATTGACCCCACAAAGCCAGTGGACGTCATCGTTCAGTTCAAGCGATCAGTAGCCGCCTCTGACCTCTCTGCTGATGGCGCGACTGTCAAGTCTAACCTCAACGTTATCAACGCCCAGTTGGTGACTGTTCAGGGCTCCAATCTGAACAGCCTCGCTTCACACTCGGACGTAGCGTACATCTCTCCGAACCGCAAGGTGCGCGGTGCAATGGACCCAGTCGTCACGGCGGTTAACGCGGACATTGCCTACGCCAACGGGTGGGATGGCACGGGAGTTGGCGTCGCCGTCATTGACAGCGGCGTCGGCTATGTTGATGACCTGAATTCTGACGGGAATGCGAACCCCTCGCGTGTCGTTTATAACCAAAGCTTTGTACCGGGCGATTCTTCCATAACTGACGCCTACGGTCATGGAACTCACGTGGCCGGTATAGTTGCTGGCAACGCCTATGATTCCACTAGCCTGCAAACTTACGCGAACCAATATCGCGGCATCGCCCCGGAAGCCAGCATCATCAGCTTGCGCGTACTGGACGGTACTGGCGCCAGCGTCGACAGTTCGGTCATTGCTGCGATCCAGCAAGCGATCGCTCTCCAGAGTACTTACAACATTCGTGTAATAAATCTGTCGCTCTCTCGCGGCGTGTATGAAAGCTACACACTCGATCCTCTCTGCCAGGCGGTGGAATCCGCATGGCAGGCAGGCATCGTCGTGGTGGCAGCGGCAGGCAACATGGGTGAATACAATGGGGCCGGCACGCAGGGGTACGCCACGATCGGCGCGCCCGGCAACGATCCCTACGTGATCACTGTTGGAGCAACCAACACACATGGATCGGGAACGCAAGCCGCCCAGACGGTTACGAGCTACAGCTCGAAAGGGCCGACGACATTTGATCACATCGTGAAGCCCGATCTCGTCGCCCCTGGTAATGCGGTGGTATCGCTTCTAGCTTCACCGAATACCACGCTTATTACGGAGTATCCAGCACTCGCCGTATTCCCGTGCGATGGGTCCGGGGTCAATTGCGGTTCCCAATACGGCGCAGCAAACTACATGACAATGAGCGGGACGAGTATGGCCACGCCAGTCGTCAGCGGCGTTGCGGCTCTGCTTGTGCAACAAAACCCATCACTCACTCCAGACCAGGTGAAAGCCCGCCTAATGAAGACGGCCTGGAAGGGCTTTGGGCAGTACACGACGGCGACGGACTTGGGAAGCGGTGTAAGTTATACGATTGAACAGGACATGTTTGCGGTGGGCGCGGGCGCGGTTGACGCTTCGGCCGCTCTTGGCAATACGGATCTTGCTCCCCCAACTATGGGTTCGGCAATGTCGCCCACGGCTGTGTACAACTCGGCCAACGGCACCGTAACCGTCAGCGGTGCTCCGGGCACAGTGTGGACCAATCCGACTGTCTGGGGTAACTCTGTGGTTTGGGGTAACTCGGTCGTATGGGGTAATTCTGTCGTCTGGGGTAATTCCGTGGTTTGGGGCAACTCCGTGGTTTGGGGAAACTCTGTTGTCTGGGGTAACTCCGTGGTTTGGGGCAACTAGCAAGTCCGGTGTACGGACTCATTCACATGTCACCGGAGAACAACAGATGCCGAGAATAGCTAGAGCATACATCACGCTGGTCTTAATCTCTGGAGCCGTGGCCCTGCTCCTCGCAGCGAGATCGTGGTCTTCCGCAAACCTCGCTCAGTTTCTGACGCTTCTGGGTCTCGCTGCCGTCTCTTCGACGCTCAAGATTCGCATACCCGGTATTGAGAGCACCATGTCACCGAACTTTGTTTTCTTGCTGCTCGCCATGCTGTGCTGTAGTTTTTCTGAAGTTGTCGCGATCGCGTTGGTGGCCGCTCTGGTGCAATCCCTTTGGGCGGCCAAGCGGGCCCGGCTTATTCAGGTCGCGTTTAGCGCTTCGGCATTGGTGCTGAGCGCAAGCGTTGCGTTTCAATTCACGCACTTTTTGCTGAGATCGAGTGCTGCTAATTCGCCAGCTGTTTTCGCGATTCTTGCAGGGAGTTTGTATCTTTCTCTTAATGCGGCCCTGGTTTCTGCAGTCATCGGGCTCGTCGAGGGCAGGTCTTTCGCGTACGTCGCCAGGATCTGCTACGAATGCGTTTTCCCTTATTTTATGGGTGGCGTCGTTTTCGCGGGACTTGTGAGCGGGGCATTCTCGCGCTCCACGGTTTGGCAGGGCGCAACGGTACTCTTTCCCGTGACCGTTCTTGGCTACTTATATTGTTTGAGCCGGACTCCTACGGTTGCGCTGGCCGCATTCCGATCAGCTCCCGCGGCGGTCGAAGAGAAAGAGCTAGTCGAGGCTGGCTCGTCGCTGCCGCGCTCTCGTCGCTGAATCTCCCGAAACGCTCGTCAAACCTGCCTTGCGAAGCGCACCTTCGCGAGGATGCAATCGCTTCTCGCTTCCAAACATTACTGAGGCAGAACAGCGGTCTTGGAAATGGACTGCCGCTGACTGGGCCACTCATAGGCCAGCGCTCGGCCTAACGACGCACACCGGTCTGCAAAACGGGAGTCGTTACGGACTGACGCGGGACGTGGTAGACTGGCACAGTAGGACGTTGCACATCTCGCGGACGAAGAATCCACATACGTCCCAGTAAGTGTTGCTGCGGTGGCCGCCCTCAGGGTTGCGCACTAACGGGCGAGCTTACACGGCGTGTGTTCCAGTCGCAGCGGTATCCTATGTTTGGAACAAGTGGCGCAGCGAGTGACAGCGGTCAAGGCCGTGCCTCGGTAAATTCCTTGCAAGCTGGTGCGGGACAAATAATTTAGGGGCGTAGCTCAGTGGTAGAGCAGCGGCCTTTTAAGCCGAAGGTCGTGGGTTCGATCCCCACCGCCCCTACCAACCTAACCGACTGAAATAGAATCAACTTACACGGGTCCGTTTCTTCGTGTACCTCCGGTGTACCCTTCCCCTCGATATGGACATCTAGATTTGATCGTTTGCTGACTTTGCACACCCAGACTCGTTGGCGGTAATAGTTTCCGGTTTGCCCATAACGAGGGAGATACGTAGAATTCCCCTATGCCTGTGGTCTGAGAGCGACCATTGGGTCCCGCAGGAAAGAAACTCAAGGCATCGGACTGACCATGAACATCGTGACGGCACAACATTTGCAGTCCTGGGCGGATACTCTGACTGCCAGAGAGGAGCTTCCCGGCCTCGTTGCTTCGCTGATTCGCGCTTCCTGCCCCAGTTTGCAGTCATACCGCTTCCCAAGCGGCGATGCTTCGCAAACGCACGGCTTCGACGGTGTTGCCGAGGTCGTCGAGGGTAATTTGTTTGTTCCCGTTGGCCGCTCGATCTGGGAGTTTGGAGCAGGAAAAGACTACAAGGCAAAGGCTGGGAAAGACTACGACAAGCGCACAAATGAATTGAGTCAAGAGGAGCGAGCGAAGCACACATTCATTTTCGTAACTCCGCGTATATGGGATACCGGCCTCGAAGAGTGGATGCGGGAACGGTCGGCGGACGGGTGGCTCAGAGTTCAGGTTTTAGATGCGGTTACCCTCCAGCATTGGCTTGCCGAAAATCCCGCTGTGGCGCTACCTCTGGCCCGAGAGTTGGCAATCGTCCCTCCAAGCGGCGTCAGAACGGTGCAGGATTTTTGGGACGAGTACCGCCTTAGTTTTCTTCCGACGCTGAAAGAAGAACTGTTGTTGAGCGGCCGAGAAGAACGCGCAAAACGCCTATGCGATGAGCTAGCGGCCGGACTTCCAAATCTGGGCAAATGGCAAGCCGACTCGCCAAGGGAGGCCGCTGCCTTTATCGCTGCCGCAATCATGCGCGCCGAGCCCGAGCAGTCCCGTTTTCTTGCTGCCAAGACGCTCTTCCTCGACACCGTAGCCGCCGCGCAGACTGTGCCCACGAAAAACCGGTTCAATTTCGTTCTTCCGCCCGAAGTCAGTAGCGTTGGTCCGGCACTAGCGAGAACGAATCAGGTGATTCTTGTTCTCGGTGG
>Ga0210409_10002421_pt1 | contig 22228 bp, 20 predicted proteins | sample IncBWH17MmetaG_FD_161649 | JGI IMG/M metagenome (GOLD analysis project Ga0210409, IMG submission 161649) | Forest soil microbial communities from Barre Woods Harvard Forest LTER site, Petersham, Massachusetts, United States - Inc-BW-H-17-M | ecosystem: Environmental > Terrestrial > Soil >...
CGGCGTCGCCGAGGCGGCCGACATTATCGCCGAGGCGCTATTGGATGTTTGACGAGCGCACGCGAACCGTTGTCGTCGTTGGTGCCCAATGGGGCGACGAGGGCAAGGGCAAGCTGGTCGACGTCCTAGCCGAGGGCGCGGATTGGGTCGTGCGGTATCAGGGAGGCGCCAACGCCGGCCACACCGTCGATCTCGGGCCTCGCTGCTTCGTGCTGCATCAGATCCCGAGCGGGATCCTGCATCACGGCGTGCGTTGCGCGATCGGCAACGGTGTCGTGCTCGACCCCGAGACCTTCTTTACCGAGATCGACACGCTGGTCGCTGATGGTGTCGACGTGGAAGGTCGTCTCTACGTGAGCGACCGCGCGCACCTCGTCCTGCCCTATCACAAGCTGGTCGATTCCGAGAGTGCGGCGAGTCGCGAGATCGGGACAACCGGTCGCGGCATCGGTCCGGCGTACGAAGACAAAATCGCAAGACGCGGTGTCCGTGTCGTCGATCTGCGCCACCCGTCCCATCTCGAATCCCTCGTCTCGCGCGGTGCCGAACACGCCAACGCCATGTTGGAGCACTACGGCAGCGCGAAGCGCGCCGATGTAGGCCAAACGCTGGAAATCCTGCACGGCTTGGCTCCTCGTCTCCTCGCATTGGCGGACGACGTAGGCCTTGCAGTCCATCGCGCCCGATCCAGTGGCGCGGCGATTCTGCTAGAGGGTGCGCAAGGCTCGCTCCTGGACATCGACCACGGCACGTATCCATTCGTGACGTCGAGCAACACCACGTCGGGTGGCGCGGCGACGGGCGCCGGCATCAGCCCGAGGTCCATCGACGCCGCATTGGGCGTTGTGAAGGCCTACACCACTCGCGTAGGCAACGGCCCTCTCCCTACTGAATTCGATGAGCCCCTAGGCTCGCGCGTGAGAGAGCTCGGCCACGAGTATGGCGCGACCACGGGAAGGCCGCGCCGATGTGGATGGTTCGATGCCGTCGTGGTGCGCTACGCCGTGCGCGTAAACGGTCTGACGCATCTCGCGGTAACAAAACTCGACGTGCTCGACACATTGGAGCGGTTGGCGATTTGCACGGGTTATGAGGCGGCGGGAGAGGTCCATACGGAATTCCCCAGCGATCTCACGGCGCTGGATGACATGGTCCCGCGGTACGAGTGGTTCGAGGGATGGCAGTGCTCGACCGCCGACGCGCGGAGACGAGAGGATTTGCCCGCCGCCGCTCGCGCCTATCTCGATCGGATCGAGGCGCTCGTCGAGGCCCCCATCAAGTTCGTCAGCGTCGGAACGCGCCGCGATCAGATCATATGGTAGTCGTGGGACGCGGAAAGACGCCGTTCTCCATTGCCATCATCGGCGCCGGCCCGTGCGGTTTGGCGGCGGGGATCTCGCTGGTGCGCGCAGGCTATCGCGTGACGATCTACGATCGGTCGTGCGTGTGCTCGAGTATCGCCAGCTATCCGCTGTATACCCAATTCTTCTCCACGGCCGAGAAGCTCTCCATCGGCAACGTGCCCTTCACGACGGGCGGCGATAAGCCGACGCGTCGGGACGCACTCGGGTACTATCGCGCGGTCGTGCAGCACTTCAACCTGCAGGTACGCCAGTACGAGCCGGTCGTCGACATTCGCAGCGAAGTGCCGCAATTCGTCGTGACGAGCGAACGCCGCGGCGAGGGTCGAATCCAGGCGCCGTATGATGCCGTCGTCATCGCCACGGGGTATTTCGGCACGCCGAACCTGCTCGATGTACCGGGCGAGGCGCTCCCCCACGTTTCGCATCTCTATCGCGAGGGGCACGAGGCCTTTCGCCGTGATGCGGTCGTCGTCGGCGGCGGCAACTCGGCCGTCGACGCCGCGCTCGATCTCTATCGCTCCGGCGCGCGCGTCACGATCGTGCACTTCGCCGACAAGCTCGACGCGAACGTCAAGCCATGGATTCTGCCGGACATGCTGAACCGCCTCAAGGACGGCAGCATCGCGGGCCGGTGGAACGCGCGCGTTACGCGCATCGATCTCGAGACGCTCGACCTCGAGACGACGTCGGGAGCGACCGAGCGGCTACCAGCCCAGCACGTCTATCTCATGACGGGATTCACACCCAGCGTCACGTTGCTGCGCCGACTCGGCGTGTCCATCGATGACGCCACCGGCATCCCGATGCACGAAAGCGCCACGATGCAAACGAACGTTCCAGGGGTGTTCATCGCGGGTGTCCTGGCCTCAGGATACGACGCGAACAAGATTTTCATCGAGAACGGCCGCAATCACGGCGACCACATCGCGCAATGCCTTTCCCAGAGACAATAGAGAAAATCGTCTCGCTGGCGAAGCGACACGGTTTCGTGTTCCAATCCTCCGAGATCTACGGCGGCGCCGGGTCCGTATGGGACTACGGACCGCTCGGCGTCGAGCTCAAACGCAACGTCAAGGATCGGTGGTGGAATGCGATGGTCCGGACTCGCGACGATATCGAGGGGCTGGATGCCGCGATTTTGATGCACCCTCGCGTTTGGGAAGCGAGCGGTCACGTCGCGGGATTTACGGATCCGTTGGTGGACTGCAAGACGTGCAAGGGCCGCTTTCGTGCGGATAAGCTGGTCGACGCACAATGCCATCAAAAGCCCAGTCGCCACCCAGGGGATCCCGGGACACCGTGCGTGCTGACCGAGCCGCGTCAATTCAACCTGATGTTCAAGACGTTCATGGGCCCGGTCGAAGAGTCGGCGGCGGTCGTCTACCTTCGCCCCGAGACCGCGCAGGGCATTTACGTCAATTTCCTGAACGTTCAGCAGTCCTCGCGCCAAAAAATCCCGTTCGGCATCGCGCAGGTCGGCAAAGCATTTCGTAATGAGATCACGCCGGGGAATTTCATCTTTCGCACGCGCGAGTTCGAACAGATGGAAATGCAATTCTTCGTCGAGCCGGGCGAAGACATGAAGTGGTTCGAGTACTGGAAAGCCCAACGAATGGAATGGCACGAAGCCCTGGGCCTGGACCCAGCTCGCCTGGAATTCCATCAGCACACTAAAACCGAACTAGCCCATTACGCTCGCGCTGCCTTTGACATCCAGTTCGATTTCGGCGGAGCCCTAGGCTCCCAAGAAATCGAGGGGATCCACAACCGGGGTGATTTCGACCTCACCCAGCATCAAACGTTCTCGGGCAAGCGCTTAGAGTATTTCGACCAGCCCAATAATCGGCGTTTCGTGCCCTATGTGGTGGAGACGTCTGTCGGGGCGGATCGCGTGACGTTGGCGTTGCTGGTCAACGCATATCGCGAGGAGACTGTCGCGGGTGAAGAAGAGGGCCGCACGGTATTGGCGCTCCACCCCGCGATAGCGCCGATCAAAGCGGGTGTGTTCGCGTTAGTGAAGAAAGACGGGATGCCCGAGTTCGCGCATAAGCTGGCCGATGATCTGCGGCGAAGATTCCCCGTGTACTATGATGAGTCGGGGTCGATCGGCAGACGATATAGACGGCAGGATGAGGTCGGGACCCCGTACTGTTTCACGATCGACGGCCAGACGATGACCGACAGCACGGTAACGATCCGTGGCCGCGATGATCTGAAGCAGGTCCGCATCGCCGCCGACCAGGTCGCCTCGCGCCTCCACGAGCTGCTGGCCAAAGACCGCCCACACGCGCGCATCGAGGACCTGCTTTGATAAATGCCTGAGTTGACCATCGAGCGCCTACGCGCGGAGGGCAACGCGCTAATGGAGGAGGTCTCGCGCGAGTACTACCTCTCGCACGCTGGCTTCAAGCCCGAGGCCGAGCTGGTGCCGATTTACGCGCGCCACAGCGCGGTCGTGAGTGACGATGCGTTATCATTGGCCCGCGATCAGTTCCGCGGAGCGGCGGATGGCGCCAGTCGCATTCTGCTCGATTTCGTCGTCGATACACGCGCGCAGCGCTCTCTCGCGCAGAGCGAAGAACGCGAGATCGCGTGGGAGAGCACCGCGGTCGTGCGATTCGGCGACGGCCGCGCGATACCTTACCAGCGGACCGCGATCGAGATCGGCAACTCGTCCGACCGGCGTGAGCGCGAGTCGCTCGACACCGCGCGGGCCACGCTCGTCGAGGCCGAGCTCGCGCCGCTGCGGCGCGAACGGCTCCAACGCGAGATCGATCTCATGGCCAGCGTGGAGATCGCGACGAGCTACAACGCGACGTTCGAGGCGCTGAGCGGGATCGATCTGTCGAAGCTCCAGGGGGAGTGCGAGGCGTTCCTCCGGGACACGGCCGACCTGTGGCGCGAGTTGCTCCCGCCCGCCGTCAAGCGCTCCCTCGGCATCCCGGTGAGCGAGCTGACGCGCGCCGATGCGCTGGCCTTGTTCCGCGCACCGCAGTTCGACGCCGCGTTCCCGGGCAACGCCATGGAGCCCGCCGTTCGCCGGCAGATGGGCGAGATGCGGATGGATCCGGACGCCGGCGGGCGCATTCGTTTCGACGTCGGCGAGCGGGAAGGCAAGCGCGCCCGCGCGTTCTGCGCGCCCGTGCGCGTGCCCGAGGAGATCTATCTCGTGCTGCGGCCGCACGGCGGGCAAGGCGACTATATGACGCTGCTGCACGAGCTCGGGCACGCCGTGCACTTCGCCCATACGCGCGCGGACTTTCCGTTCGAGTACCGCTGGGCCGGCGACAACTCGGTCACCGAGTCGTACGCGATGCTCTTCGATCACCTCACCCAGAACCGCGGATGGCTGGCCCGTTACACAGGACTCGGCCGAGACCTGCCCGCCTACCTTCGCGCTGCCGCCCTGGAAGAGCTCCACTTTCTGCGCCGCTACACTGCGAAACTGATCTACGAGGTCCAGCTCTATAGCGGCCGTGTTCCGTGGTCCTCGCTGCCAGACCTCTACGTCGAAACCCTCTCGGGAGCGACATCATTTCGTTACTCGGCGGCTGACGCCTTTGTCGACATCGACCCCCGCTTCTACTCGGCCCGATATCTTCGGGCCTGGCAGCTCGGCGCCCTATTGGCCTCCTTTCTGGTGGACCACTTCGACGTCGATTGGTACCGCAATCCCCGCACGGGGCCGTGGCTGATCGAGAACCTGTTCGCCGAGGGTCAGCGCGAGACGGCGGATGAAGTGGCGCACCGAGTCAGCGGGCGCGCCCTGAGCTTCACGCCGGTGATCAACGCGTTGGAGGGGTTGCTGGCCTAGCAGTTCGTAGTAGTTTTTCGTTCCGTGCACCCAGGCCACAGCGCCATAGAAATCGGGGCCGTGCGCGAGATCGTCCAGGCGCTGCTGACCGCCGAGCGCCCGGATGATGTCTTCCGGTTCGCGCTCGAACGCGTGAGCCCTGTCGTCGGCGCTACATTCGCCTCGGTCTACCTGATCGACGGCCCGTCCGAGCTGATGCGGCTCGCTGCCTCCTACAATTGGCCGGCCCGCTACACCCCGTGGCTCGACGACATGCGCGTCCGCGTGGGGTTCGGACCGAGCGGCGAGGCTGCGAGCGAGCGGCGCGCGATAGAGGTGCCGGATGTCTTCGCCGACCCGGCGCTCGAGGACTGGCAGGACGTCGCGGCCGAGCTAGGGTTCCGCGCTCTGATCGCGCTCCCGCTGCAGACAGGGCACCGGGTCCTCGGCGCCGTGACGTTCTACTTCGCCGAATCCGGAAGCCCCGGCGTCGAGCGCCGGGCGTTGCTCAGGATCGTCGCCGCGCAGATGGCGGCAACGGCGGAGAAGGCGGCGCTTATCGCCGAGTTGCGCGATGCGCAGCGTGTGCGGGAAGAGTTCCTGACGAATATCTCGCATGAGCTCCGTACGCCGCTGACGACGATCATGGGGTATCTCGCGCTGCTGCAGGAAGAGCTGGCCGGTCCGCTCAGCGAGCGTCAGCACTCCGATCTCCGCCATGCGCGGGACGCCGGCGAACGTCTCTTGGCGTTGATCGATGACCTCCTGGAGCTGACGGCGCTCGCCAAGGGCAGCGTCGATGTCCGCGCCGACGCGTTCGACCCGCGGGAGCCTGTTCGTGACGCGGTCGCTCGCTGTCGCCCTGTACCGGCTCCAGGCCCAACGATCGACGAGCCGACGGGGATGCTGCCATGTGTCTGCAGCGATCGCGGCAAGGTCACCAAAATATTGGTCAACTTGCTGGACAACGCCTACAAATTCGCCAGCGACGGTGCCGTCACGATCTCGGTTCACGTTGAACGTGATCGCGCGGTGTATCGAGTCCGAGATTCAGGGACCGGTGTAGCGCCCTCATCCAAAGGGTTCATCTTCGACGATTTCCGCCAAGTCGATGGGTCGTTGACGCGGCGGTATGGCGGCACGGGAATGGGCCTCGCACTGTCCCGTCGGCTCGCGCGGCTCCTGGGCGGGGAGATCGATCTCGAGTCGGCGCCGAATGAGGGCTCGACCTTTACAGTCGGTATCCCCTTAGAGTACCGAGTGAGCGAGGCGACGAGTTAGGTTTTCGCTATGCCGCCCACCGTCCAAGCGACCCGAACGTCCCTCGATGCCCAATCTGTGCTGGCTCAAGCCACACGGTTCTTCTCGCGCCAAAACTCGCTCTATCCCGCGTTCCCAGAGCGGCACGGCCCGAGCTACGCCACGTTCCGCGGTCAGGGCGGGGAGGAGATCACGATCGGCGTAGCCACGTCCCCTGAGGGCGGCACGGCCGTGACGGGCTCCTCGTATATGTTCGACGCCCAGATTGCGCGGTTCTTTTCGACGCTGCCGTCGGCATGACGACGCCATTCGTGACGTCGCTGCGTTCGCGACCCGAGACGCTGGTTCTGGGCACTGCCCCCTGGATGACGTTTCGCGTGGAGATGCCGGAGGTCTGGGACACCGTCCGCATACAGGCGCCCGCCGCTGAGCCGATCTCGGCCATCAAGGAGACCGCCATCGAAGCGCTCTATCCAAACGGCGCCTCATACGCCGACTTCGTGATGAAGCTCAATGGGTACGAGGTCCTCGATGAGAGCGTGCCGCTCAGCCAGACCGGCGCGGTCGACGGCTCGACATTTCTGCTGACCTTCCGGCGACGCCGACCGGTCCGCGCCTGACCGCGGCCTACATATCTCACGCCGACTGCGGTCGGCATGACACGGGATGGGGGCACCCCGAGCACGTCGGTCGCCTCCGCGCAATCACGCGGTCACTCCGCGACGATCCCGAATTGTTCGCGTTGATCGAGCACGTCGAGGGTCGTCACGCGACGATCGATGAATTGTCCCTCGCGCACGATCCGGGCTACATAAATGCCCTGAGCTCCGTGATCGCTCGCCTCACCGAGCCCGCTAACCTGACTCCGGACACCGTGGTCAGCCCTGGATCCTTTGCAGCCGCGACAGCGGCTGTGGGCTGTGTGCTCGACGGCGTAGACCGAGCACTGGACGACCGGTCGAAGCGGAGCCTGTGCGCGGTGCGACCGCCCGGCCATCATGCGCTCAGAGATGAGGCGATGGGCTTCTGCCTGTTCGGCAACATAGCCCTGGCCGCACACTATGCCCGCAAGCGCCACGGCCTCGAGCGCGTGTTGATCGTCGACTGGGATGTGCATCACGGCAACGGGACGCAGGCGCTCGTCGAGCGCGACCCCGGCATCCACTTTGTCTCCATGCACCAGTGGCCCTGGTACCCAGGCACCGGGGCTGCCGAAGATCGCGGACCGCACGGGTCGGTATGGAACGTGCCAATGCCCCCTGGTCTCGCTCCTGGGGTGTACGTGGACGCGCTCCTCGAGAACGTCGACGCCGCGACGGCCGGATACACGCCGGATCTGGTGCTGATTTCGGCCGGATTCGACTCTCTCGCCGGCGACCCCTTGGGCGGGTTCACGCTCGAAGTCTCTGATATAGTTCGACTTACACGTGAGATGGCCAGCCGAGCGGACGCGTGGTGCCAGGGTCGGGTCGTGAGCGCGCTCGAAGGCGGGTACGTTCCAGAGCGCGTCGGAGCAGCCTGCGTCGCTCATCTGCGCGCCCTCGCATAGGTTTATGGCGACCATGAGCACGTCGACCCCGCGCGTGCGTCCAACTCCCCCGCCAGCGCCAGCCATTCTTCGTCTCGTGCAGCTCGCCGTCCTCGGCCGCTGGCGAGCGACTGGGGAACAGCTCTATCGCGAGGTTGTTCGAGTCGCGGATATCGGCCGCTCCCAAGAGGTGCTCGTCTCTGGGTGCGGCGACGGGGTCACGGCCGAGTGGCTGGCTCGCCGCACTGGCGCGGCCGTCACGGGCGTGGACGCCGATGGGGCGCGGATCGAGCACGCCGAGGCGCGCGCCCGGTCCCTCCCGGTCCGCCTGCCGCTGTCGTACAGCCAGGCCCCGCTCGACGACCTACCGCATGAGACGGCGGTCTTCGATGTCGCGATCGGTGAGCCCGCGCTGGCCGCGGCGCGCGTCCCGAGTCGCGCGGTCGCCGAGTTGGTCCGGGTGGTCAAGCCGATGGGATCGGTCGTGCTCCTCGAGCTAACCTGGGGCTCCGAGCTCTCTCGCGAGGAACGCGAGCTCGTCGTGGAACGCCTCGGTCTCCGGCCTCACCTGCTGGTCGAATGGAAGCAGATGCTGCGCGATGCAGGCGTTGTGGACGTCGTCGTCGAGGACTGGACCTCGGCGGGCGGCACGCCGCGCGATGGTCGCCCTGTGCACCTCACGTGGCAGCAGAAGGTCCAGATCGCGACCCGCGCCTGGCGGAAATGGGGTTGGCATGGAGCAAGACGGGCGGTAGAAAAAGAGCTCTCCCTCCTCCGCGAGCTCTCGGATGAGCGGGCGATAGGCTTTCAGCTGATCAAGGGTGTAAAGTGGCGGAGCTGAGCTCCGGAGTCCGCCTCTACGGCATCGTCAGTGCCCAGGAGGCCGAAGGACGGCCGATGCCAGACGGCGCGTGCATCGTTCCGTTCCGCGACCTGGCCGCGATCACGACCGAGTGCTCGCCGGGCGAGGCATTTTCGTGGCGTCGCACGCCCGCCCCGCCGAATCTCGACGCCTATCGCGCCGTGATCGAAGCGGTGTTCGAGCAATGCTCGATCGTGCCAGCACCGCCCGGCATCATTTTTCGCTCTCGCCAGGCGATCGTCCGCTGGCTCGAGCTCCACTACGTGGCGCTGAGCGACGCCCACGCGTTCATCGATGGCCGCACGGTCGGTCGCGTGCACGTCGAGCGCCGCGCCCCGTCGCTCGTGGGCGCGAACGTGAGCCACGAGCGCCTGGCCGGTGAGGCGGTCGCGCGCGAGGTGTTCCGTTCGCTCGCCGGCCACGCCGTGACTTGGACCCCCATTTCGGGCGTCCCCGCCGGCGCAACGGGCGAATATCCGGCGGTCCAAGCCACGGGCGGCGCAACCGTCGAATTCGTTGCGTCCGAAGGCTCGCAAGCGTCTTTCTTGATCGACCGCGCGCATTGGTCGGACTTCGAGGCAGCGGTCGCCGAGGAGGACCGGCGCGATGCTGCGCTCGGCGTCTGGGTATCAGGCCCATGGCCGCCGTACGACTTCGTCCGATTGCAGTTCGGAGGGTAGGCGCCCTGTTTTGCCCTGACTGCGGCACGTGGAACCGCGCTGTCGCCGTTCAGTGTGCGCGCTGCTCGGCGGCGCTTCCGGAGATCACCGGAGGGCCGGCGGAGTCCCCTGATTCCGAGATCGGCGCGCTCCGGCGCATGACCGGAAACCGCTACCGCATCGTCCATCGCCTCGGCTCGGGCGGCATGGCGCACGTGTACTATGCCGAGCACGTCCAACTTGGCCGCCCGCTAGTAATCAAAGTCCTCCACGCCCATCTCGCGCGTGAAGCCGAGATGCGCGAACGCTTCCGGCGCGAGGCCGAGGCCGCGGCTCATTTGGTCCACCCCCATATCTGCCCGATCGTGGATTTCGGCGAGACGGACGACGTCGTCTATCTCCTCATGCCGTTTTTGGGCGGCGGCTCTTTGGCCGACCGTCTCGTGAAGGACCGCACGGTCCCGCCAGTCTTTGCGGCCACCGTGACGGCTCAAGTCTCATGTGCGCTCGACTACGCGCATCGTCGCGGCGTGATACATCGCGACATCAAGCCAGATAATATCTTGTTTGATGACGACGGCTACGCGTTGGTGACTGATTTTGGCATTGCCACCGCGAGGCGACACGGACGGTTGACGGGCACGGGTCGCGCCATGGGCACGCCCCATTACATGTCGCCGGAACAAGCCATGGGACGCCTCGTCGATGGCCGCTCCGACATCTACGCACTCGGCGTCATGCTGTACGAGATGCTGTTAGGGTTCCCGCCGTTCGATGGAGCGGACTCTTACTCGGTGGGCTACAAGCACGTCCACGAGGCGCCAGTACCCCCTGAGGTCGTCGACTCGCGCACGCCACCGACGCTCGCGGCAATCATCATGAAATGCTTGTCCAAGAACCCCGACGAGCGCTTCCAGCGCGGTAACGACGTGGCGGACGCGTTGTTACCATACATAGCCGAGCAAGCGACCCCAGAGGACATCCGTACAGCCCGGCTGGCGCGGGCCTCTTAACCGCTGTCGATTCCGGTCGTCCCCGTTCGACTAGGGATGAACCCTTACCGGAGTCGATGATGAAGTATCTATTGCTCATCTATTCGAACGAGCAGGAAGATTCGAAGATGTCGGACGCCGAGCGTCAGACGATGTTCGCGGACTACGGCGCGTTGACCGAGAGCATCACGCGCAGCGGCCACTACATCGGCGGCGACCCGCTCACGCCGAGCAACACCGCGACGACCGTTCGCGTCCGCAAGGGCAAGGCCCAGACAACGCACGGCCCCTTTGCCGAAACGCGCGAGCAACTTGGCGGGTACTACAAGATCGAGGCGAAAGATCTCGACGAGGCGGTGGCGATCGCCGCGCGCATCCCCGGCGCCAAAAACGGATCGATCGAGGTCCGGCCGGTCATGCCGATCCCAGGAAGGCCGTGAGCATCAACGACGTCGTCGAGCGCGCGTTCCGGGAACAGTCGGGGCGCGTGCTCGCGACGCTCATCCGCTTGCTCGGTGACTTCGACCTCGCGGAGGAAGCCACCGCGGACGCATTTTCGGCGGCCCTCGAGCATTGGCCGAAGACCGGGGTGCCCGCCAATCCGCGCGCCTGGCTCGTCTCGACGGGACGCTTCAAGGCGATCGACGCGATACGCCGCCGGTCGCGGTTCGTCGACATCGACCCGATGCTCGCCATCCATCAGGATCCGGAGGTCGACGAGGCGGTGGTCGCCGACGACCAGCTGCGCCTGATCTTCACGTGTTGTCACCCGGCGCTGGCGCCGGAGGCGCAGGTCGCGCTGACCTTGCGCATGGTAGGCGGTCTCGAGACCGAGAACATCGCGCACGGGTTCCTCGTGCCCGTTTCCACCATGGCGCAGCGACTGGTTCGGGCCAAAGCGAAGATTCGCGACGCGGGGATCCCATTTCGCGTGCCGCCGCGCGAGTCCCTGCCAGAGCGCTCAGACGCCGTCCTGCGCGTCATCTACTTGATCTTCACGGAGGGCTACGCCGCTACGACCGGCGACGCGATCGTGCGCCACGCGCTCTGCGACGATGCCATTCGCCTCGCGCGGCTGCTGGCGGCACTAATGCCGGAGTCCACCGAAGCGAACGCCCTGCTCGCGCTCATGCTGTTGCACGACTCGCGCCGATCGACCCGCGCGCGGGACGATGGCGAGCTCGTACTGCTCGCCGACCAGGACCGGAGCCTGTGGGACCACGCGAAGATCGCCGAGGGCCTCGAGCGTGTGGAATCCGCGCTTCGCGCCGGCCCGGCGGGACCATACGCGCTGCAGGCCGCCATCGCCGCGGTCCACGCTCAGGCCCGTTGCCCAGAGGACACCGACTGGCGCGAGATCGTCGCGCTCTACGACTTGCTCCTCCGGCACGAGCCCACACCGATCGTCGAGCTCAATCGCGCCGCCGCCGTCGCCATGGCTCGGGGGCCTGAGACGGGGTTGCGGCTGATGGATGATCTCGTCTCGCGCGGTGAGCTCGCCGACTTCCACCTACTCTACGCCGCGCGCGGCGATCTCCTGAAGCGACTCGGCCGCCGCGAGGAGGCAGCGGCAGAGTACCGTACCGCGCTGGACCTCGCGACCGTCGATGCCGAGCGCAAGTTCTTCGCGCGGCGCATTGCCGAGCTCACAGACCATTCAGCAGCCGGAAGTACCTGACGGAGCGACCGGCCGAGTCGACCGCGGTCAACGCGGATGGCAGGGCTCATACCAAGATGATGCGCCAAGACGGTCGGTTTGCACATTATCGTTCGTAGTGCTGATCGACGTCGCCCTCCCGCTCCCCCTGTTCCGGGACTTCACGTACGAATGCGATGTCCCGGTCGCGGCTGGCGCCCGGGTCGTCGTCCCGCTACGGGGTTCGCGCGTGATCGGCATCTGCCTCGGCCCTCACACGGGCACGCTGTCAGTCGCGGCGCGCAAAGTCCTCGAGGTACCGGATGCGGAGCCCGCGTTCGCGCCGCACATGCTGGCGCTGTGCCGGTGGATCGCCGAGTACTATGTCGTTCCCCTTGGCCTCGTCGTGCGCAGCGCGCTGCCCGCCGCGCTGCTCGGCGCGGATGCACCCCGTCCCGCGCCCAAGGTTCAGCGCGTCGCGCGCATCGGTCGCGAGCTCCCGTCGTTGCTCGAACGCGATGCGCTGTTCGCGCGCGCGAAGCGGCAGCGCGAAGTGTTCGAGCTGATAGAGGGACTCGGCGGCCGCACCCCCATCCCGCATCTTCAGAATCAGCTCGGAGTATCCGCGTCCGTGCTCCGCGCGCTCGTCAAGCGCGGTCTCATCGAGATCGACGAAGATGTCATCGAACGCGACCCGTTCGCGACGCGCCCGAGCGATGCGACACGACACGCGCCGACGCCAGCCCAGACAGCCGCGATCGACGCGCTGATCGCGGGAAAGCCAGGCGAGGTCTTTCTGCTGCACGGCGTCACGGGCAGCGGCAAGACGCTCGTGTACGTCGAGTTTCTACGCCAGGTGATCGAGAACCGCGGTCAGACCGCCATCGTGCTCGTCCCCGAGATCGCCCTCACGCCGCAAACCGTGGATCGGTTCCGCGCGGCGTTCGGCGACCGCGTCGCCGTGCTCCACAGCGCCCTCAGCGATGGCGAGCGATCGGACGCCTGGCTTGCGCTCAAGTCCGGCCGCAAGCGCATTGCGGTCGGCGCTCGCTCGGCGGTATTCGCGCCGCTCGACAACCTCGGCGCGATCATCGTCGACGAGGAGCACGAGGGCACTTACAAGCAAGGCGAATCCCCGCGCTATCACGCGCGCGAGGTCGCGATCGTCCGCGCGCGGCTGCAGGGCGCGGTGACGGTCCTCGGCAGTGCGACTCCCAGCCTGGAAAGCTGGTCCAACGCCTCGACCGGCAAGTACCGCCTCCTGTCTCTCCCGGACCGCGTCGGTGGCGGCCGCCTGCCACACGTCTCGGTGCTCGACATGAGACGTCCCCTCGATGCCCCGCCCACCTCCCCGATCTTGCCACCATTGGAGACGGCGTTGGCGGAAACGCTCGCGCGAGGCGAGCAATCGATTCTCCTGCTCAATCGTCGCGGCTACGCGGCATTCGTGCAGTGCGGCGCGTGCGGCGATGTCGCCGTGTGCCCTAATTGCTCGATCTCGCTCACCGATCATCGGACGCCCCCCCGACTCGTCTGCCATTATTGCCTTCATGAGGAGCCGCCCAGAGAGACGTGTGTGCGATGTGGCGGAAGAACGCTCAGACGGCGGGGACTGGGGACACAGCAAGTCGAGCGGCTATTAGCCGAGCGGTTTCCCAGCGCCCGAATCGCGCGGATGGATGTCGATACGACCACCGGCAAGTGGGCGCACGCCGAGATCCTCGACCGCGTGGGACGCGGAGAGGTGGACATGCTGCTCGGTACGCAAATGATCGCCAAGGGCCTCGACTTCCCGAACGTGACGCTCGTCGGTGTGATCGATGCGGATGTCGGCATTAATCTCCCGGATTTTCGCGCGTCCGAACGATGCTTCCAGCTGTTGAGCCAAGTCGCGGGGCGGGCTGGACGCGCACTCAAACCCGGCCGTGTCTTCATTCAGACGCGGTTGCCGAGCCATCACGCCGTGAAATGCGCGATCACGCACGACTACGCTTCGTTCGTCCGCGAGGAGATCTGCGGCCGGCAGACCCCACCGTATCCACCGACGATCCGCCTCGCCAATGTCGTGTTCAGCGGTACCGATGAACACACGACGGCGCGATTCGCCGAAGAGAGCACCGCCTGGCTCGCGCGCGCGCCGGCGGATGTGCGGATCATCGGCCCTGCCCCGTGCCCGATCGAGCGGATCAAAGGCCGCTGGCGCTGGCACGCCGTGCTCAAGGCCGAAAACCCGGCTGAGCTCACGCGCTTAGGGCTGTACTTCATGCGTCGCATCAAGGTCCCCGCCACGGGGCAATTACGCGTGACGTTCGACCGCGACCCCGTGGCGCTCCTGTGACCCGCCGCTGATCTTTCCGGGGTGACGTTCACGCACCCCGATTTCACCGCTGCCCGTTTCGCGTCGGCTCCTGACGCGACATTCGTGCCGGCGCCCGGCGATGGCGTGCTACCGGACGGGTTCTTCTCGACGACCAACCTGCCGACATACGTCCGGATCGCCGGCGCCTGGCGCATGCCGCGCGAGCCGCGCATGGACGCGGTCCTGCTCCTCGACTCGAGTGGCGAGCTCTGGGTTCGCGAGGGTCGACGCGTCAAGCGCGGCGAGCGCGTTGCCGTAGGTCGGGCCGAGGATGGCAAGGAAGGGATCTACGTGCACGCCTCCGCGTTCCTCGGCTCCGAGGACGGCGCGGGCGAGTTCAAGTTCATGACGAGCGAGGTCTCGCGCGAGAAGCCGATCGACTATGCCGAGATGGCTCGCCTATTGATCTCGGAACGCGAACGCGGTGGTTACCCGGTCTGGGTTACTGGTCCCGCGTTGGTGCACTCCCGGGCGCGCACGGACATGACGTGGTTTATCGCCAATGGGTTCGTCGGCGCTCTCCTGGCGGGCAACGCCGTTGCGGTGCATGACATCGAGGCCTCGATCTTCGGTACGACCCTCGGCATGAGCGGCTCGGGCGAGGCCACGTCCGGCGGTCACGGGTTGCACATGCGGGCCATCAACCAGGTGCGCGCCGCGGGATCCATCGCCGCGGCGGTCCAAAAGGGGATTATCAAGGACGGCATTATGCACGCGTGCGTCGTACATAACGTGCCGTTTGTCTTAACAGGATCGATCCGTGATGATGGCCCTTTACCGGATGTCGTGACGGATGCCATCGCGGGACAGGACGCGATGCGGCGGCACACGACGAAGGCGACCATGGCCATTCTCGTTGCCACCGCGCTCCACGCCATCGCCACCGGCAACATGCTGCCGGCGTTCGTCACCGAACCCGATGGAAGTCTGAGAGAGCTCGCGACGATCTGCGTAGACTCCTCGGAGTTTGTCGTGAGCAAGCTGAAAGACCGCGGCACCCATCAGGCGTTTGGCGTCGTCACCAACGCCCAGGACTTCATGCACATCCTGCGGCTCTATGTCGAGCGCGAGCTGTCGACGATGCCGCCGCTGCGTCTCGCCAAAGTCTCGGCATGACCGACGGCGAGCGTCGGTTTCTCGGGGACCTGGCGCAGAAGATCCAGGCGGATCGCGTCATCCAGGCGCATCTGTTCCCGGCGATTCGCCGGGGCCCGATCGAAAGCGGACTCGCGGTCCTGGCGCTCGCGGACGATGCCGCGCGAGATCACTGTTATGCCGTCGTGAGCGCCAACTATCGGTTTGCGGTCAAGGGCATGGACCGCGGGACATGGACGTTCCAGATGCGGCCCGAGGCGGAAGCGCCACTCGACGCCATTGCGGATGTCGTTCGTGGCGTCGAACGGCGCGCCGGCGATTGGGGCGTCGTCGGCGCCAGATGTCTCGACGGTGATGCGTTTCGAACTATGCTCGGTGACTTGACAGCGGAGCGTCCGATCCCCTCATTGTGACCCGATGTCAGAGGTCGCGCCTCGATCCGATGTCGTCCTATTCGAGACGATTTTCCGCACCTATTACGATGCGCTCGTGGCGCTCGCCATCTGGTATGTCGGGTCGACGGAGTCTGCTGAAGAGATCGTCGACGATGTGTTTCTCGCATTGTGGGAGCAACGCGAGCGGTGGGTCGTTCGCGACTCGGTCCGTGCGTATCTCTTCGGTGCGACGCGCAACCGGGCGCTCAACGCCGTGCGTGATCGCCGGACCCGCGGCCGACTGTTGCGCCAGGCACGGAGCGAGGTGGTCGCGCGTCCGCTGCCCGAGGCGGACGCCGTGATCCGGACGCGCGATCTCGACTCGGCGATCGATCGCGCGCTCGCCGAGTTGCCGCCACGAGCGCTCACGGTCTTGACGCTGCATCGCCAGGCAGGTCTGAGCTTCGCCGAAATCGCGGACCTCTTGGGAATCTCGTCGCGGACGGTCGAAACGCATCTCGCCCGCGCGGTCCGCGCCCTACGGCGGCGTCTTGGCTCGTTCCTGTCGGTAATGACCCTGATATAGGAGTACGGGGTCGGCGCCGTTCGCGTGTCGGATGACACGTGATCGATGACGAACGGTTGGACCGACTCCTCCTGAAGCTCCTTTCGGGCGAAGCCACGCCCGCCGATCAGCAGGAGCTCGATCGGGCGATCGCCGAGCGCCCGGCGTTGCGCGGCGAGATCGAGCGACTGCGGGCGGCCTGGCGGGCGCTCGGCGACCGCCGCGAGGGGACTGACCGCGCCTGGGTCCGTTTCAATCGCCGGATCCGTGGCGAAGTGGTCGTGCGCTCAGTGGTCATGCCGGTCGCCCGCGCGAGACCCGGCTGGCTCATCCCATTCGCGACCGGTGTGCTCGCGGCCGGTATTCTCTGGATGATCTGGCCATCCCCTCGCCCGGCGCCGATCACCTACGCGACCGCGCAGGGCGAACGCGCCTCGATCGGACTAGGTGACGGGAGCCACATCATGCTCGGGCCGAGCAGCCGCCTCCGCCTCGCGGACGGTGGACGCACCGTGGATCTCGATGGTGAAGCCGCGTTCGATGTGATCCACGATCCGGCCCATCCCTTCGCGGTTCGCGCCGGACGCGTCGTCGTGCGCGATATCGGTACCCAATTCGTGGTCCGCGCGTACGGATCCGATACGACCGTCCGCGTGGCGGTCGCGGCGGGTCGAGTCACACTCGACGCCGGCGTCCCGGGCGTCGCGGAATACGCGCTGGGACCGGGCGACGGCGCGTCGGTCCGTGGCGACGGCGCCACGCGTCTCGCCCACGGCGTGCAGCCCGTCGGCGGCGGGCCGTGGGATCGGCGACTGCACTTCAAGGAGACGCCGCTGCCCGACGTGGCGAAGGCGTTCTCGTGGTGGTTCGGCGTCGAAGTCATGCTCGGCGATTCTACGCTCAGCGACCGGGCCATCACCGGCAGCGTCGGGCTCGATGAACCGGACAGCGAGGCCCTTCGATCGATCGCGCTCGTCGCGCGGGCCCGTGCCATCCGACGCGGTCATGGTTTCGTGCTCATGCCCAATCCTCAGTAGGACACCCACGCATGCCTCCCTGCGGGTTTGCCTCGTTCGCCCTCGCGCTGATCCTTCTGGCCGCACCGCTCCTGTCGCAGCCACCGGCCGCGGTGCTCTTGCGACTCCCGCGCAGCGTGTCGTTCGGGCACGTCGATCAGCCCCCGGAAGCGCTGGTAAGTGCGCTGAGCGCTTTTCGGCTCATCACGGTTGGGGAAGTGCACGGCTCGAAGGAGTCTCCTGAATTCGTCACCGGTCTCGTCGAAGGTTTGGTCCACAAGGGACGACATGTCGTCTTGGGACTCGAGATGCTCTCCAGCGATCAAGCGGCCCTCGATGCGTACCTGCACGGGGATAGTAGCGCCCTCTGTCGCATGCGGTTTCTTACGCACTACCACCTCGATGGGCGCAGTAGCGTCGCCCTGGTAGCCCTCTTCAACCGCATGAGGGCGTTGCCCGGAGTTACGGTGGTCGCGTTCGATAGTGGTCAAGAGCAGAACGAGCGCGACTCGCTCATGGCGGTGCTGTTCCTTCGGCGATTCGCGGCGGCGCGCGGCGATGTGGGGGTGGTGTTGGCGGGCAATGTGCACGCGGCCGTCGATTCAACGGCCGCCATGTTCATGGAAATGTTCAAGCACCCGTATCATTCCATGGCCGCGCGACTGCTAGCCACGCCGGGTAGCCCGTTCGCGCGCGCGAATACGGTGGCGATCGACGAATTGGCACGCGGTGGCGCCTTCTGGTATTGCCAATTCGACGAACAGACCACCCACGAGCGTTGCGGCGTGCACCCGGTGGCAGGCCAAGAACGGTCTGAGGCCGGCAGTGCCTACCGGTTCTCGGTGGAGAGTCCCAGATCGGGGTACGACGCATCGTTCATCGTGCAAACCGCCACCCCGGCGTCTCCGTTCCTGTACAGTCCTGCCGGAAGAAGGTGCGCAGTCTCAGCTGCGCCATGAGTCCGTCCGCGCCTACCTCTTCGCACTCGGTGAGACCGCTCACCAGGCTCTCGAATCCATCGCCCTCGTCGCCGGCGCCCGTGTCGTGGAACGCGATCACGCTTTCGTCTTCATGCCCAATCCTCGCGAGAGATAGCCACGCATGACACTTCGAGGTGCTACTTCGTTCGCATTGATCCTGGTGGCCGCGCCTCTAATGGCGCAGGAATCCTCACCGGTGCTCGCCCGTCAGGTCACGTTGCATCTTGACGCGGTATCGCTGGCCAACGCATTGGGGGCGGTCGAGCAAGCGGCGGCGTTGCGGCTCCTGTACGACCCAAACATCATGCCTGATCGCGTCGTCTCGCTCGACACGGCGCACATCGCGGCCGGCGACGCGCTCAAGTACATGCTGAACGGGATACGCGTGCGGATAGTCGTGCGCGACGGCAACGAGGTGTTGCTGGTGCCGGCCGAACCCGAGCAGCGTGCCGGCGGGACCATCGCCGGACGCGTGACGGATGGCCACGACGGGACGCCGGTCCCCGATGCCGTGGTGGATGCCGGCGCGGGCCATCGTACGCGGTCCGCATCCGACGGCCGCTACACGTTGCGCGAGTTGCCGGCCGGGTCGTACGCGGTGACCGTTCGCGCCTTCGGGTTCGCGCCCGTCACACAGACGATCGTCGTTGCAACGGACTCGACGTCCCGCTTCGATTTCGTTCTCCCGCAAGCGCCGGCGGTGCTCGACCGGGTCGTGACGACGGCGACGGGCGACCAGCGGATTCGGGCGCTGGGGAACAGCATCGCGACGATCGCCGTCGCGGATTCGGTCGTGGGCCGGGCCCCGGTGGCCAGCTTGAGCGACGTGATCAACGCGCGAGCCTCGGGCGTTCAAGTCTTTCTGAACGGCGGGCTCACGGGCGCGTCGCCGACGATCAACATCCGGGGACAGAACAGCGTCAACCTGTCGAACGAGCCGCTCCTGGTGATCGATGGTGTGCGCGTCGATAACTCGCCAGCGTCCGACGTGAGCATCGCCTCGCAACTCAACTTCTTTCCGGTTGGCGAACAGAGTGGCCGGTTCGACGACCTGATTCCGGAAGACATCGAGAGCATCGAGATCGTGAAAGGACCGAGCGCCGCGACGCTCTACGGCACCGATGCGGCCAATGGCGTGATCGTCGTGATGACGAAGCGTGGCACCGCGGGGCGGCCGCAGTGGTTCGTGCACGGCGAGACCGGGCTTCTGACGATGGATCGCAACCGGTTTCCCGAAGACTTTACCGAGTGGGGACATGCACCCGGGACTCCGAGCTCGATCATCCAGGGTTGCTCGCTGGCGCTCGTCGGCGCAGGCGTCTGCGTTCAGGACAGCCTGACGCAGTACACGCCGATGCGTGATCCACGATTCACGCCCATCGGTACGGGTCACGAGGACAACTATGGGCTTCAGGTGAGCGGTGGCGGCGCCGAGACGCGTTACTTCGCGTCGGGGACCGCGCAGAACGAGGTCGGCTACCTCAAGATGCCCCAATTCGATCTCCAGGCGCTGCGCGTCTCGCGCGGCGCGCTCGGCGTCGCATCGAGCGACATCCACCCGAACGGTGTCGATAAGGAAAGTGGCCGGGCGACCGTGACGACGACGCTCGGGCCTACCGCCGACTTCACCGCCGCGACCGGCATCACGGAGCAGACGTCGCGCATCCCGGCCGGGCTCTCGTTGATCGCCGACATCGGTGGCCCGGGTTACCCTGGACCTCCGTTCGACGGGTGGGCCTCGAGCCAGCGGCCGAGCACCTACTTCGTGGTCCGGAACCAGGAGGACATCACGCATTTCACCGGGTCGCTGCAACCCACGTGGCGACCCTGGGGCTGGCTAACGTCGCGTGCGACGCTGGGCCTCGACTACTCGATCACGGGGCTCGACCACCTCGAGCGGAATGGCGAGGGCCTGGCCAATCGATTCGGGTACCGGGAGACCGATCGGACGACGTCCGGTAACTACACGGCCGACGTGAACGCGACGGCGACGGTCGACCCGACTTCGTGGCTCGAGACCCGCACGTCGGCCGGCGCGCAATACACGCACCGCGCCCTACTGCTGACGCGGTCGATCGGACAAGACCTGCCGCCGGCCGGACAGACCGTCGGAAGCGCGGCCATTCAGAGCTCCGGAGAGAGCACGACCGAGTCGATCGTCGCGGGCGCGTACGTCGAGGAAGCCCTGAGCCACGCGCAGCGGCTGTTTCTCACGGGCGGCCTTCGGGTCGACGGCGCCAACACCTTCGGCAGTCGGTTCGCGAGTGCGCTGTATCCGAAGGCCAGCATCGCCTGGTCCGTCTCGCAGGAGCCATTCTTTCCGCGGATTCCCGGTCTCTCCGATCTCCGATTGCGCGCGGCATACGGCGCCTCGGGTGTGCAGCCCCCGTCCGCTGCGGCGATTCAGCAAGAAGCGTTGTTCCAGGCATTCGTCGACGGCGCGCCGACTAGCGGAACGAATCTCCTGCAGCTCGCGAATCCGACGCTCAAGCCGGAACGACAGCACGAGCTGGAGACTGGCGCGGATATCGACCTGTGGCACGACCGCATTCATCTCGAGGGCACGTACTACAACAAGCGGAGCGCCGACGCCCTCGTAGTCGCCTTCGACCCGGCGTCGGTCGCGGGTGGGCTCAGTCAGTGGGTGAATGTCGGGACCGTCAGCAATACCGGCGTCGAGTGGCTCGCGCGTGCCCAGCTGCTGGATGGTCCAGTGTTGGGCTGGGATGTCACCATCAACGGCTCGATCAATCACAACAAGCTCGTCGCCCTGGGCTCCGGTGCGCTGACGCCGCAGCAAGCGGCGGCTCTCGGTTTTCCGCAGAATGTGCTCGGCTACCCGCTGGGGTCGTACTTCGACTATCGCATCACGTCGTTCACCAGCCACAACGGGATCATCGAGCCACAGGATATCACCCTTGCCACCCAGCCGTCCTTCATCGGACCGAGCTATCCAACAACGCAGATGACATTCAGCACGGGCATCGCGCTGTTCAGTCACCTCCGCGTGTCCGCCGAGTTCGATTATCGGGGCGGCAATACGATTCTCGACAATCCGCTCGAGGGCCAATGCATCGGTGGCGAGTGCCCGGACGCATTCAGTCGGACTGCACCGCTCGTGAGGCAGGCGTATGCCGTCGTCGCGCAGAACATCGCGGCGTTCAACCTGTCGCGGTTCGGCTATTACGAGAACGGCGCATTCACGCGATTGCGGGAGCTGGCGATCACGTACGATCTGCCGGCCTCATACGCCCACCTCTTCCGCGCGCGCAGCGCCACGGTGCTTCTGGCGGGGCGCAATCTCGCGCTCTGGACCCGCTACCGCGGTGTCGACCCGGAGGTGCAGGCGCTGCTCAACGGTGGCTTCGCGATCCCGCCGGCGGCCTACATGGACATCAGTGGCATCCCGCCCGCTTCGTACTGGACCGCTCGCATCACGCTGGGGTTCTGAATGACATTGCGCTGCTCACACTTCGTGTTCCTCGCGTTGCTCGCGACCGCGTGTCGCGAGCTGACGAGCGCGGCCATCCCGGATGTTGTGCAAACCGGCCAGCTGAACAACCCCTCCGGCGCACTCGTTCAGCGCGCGGGCGCGATCGGCGACTTCGCCGAGACCTTGTCCAAACAAGTCCAGTACAGTGGGCTCATCTCCGACGAGCTGTCGGATCGCGCTGGTGGGTCCTTCAGCGCCGACGAGCGCCGCTTGGTCACGTACAGCACCCCGAATTATCCGTATGACCTCCTC
>Ga0210409_10002422_pt1 | contig 22224 bp, 17 predicted proteins | sample IncBWH17MmetaG_FD_161649 | JGI IMG/M metagenome (GOLD analysis project Ga0210409, IMG submission 161649) | Forest soil microbial communities from Barre Woods Harvard Forest LTER site, Petersham, Massachusetts, United States - Inc-BW-H-17-M | ecosystem: Environmental > Terrestrial > Soil >...
TCCTTTTCTTGTTGCCGTGCTGCGGGATCGATCTTGCGTCGCACAAACTCCTGCTCGCGTGCGAGCTTGCGCCAGCTTTCCAGTCGCTCCTCTTCGAGGCGGCCCCCTGCGAGCGCCGCTTGCACCGCGCAACCGGGCTCTGTGGTGTGCCCGCAATTGCCGAATTTGCATTGCGCCGCCAATTCCTCGATATCCGAAAACGCCTGCTCGACCCCTTCCGCCGCGCCCCACAACTGCAATTCGCGCAAACCCGGCGTATCCATCAGCAGGGCGCCGCCAGGCAGCGCAAATAGTTCGCGGCTCGTGGTTGTGTGACGTCCGCGGCTGTCGCTTGCGCGCACTGGCTGCACCGTCTGCGCGTCACGCCGCAAGAAGTGATTCACCATCGTAGACTTCCCTACTCCCGACGAACCAAGCAGCACGATGGTTTGCCCGGACGCCAGAAACGTGTCCAGCGCGTCCACGCCCTCTCCCGTGCGCGCGCTTATGGCAAGAATCGGAAGACCGGCGGCAATGCTCTGCACGTCGCTGATCCGGGCAGCGACGTCCCCGCAATCGTCGGCCTTGTTCAGCACGACCACCGACTTCGCGCCCGATTCAAAGCACTGCGCCAGATACCGCTCCAGCCGCCGCACGTTGAAGTCGTTATCCAGAGCCATCACCACGAACGCGGTGTCCACGTTCGCCGCGATCACCTGCTCTTCCAAGCGCCGCCCCGCCACTTTGCGCACGAACTTGCTGCGCCGCGGCAGCACCCTGTGGATCAGCGGCCGGCCGCCGCCGCTCAGCATTTCCACCGCAACCCAGTCCCCCACTGCCGGCCAGTCGCCGCCCGCTTCCGCGGCAGCGCGCAGAGTGCCGGAAGTCTCCGCCCAGCACTCTTCAAAATCTCCTGCGACGCGCCAAAGGCCTCGCTGTTGAGAAATGACTCGCGCGGGCAGCCATTCGGCTTGCTCCCGCTCCTGCCACAACGCATCACAATACGAATTCCATCCCAGTCGCTTCAAAGACACCTGATCTTCTCCCATGGCGCGGTCATATCGCGCTCAATCCGAGTGTGATTGTGTAAGAGCCAATTTAAGAGGGAGTCGTTCAGAGGGAAGTGGCGCGCCGGCCAACGATGGAATCGCACAAACGATGGTTGGAGGCACACCATCCCCGCGGAACTTCGACCAAGGTGATCACAGGCGCCTCCTGAAAAACGGTGATGCGTATCGCACCAGCACAGGAATTGTAGGATTCACGCGGCAAGCCGTCAACATGCTGGGCAGCGCGGAGCCGGAAAAGGAAAAGGCCGGACGCTCACGCGTCCGGCCTGCTGAATAATGATTGATTGTGCCGCGAAACTACGGCTTCTTTTCGGGCTTGCCGTGGTCCGGCTTGCTGTTGGAATTGTTGGAATGCGCGCTCTCGTGGCCGGAGTTGCCGTGCGACGCGCTCGCGTGCTGGTCCACATGCGGATTCCCGCGCGCCTCGCCTTGCGGCACCGGATGCGATTCTCTCGCTTGGCGCATGTTGTTCGCCGGCGCGGAATTCCCTCGCGAGCCATTGTCGTGGTTCACCGCGTTCGTCGGACGATCATTGCGGCCGGCGTTGCGGTTGTCATGCGCCAAGTTGCTCGGGCGATCCGCGTGCCGGTCCTCGGGACGGTCTGTGCGATGCGCGGAATCCGGCCGGTCCATGCCACGGTCCTGGCGACGATCGGCGCGGTTGTCCACGCGGGCCGCCACTACGTCGCGATGGAAGTCACCTGGATGTCCGCTGGCCGCCACGGCGGGCCGCCCGTGATTTTCCGACGCCCACTGCCGCCGGTCCGATCGCGCCGCGTGCTCGTGCTCAATCTGTTCATGCCGCGCTTCGATGTGGCGCTCGTGAGCCCAGCGCTCCTCGTCATGAGTCGGGCGCGCCGCGATTCCGTGTGGCCCGCCGTTGTAGCTCACGTTTGTGACGTTGTTGACGATCACCGTCCTGTTATATGTGTTGTGGATGATCGTGGTGTTGATGTTGGTCACCGAGCGGTTGTACACAAATTCGCGTCCGCGCCATTCCCCGCCCCAGAAACCAACACCGGTATAGCCGAAGCCATAGTTGACCCCGCCGTAGAACCCGACGTGCGGTCCCCAATAACCTGCATGCCAGACGTACACGCCTTCGTTAAATCCCCAATAACCCGGAGTCCACAGGAAACCCGGTTCCGGCGCCATCACCCACGTTCCCGGCACCCAATAGTAATCGTCGTCGTTGTGCGCCCAATATCCGGGCGTCCAGATATAACCCGTGCCAGGGCAAACTGGCTGGACGTAAACCGGCAGCGCGGGAGGCCCAACATGGACCGAAATGCCCACTCCGATTTGCGCCCGCGACGCCGTCGGCATCACCAGCAGCGCGGCAACAAGCACCAAAAATCCCAGTGACTTTAGAGCTCGCATAATCTCACCTCGATCCTCGTAGTGGCGCAGCATGCTCCGCCACTCCTAGAAAGCTGTTGCCTATTCGCGTTTGCGCTGAGTTCTGAAAACGTCTCAGCCTCGTTATCTCTGTAAACCCAGAAATACCAGAAAAGTCGCAATCTGTGCGCTCCGCGTCGCATGCACATCGCCTATGGATCAAGCCCTGTACCTTAGGCCAGTTGCTCGAGACTCAACCCGCCGAGACATCTTTCTCCAAGCGGAATCGATGGACCGAACCTGTGAGATGCGCATCTCATGCAACTGGACCTCCCTCGCGGAATTCCCGGAGTAACCGTATACTGAAGCGTTTGCGGCGCGCCGCGAAACTGCGACTGCGTTAGTGCGCCGCTACTTCTCCGTGAGGTCTGCGAGTGGCTGCTTCCATCCTCAAATCAAACGTCAATACCAAGTCGCCTGAATTTGAGAAGAATGCCCGCCGGATGATTGACCTCGTTACGCAGATCAAGAACGAAGAAGAGCAAATTCGTCAGGGCGGCGGGGCGAAAGCGATTGAGTCACAGCACAAGAAGGGCCGGCTGACCGCGCGCGAGCGCATTGCGAAGCTGATCGATCCGGGATCGCAATTCTTTGAGCTGGGCGGTTTCGCAGCGTACGAAATGTATGAAGAGTGGGGCGGCGCGCCTTCCGCAGGCACCGTCACCGGGATCGCGCGCGTTTCCGGCCGCACGTTCATGATCATCGCCAACGATGCGACGGTGAAAGCCGGCGCATTCTTCCCGATGACCGCGAAAAAAGTGATTCGCGCGCAGAATATCGCCATCGAGAATCACATTCCCACAATTTATCTGGTCGATTCGGCCGGCATTTTTCTCCCTTTGCAGGAAGATGTGTTTCCCGACACCGACGATTTCGGCCGCGTTTTCCGTAATAACGCGGTGATGAGCGCTATGGGCATTCCGCAGCTTGCCGCGATTATGGGTATGTGCGTCGCAGGCGGCGCGTACCTCCCGGTGATGTGCGACCACATCTTGATGACCGAAGGCTCGGGCCTGTTTCTTGCCGGGCCGGCACTGGTGCAGGCGGCCATCGGCCAGAAAACTTCTGCCGAAGATTTGGGCGGCGCCAAAATGCACGCGCAAATCAGCGGCACCGTGGATTTTCGCGAGCCCGATGACGACGCATGCATCGCGCGGATTCGCGCGCTGGCCGACAAGATGGGCGCTACCGGCGCTGCGCCCTTCAGCCGCATCGCGGCCCGCGACCCTCTGTATTCGGGCGAAGAGATCTACGGAATTTTTTCCGGCGATCCGGCCAAGCAGTACGATATGCGCGAAATCATCGCGCGCACTGTAGACGCCAGCGAGTTCGACGAGTATCGCGCGGAGTACGGCGAGACAGTGCTGTGCGGCTATGCGCGCATTGGTGGCTGGGCGGTTGGAATCGTGGCCAACCAGAAAAAGCATGTGCAGACGATGGCTCGCGGCTCCGACCAGAAACGCCTCGAATTCGGCGGTGTGATTTATACGGAGTCCGCCGAAAAGGCTGCGCGATTTATTCTGGACTGCAACCAGAATCGCGTCCCGCTGATTTTCCTGCACGATGTGAACGGTTTCATGGTCGGCAAAGACGCGGAATGGAGTGGGATCATCCGCGCCGGCGCAAAAATGGTGAACGCCGTGGCGAATTCGGTCGTGCCAAAAATTACCGTGATCTGCGGTGGCAGCTTCGGTGCCGGCCATTACGCCATGTGTGGTAAGGCTTATGATCCCCGTTTCATTTTCGCGTGGCCCACCGCGCGCTACGCGGTGATGAGCGGCGATGCCGCCGCCGGAACGCTAGTAGAAATCAAGCTGAAACAACTCGAGCGCGAAGGCAAAAAGGTCGACGAGAAAGCCAAGAAGGAATTATATGAGTCGGTGCGCGCCACTTACGAACACCAAACCGATCCGCGCTACGCTGCCGCGCGCCTGTGGGTCGACGCGATCATCGACCCTGCGCACACCCGCGATGCGCTGATTTGGGCGCTTGAAGCCGCAGCTCTCAATCCCGAGATTCGCGAATTCAAGACGGGAGTACTCCAGACGTGAGGTTTTCTTTTTTGACGTGGGGCAGTCGACGAAGCAGAGATCTTTTCATAGTTGTTGTTTCTCCCGTCCTAGTCTGGGCCTTCAGCGCATTGTTTTGCGTCACTTGGTATCAGCTGTTGAAACCGAAGAGCGGTTTCTGGTTTGAATGTTGTGGCCACGATGGCTTACTTATGGGTTTTGTGTTTTCCATTTGTATCGTACTTGCGTTCCTTTCTGTCTTGGCACTTCCTTTTTCAATCTTCTGGGACTGGCGTAAATGGAAGAAAAGCAACAGCTGAAACTCATCGAGTGCCCGCGCGACGCATGGCAAGGACTGCCCGACGTTATCCCCACAGAGTACAAGGCGGAGTATCTTCGCGAACTCGTGCTAGCCGGGTTCAGGCACATTGATGCGGTGAGCTTCGTTTCGCCAAAGCATGTGAAGCAGATGGCGGACAGCGAAGAAGTCATGGCGAAACTCGAGGCTTCCCTTCCTGCCGGGACCGAGCGGCCCGAGATCACTGGCATCGTTGTGAATGAAAAGGGACTGGAGCGGGCGCTGGCCACTCCCGGCGTGACTACAATCGGCTATCCGTATTCGATCTCGGCTTATTTCCGGCGGGCTAACGCCAATATGACTCGCGAGGAATCGCGCGCCCTGGTCACCACGCTGAAGAAGGCGACTGCCGCGGCGAATCGTGACTTGGTCATTTACATCTCTATGGCGTTCGGCAATCCTTATGAGGAGCCGTGGGGACCGGAGATCGTGCAGGACACGCTCGAGTGGCTGAAAGATGTTCGCGTGCGCACCGTTTCGCTGGCGGATACCGTAGGCACGGCGTCTCCGCAACTCGTCGGCGACTTATTTCGCCAGGTGAAAGACCACGTCGCAGGAATCGAACTGGGTGTGCATCTCCACAGCCGTCCAGAAAACGCCGAGGAGAAAATTCGTGCCGCGTACGAGGCAGGGTGCCGGCGCTTCGATAGCGCACTCACCGGGCTTGGCGGCTGCCCCTTTGCGGGAGACAATCTGGTTGGGAACATCGCCACGGAGCAAGTGCTGGCGGCGCTGCGCAAAGCGGGCGCCGATCCGGGCATCGATCCCGCGCGGCTCACGAAAGTCTTGGCTATGAGCAACGAGATTCGCGCGAAGTATGCGCACGCGCCACTTTTGAATTAGCGAGGTTTTTGCCATGCACTCCACACTGATTCTCGAATTCAGCGGCGAAATCGCGAAGATTACTCTGAACCGTCCCGACAAACGCAACTCCATCAACGCACAAATGATCGCGGAGCTGCAGACGTCGCTCGATACCATTGAGAAAAGCCACTCGCGCGTAGTGATCATAACCGGCGCCGGCAAAGCGTTCTGTGCGGGAATGGATCTGGAGATGCTCGCGACCATCGGGAGACAGTCGCCCACGGAAAATCAGGACGATTCACGGCGGATCGCGAAAATGTTGCGCCGGATTTGGAGTTTTCCACGCCCTACGATTGCCGCGGTAAATGGCGCCGCCTATGCCGGCGGCTGCGGCATCGCCACACTTTGTGATTTCACGCTGGCCGCGCCCGATGCGAAGTTTGGCTACACCGAAGTAAAAATTGGATTTCTCCCAGCGATCGTCTCGGTATTTCTCACCAGGCAGATTGGAGACAAGCGTTCGCGCGATCTGCTGCTGACGGGGCGCATTATCGAAGCGGCTGAAGCGAAGGAGTTCGGAATGGTCACGGAAGTTGTCCCGGGCGAACATCTTATGGAACGCGCCATCGCGCTTGCGGACGACTTGATCGCCGCGAGCCCCAGCAGCCTCACGCGCGCGAAACATTTGCTGACTACCGCCGCTGCAGCCGGGGTGGACCACGACCTGGAGCGCGCCATTCTGGAGAATGCGCGCATCCGCTGCACCCCCGACTTCAAGGAAGGCGTGGCCTCTTTCCTGGAGAAGCGCAAGCCCGTCTGGAACAGCAAGCCGGATTGATCACAACATGCAAACTATCGAGCATCATGACACCACACTACGAGTGCGCTATGCGGAGACGGACCAGATGGGCGTGGTTTATCACGCGAACTATCTGATTTGGTTTGAGGTTGGCCGCGTGGAGCTGATGCGTGCGCTCGGCATTGAATACAAGCGCATGGAAACCGAAGACGACTGCCACATCGTGGTCGTCGACGTAAGCTGCCACTATAACGCCTCGGCGCGCTACGACGAGGTGGTGCGCGTACGTACGCGCATTTCGGAGTCGCGAAACCGCACCATTCGATTTTCGTACGAAGTGTTTCGCGACAGCGATCGGGAACTGCTAGCCGTCGGCGAGACACTGCACGTGATTTGCGGGCGCAACGGCAAGGCCAAGCTTTTGCCGGAAAAATATCGAGCGATTCTCGGCACATCGTCGGTGTCAGACCAAGTGCGGAGCCATTCATGACGATTGCCCTGAGCGGCAACGATCTCACGTTTGAGCAGTTGTACGCCGTGGCTCTTCGTGGCGAAAAAGTTTCGCTAGCAGCGGATGCAATTGAGCGGATGAAAGCGTCGCGGGCCGTGGTCGATCGCGTTGTGGCATCAGGCGCGACTGCGTACGGAATCAACACCGGATTCGGCAAGCTCGCCTCCGTGCGCATTTCGAGTGAGCAGGTGCGGCAGCTCCAGGTGAATTTGGTGCGCTCGCACGCATCGGGCGTAGGCCCGCAGCTTACGGAACCGGAAACCCGCGCGATGATGGTGCTGCGCGCAAATGCGCTTGCAAAGGGTTTGAGCGGCATTCGTCCGGTGGTGGTGGAAACGCTTTGCGCGATGCTCAACGCCGGCCTTCACCCGATTATTCCCTCGCAAGGCTCGGTTGGCGCATCCGGTGATTTGGCGCCGCTGGCGCATCTTGCGCACGTGGTGATTGGCGAAGGCCGTGCTGTCTATCGAGGCGCAGCGCTGGATGGCGCGGAGGCCATGCGGCGGGCCGGTGTTACACCAGTCGGGCTGGAAGCGAAAGAGGGATTATCGCTGCTCAACGGCACGCAAGGAATGCTCGCGCTGCTCAGTCTCGCGTTGCGCGACGCCGACGTGCTGGTGGACACGGCGGATGTTGCCGCGGCTCTGGCGCTGGACGCGCTGCGCGGAAGTCCGGGAGCATTCGACGCGCGCATCATGCACGCGCGTCCATATACCGGCGCTGCGATGACGGCTCGCAACCTGGCGCATTTGAATGAAGGCAGCCAGATTCGGGAATCGCATCGTCCCGTCGATAAAGACACGCGCGTGCAAGATGCGTACAGCCTGCGTTGCACGCCGCAGGTGCACGGCGCGGTCCGCGATTCACTGGCGCAAGCCCGCGAAATGGCCGCAGTGGAGCTAAACAGCGCCACGGACAATCCCCTTGTGTTCGTGAGTGGCGGTGACGGCGACATCATCAGTGGCGGAAATTTTCATGGGCAGCCGCTGGCGATGGCTGCCGACCAAGTAGCCGTCGCGCTGGCCACGCTCACCGGAATTTCCGAGCGGCGCATCGAGCAAATGACCAATCCCTTGACCAGCATGCTGCCGGCATTCCTGACGCCAGAGCCGGGAATCAACTCCGGCTTCATGATCGCGCAAGTAACGGCGGCGGCTCTGACCAGCGAGAATAAGGCGCTTGCCGTGCCCCATTCTGTGGACTCCATCACGACATCGGGCAACCAGGAAGATTACGTCTCCATGGGCATGAGCGGTGCTCGCCGCCTCGAGCGCATGCTGCAGAACCTGCGTTATAGCGTCGCGATCGAGTTACTGTGCGCCTGCCAAGGCATCGACCTGCTCGCGCCGTTGCAGACCGGCCCGTTGGCGAAGAAGGCCTACGACGCAGTGCGCGCAAAGTCGGCCAAAGTGGTGCAGGATCGCCCTTTAGCGCCGGAAATCGAAGCGGTTTCAGCGCTGATCGGCACGGGGACGTTCTCGGCAATATTGCACTAGCGCCTAGCCCCCCTCCTCCCCCAGTTTTCTGGATCTGCACATTCTAAAAGACTTACGAGGAGAATTGTACGTAACTGCACATTCTGCACGGCTTAGCTTAGAAACTGCCGTGAGTGGATTCCGACTCTAAGTGATTTGGCGTAACACGTCCGCCCGGATATCCATTCACTCAAAAAAAGAAAAGGGCGGCCTGGATTGGCCGCCCATGGTATTTCCCGAGTGAGAGTATAGCACAATTCTAGAATTACCCTCGTCTTTTTTTTGTGCTCCTGAAGTGCGTTGCCGGCGGTAGTTGCAGATGACCGAGTAATTTCCTTGAACGAAGACGTCCGCGATCATGCGCCTGGTCGCGCAACAGATAGCGCCCGTCAGTCTTGAGGAAAGGCTTCCGAGCCAAAGCGCGGCGTTTGGCGGCTTCGTATTTATCCTGCATGAGCAATCCTCCCTCGGAGGGGCCTATTGTGCAAGTGCGGAACGGAGGAACGAGAGCATGCGGTAGCCGGCGATGTGGCTGAAGGGCGGAAGCTCCAGCGAATAGTGGCCGCAGTGCAAGGCCAGCGTGCGGGGGTGCGGCGTGTAACGCCGGAGAGCCGTAAGCATCTGTTCGGTCAAGGCCGGCAAAAACGTGGGGTCATATTTGCCATACACCATGAAGGCGTTCTTCCCTGCACCCAAGCCACGCTCCACATAAGGCATGGGACTGACTGGCGCCCAGTATTCGCGCAGTTCGTCAACCGTGACATGTTGGCGCAGGCTTTCCCAGACGTGCGTCGTGGTCATCCCTTGGCTGACGACATCGGCAAAGTAGGTTGAGACGTGGAAAAAGCCACCCGCCCGCACGGCAGGGTCATGCACTAAAGTGATATAGCCAACCGAGGACCCTATGCTGGTGCCGAGAATGCCCAGCCGCGAAAAGCCTTGATGCTCGAGCCAACGCAGGCAGCGCCGCGCGTCTTGTACGGCTTGGCGATTGGCCTGAAGCGTGAGCCCGATATTCGGTCCCACGAGCTGGTCGGCGCGCTCGTGACCCTGCGCCATGCGGCGATCGTGATACGGAAGGCTCATTTTTAGTGCGCTGATTCCGATGCGCTGCAGCCATTCGCCTAGGCCGCGCTGCCCATGCCACTTCGCGTTCCAATTGGGCAGGATCAGGACGGCTGCGCCTCGCTTGCGCGCTGGAAAGAACTGCGCGTGGACGGTGTTGTTTTCCGACCAGGGCGACTCCACGGAACTGGTAAAGGTCAGAACATTCTCGGCGTCGAGCTTGTAATCATTCGCCGGTGTCGTCGCGTACCATTCTTGGCTGTTTTCGATCGTCCGTTTAGCAAAGGTGTGGAGAAATTCAGCAGGGTTCGGATGCCCGGCTGATCCGCCGATGTGTTCCAGCCCCCAGGCGAAGGGGCGCACCAGGCGGTTGTCATCCGTCCTCCAGCGACGCTGCTCGTATCGAAGGATGTGGCGCTCGAACCAGCTGATTGAACTCACACCAATAGTTTACATTTTTGAACGCAGGAAGAGAAAACTGTAATCGCTAGAGCTTTGCGCCTAGCGAAGATAGCGGAAGGAGATAACACAGAGTTCGCCGAGTCCGGGCCACAGCGGCCACAGAGAGGAAAAAACGTTAGGTATCGGACACTGGGGCTCAGCCCGTGCGTTGAGGGCAGGTTACGGCTGTGGCACATTGCATACAGAGGCCCTGAGCGCCGCACACCTTGGTCATCGCTTTCATTTTTGTCTTTGGGTTGGTGATTGGCAGCTTCCTGAATGTTTGCATCCTGCGCATTCCGGAGGACATATCCATTGTCGCGCCCGGCTCACACTGCCCGCGGTGCCAGACGCCGATAAAGTGGTACGACAACGTGCCGGTTCTCAGTTGGATGTGGCTGCGAGGCAAATGCCGCACGTGCGGGCTGGCAATTTCGCCGATGTATCCGATGGTTGAGCTGTCCACTGGCCTTCTTTTCGTAGCGTGCTACCTGGAATTTGGAATAACGCAGACTGCCGTCAAGTGGCTGTTCTTTACGTGCTTAGTTATCGTGTTAACCATCACAGATCTGCGAATACGTATCCTGCCGGACCTGGTGAACTGGCCGGGTTTCGCGGCCGGCGTCTTCTTTTCCGCGGTGGTTCCCCCGAATGATGGCACCGCGCTTTGGCTATACACCACGGTGTTTCATCGGATGCCCCGACCCTGGGTTTTGGGCCTGCCCGATTCCCTGCTAGGTGCGGCATTCGGCAGCTTTCTTCTCTGGGCTGTGGCGGCGATCTACAAGCGGGTCCGCGGACGCGAAGGCATGGGGATGGGTGACGTGAAAATGATGGCAATGGTGGGAGCGTTCCTTGGTGTGCGGGGAGCGTTTCTCACTATCTTGCTAGGAACCCTGCTCGGAACGGTGGTCGGCATCGCAATCATCGTCTTGCTGTTCGCCGGTGGATGGCAACGGAAATTGGCCGAGCGCGCCAGCCGGCGCGGCTTGGGCAGCGCAAACGGATTACGCTGGGCAATTGCCAGCCAATACCAATTGCCGCTGGGAACGTTTCTGGGAATTGCGGCATTGCTGGTGGTGTATTTTGGTTCAACGATCATGACGCGGTGGTCGCAACTTTTTGCATGACATGAACGCACTTGCGATGCTCGCGGCTGTACCTGCGGCGAACCAGCCCAATCTGTGGGCGTTTGGCGTGGCCGCCGCCGTCGGTCTGTTTGTTATGGCGCTTGTTGTACTCTTCCTGGTTAAGCGCTCTTTCCGGAGCGCGCGAACCGCCCACAAAGACGAACTCTCGGAGACGCCACGAGTCGAAAATCCATCGGCGTTCATGGCCGCTTCGATGCAAGGCGTCATTCGAAAATTGCGCGAGCAGGAAAAAGAACTCGAGCGTCTGCACCGCATCGAGAGAGAACGCGCGGCGCACTCGGAGCGCCTCAGCGAAGAAGTCACGCGCAACATGCCCGCCGGCCTGCTCGTGGTGAACGCCACGGGGATTATCTCCAGCGCAAATCCCGCCGCGGAGCAGACGCTGGGCATTCACGGGCTCGGTTTCCGCAGGTACAGCGAAGCGCTCGGCGAGTCTTCGGAGCTCACACGGCTGGTGGCGGAGTGCCTCGCGGAAGGTCGAATTTTCCGCCGCGAACAGGTGGAGCACACCACACCCGGCGGTGACTGCCGCCATCTCGGAGTGACCATCTCTCCCATTCGGAAAGCGCACGAAAAAATCAATGGGGTCATTTGCCTGTTAAGCGACCTGACCGAGCTCGCCGCCCTGCAGCAGCAGATGCAACTAAAAGAAAATCTCGCGGCGCTAGGCGAGCTTTCCGCGGGCATCGCCCATGAGTTCAAGAATGCGCTGGCCACTATTTCCGGCTACGCGCAAATGATCCGCGCCGAGGAATTACCGGGTGAAGCTTCCGACTACGCCAATAGCATTCTCGAGCAGACGCGCAATATCACTCACGTGGTGACCGAATTCCTGAAGTATGCGCGACCGCTCGAGATTGCCAACGAGCCTGTGGCCCTGGAAGCGCTCATAGAACGCGTAGTCTCGGAAATTGCGAATGCACGGCCAGAGGTACAAGTGCGCGCGGAGGGCACTTTCGCCAGCGTCGCAGGGGATGAGGGCTTGCTCCGGCAAGCGCTGCTCAATTTGGTGCGCAATGCCGCGGAAGCTTGCGTGGACGCCGTCGCCGGCGGACAAGTGGTCCTGAAGGGCGAGCTCGTTCGCACGGACGGTGGCGGATCGCAACGCATTCTGATCCTCGACAACGGCCCCGGAATCGCGGAGGAGTCTCTCGGCAAGCTGTTCCGGCCGTTCTACACCACGAAGTCGGACGGCACCGGTCTAGGCCTGGCCGTGGTGCAAAAAATTATCGTTCAGCATGGCGGCCAAGTGGAGGCCCGCAACCGGCGCGAGGGTGGCGCGGCCTTTACGATTACGCTACCGCTGTGCGCCAGCGCGCCGGAAGCGGTAGAATTGAAGAAGGACAGTATAGAGAGCTAATTGCACCGGAACTTTTGTTCTCCCGGGAGGTACGTTATGGACGCACGCATTTGGAGAAACGGCATCGCCTTTGCAAGCTTGGCTCTGGCGGCCTCTGCGCTCTCGGCGCTTCCTTCGATGGCGCAGCAACAACAAGATTCTTCGCAGCAATCCACCGGCGATCCGGTGGCCGAGGCGGCGCGGAAGGCCCGCGAACAGAAAAAGAAAGAGGCCGCAAAGCCGAAGAAGGTCTATACGGACGACGACATGAACCACTCCATCTCCGGAGACGCCCCAGCTTCAACGGATGCAAATGGGCTGGCGAAGACGGGGGAGAACGCCGCCAAGGCCTCCGACGGACAGGGAAAAGACGCGGCCGACAAGACCCCCGACGCCGAACAGAGTGCAGAGGCCAAGTGGCGCAAGCAGTTTAAAACGGCCCACGCAAACCTGGACCGCGCGCAAAAAGAACTCGACATTCTTCAGCGCGAAGATAACAAGGCGCAATTGCAGTATTACAGCGACCCGCAGAAGGCGCTGGCGGAACAGTACACGCGCAAAGACATTAACGATAAAAACGCAAAGATCGCTGCGAAGCAGAAGGAAATCGATCAGATCAAGCAGCAAATCAGCGACATGGAAGACGCGCTGCGCAAGTCCGGCGGCGACCCTGGGTGGGCGGCGCCCTGATTCGCGTCTGACGGTGGCTTTGCTGGCCCAAGGTCTTGAAGCGCTATGACTGGCAGCCAATAGCAGCGCTGCCTCTACACTTTCTCCGCACACGCTCGCTTCGTTCTTCCGGCGTCCCGCGCAAATCATGATAGAAACGAAGGAGATGGAACCGCTCCTTCTGGTCGAAGATAAAATTGAGCTGCGCACCATGCTGCGAAAAGCTCTGGAGCGCGCAGGCTACGTTGTAGACGAAGCGCCGGATGGCAGCGCGGCCATCCAAAAGGTGCGCGCGCGCCGCTATCTGCTGGTCATCACGGATTTGAAAATGCCCGGGGCTTCCGGGCTCGAGGTATTACGCGCGACCAAGCACGCAGACGCGACGATCCCCGTCATTCTGCTCACTGCCTTCGGCTCCGTGGAGGAAGCGGTTACGGCCATGAAGGAAGGCGCCTTCGATTTCCTGCAAAAACCAGTGGACCTTGATCATTTGAAACTATTGGTGCAGCGCGCCGCGCGCCAGCAAGAGCTGCTGCGCGAGAATTTGCTGCTTCGCGAAGAGTACACGGCACGTTACGGATTTCCGCGCATTGTCGGCGAGCATGCCGCCATTCGCGGAATCAGCCAGCAGGTGCAGCGCATCGCCGCTACCGACTCGACCGCTTTGCTGCTCGGCGAAAGCGGAACCGGCAAAGAGCTTTTTGCGCGCGCCATCCATCACTTATCTAACCGGCGCGAGCAGCCCTTTGTGGCGTTGAACTGCGCGGCGATTCCGGAAGGATTGGTGGAGAACGAATTGTTCGGCCACGAGCGCGGCGCGTTTACGGGAGCCGGCGCGCGCAAAGTCGGCAAGATGGATTTGGCGCATCGCGGCACATTGTTTCTCGATGAAATCGGCGAGCTGCCCTTGGCCATTCAGGCCAAACTCTTGCGTGTGTTGGAAGAGAGGTGTTTCGAGCGCGTGGGCGGCACGCAATTGATTGAAGTCGACGTGCGCATTGTCGTGGCCACCAATCGCGATTTGCAGAAATTGATGCAAGAAAAATTATTCCGCGAGGACTTGTACTTCCGCATCTCCGCCGTCCCCATCACCATCCCGGCCCTGCGCGACCGCGGAGAGGATGTGCTGCTGCTGGCGGAATATTTTCTCGACAAATTCAGCCGCGAATTCGGCAAGGCCGGGCTAGAGCTTTCCTCCGATGCCAAACAGCGGCTCCTCGAGTACCGTTGGCCGGGAAATGTCCGCGAACTGCAAAACACGCTGGAGCGCGCCGTTATTCTTGCGGATGGATTAACGATCCGAGCCAACAGCCTTCAACTGCTCTCGCCGAAACCCGATGGCGACAGTTTGCCGCAAGGGATGCTGCCGGAGAAATTTAGCTGGGAAGGCTCGCTGGAGGAAGTCACCGAGCGCGCGGCCGGTCATGTCGAACGCGTTCTGCTGGAGAGCACGTTGCGCGATTGCCAATGGAACAAAACGCGCGCTGCGGAACGGCTCGGCGTTTCACCAAAAACGTTGCTCGCGAAAATTCGCGCGGCCGGCCTGGAAGAATAACGGCTGGCATCTCGCCCGCTATCCCGATTGCTTGACGCCGATGTGCAGCGCGACGGAGCCGAAAGTCCAGAGCTCACACGAAACGGATCCGAATCCAACCCGCGTTATCAGCGAGGCCAGTTCCTCGGGCCGGAAAAAGCGCGCCACGGACGCTGGCAAATATTTGTATGCGTTCGGATTGCCAGAGAGCAGGCCGCCGATTGTCGGTAGAACCCTGCGGCAATACCAGCGATATAAATCGCCGAGTACACCTGGCGCCGGCTCGGTGAATTCCAGAATCGCCAGGGTGCCTCCGGGTTTCAGCACTCGGCGGATTTCGCGCAGTCCAGCCTCGTAATTCGCCAGATTGCGAAAGCCAAATGCAGTCGCAACTAAGTCAAAGGAAGAGTCCCCGAAGGGAAGGCGGAGGGCATCGGCTTCAAAAAAAACCACGCGAGGAGACTGGGCCGACCTGCCATCCCGCGGATGAGACTTGGTCTTTGCATGCGCGCGCACCAACATCGCGTGCGAAAAATCCGCGCCGGCCACCTGTGCCGGACCGCTGCGCGCCAACGCAAAACTCAGGTCGCCGGTGCCGCAGCAGAGATCGAGCGCCCGCGCGTCGTGCCGCTGCAAAATCGGCCGCAGACGCCGCGCAGTCCGCGCGCGCCACACGCGATCGAGCTCCAGAGACAAGAGATGATTGAGGAAGTCGTAGCGCGGGGCGATTTCCGTAAACATCTCGCGGACTCTACGCGAGGCGTCCGCTTCGGTCTGCGCGCCCTCGGGGCGAGTTCCCTTGGCGGCGGCTTCAGGCATGGCCCTGGTTGGAATCGCAACACCACTGAGGAGCTAAGCGCAGCACGCCTTCGACGGCGTCCAACGGAATGTCATCGTAGGACGCTGCCTTGCCGATGCGCGGGGTCAGTACGAATCGCAACTTGCCGTCCCGCGCCTTTTTGTCCGAATGCATCGCGGCAATCAGGACACGCGTTGGCACGCGCGGCCAAGGCGGCAGTGGGCCCATGCGCCTCACTAGCGAGACAATCCGCGAAGCATCATCGGCGCGAGTGACGCCCATTTCGTGCCCCAGAAGCGCGGCCGCCATCATGCCCCACGCCACGGCCTCTCCGTGCTGATAGCGCTTGTAGTGTGTGACGCTTTCCAGCGCGTGCGCGAAGGTGTGTCCGAAATTGAGTATCTCGCGCAGCCCTGATTCGCGTTCATCCCGACTCACAACCCGCGCCTTGATTTCGATATTTCGCGGGATCAAGTAGTCGAGCGCCAGGCGATTGCGGCGCTCGACCTTTTCCATGTTTGGTTCGAGGTATGCAAACATCTCCGCGTCCGCGATCACCGCGTGCTTGATGATCTCCGCGAGTCCACCGCGAAATTCGCGCTCCGGCAATGAACGCAAGACGTCAGGATCGGAAAGAACCACGCGGGCCGGATAAAACGCCCCGACAAGATTTTTCCCTTCCGGCAGATTCACACCGGTCTTGCCACCGATCGAACTATCCACTTGTGCCACGACCGTCGTCGGCACGTGGACCAAAGCGATTCCACGCAGGTAGGACGCCGCGACAAACCCGGCGACATCGCCCACCACGCCGCCGCCTATCGCAACGAGCACAGATCTGCGATCCGCGCCGCTCTTGACCAGGTCTCGAGCAAGCAGTTCGACGGTGCGCAAGTGTTTTGCAGACTCGGCATCATTCATGAAATGTATGTGGCGTGAATTCCCGACCTTCAGTCCGCGTTGCACGCTCTTCCCGATCGCGCGCCACACTTTCGTCGACGACACAACGTGGATGCTCGAAAAGTCGCCTAGCTTCGCGATCTCCCTGGCGGCTTGCCGGAGCACTCCCGCCCCACACACCACCGCGTACGAACCGGCAGCGGACCGCACCAAAATGCGCTTTGTTTTCATTCAGTGGACCTAGGAAATGTAGCACAGCCTCCCGCTGTTCGCGTTGCCTCGGTCCCTTCGTTAGTTTTTTGACTCCATCTGGACGCGCTTTGCTTCGTGCTACCATAAAACTCGCCCGGCACTACTGCTCGTCATGACTGCCCCCGTCAAAACTCACCGTGCTGACTACGCTGTCGTCGGCTCGGGTGTCGCAGGATTGCGCGCCGCCATCGAGCTGAGCGAATGCGGCAGCGTCCTGGTCCTCGCTAAATCCGACCTAAGCGATTCCGCCACCGCCTGGGCCCAAGGCGGTATCGCCGTCGCGCTTAGTGACGAAGACGAAATCGGCCTCCACGAACAAGACACCGTAAAGGCCGGCGACGGCCTCTGTCGCCCAGACGCGGTGGCGCTTCTAGTCGAAGAAGGCCCTAAGTACATTACGGAGCTAATCGAGTGGGGCACCGAATTCGATCGCGCCGGCACCAAACTCGCGTTCACACGAGAGGCAGCCCACAGCCGCTCTCGAATCTTGCACGCTCACGGGGACTCCACTGGCCGCGAAATCAGCCGCGCCCTCCTCGCCCGCGCGCACTCGATTGCTCATCTCCATCTCCGCGCCCATGCCTTCACTACCGAACTGGTCGTCGAGTCCGGCGCCGTCGTCGGTCTGCGCTTCATCGACGAACTCGACGGCTCCTTCCATGAATTGCGCGCCGAAGCTGTGCTGCTGGCCACCGGCGGCCTCGGTCAGATTTATCGCGAGACAACCAATCCGGACGTCGCCACCGGCGACGGCATGGCCATTGCCTACGACGCCGGAGCCGCACTCTCGGACATGGAATTCATGCAATTTCACCCCACCGCGCTGGCCGTGAAAGGCGCGCCGCGCTTTCTCTTATCCGAGGCGCTGCGCGGCGAAGGCGCCGTCCTCCGCAACATCAATCTTGAGCGCTTCATGAAGCGCTACAACGAAGCGCAGGAACTCGCGCCGCGGGACATTGTCGCCCGCGCCATCGTCACCGAGATGCACCGCACCAACAGCGAGCATGTGTATCTGGACATGACCGCCAAGCCCGAAGGCTTCGTCGAAAAGCGTTTCCCGCGCATCTACGCAACGTGCATGAGTTATGGTGTCGATCTCGCGCGCGACGTCGCTCCCGTCTGCCCCGCCGCACATTACATGATGGGTGGCGTGAAGACGGATCTCTGGGGCCGCACCTCCCTGCCCGGCCTCTACGCCGCGGGAGAGACCGCGGCCACCGGCGTGCACGGCGCCAATCGCCTCGCCAGCAATTCCCTTCTCGAAGGCTTGGTATTCGGTGCGCGCAGCGGCCAAGCCATGATGAAAGACGCCCCGGTCAAGAAAAAACACACCGGAGGACTTCCTGGAAGCGTTGCGCCAAAACTAGACGACTCCGCGGAAGCGAAAGCACACAACAACGCAAAGCGCCCGCAAGGCGCTACGGTACCCCCCGCGCTGACCCCCGTTCTAACAAAGACCCGCGACATCATGTGGCGCTTGGTAGGAATCTTGCGCAGCGGGAAAGAGCTGACCAGCGCGATCGAACAATTGCAATCCCTGGACCTGCCGAAAGCCGAGAAGCACGATCGGCCTGAGTACGAGCTCCGCAACATGCACTCGCTAGCTCTGCTGATGGCGAAGTCAGCCCTGGCGCGGCATGAAAGCCGCGGCAGCCACTACCGCGCCGACTTCCCCTACCGCGACGACGACGATTTCGCCAAACACTCCGTAGTGCAAAAAGGCAAAGAAATCCGCTTCGAGGCTTGATCGCGCGAGCGAAGGCACTTCGGGCTGAACGCGTTGCAAATGGAGATTTTATTTGGATTGAAGCTGCTTGACGCTCTCAAGAAAAACGTGACCAACGATAGCAACGCTCTTCGCACTGACCTTATCGAGCGTATCGTTTACCGTGTGCCAGTAAGGAATCTCAAAGTCGATTACATCTACCGCCGGAACGCCGCGTTTCAGGAATATGATGTGGTCATCTACGGTCGCGGAAGACTCATTCACAAAGATATTCGAGTAGCCGAGGCGCGCCGCGGTCGACCAAATCAAATCGCTAAGTGCTTTGGTCGAATCGGCCTCGCGCCGGAATCTCAAGTTTCGGCTCCCGACCATATCCGCTAGCAAAAGCGCCTTGATCTTTGGCAGGTCGCCGCTTATCGCCATCTTTGCGGCCATCTGCCTGCTTCCATAACGGTTGTCGGGGTCCTGCCAAGTGAACTTTACGGCCTCTTCGCCGTCAAAAAATGTGATCCACACCTGATAAGCACTATGCTTCCCGCAAAGTAGCCGCGCTAATTCCAACATAACTGCCGTGGAAGACGCCCCATCATCCGCGCCCACAAAATTGTCGAGCCGCTTGGTGTCGTAATGCGTGGCCAGCATAATGATCCCCGCCTTGTCGCCGGGAATCTTCGCCACGATATTCTTCATCGGCAGCCGGCCCACGGGCGTATCCGCGGTAAACGAATCCACGTCCACCTTGCAGCCGTAACTCGTCAATTCGCTCTGAATATATTCCTGCAATTGCCCAATCGCCGCCGACCCCGACGGCCGCGGTCCGAAGGCCACCTGCTTCGCCACGTGGGCATAGGCGCGCTTGCCGTCGAACCCGCCGGTTTTGTCCGCAGGCGGGGCTTCGTCTTCCGGTTGCTGTGCGGCGAGCGCAGTCGATACTGGCGACGAAGAGGACAGCGGAGTTCCTGCCGAACCGTCCGCTTTTGCTCCGCATCCTGCCGTCATAACCACACCGAACGCCAGGGCGAATACTCTTGCAGGCATTCCCATTTAGCGGGCCTCCGCGGCAGCGGCCAGTTGCCGCTCCTTTTTCCGCACCACCATGGCCGAGACTCCAATGCTTATGAAATAGAGGACTACCATGGGGATCATGAATATCAACATGCTCAAAGCATCGGGCGGCGCGGCGACCGCCGAGGCAATGGCAATGACCAAAATTGCGTAACGGAAATTCTTCCAAAGAAATTTTGGCGTGACGATGCCGAAGAGCGACAAGAAGAAGACCAGGACCGGTAGTTCAAACGTCAACCCGATAATCAGCAGTGTCAGGAGAATGAGATCAAAATACTCGTTCACGCTGATCATGGGCACCACGTCATGCCCCAAATTGAACAAGGGGCTGGGACTAACCAGGAAGTGCAGGACGTAGGGGATGGTGATGAAATAGCCGAAAGCGATTCCCGCGAGAAACAGAAAAACAGTAGAAAAGAGGAATCCGGTGATGGCCCCGCGTTCGTGCTTGTACAGCGCCGGCGCCACGAACAACCAAACCTGGTAGAGAACGATAGGCGAGGCCAGGGCGATACCAAGGTAAACACCGATTGTGATGACGAGATTGAGGCCGCCAGCGGGGTGCGTGTAGATGAGCTTGGGATCCAGGTGGGCGTCCGCGAGAGCCTTCAGTATCGGCCGGTTGATCCATCCCACGAAATACTTCGAAAAATATATGCCGGCCATGGTGCCGATGCCCACAGCGTACAGCGAATTAATCAGCCGCTTGCGCAGCTCCACCAAATGCTCGAAGAACGTCATTTGCCCACCGGCTTCGGTGGTCTCTTCAGGATGCTCGCTGGTCGCCATTTCTGAATTTTCAGGATAAGTCTTTCGTCGTCAACTATCCGCTTTTTGCACCTTCGCCTGCGGTTCTTGCGACTCGCTGGGCGTGGCACTTTCGTCGATCGCACTCGTCGCGTTCGTCGTCCCGGTCTCCATCGCGCGTGCGACGTTTCCTTCCGCCACAGGACCAACCACCGGCCCATCGTTCGCGCCCGCTTCCGGAACCGAACCCTCCGTCGCTCCCCTCGTCGCTGCTAACTCCCCGCCTGCGCCTTGCGTCTCAGCTCCTGAGGGCGTAGCCAGCGTCGCTGGTTGGGTCTGCGTAGAAGCAGCAGCGGCCGCTGACACCGCTTCCGCCTTGCGCCGCTCGACCTCCCGCGCTTGCCGCTCCAGGTCCCGCATCTCCTCTTCAAAGGCGGACTTGAAATCGGTGGAAGCCTTGCGAAACTCAGCCATCAACTTCCCGAGTCCGCGCGCCAATTCCGGCAGTTTTTGCGGCCCAAATACGACCAGCACAATCACGAACACAACAATCATGTGAGGAATGCTGAGCATGATTCTGAGCGACCGAAAACGGCTCCGTTGGCATCATAGAGAACGGTGTTCCGAAGTGTCAAACACGACTATACGCTGTGCTATAATTCTTAAGTCAGCTGGTCACGCGAGGGTGGGATGAAACCAGAGCGTCGCGGGATGTTCCTTGTAGTAGCAGTACTGCTTATATCTGCGGTCCTGGGCGGCATTTACGGGCCCAATGTGCGGGCCACCACGGCCTCTACGGACGATTACCAAGGCGCGGTGCGCGACTTCACGCGCGTTTTGGACGTCGTGCAAGCCAATTATGCCGAGCCTGTCGACGTGGATAAAGCCGTCTATCAGGGCGCTATCCCGGGGATGCTTCGCATGCTCGATCCCCACTCCAATTTCTTTGACGCCCGCCAGTTCGCCCTGCTCCGCGAAGATCAACGCGGCAAGTATTACGGCGTCGGCATGGTTGTCGCCCCGCGCGAGAATCACACGGTCGTAATGGCGCCCTACGTTGGCGCGCCCGCCTACAACGCCGGCATTCGGCCCGGCGATGTAATCGTCAAGGTAGATGACAAGTCGACCGACGGCCTCACCACCAGCGATGTTGCCGACATGCTCAAAGGGGCCAAAGGCACGGTCGTCAAGATCACCATCTCCCGCGAAGGCTATAACGAGCCTCTCGTCTTCACCGTCACGCGTGACGAAATTCCCCGCCACTCCGTTGACATCGCTTTCCTGCTGAAGCCGGGTATCGGCTACGTCCGCCTGTCCGGCTTTAATGAGACTACCGATCGCGAAATCGGCGACGCTCTCAAGCAACTCAATGCGCCTTCTCTGGACGGGCTAATTCTCGACATGCGCGGCAATCCCGGCGGCCTGCTCAACGAAGCGGTAGCCGTCGGCGACATGTTCCTCGACAAAAATCAGCTTATCGTCTCTCACCACGGCCGCGCCTCCACCGAACGCCGCTACTACGCCATTCGCGGCAATCAGGGCGACAGCGTCCCGCTGGTAATTCTAGTGAACGGCAACTCTGCCTCGGCCACCGAAATCGTCTCCGGCGCCGTGCAAGACCACGATCGCGGCCTCATCGTCGGTGAAACCACCTTCGGGAAAGGCCTCGTGCAGACGGTCACTCCGCTAAGTGAGAACACGGGCCTTGCGCTGACCACCGCACGCTATTACACGCCCAGCGGACGCCTCATCCAGCGCGATTACAAGTCCATTTCGCTCTACGAATATCACTACGAGCGTAAAGTTCCCGAGCACCCGAGCGAAGTCAAGCTCACGGATAGCGGCCGCCAGGTCACCGGCGGTGGCGGCATCACGCCGGACATCAACGTCCCCGCTCCCAAGCTCACCAAGTTTGAGGAAACCCTGCTTCGCGCCGACGTCTTCTTCCCCTTCGACGCCGGTGTAGGCGGCTTCACCCGCTATTACCTCGGCACCCGCCCCACCATCACCAAGAGCTTCGAGGTGGACGACGCGGTGATGCGCGACCTGCGCTCCTTCATGAGCAAGCACAATGTTCGCTACACCGAGCCGGAAATCAGCGATAACCTCGACTGGATCAAGCGCAAGATCAAG
>Ga0210409_10002424_pt1 | contig 22186 bp, 16 predicted proteins | sample IncBWH17MmetaG_FD_161649 | JGI IMG/M metagenome (GOLD analysis project Ga0210409, IMG submission 161649) | Forest soil microbial communities from Barre Woods Harvard Forest LTER site, Petersham, Massachusetts, United States - Inc-BW-H-17-M | ecosystem: Environmental > Terrestrial > Soil >...
GATATGCGTTGCCGGATCGTTCGAATACCCGAAGTGCGTGAGAAAAAGCCTAGCGGGCGCGCGCGCTGCGATTGCATCCAGCGAAGCGTTCCATATTTCCAGGTCAATATCCGGTGGCGGCGCAAGGGGAACCACGTAAGGCTCGCTTTCGATGTGAAACCCCGTCGTGTCGCCGACAAAGGCCGTGCCATCCGACGAATCGAAATACGAAACGTGATGCGAAGCGTGCCCCGGGGTGTACACGACTTCGAGGTTGCGTCTTCCCAGCGAGAGCGTTTCTCCCCCTTTGAGCATGCGCAAATTCCCGAAGGGCACGGGTAGGGTCTCGCCAAATAAATGTTGCAGTTCGCCCGGCCAGAGGCGCTCCGCGCTCGCGAGCAGCTTCGAAGGGTCGGCCATGTGCAGCATGCCGGTCTTGTGAACGTACACTTCAAGGTCGGGATTTTCTTTGATGAGAGCGCCCGCCGCTCCAGCATGGTCCAGATGAATATGCGTCAGCAAAATAGCGTTCAAATCCGCAACGCCGATGCCGCGCGAATCCAGATGGTGTCGAAGTGCCGGAAGAGTCGAAGCCGGGCCGGGGTCAATGATGGCGCGATGCCCATCGGATTCGAGCAGCACCGCCGCAATCGATCGCGGGCGGCCGAGCCAGTTGGTATCCAGAATCGTCGTCGCAAGCATGGAAGCAGTAGTGTAGCGCGAGTGCGAAGGGCGAGTTCAGGTTTTGCCGATCCCTCAGTTTCAGTTGACGATGAGCTGAAGGGTCGCGGTGTGTGTGGCGTTAGGGTTCGTAGAGATGCCAGTCACGGTAATCGTGTAGGTCCCGGCCAACGTTCCTGTCGGTGGCGGAGGAGGTGGCGGTTGCGAGGAACCACCGCCGCAGCCCACAGCCTGCAACACGAGGAAGAGAATGACTCCCGCAAGCGGCACTCCTGCCAGGATGCGCTGTCGCCGCGTGCGCGCGAACCGCGTCATCAAAAAGCAAAGCAGCATGACCACAATCACTGGCACAATACGCGGCCACAAAATGGTCGGCCGATTCAAAAGCATCGGAGGCACCGAGCTTCGCGCCGTCGTCGACACCGTGACGGTGGCGGACTGGCTCGCCATAAGCGAACTCTGGCTGAGAGAGCAAGTCGTCGCCTGCGCTGGCGAGGTGCAAGAAACAGCGACCTGTCCCGTAAACCCATTCAGGGCGTTAACGGTGACTACGTTCGTAAACGTCGCTGTCTGGCCGGCGGTGACGGTTTGCGAGCCTTGCCCGGCCGCCACTGTGAAGGAAAAGTCTGGTGGCCCAGTGACTATGAAGTTGAAGGGCGCGGAGGTGCCGGCCGGTGGAGAATCTACTACATAGAGAGGGTAGGTACCTGCGGCGACCAGGTTCAGATTGAGAAAGATAGATACCTGCGTGGAGCTCACGAACGTAGTCGGGCCGAATAAACCGTTGAAATACACGCTGCTGCCCGGCTGGAAACCGGTGCCCGCTATTGTGAATGTGCCATTGGAACCACTCGCGGCAGACGCAGGACTAACGGACGAGATCGTCGGTACCGTCGTTGGCAGGGTGAGCGTGAAGGGTTGCGGAGATGATGTTCCGCCGCCCGGAGGTGGATTAACCACCGCGACCTGTACAGTTCCGGCACTGGCGATGGCAGAAGCCGGAATCGTAGCCGTGAGTACTTGACTATTGTTATTGACGGTGGACACTTCCGTGCCGTTAAACTGAACGAAGGCATTGGGCGCAAAATAGTTTCCAAGAGCTGATAGTGTGAAACCCACTCCTCCCGCAACAGCGCTTGTGGGGATGATTTCGTTTAGAACCGGAACCGGATATGTACCAACAGTTACGAGAAAGCTCGCCGGAGCAGAAGTTGCACTTGGCGGAGGATTAGTAACGAACACCTGATATTCGTTCCCGGGAAACGAAACCTCGCTCGCGGATATATTTGCGGTCAACTGAGTCGAGCTTACAAACGTTGTTTGTTCCTGGACAGCATTGACGGCTCCATTGAAGGTTATGTAAGCGCCGTTCATATAATTAGTCCCGGTTACGGTGAGCGTAAATGCCGGACTGCCGGACGGCAAGGTATTCGGGGAAAGGGAAGTAATAGTGGGCGTTAGATTCAAGCCTCCGTTGTAAGCGAAGTTCAGAACCGACTTTCCTCCGAGAGCGATTGGATTCGGATCCGGTGGGCCAAACGAGCTGACCATGATGTAGTAAGTAGTCCCGGCCGTGAGCGCGACGCTGGAGATTTGCGACTGAGTCACAATACCCGGATTAATGTCATCATTGCAGGCCACGGAAGTGAAGCTGCCCGGGGAGCCCGTCCAGATCGAAAGAACCGTGTCGTAGCTGCTTCCGACTGTGTCGACCTCAAGATTCGCCGAAAAAATCGGGGTGAACTGGTACCAGATCGTGCTGTACATCCCATTCGGATGCCCGCCGGTGTTTCCTTGCCCACTCGAATACTGAGTCAAGCACGACGGCACTGGGTCGTTTCCTGCCGTAGTCGCGCCGGAAGAATCCTTCACGTCGTTGAAGGACAGGGTCGTTATATTGATTGCGTTTGCGATCGCATCGTTCACTGGCGGCGGCGCGACGATCTGGAACGTCAGGGCCGCCGATTTTCCTCCGCCCGGGGGGGCGTTCAGAACCGTCAGGTCGTTCGTGCTGCCATATGGGCCGAGCAACGAACCGGGCACTGTCGCCGTCACTTTCGTGGCGCTGTTCGTTTGCGAACTGATGCCGGCAGAGGATCCGTCGATCAGCGTTTTTGCGCTGTTGGCAAAATTTGTGCCAGTCAGCGTCAACTGCACAGGCGAAGCAGTTGTTGTCTGCACTGGCGTTCCGCACGACGCCGTCGTTGCCGCAGGCACGCTGCTGGCGCAGTTCGTAATGGTCGGAGAAGCCGCGAGCACTTCGAAGGGCACCGAATTGCTCGTCGCGCTCGCAGGATTTCCTGTTGTGACGGTAATGCCCTGGCTCCCTGCCGTCGCAAGCAGACTCGCTGGAACCGTCGCCGTAATCTGCGAGTCGCTGACAACCGTGGTTGCCAGAGCCGTCCCCGCAAAATATGCCGTGCCGCCGGTCAGGCCCGTTCCGGCCACCGTCAGCGTGAGTTGCGCCGCGCCCGCTTTTGCGGAAGTAGGAGTCAGAGAAAAGATACGCGGGCCTGTGAACGCGAAATTGTTGAGCGCGATGTTCCAAACGCCTCGCCCATGAGTGGCGGCGAAGAGAGTGCGCGACGCTTCGTGCAGGCGAAGCGACAACACGGCCACATGCGGAAGAGCGGTGCCGAGGGTGCTCCAGGTACAAGGCATCGCTGTGCAGTTGCCGACGTAGACGCCGAGGTCAGTCGCCGCGTAAATGGTTCCGGGCACATCAGGATCGATCAGTACGTCGTTGGCAGGGATGTTTGGCAGATCGGTTGCCGCAGGTTTGGAACAGTCGGCCGTCGAGCAGCTAACGTCTGTGAACGTCGCCTGTGTGGTCATATTCGCGTTGGTGATTTTGAAGATGTGTCCGCGAAGATCGGTAACAGTGTTGCCAACCGGATCGGTGCCGTTGAACGAAAATCCTGAAAGCGCAACGTAAGCAGTATTTCCCGAGGAATCAGCGGGGTCGATAGCGATGCCGGTTACAGCGCGCGGTGCAATGGGGAACTCTCCTACTTGAAAGAAGGCGGACTCTGTGGTGGCGGTTTGCGCGGCAAAGACTTCCCCTGCGCTTGACCCGGTGTAAACAACGTTGGGATTCCCCGGTTCGACCGCGATCGTCGTCAGTACGTCTCCTGGGGCGGAAACCAGCGGCGCAGTGAGCGCAGTCCATGTATTTGCGGCATCGAAAGACTGGTATATCTTCGTGGTGCCGAAGTACAAAAGATTGGCGGTGTTGGGATCCGTAGCGAGCGGAGGTACGAAGTTCGCGGTGTCCGCTGGATCTACTCCGTTCACGGCCGGCGAAAATGTGCCCACGGCTCCATTTTGGTAAGAGGCATTGACCTGATAGCCGGTGGCGCACCCAATATAGACCGTGCTCGGAACGACTGCGTCCACGGCCGTGGATGCTCCATCCCCGCACAAGTTGTTATCCACCCAGGAAACGCCGCCCTGATAATTCTGGCTGCCATTATCTTGCGTTCCAGCGAAGGCAATCGATGGCGAAGAAGTATTGATAGAAATCGATGGATAGAACTGCGTCAAGGTGAGCAAGGAGTCGTTCAAATTTGCCCATGTGATTGTTGAAGCTTCTGCATCATCGGTACGCCAAATGCCGCCATCGTTTCCCAGGTACAGACGTACCTTGCCGCTGGGAAGCCTGAAGAAGGCTAGCGCATGAGTATCGACATGCGGCAATCCTGCGCCGAGCTGACTGGGAATGACGGTCGACCAACTCGTACCACCTGTCGTCGTTCGCACAACCCACATCGGATTCCCGCCGGAGTCCGAGACCGAGGAGCCGCCGAAGAAGACGTAATTCTTATTCGTCGGATCAACTTTGATGACATTGTCATACCAGCATTGGAACTGACATACGTCGGGCGCAGCGGTCTCTGTCCAGTTGGTGCCCCCGTTTGTCGTAACCCAAACCCCAAGATTCGTATTCGACGCTTGTGTCCCGTCGGCGATGGAAGCGTAAACCGTGCTGTCCGACGCATAGTTGGGGGAGATGCCCAGATCCATGCGGCCCATCGTGGATTGCGCCGGAAGTCCGGTGCTCTGGGGAGTAAAGGTTGCGGAACAGGAGCTGGCGTTGGTCGATTTGTAAATACCATTGCCGTGTGGAGCTCCCGGCGAACTTCCGAACGGATTGCCCCGTGCCGCAAACGCAACGGACGAAGACGCGAACCCCACGAACGTCGCCATCTCATCGGGAAGAATGTTGGTCCAAGTGGCTCCGCCGTTGTTCGAACAATAGACGCCTTCCTGTGGACCTTCCACGAGGAACTGCGCACTCACGAGAATCAGATTTGGATTCGTCGGATTTACCGCGACGTAGCTGATGTGTGCGCCGCCAAAATTAAAGAAGCCAAAGCTTGGATTAAGCCCGTTGGTGTAGGGGCCGATGAAAGGACACGTTGGCCCTGCGACAGTGCAAGTCTGCGTCCATGTTTGGCCGTGATCGGTGGACTTCAGAACACCAGCTCCATAATAAATGTCAAAGCCGATGGAGGCTTGTTCGCCTGTGCCAGCATACACAGTCCCTTGTTGCGAGGGGGCAAACGCGATGGAGCCCATCGCCAGCGAGGCGTTTTGATCACCGACAGCCGTCCATGTCACGCCCGCATCGGTTGAACGCCAAATCCCACCTTGCGCTCCGCCGATGAGCACAGTGTTCCCGGTTGCGTCACTCGGATCGACGGCGATGGTTGTGATTCTCCCCGTGACGGGGCTGAACGTGCCTCCCGTTGTGGGCGTCGGACCGATCGAACTCCAGGCAGGAAACGACGTGGACCCGGCCTGCGGCCCCGCCACGGCGTAAGAGCCATCGGGACGCAAGATCAGCTTGCCTTCCGCCGCCATCATGCGCTGCATGTGCTGGAGAGCTTTGAGTCGCGCCCCGCCCGGAATGTGCCCATTCACAGAGGCGCGTTGTTTGTAAAACCATTCCTCACGCTTGCGGATCGCATCGGGACTGTCTTTCTCTTCTTTGTCTTGTTTACTCTGTGTGTCGCCATCGGCGTCCGCATTGCCGGGAACTGTCCCCGGTGGCTGTGCCTTCGCCTTGGCGGCTGGGAATTTGGTGGAAGCAGTGGCATCGCCGTTAGGCGCTTGTTTCTGTTGGCCCATTGCTGCCGAAGTCAGGAACAGAGCTCCGGCGATGAAGGCAAGTGCTAAAAACGAATTCCGCACACAAAAATTATTTGTTTTCATAATCCGCCCACGCGGGACACGAAACTGGAGCTTTTGTGAAGGCGCTTCGGGCCGCACGACAACAAGCCGGGCAATCAGCGCGATCTCTCAAAACGGAAAGTCCAGAGGTTCAAAAACTCCGTCCGAGGCATGTTCACCACAAAAGTGGCGTCATCCTAGCACAATGGGCGGTAACCCACTAGATACTTGCCACAGGCAGGCACTGCAACGGATATCGGGCGGAGGTCAGCCGTTTTTGGATTGCAATGCATTTACAAACAAGTGTGACCTCGCGGCGAATCGTATCAGCAGGAGGCCGCGAGAACTGCTTTTGACCCTCCGATTGCCGTAAGGAAACACTTGCAGATAAAGGGAAACCTAGAATAGGCTTACAGCGCCGCGCGATGTCACTTCCTGAATTTTCTCCCAGTGCAGGACCAAAGTGGGGGAAGCTATCGGCAGTGTGGCGGCAAGGGGCAGATAGCTTGACGCAATAAGAATAGGTCCAAGCGAGTTTGTGGCAAGGCCACAGACTGGGCCGCGGTGGGGACAATCACGACTTGGGTTCCGCAACGGATAACTTAGGGAGACGAATCATGCGTACTTGGTGTGTGGCAGTGGTGGTCAGCGCTCTATTAGCTTTGCCTTTATGCGCCCAGCAGAATGGCGACGGTGCGAGCGCGGCGGCGACAGCGGCGGAAAAGAGCCCCGCCAAAACGAATGGAGGGGACATCACGCCTGCTTCGCGAAACCTTTTCGCTCTTCCGGACGCTCCGCGCCCGAAGCCACTCCCGTCCGATGCCAAATCGAATGACAACACGCCGCCAGGACGACTTGTGCCCCGTTACGAAGTCACAGGTATGTTCGACTACGTAAATTTCAATCCGGGCGGGGGTTTCGCTTCGTTTAACAATTACGGAGGATCGGGAGCTTTCACCTGGAATGCCACGCGATGGCTGGGGCTCACGGAGGAACTCGGCGGGTTAAGCTACAACCGCATCGTCAACGGCACGACCTTGCACGGAGGCATCACGACATTTTTGGTTGGTCCCCGTGTGAACTTCCGCAGATTTGATTACTTCGTGCCCTTCGTGGAATTGATGGTCGGCGCAGGACATGCCGGCCCGGAGATGACAGGCAGCAACAGCCAAACCGCGTTTGCCCTGGTGGCCGGCGGAGGCGTGGATATCGCCTTGACGAGGAACATCGCCTGGCGCTTCGCGGAAATCGATTACCTTTCGACCTCTTTTTATGGGAACTCTCTCGCCGCTGGTGGCAGGGAGAATAGCTTACGGTTGGGAACCGGTATCGTTCTGCGTTTTGGCTTGCCCCACGAGGCTCCTCCGGCGCCCGTGAATCACCCGCCGGTGGCCGCGTGCTCCGCGAACCCCACATCCGTCTTTGCCGGCTCGGGCGACACCGTTGCGGTTCACGTGAACGCCAGCGACCCGGACAACGATCCGCTCACTTACAGCTACACGGCGACGGGCGGCGCGGTGGACGGCTCTGGTCCTGATGCGCGCTGGAACTCCACCGGCGTTACGCCGGGCAACTACACGGTTACTGCCCAGGTCAACGACGGCAAGGGCGGCACGGCATCTTGCGCCACGGATATCAAAGTGGAAGAGCGCCCCAATCGTCCGCCGACGGCTACCCTGTCGGTCGAGCGCAGCCCCATTCTTCCGGGTGAGCACACCGGAATCACCTGCACGGGCACGGACCCGGATGGCGATCCGTTGACTTACAGCTACACGGCTTCCGGCGGCCAGGTTACCGGCACGGGCCAGAATGTGTCGTTCGATGCCACCGGGTTACAGCCCGGAACCTACACTGTGAAATGCACGGTGAACGACGGACGCGGCGGTACGGCCGATGCTTCCGGCAACGTGGAGGTCAAGGAAGCTCCCCAGGTTCATCAGCTGGAGATGAAGCTGGCCTTGCACAGCATCTACTTCCCGACGGCACTGCCGACGGTTGCGAAACCCAATGGCGGTTTGATGGCCAGCCAGGCAGTCACTCTCGACACGCTGGCAGCCGACTTCACGCAATATCTGACCTACAGGCCGAACGCCCACTTGATCCTGGGCGGCCACGCCGACGTACGCGGAGGCAAGGAGTACAACCAGCTTCTCTCCGAGCGCCGCGTGGAAAAGACCAAGAGCTATCTGATCGAAAAGGGAGTTCCCGCCGATCACATCGATACCAAGGCGTACGGCGAGGAACAAAACATGACCGACGCTGAGGTCAAGAAGCTTCTCGAAGACGATCCGGACCTGACGCCCGCGGAAAAGGATAAGTTCCTGAAGAACCTTTTGACCGTGCGCCTGGCCAACAACCGGCGCGTGGACGTCACCCTCAGCACCACGGGCGAACAGTCCGTGCGGCGCTTCCCCTTCAACGCACATGACGCCTTGACATTGCTTAGCCGAGGAGGCCCGGCGCCTGCTGGCACGACAGCTAAAGCGCCCGCAGCCAAGAAGCCAGCGCCCAAGCCGTAATCGATTGGGACGCGAGCCAATCCATCTAAGCGTGGAAAGGCTCGCTGGATCGTTGCGAATTAACGCGCCGCGTTCGGCGGTTCACTGAACGGCATACAAAAAACGGGGCCTCTCGGACATCCTCCGGGAGGCCCGTTTTTCCTTTATGATCGGGATCACAAAGAAGAAGTCCTTTTCCCGATTCGTGAAAAGTACCCGCGTAGTTCCACGAAGGGTAGAACGGCGTTTTGAGAGAGTCTCGCGTGGCGGGCCGCTCCGCGCTTCCATTCCCGAAGTGGGAACAATTAGCATTCTGAAGATGCTGCGCCCGCTGTTATTTTACTTACGGAAGCCTCTGTGACGCTGGAAGCCGGCGATCTGCGCGAACGCGCGAGGCGCTTGGATTTGGCGGCCTCTTCGCTGGCCACCTATGCCCCGGTCGTGGTGATCGGAGATGCGGAACACCAGACGGAACTCTCCGCGCTGGTGGCCGCCGGGGCAGCGGATTACGTGGTGCGCACGGGCGGGTGCCTGACTGTGGCGCTCGGTCTTGTCGAACGGCGGCTGCGCAAAGCTCTGCGAGATGCCCAGGCACTCCCCGCCGCGGGCGAGCTGCTTGAAACGGGACGAACCGACGTGTTCACGGACTTGGATCGCGAGGATTTCGGCGAGGTGTTACGCCACGAATTGAACAATCCGCTCACCGGCATTCTGGGGAACGCGGAGCTTCTTCTCTCCGAAATACGGCGGAAAAGCGACGGCCGCTTGCCGCAAGGCGCACCGCAGCGCCTCGAAACCATCGCGGCACTTGCGGTCCGTCTGCGCGAATCGGTGCGCCGGCTCAGCACGGAATGGGATTCGCGCCAAAATTCCGTGCCATCGCCTTAGTCCACGCAAACATCCATCATCTTCGGGGCAGTTCTACGCCAGGAAAATTGTGCGCTTAGGAAGCCGGGACGAGATAGTGCTCGAAGAAGAGTTGTGTTTCGAGAGCTAGCTGGCGACGCACAGCAGACTCGCGGAACATGTGATCGGAGTCCAGGCGGACAAATTTCACGTCGGCGCCTGCTTCCTTGAGTTTGTCGTAGAGCGCCTGGGCTTGGGCGATCGAGACCTGGTCGTCGTGTGTACCGTGAATGATGAGAAATGGCGCGTTGGATTTCGACACGTGGTCGACGGGTGAGGCGTCGCGCCAAATTTCGGGATGAGCCGCATAGTCCGCGCCGAAAAAGCTCGAGAGGAATTTATCTTGATCGCCGTTTTTCGGACCCGGGGAGAATTCGGTCGGGCCGCTGCTGTCCACCACGGCCTGAACTCTGCTGGAGAATTTGGCGAGCGCGGGATCGGAATTGTCGCGCGTATCGATCATGCCGAGAAGCGCGGCAAGTTGCGCGCCCGCGGAGTGGCCGTAGGCGCCGATGTGATCGGGCGCGACATTGTATTTGGCGGCGTTGGCGCGGAGCCACCGGACGGAGCGCTGGACGTCGTCGAGCTGCGCCGGCCAACGCGTCGCGTCGTCGTGAAAGAGCCGGTAATCTACCGGGACGGCGACGAAACCGGAGCGCGCGAGAAACTGCGCAAGTGTGCGCATGGTGCTCTTGTCAAAGCTGGTCCAGCCGCCGCCGTGAATCAGAATGACGGCGGGGCGGGGATGATCGCTGTTGGCCGCGGGCTCGAGAATATCGAGGAGAAGCGTTTCGCCGTGGACAACTCCATAGGAGACGTTTTCGAGAACCGGCCCGGAAGAGGATTGTGGCGATTTGGCGGATGCAGGCGGAGCAGCCGTCGCTGGCGCGGCCTGCCGTGCGCTTAGCGGAAGACTCGTGACCGGGAGCACCAAGAACGCAAGAGCAAGAATAAGTCTTCTCATGAACGAAATTATAGCGCGGCAGGGGCGGAAGAAAGCAAAGTCGAGAAAACTTTGCCTGCGAGAAACACGCAAGAGCTATGCACTTGTGCGCGGTTCGGCCCGAGGCTCCGGGGAACGGGTGAGTATCGCTTCCACACAGCCTGCTCTTTTCAACCCATGGCACTCCTGCTAGGCTTACCTCCAACGCGGCGGCCGTTTTTGCGCCCTGTACGCCATGAGTGAATCGCCTGCTCGCCAGAAAGTGAACGAACTTTTCCCTGAACTGCTCGATGGGCTTCGGTTGCTCGAAGGCCGCTTCCCCGCAAATGAGATTGCCGCGCGAGTGGTGCGCGCCGCGATGGGCCAGCCCGGCGTGGCTGGAGCTAGGCTTTGGCGCGCCGACCGCGGAGAAGCGGAAGTCTGGGCGGAAGCGGGAACCCTGCCCGCGTCGGCCGCGGCAGGCATGAAGCCTGGATTGCCCAGCGACACCAGTAAAGATCCTACGATTTGGGCGGGCGCGCTGGGGAGCGACGATTTCCGCGTGCGCGTTCTCGAAGTTCGCGGCGCGGGGCCGCTCGAGGAACGAGTACGCAGCCAGATGGATTTGCTGGCGCGTTTTTCTGCCGTGGTGCTGGCGCTGGCAGAGCGCCGCGGCGCGATGAAAGAGCTTTCCAGCATTATTGAAGCCACCAAGAAGCTGAACTCCACGCTCGATCTTGGCGAGCTCATTCATATTATTTTGCAGATTGCCACGCGGCAGACTGGCGCGGAGCGGGGAACGGTTTTTCTCGTCGATCGCGAGCGCAACGAAATCTGGTCGCTCGTGGGGCTGGGGCTCGAGCAGCAGGTGATTCGTTTGCCGGCGGACCGCGGGATCGCCGGCTGGGTAGCGCGCGAGGGCTCCGCGGTGCGGTTGGAAAACGCGTACGACGATCCGCGCTTCGAGCCGGATATCGACCGCAAGCTGGGATTCAAGACCAAGCAACTGCTTTGCCTCCCGATCCGGAATGAAGCCGGCGCAATCATCGGTGTATTGCAATTGCTGAACAAGACGGAAGGCTTCACGGACGAGGATGAAGCTTTTCTCGACGCACTTTCGGTGCACGTGGCGCTGGCGCTGGAAAAAGCGCAGCTGCACCGCGAACGCGTTGAAAAAGAAAAAATGGAGCGCGACCTGGCGCTGGCGCGGGAAATTCAAGCCGGATTTTTGCCGGATGCACCGCCCGTTTTTCCGGGAATCGAAATTGCCGTTTCGCACCGCGCTTCGCAGATGGTTGGCGGCGACTATTACGATTTTCTTCCCGTGCAAATAGAGGGAGGGGAAGCGCTGCTGCTGGTTGTGGCCGACGTGGAGGGGAAGGGCGCGGCCTCGGCGCTGGTGATGGCCAATGTGCAAGCGACGCTGCATGCGTTGGCGGATCACGTCGAGCCTCTTGAGAAATTGCCCGCGACCATCAATCAGAAATTGCTGATGGGTTCGCACGCGGCTGCGGCGCACGGCCGCCACACCAAGTACCTGAGCATGTTCCTCGCGCTCGTCGAAAGCGGCGGGCGGAGCTTGCGTTACGTGAACGCCGGGCACGTGCCGCCGGCGGTGATTCGCGCGGATGGCCGTGTCGAGTGGTTGGAAGCAGGCGGAATGATTGTGGGGATCCTGCCGGACGTTCAGTTTGAATCCGGCACGCTGGCGCTTGGGCCGGGAGATTTGCTGGTTGCTTGTACGGATGGGATTACCGAGGCCATGGACGCCGACGGAACGGAATTCAGCAAGCAGCGGCTCGCGCAACTTGTCAGCGGCATTCGCGAACACGGCCCCGAAGAGATTATGCGCAAGGTCCTCGCTGAAGTGGAGACGCACTCGCGCGATGGAATGTACGAGGATGACCGCATTTTTATGGTAATGAAAGCCTGCTGAGCCGCATTTGATTCTGCTTCTCTTCTCTCTGCTCTCTGTGTACTCAGTGCACCTTTGTGTAAATTCTTTTTCTTTAGCTTTCCTTAGGAACCGGTCGAGGAATAGCGGCGCAGTCCGATGCGCCACGAGGTGGCGGCGAGCGCAAACGTGGCAGCGGCGACAAGCGGAATCAGGAACGCGTAGATGCGAAATTCAGTGCGGCCGAGAAGCCGTGACGCGGGATAAAAAGTGGCGAATCCAAACGGGATGATCCAACTGAGCAGGAATTGGATGTAGCTGGAATAGATCGAGAGCGGGTAGCGGCCGAAGGCGAGAAGATTCCAGAAGGGCGGATGGATGCCGATGCGGTCCTCGAACCAGAAAGAAAACGTGGAGAGAAAGAGGAAGACGGAGAGATAAATGATGCCGCCGCAGAGCGCGAAGAAAGCCAGGAGAAGAACATCGAGCGCGCTCCAGTGATACTGAAGACGGCGCGAGGCCCACACGACTACGACAAGGCCGACGGCGACTTCCTGCAAGGATTCGATGCGGAATGCGTCAAAGACAACCTGAAACAGGGAGGAGAGCGGGCGAAGAAGGACGCGGTCGAACTTTCCTTCCATGATATACGTGGCGCCGAACTCATAGAGATTGAGAGAAAAAACGTTGAAGAGTCCGAAGGGGATAAGCGAGAAGCCGTATAGAAAGACGACCTCTTCCATTCGCCAGTTGGCCAGAGTCGGAACTCTCTTGAACAATACGAAGACAAATCCAAGCGAGAAAATCGTGGCGGCCATGGAAGTGGCGGCGGAGATGAAGAAGTCTCCGCGGTAGCTGACGCGCACTTTGGCGTATTGCGCGAAGTAGGAACTGAGCAGGGCGGCGTGTCGTTTGAAATTGATGAAAGTTTCTCTCATCTGTGTCCCGAACTAGCCACCGTGGATAGTAATTTTGCGTGTAGCGCGAATCCACCAGAGATGGCCGAGGAAAAGTAACGCTGCAACCCAGAAATATTCGATAGCGAGGAGACGCAGCGTCTCGGCGAGAGAAAGGCGGCCGAGATAGATTTGCAGAGGCGTGTAAGCAATGTGCTCGAAGGGAAGCCACGACGAGAGGACCTGGATCGGGCCCGGAAAGAAATTCAGCGGGATGAGCAGGCCGCTAAGCAGTTCGATGAGCCAGAATTTTGCGCGAATCAGCGCGAGGATGGACGTGAGGGGGATCGCGCACGTGCCGATGATGAAATTGAGCGCGCCCATGATGAAAAAGCTGCCAACAGCGGCGACGAGGAAAAGAACGAAATTTAGTTTTGACGCAGGCGGAAGGACCGGGAAGAGCAGAGTGACGATGATGGCCGTTGGCGCGGTGAGAAGAATGAGACGGAACGCGGATTCGCCCATGGCGCGCGCGAGCCACATGCCCTGCACGGAAACGGGCTTGATGAAGTCCATGGCGATTTTGCCGTCGATCACTTCGTAGGCCATTTCCTGATCGATGGTGTTCCAGTAGAAGGAACGCAGAATCCAGCCGGCGCTGACGTAAGTGAGAATTTGCGGAAGCGAAAAGCCTGCGATGGGGCCGGTGGCGTTGGCGAAAACCGCGCGCCAGATGAAAAAGTACACGGTGACGTTGATGAGATAGGTGATGATGCCCGTGTAGTAGCGCAAGCGGAACGCGAGAATGTTGACGAAGCCGATTCGAACGAATTCAGCGTAAACCTTCAGGCTCGCGAACGGTGAAGGCTTGCTGACGGGAAGCGGAAATGTTTGCGTGGCGGCCATATCGATTGTTCGTGCCGTGATTTACCGGCTCACTGGTGAACTGTTCTTTTCCTCTGGTTGACACAAACTCATTTCGGCTTCGCCGGAATAGATACGTTTGATGATTTCTTCGATGGGCTCGTCTTCGATGACGAAGTCGCGGACTTCGACTGCCGCGAGAATCTGGCGGATCAAATCGCTGGAAGAAACGCGAGCGCGGTCGAAGCGCAGGCGGCAGGTCATTTCATCGAGACGCTCGAGATGCAGCGTGGCGGTGCCGCTGTCGCCATTGGGCGCGAGCGCGGGGAGATTTTGCTCGAAGGCGGCGAGGGGGGCGCTTTGATCGCCGTCGCGCAAAATAAATTTAATTTGTTTGGTGCGCAGGAACTGTTCTTTCAGGCGGGAGAGCGGACCGTCGTAGAGGACGGTGCCGCGGTCGATGATCATGATGCGGCGGCAGAGTTCTTCGATGTCGTCGAGATCGTGGGTGGTGAGGAGGACCGTGGTTTTGTAGCGCTGGTTGATGGCGCGGAGGAATTGGCGAATGTGGTCCTTCGCGACGACGTCGAGGCCGATCGTGGGCTCGTCGAGAAAGAGAATCGGTGGATTGTGGAGCAGCGCGGCGGCGAGGTCGCAACGCATGCGCTGGCCGAGAGAAAGTTTGCGGACGGGAACGTCGAGCAGTTCGTTGAGGCCGAGGACTTGGTTGAATAGCTCCATGCGCTCGTCGTAGTCGCGCTGCGAGACGTCATAAATGCGGCGCAGAAGTTTGAAGGATTCGATGGCGGCGATGTCCCACCACAATTGCGTGCGCTGGCCGAATACGACGCCGATGGTTTTTACATAACCGGCGCGCTGACGCCAGGGGACAAAACCGTTCGAGAGAATTTCGCCCGATGTCGGCACAAGTATGCCTGTCAACATTTTGATCGTAGTGGATTTGCCGGCGCCGTTGGGACCGATGTAGCCGACCATTTCGCCGCGGCCAATTTCGAAATTTATGTTTTCGACGGCTTTAACGGTCTGGTATTCGCGATGAAAAAGATTTCGCAGGCCGCCGAGAATGCCTTCGCGCCTCTTGAAACTGCGGTAGTGCTTGGAGAGGGCGTGGACCGAGATGATGGGAGCGTCCGGCATGAATTGATAATTTTAGCACGCGGGGGAGAAAAGACCGGCGCTGCGCCCTTTTTGGCGTGAGTGACTCGCTTTAACGGCAGAGATTAGTTGATGCCGCACTGCGCTACCAAGATTGCAGAAAAACTGACAGGCGGGAATGCCTGTCCCACCCAACTAACTTTGCAAAACTCAGGCAAGGCTGCTGTCAAAATCTGCACAGGCACGATTGCCTGTGCCACTTATTGGACGGGCTTGGCTTGGGCAACGTTAGCGTAAAAATCTAGGACGCGGCGCTGGAACTCGGCGGGTTGGAAGCCGAGAGCGGCGGTGTGGAATGCGCCGGGCGCCATCCAGAATTGCTTGGGACCGATTGCGGCGGCGTAGATGCGCTGTGTGTGGCGGCAGGGGAGTTCATCATCCTTCTCATCGCAGATGAGGAGGACAGGAAACGCGCGAGCCGCAACCGCTTTTTCCGGAGAGACTTCGGCTACGGGAAGACCCGTGAGTTTTTCGCCATGATAAAGCAATGTCCAACTGAAAGGCCTTAGCAAAGTTTTGCCGAGTAACGGAGAGCGGCGCAAGGCGGCGTAGTCGTAAGAAGCTTCGCGAAGATTGGCAAAGCCTGCCTCAGCGACAACGGCTTCGATGCGGGGATCGACGGCGGCGGATTGTAGAGAGATGCCGGCGCCCATGGATTCGCCGAGGGCGAAAACGTGCGACGGCGTGCCAGGCCGTGGATCGGGCGACTGAATCGGCTTCTCCGGGCCGGATTGGTCAGCTTTTACGAGTTTCCAGTCTCCAGAACGCAATTTCGCGTCGGCGTAGCGGCTGACTTCGGAGAGGATCAGAGCGTCGACGATGGCCTTGGTGTCATTGCGCTCGGTCCAGCCGTAAGTGGCCATCGACCCATCGCTGGGTCTCCGTGTAAGGCTGATCGGTGACGACTTTGAAGCCTAGGGCTTCGGTGAAAAACTTCAGCGAAACGTCCTGGTTGCGAACGGGGATGCTTACGAACTTGATGCCACGGATCATAGGAGCCTCCAAGAAGAGATTTTCAAGAACATAACTCGCTGCGTTTGGGGATTGCAATCTGGCAGGGATTGCTATAGGAATGGCTGGTATAGCTATGATCTCGCTGGATGATTACGTTGTGGATGTGTTGATGCGCGACCTCGTGGGGCACGACCGAAGGCCGGTGTCTTTCTTGGTGTACGTGTGGCTGGCGGCGGAGTCGGGGCGGAAGGGTGGGGCGGTGGAGATTAGTTACAGAGAGTTGGCGGAAAATGTTGGAGTGTCGAAGAGTTCGGTGCAAGGGGCTGTGGGGTGGTTGGTGCGGAGGAAGTTGATTGGGGTCAGCAAGGCGAGTGTTACGGCTACGCCCTGTTATTCCGTGTTGTGCCCGTGGAGGAAGACTACAAGCCAGGACAAAGGAAAACGAATGCATGGGCGTGGATGAATTGCGGTGTGGCCGGAAAGAATGAAAGAAGGATTTCATGCAGAGGGCGCGGAGGGTACTGAGGCCCCGGAGAAGAAGGGCAAGACGGGCACGGCGTGCCGTGCCCCTACGGAGTGGAGGCGGCAGTTGGGTGCCGGGTAAGGAAGGTAATGTCTTGCAGGCCGGATTGGCGGATTTGGGCTAGAACGGCTTTGACATCGGCGTATTTGGCGCGGGCGTCGGCTCTGATGTAGACGGTTTTATCGGCGCTGTTGTGGGTGGCTTCGCGGAGGGCATCGGACAGGTCGGTGAGAAGGATACGATGATTACGAAAATAGACTGCGCCATCGCGGGCGATGGCAACTTCCAGGGCGTCTTCGCGGAGGGCGCTGGGTTGTAGCGTCGAGTTTGCCGTCATTGGGATGTCCGCGGGAGAGTAGCCGCGATGGATGGGTTGCGTGTTCGCAATCAACATGAGGAAGAGTAGGGCGAACATCACGCTTGCGAATGCGGAGACGTCGATCGAGGTCCGAAGCGGCGTGTGCTTTTTGCAGGTGGTCCAGGCGGGATGGCGGACGAAAAGCCTCACGCGGAGGCCCTTTGGGGAGTGGGAGACTCGGGTCGTTTTTGGGCGAGCCAGGGCATGCTTTTAGTATTGGACACCGGTGAGCGGGAAAAGTTTGGGGATTTTGGGGGATCGGCAAAAGAGGCAACTACGTGGCAAAGAAGGAAAGGAAGGAATTTACACAGAGCGCATAGAGGACACGGAGAACAGAAGACAAGACGGGCACGGCGTGCCGTGCCCCTACGGGGGAAAGAAATTAGGAACGGAAGAGGACGGATTCGCGTTGGAAGGTTTTGACGGCGATGAAGATGGCGGCGGCGGCGTAGACGCAGGTGGAGGCGAAGATTATAGCGATAGAGCCCCAGTGATAGGTGCCGGTGATGATTTCTTTGCAGATCAGGCTGGTGTTGAGGATGGGGATAAGGGCGAGTTTGGGAGTGAGTTCTACACCAGGGAGCACGCTGGCGACCGCGGGAATGACGACGATGAACGTCATGGGAGTTAGGTAGCTTTGGGCTTCTTTGTAGGTTTTGGCGAAGAGGGCTACGGTCATGAGGACCGCTGAGAAAAGGACGGAAAGCGGGAGGGCCATTAGGAAGACGGCGACAACGGAAGTGAGGCCGAGATTCATGTGGATTCCGGCGCCGGAGGTGTTAGCGGAATTCGCCAGAGCGTGGCCCATGTAAGCGAAGGAAAGGCCCATAGACGTGACGGAAAGGATTGCAGTGGTTAGGGAAGCGGAAAAGACGAGGAGAAATTTTCCGAGGACGAGATCGAGGCGCGAGACGGGACTGGACAGAATGGTCTCCATGGTGCCGCGTTCTTTTTCGCCGGCGGTGAGATCGATGGCGGGGTAGATGGCGCCGGTCATGGAAAGAATGATGACCATATAACCGATCATGCTGCCAATGCTGGCGCCTCCGACTTTTTCGGGGGGAGCGACGTTGTGCTGTTTGGTGTCGAAGGGAGCGATGAGTGAGTCAGGCAGATTTTTCGCTTCGAGGCGCTTTTTGACAAGGTCGTCGCGATACTCTTTTAGAGATTTTTCGACGTGCTCCGCGCCAAATTCCGATTTGAGTTCACCCTCGTAGTAATGAATTTGGATGGTTTGGGGAGTGCCCTTGTCGAGAGAACCCTGGAAGCCTTCGGGTATTTCGACAGCAGCGCGAATTTGTTTATCAGAGATTTGATCCTGCCAATTAGACGCAAAGGGAACGACTTCGATCTCCTTGTTCGCCTTTAAAGCATCGACGACGGCGGGGGAATCTTCGCCATGGATGATCATGATTTTGGGAACTTCTTTTTTAGCGCCGCCGATTAAGACTGCTGAGAGCGAAATCATCCCGGAGATGAGAATGGGAAAAGCGAGCAGAGGGACGAGGACTGTGGAGATGAGGGTGCGGCGGTCGCGGAGCCACTCCGTGAGTTCCTTACGATAAACGACGCCTACGGCGTGAAGATTCATGACGATTAGGCCTCCGCGTTGGCGAGCGGGCCAACGACTTTGACGATGATTTCCTCGAGATTGTGTTCGTTGTGTTTTGCGCGGAGTTCGGAGAGCGTGCCTTCTTCAAGGAGTTTGCCGCTGTGAATGATACCGATGTGGTCGCAGAGGCGCTCGACTTCGCTCATGATGTGGGTGGAAAAGATGACGGTTTTGCCGCGGTCGCGGCAGTCGGCGATGAATCCGATGATGGTACGGGCGGTCATGACGTCGAGGCCGGTGGTGGGCTCATCGAAGATCATTACCGGCGGATCATGGACAAGGGTGCGGGCAATGGAAGTTTTCTGTTTCATGCCGGTGGAGAGTTTGTCGCAGCGGCGGTCGCGGAAACTGTTCATGTCGAGGCGACTGAAGATTTCCTCGATGCGTTTTTTTAGGGTGGCTTCGTCGAGACCGTTTAGGCGACCGAAATATTCGACCATTTCTTGAGCGCTGAGGCGCGGATAGAGGGCTGTAGCGGTGGAGAGGAAGCCGATATTGGCGCGGACTTTTTCGGGGTGGTCGACGACGTCGTAGCCGGCAACGATGGCGGTGCCGTCGGTGGGTTCGAGGATGGTGGCCAGCATGCGGAGAGTGGTGGTTTTGCCGGCGCCGTTGGCGCCTAGCAGGCCGTAGATTTTGCCGGGTTGGCACTGAAAGCTGACGTTATCGACGGCGCGGATTTCGCCGCGCTTCTTGTCCTGGAAACGCTTGGACAAGCCACGAGCATCAATCATTAATGGACCCCTCGCTTGCAATAATCAGAAGACAGGGCAATAAGGCAACTGAGTCTACTACGGACGGGGAGGGAGAAATATTACGTTTGTGGTTGAGGAAATCGGTGGCTCGCGACTGGGCTGGTGACTAGGACAGGTCAGTGCGCAGATAGAGTTTCTTGCGCCACAAGAGGTAACCCGCACCGGGGTGGAGTTTAGGGGGCGCGGCGCGCATCCAGAAGGTTGGGCGGCGCATCTGTATTGTATTGGAGATGGGACACTTATTAGGCACCAAGGTGGAGAAAGCGGCGCGGCTATTGTTAGAATGAGACGCTTCGGGGCACTCCAGACGTAGGGCAGCAAGCCACGGACAAGATTGAAGAAGGCCATGGGGCGGTCGGGCTTGTGTGCCTCGCTGCGTGCTTGGTCAGGGACTGTTTGGAATAGGAGAACATGGAACGAAGGCTGCGCAACCGGATATTGATCTCGCTGCTACTGGCGGTGGTGGCGGCGATTTTCCTGGTGTGGCTCCAGGGGAGAAAGCCTGCAGCGAAAATATCGGCGGTGACGCCTACGCGGGAAAACCTGGTGTCTTCGATCAGCAGCAACGGGAAAGTGGAGCCGATCTCGCCGTATGTGATGAGGGCGCAACTGAATACGTTTGTGAAAAAGATTTATGTGACCGAAGGGCAGACGGTGAAGAAGGGGCAACTCTTGCTGGAGTTGAACGTGAAGGAAGTCGCGGCGCAACTGGCCGACACGCGGTCGAAACTTTTGCGGGCGCAGGACGATTTGCGAGCCGCAAGAGCGGGTGGCAAAGCGGATGAAGCGGCCAAGGTGGCCGCGGATTTGGCCAAGGCGGAGGCGGCAAGCGAGAGGTTGCAGCGGAATCATGATTCGCTGGCGCGGCTGGCAGAAGGACAAGCGGCGACGAAAGAGGACATTGCGGCAAACGATCAGGCATTGGCGAACGCGAAAGCGGAAGTTACGCGATTGCTGACGGTGAAGCAGGAGTTCGACAGGCAGGCGCGGCTGGATGCGGAGCGCGGGGAGTTGCAGGTGCAGCAGACGCTGAGCGAAATGGCGGCGCTCGAAGACAAGGTGAATAACGGGCAAATTTCGGCGCCGGCGGATGGGACGCTGTATTCGCTGCCAGTGAGGGCGGGCGATTTCGTAAAGCTGGGCGACTTGCTGGCGGAGATGGCGGATTTGCACAAGGTGCGTGTGCGAGCGTTTATCGACGAGCCGGATCTGGGCGGGCTTGAGGCGGGCGAGCCGGTCGTTATCATGTGGGATGCGTTGCCGAACCGGAGTTGGGCGGGGAAGACGGAAATCATTCCGAAGCAGGTGGTGCCGCACTTGACGCGGAGCGTGGGGGAATTGTTGTGCGCGGTGAATAATGACAAGCTGGAGTTGCTGCCGAACATCAATGTGAACGTGCGAATCAACTCGAAGGAGCGCACGAATGTGCTGGCAGTGCCGCGAGGAGCAGTGGCTTCGGAGGGCGGGCGGCGGTACGTGTTTGTGGTGAAGAAAAATGAATTGGGAGTCGGTAAGTCGAAACTGGAAAAACGAGAGATCAAAGTGGGAATCGCGGACGCGACCAGCTACGAGGTGATGAGCGGATTGCAGGAAGGGGAAATGGTCGCGCTGCCGGGAGATACGGATCTGCATGATGGCATGGCCGTTCAGGTAGTAAATACGAATGCGGCGTAGTTTGGGGATGCGGATACGCAGACAGACGAAATGGCGGATGCTGCTGGCGGGGTTGCTGGCCAGCGCGACAAGTGTTTCGGCGGCGGTCAAGCAGAGCGACGCGTTGGAAGCGGGGCGACGGGCCTACGAGAGCAGTGACTATGCGAAAGCGGTGCTGGAATTGCAGACGGCGGCAGCAAACGAGACGCAGAACGGCGAGATACAGCTGCTGCTGACGAAGTCCTACCTGGAGCTGCAGGAGCGCGACGCGGCCATCACCAGCGCGGAACGAGCGGTGGCGATAGATCCGAAGAGTTCCGTGTATCACGAATGGCTGGGGAGAGCTTACGGAGAGAAGGCGGACCATTCGTCGATGTTTTCCGCGCTCGGACTGGCGAGAAAGACGCACAGAGAATTTGAGGTTGCCGTCGAGCTTGACGAGAAAAACTTTCCGGCGCGGCAGGCTCTGATCGAATTCGATTGCGCGGCTCCCGGAATCGTGGGCGGCGGAGAGGAGAAAGCCAAGCCGGAGATTGAGAAACTTCAGGCCATGGATGCTTCCGAGGGACATTTCGCGGCCGGAATTTGCCGGAAAGAGAAAAAGGACTTCGTGGCGGCCGATGCAGAGTTCAAGCTGGCTCTGGAGAGCCATCCGAAGAGACCGGACCTAATTTACGACATCGGGGACTACGCGATGAGACACAGCCAGGCCGAGCGCTTGATGGAGGTTGCCGAAATTGGAGCGCAAGCGGCTCCCGCGGACCCGCGTGGCATGTTCTATCGAGCGGTGGGTTTACTCCTCAAGAACGAGAAGCCGGAAGCAGCCGAGAAACTGTTGCGGGAATATTTGCAGAAAGCGCCAAAGCGCGCGGAGTATCCGCGATATTCGACCGCGCACGAATGGCTGGGCCGCTTGTACGAGAACAAGGGCGACAAGAAATCGGCGGAGAAAGAGTATCAGGCGGCGCTGCAACTGGATCCGAAAGACAAGAGCGTGCGTGAATCGCTCAAGCGGGTAGGGAAGAATTGAAGAAGAGCGGGGATAGTGTTGCGTTCGGATTGTGCGCCGTGGGCGGGTTCGGCGGATCCGGGCGAGTGGAACTTGGGCGAATAATACCGGTCGAGTAAACCTTCATGATGGATCTGAAAGAAACACTGTCCGTATCGATCGACGCGCTGCGGGCTAATAAGTTGCGTGCGATGCTGACATCGCTGGGCGTGATTATTGGGAGCGCGTCGATCGTGCTGGTGGTCACGGTGGCGCTGACTAGCAAGAAATTTGTCATCTCGAAAATTGAAGCGGTGGGCTCGAACGTGGTGTGGGCGGAGCTGGTCAGAAGCTC